>JAABUQ010000647.1_pt1 | contig 81053 bp, 85 predicted proteins | sample 5560001 | NCBI WGS metagenome assembly JAABUQ01 (sample SAMN10711888, study PRJNA513371) | rock metagenome | isolation source: Antarctica rocks | place: Antarctica: Victoria Land, Finger Mt nord | collected 2015-12-18 | reverse complement strand
TCCTGTTCGGGACGATAAAAGCGTCGGCTGACTGCGGGGAGCTCTCTGACCTTTTTCATGTGCCTTCCTCCTTCGGGTGCCATGAACTGGACGTTTTCGCCTGAGTATACCACGCTCACTCAGTCGGCACTTTTGCCCTGACGGAAAAAAACGCCATGCCGGGAAAGAAGCGTCCAGGGAGCGCCCGAACCCATGATTGGCAACATATCCAGCGATACACGTTATGGCCAGAACAAAAAGTCTATGAATTGACGTTAGACAGCTGCCGCATCTCCGGGCACAACAAGACGGGAGGGAACATATAGTATGCTGAAGGGAGCGAGTGGTAAGAGATACAGGAACCCTGCGACTCTTGCATAAACACGAATATCCTCGCAGATGCTGTCTACGCTTCCTTTTATCTTGACAGAGGGTGACTTTTCGATATATTTATTTTGCGATTTTTTCCTGAGGAAAGAAGAGCGAGACGGCAGTAGCAAACGCCATAATTTTTGATATCGTGTTCAGAGCAACTGGTATGGGAGCTGCCGGATACGCAAAGCCAAACAACGCCCAAATCGCGAATATCAAAAACATTCCCGCCAAAAGGAACAGTGTATATCTCGACAGCTTCATTACAGGTGAGAACGTGAGCATCGCAAAACTTGAGACCTCTACGAGAAAGAGAGGGAAAAAGAAGAGCAATGTAAACAGTATTTCAGGAGCGGGAGGATACGTTCGCCACATCACGATGAGATCGAATGGGAGTTCGAATATCATCGGCGCAGCTATTGTCCCAACAATGGCACTCCCAAAAGCGACCCAGAACCCGCTACGTCTTGCCAAGTACGCTATAACGATAAAGGCAACCAATCCTGAGGTCTCTGTAATAGGAGTTATTGGGTTCACCGGTCCAGTGAAATGACCCACCTGCTGATACAGCGCCCGCACATAGATGATAACGGCAACCAGGAACGTTGTCACAGACAACAACCATATCACGACGAGAGAAACGCCAATAAACTTTCCAGGTCTTTTGACTGCTATTGGATGATGTAATTGAATTGCTAAGTACATCCAAACGCCCGTGACGATACACAGTACTATCGCCAATAGTATGGAGTTGCTCCCTACATAAGGACTCCACGTTCCATATTGAGTCATGGTTACCTCCATACTCTGCTTGAGAGAAGAAGCTTTTTTGTAAGAACCTTGATGAGGAGAGTCGCATCCAAACCTGAAGCGTACCATTTTCAGCTTGGGAGGCGACTCTCCCCTTCCTCAGAGAATCATTTCCCTGCTCGTCTCTTCATTGCCTGACCTATATAATAGAGCTATATGCTCTATTTTTGTCAAGGGCTGAACAGCGAAAAAGGGCCAGAAGAAGGACCTATTTCAGAAAGCTTCTCAACAGCGGTCTCCGTCTTTTCCTCGGCCTGTTTGCAAATGGGTGCACCACAGTTTTTTGCACAGGCATGTGCGAGGAAAAAGCAAGATAGGAGAAGTTTTTTTCGATGGAAGCGAGTAAGCTTGTGGTAAAGAAACGTTCACTCATTGCATGGAGGTGTTATGGGAAAAGTTATTGTAGGTGCAACCATGTCACTGGACGGGTTTATGAATGACCGAAATGGGGATGTGAGCCGTCTGTATCCGGACCTGGAGGCATTGCGAAGAACAGAGATGCTTGCCGAAGAAATCCAAACGACAGGCGCGGTGGTGATGGGCCGACGTGCCTACGACATGGCAGAAGGGAATCTCACGGATTACGAATTTCAAGTGCCGATCTTAGTCCTGGCTCATGCTGTTCCAGAAAAGGGAGCCAAAGGAGAGAACGACAAGTTGACGTTGACCTTCGTGACTTCCGGGATCGAAAAGGCCATTGAACAAGCAAAAGCAGCCGCAGGTGACAAACATGTCATGGTGATAGGTGGCGCGAATACCGCTCAGCAATGCCTACGAGCCGGGCTGGTTGACGAAATCCATATTGGCATCGTCCCTGTCCTCTTTGGTGAAGGTCTTCGATTTTTCGAGCCTGTAGGCAATGAGCAGATGGAACTGGAAAGAACGAGGGTGTTCGAGTCCCCAACGAGAACCGATCTTTGGTTCCGCGTTGTCAAATAAGATCCATACTTATTCACATCGGCCTCACATCTTTTGTCTGGATATTCTGTGTGCAAAAAGGGGTGGCGCACCCATTGCAAATCATACCCAAAGCATGATAGAGACAAGCTGGTAATTGGGTTGAATGTTCGAACTCATTCACAACGAAGGTAATGAGGGCCGCCATTACCCAGGGCGTGGTAAATCCCCAGGCAATAATGACCATATAAAGTGCTGGCGCGAGAATGACCAGCGAAATGAAGAGCATACTTTTTCCCGCTACATTCGCGACCGAAGCCCATTCTCGCGCCTGTTCAAGCGTCGATGCTTGCCTCATGCGCACAAACGCTACCACGATCAGGCTGACTGCGACAAAGAGTCCGATTGCGCCGAGAATATGCACGAAGAGGGCAAGGGTATACCACATAGGATGTTTCCTTTCAGGATGACTGTTCCGTACGCCCATCCAGGAGGCGCAGGGGTGTTTCAGCATGCTCAGGTTCAATGAACAACCTTTCGGGATGCTCGCGCAAGGCTTCTGCATCCCAGATCAGTCGTCCCTCACGCATATCTTGCATGAGCGTACGAACCCACGCTAATTCTCCCAGGCGAAGCGCCCGGACATATTCCAATTCCAGAAGCAGCAGGCGGTGCAGGCTCTGTCCGAGTCCTTGCAGACGCGCTTCGATCCCTGCCAGTTCTCCCTCAAGCTCAATGATCCGTGCGGTCAGGGCTTGCAAAGCAGTTTCCATTGGGAGGTAGGCAAGGAAGGAAATCGCCACCGTAAAGAGTGGATATTCTGACAATGGTTGCGCGAGCAGTTCTCCCAGCCAACCCACAAAGCTGTCGTGTCCGTCGTCTGTGAGTTGATACACGGTTCGTTCTGGACGGTTCCCTTCCCGGTTGATCTCAGCGGGCAGAATGAGTCCCGCTTTGACCAAACGATCAATAGCGTGATACAGCGTGCGCTGTGTACTGCTGGCAAAATCTTTCTTCCGTTCCCGAATCAGCCTCTGAATTTCATAAGAACAGAAGCAGAGCAAGCGCATCCTCAGTGATAAGGTCTTCCAAAACCCGACCTCCCATGTAGAGATTGGGTTTTTGGAGGGGAATTTACCAGGCAGGTGCCCAGATGCCGAATTCGTTGCCGTCGGGATCGGTGAACTGCGCCCATTTGCCCCACGCTTCAGTGTTCAGTTCCTTAGAAATGTTGACACCACGAGCTTTGAGCGTCTCACACGTTTCTTCTATATTGTCGGTATGCAGGACGTAGCCGGTGAAGCCGGTTTTGTCGCCGCCACTCTGACCGCGTAGGCCAAGCATGATATGGGTTTGTGCACCGGGAGGGGCTACTTCGAGCCAGCGCTCTGTTTCGCTCATGGGCTGGTCATCGATCTTCTCAAAGCCGAGCGTGTTGACATAGAAGTCGAGGGCTTTGTCCTGGTCGCTGACGCCTACACTGATGGTGCCGATTTTCGTGAACATAGTTTTCTCCTCTCTGTTGATCACCAATAGTTGTTATTAGTATACCAGCCCAGGCTCAGAAAAACTTCTCTGATCTTGCGCATCTGCCGAAAGTAATAGCGCACTGGTCAGGTAGGAATGGATATGCTCACCTGTCAACAAGCAAACAGTGTTTTTCCTGTTTGTGCCTGCAGAACGAGCTATTGCATATCTGTAGGTTTTGCCAAATATTTGTGACGATCAGTACGGATTCGCCAGATATTCGTGGAAAAAGCTGCCAGAAATCCATGACGATAAGCGTGACTCTACGCTCAATATTGCTGAGCTTCTGCCGAATATGTGTGACAATCACCATCCGATCTCAAAGATAGTGAGACTGTGATCATAGTTACTGAGAACCACTTTTCAAATATACTGGGATCATGTAAGATCTCATAGAAAGCTGGATATTCAGGGTTACTTGGAATGGCCCTCCTGCTTATCGAAAACTCCGGTTATTCCCACGGGTTGCGCAACGAGGTTGCTCCTTGGTGTGAATCGGCTCCTCAACCACTGTCGTTCACCCCACGCGCCCAAGGGTGGTGAATCGTGGCTTTCCTGCTGAACGTTGGGACTCGCTGCGTGATGCCTTGAGCGATCAGGACGGCCCCAATTGATCTTCACTGCCTGAGCATTTCTCGCTATTCGTTCGATATTAGGACATCTTCTCACCGCTTTTTGTGCTAAGTTGTGAGAAAAGAAGAAAAAAGGAGTAAACTTTATGGCTGAACAACCGATGCCGGGACCTCGCGCTCGCGTTCCGCACGCTCCTGGGCTTCGGAGCGACCCGGCAGCCGACCACCTACGAGACAATCCGAGGGGCGAACGATCTGCCGAAGATCACCTACACCTCGTCCTACAAGGAGAAGGGCCGATCGGAGGTCAACGAAGTCTCTTGGTCTGCGCGAAAGGATGACGTCACGTGCGAAGCAGATCACTCACGACTGAGCAGGCTCTGACCCTGCTTGCAGAAACGCCGCCGCGCATCGCCGCGCTTACCGCCGGTCTGGCACCAACTCAATTGCATACCACCCCCAACCACGATGAGTGGTCCGCAAACGATGTGCTTGCCCATCTCCGTGCGTGTGCTGACGTCTGGGGCAACTGCATCGTGGCGATGATCGCCGAGGACACGCCGACGCTGCGGGCTGTCAATCCCCTCACCTGGATCAAGAAGACGGACTATCTCGAACTGGAATTCCAGCCCTCGTTGCGCTCCTTTGCCACGCAGCGTGCCGATCTCTTGGCAGTCCTGGAACCGTTGCCGCACGAAGGCTGGTCACTTGCGGCAACAGTGACGGGGGCGGGAAAGGTACTCGAGCGGACCGTGCTGTTCTATGCGCAGTGGCTGGCTCGCCATGAACGGCAGCACGTCAAGCAGGTAGAACGCATCGTCAACATGATGCACATGTAGCAACGGCCACCCCTTGAGCAGGCGGCCCGACAAAGCCTTCGCTGACGCGATAGCCGCGGCTCATGGCCTCTCCCCACTCGGGCGTGTCGAAGTCAGCACCACACGCCGGGCAGGCGACACCCTCCCAGTTGCCACCTGGGTCCACGAACTCCACCGTGTCGCTGGTCTCGACGCTGACGTCTTCGACATCAGGAAGCCACACCCGGAGCAACTCCGCGGCGCGTCCGTGGGTGTCGGTCGGCGGGATGCGCGTCAGGGTCCGTCGGCACCAAGACCAGGTAGTTCGTACACACGATTGGACCATTCCTCCTTTTGCCTGTCAAGAATGGGATCGGAAACGCCGTTCACAGTTCAGGAAAAGCCTAGCTCGCTCCAGACTCCATCCGTGGAGCGAGGAGTGGACCGAAACCTTGTCCCCACTTAGCCGTGACCGCGACGGGCATCCAAAAACAGTTGCCACTGCTTGAGACTGTTCAGCACAAAAATACGATGCACGACAAAAGGGTCGTTGGCAAACAAGGTTCTGACCTCGCTCTCCTCCTCTGCTTCCACCAGGACCAGGGACCCTGTCCCATCGGTAAAGGGTCCACCCATGATCACCGTCCCGTTTTCAAAGAGCGGATCCATAAAGGCAGCATGTTCCGTCCAGTAGGGTTGTTCGCGAACCGTCTTGCCCAGGACCCAGGCTGGGCCTGGAGCCCAAAGGATCACGAAGGAGTTCTTCATTCTCTTCCTCTTTCAGTTCAACTGCTGAGGGTCACAAACGCAATACATATCCGAGTCGGTGAAACGGCCATCAGGGCTTCAGCCAACTTTTTCTGTCTCCAGAAGCAGTATACACTCGAATGTGGACAGATATGACCCTGTTTCGGCAAAGAGAAATTCCCACTTAGATGCATCGAAAAGTCGGCTCTGCGTAACTAGTCTAAAATTCCTTGGGTGAACAGGAAGTATGGTGACCCAAGTACTGATTATGAAGGATAGGAGGGATGTCGTTCATTTGAGGCTTGTCTTTAGGATAGTCTCAACATATACGAATCTGGGGACAAATCGCCTTTGAGGGTAGTCTCAAGATTTTCGCATGCAAAGTAAGGCTGATCTCAAGTATTACGTAACAGAATCTCAATATACCTGCGAAAAAGCCCCGTTTTTCCCTCCTCTATTCTCAAGTTTTACGACATCCTACATATGGTGATTGTCACACATATCTGGCCCAGTGTCACAAATATTTGACTGGGCCAAATTACGAAGCTAATTACCTCTACAATTCAGGATCAGCAAGTTTGCGGGAGACCTGTGAAGGAAATGACAAATGCCCTCACGGATTTAAAAGTCAGAAGAGAACGAATCAAAGTAGAGGTCGTACAGCAGCGTAACGCTCTGCGAAGCGTTCAGGTGTGATTTTTGGGTAGCGTCCTTTGCCTAACTGAGCGAAGACTTCTTGGTAAGTTGCATCAAGCTCATCTAACCCGATACGTTCTTGTTGAACAAGGAGCTTCACATCTTCGATATCGCGGGTCGTGCCTCGCTCTATTTTACTAAGGGCAATACTGTAAAAGTCAAAGTAAAAGACATCAATCTGTCCGTAGCGACCAACGTATTGAGCGTGAGTTTCCCATTGCGATGGCAGAGGAATGAAATCTTTAGGCGATGCAAATTCGATGTTGATCTGCATCTGCTGGATGAGTCGTTGTATGCCGATAATAAGCTCGCCCTCGTTTGCTCCGCCAACGTGTATGTCAATATCTTGTGTAAAGCCAGGTCGTACTCCTGCATGGACGAGAGCGGCACCTCCTACGAGGTACAAGCGTCCTGGTTTGCGAAACGTACGTCCCAACTGTTGAAGAAAGGACTCGATAGCTTGTTTGTCAACATTGGGTCGCATACTCATGTCGAACTCCTGACTCGTATCTGCTTCGTGTGCAAAAAGTTGGGGAGGAAGAGAGACAGCTCTCTCACGGTGACGTGTTTCTTCCTGCCACAAGAGGTGGTCAAGCTGATTTTGCCAGTCCCCTAAAAAGGAGAACGGCATACCTGTACGCCTTTGCTCGAACGTTTGCAATGCGAACAGTCCCCATTCGCCATTGTGGAAGGCAGGAGGAGGGAGATGACGCTGTTGCCAAAGGTGCGCAAAAGGCTGTTCTGGGAAGTTGGGTACATGCCCAAGGGCGAGTGTGAGACGAATAGACCACATTCTCTGTAGGTAGAGAGCAGCGAGTGTAGAGGTGGTGATTTGTTCTGCAATTGCTAGTTCGCTCGTCTCTATGGCTTCTCGTATGGCGTCTGTGAGTTCAGGGTGGAGTAAGAAGAGTGAGATACTTGCGTCTCGTATGCGCGCGTTTTCGTTCTGTTGTGCCAAAAGTTTGATGAGTTCAAGAGGGGATAACTGTTCTCTTTGGGAAGGCGAGGAAGCTTGTTCAAGACCTATCAGATACTCGACACCCCATGTGCGGAGGATGCTGATGAGCATGTCAGCTTCTTTCCACGAGGTATCTGTTGAGGTGTTGAGTATCTGGCCCATTGGGTTGTTCTTTCTCGCTCGCGTTCAAATAGATACTATTTCTTTCTTAAGTGTGTGACCTCATGATATCTCTACGCCGTATCGCTGTCAATATGTTCAGGCTGTACCTTATTGACGAGTTCTACCATAATAATAATGGATCCCATAATCGGTTCTTCCACAGAAATAGTGCTCAACAATATGCACATGGTGAAATGTGAAGTCCCGTCAGGAGTAGCTTATCCTTTTTGTACTCAAGGAAGCAGGATATTGGTCTCTTCCTATCTCTGTTTCTGCATCTGGGGATCGCTGAGTACTACTTCTGGGGAAGAACTAGTTTCCTGGTACCATCATACACAATCTTTGCCTTCGTGATCACATTCTCGATATTTTCTTAGTGATGTGTGAGCGAAGCAAGTGTTATCTCTGCCTAGTTCCTAAAACCTCACTATATTGACGACTAACAGGAGGATTGATTCTAGTATCTCCCTTCTGCATGTTAACACTGCTTTACCTCTGAAGCTTTTGCAGAGTATAATTCTCTTATCTCCAAGTAAGCTTCTTAGGTAAGTTGTATGAGCGAAGAGAGCCAAATGACTTATGCACAACACAATTACATCTGAAATTGTAGTAGCCTATTCACAATGCCCTCGAAAGGCATTTCTTCTTCTTCATGATGAGCTAGGAATGCCACATGCGTACATGAGTATTCCTATGAAAATGTGAGGTGGAGGAGAAGAGAGGAACAAGGCACAACAAAGTCTTCCACAGGAATGTCCTGGGGAGCAAGCAGGCAGCCAGAATGGAGCATGCTCTTCGCTGAGGCAGATACCTCCTGTCCGTTGCGGGTGGGTCTGCTCTACGACAACAGTTAAGAAGGGTCATCGGCGAGAGGCGCGCAAGAATCGACAAGATTCCTATTCGTTCGTACTCGCGAGTTGCCCGCGGTGACACTCAGCTCTGCTGGAGGCGCCTGGATCAGCTTGAAACACGGACTTGATGGACCAAATCCCGACGATCTCATCTCGCAGTGACCTGCTCTACTCTAGCATATTTTCATGCTCTTCTCTGACACCCTGTGTCATGACGCTTGGAACACTGGATAGGGCAGTATGGAAGTGTGAAACTCAACAACATATAGCAGTGCATGATTTTAAGGAAGTTGTGACGTTGCAGCTACAAGAGCTTGGGTGAGTGACAAGGCGAATTCTTCTGCAAAAAATGAGGGGATTTTTATGAGCGATGTCAATACCTACGATTATGATGAACATGTACAAGCCATTCGAGCCTATAATCAACCCATCCTTCATGATTTTGAGTTATGGCTTGAGCAGTCGAGCTTGAGCGAGAAAACCATCCAAAATCATATCAGCAATATCGATTTTTTTACGAACTATCTCGTGTATTATGAGCCTCTGAAGAAACTCGATGAGGCGAATAGCGGTGACGTCTGGATATTTTTAGATGATTGGTTTCCTCGGAAAGCGTTGTGGGCCTCCATCACCAGTGTCACATCCTATCTAGCGTCATTCAAAAAGTTCTTCCGGTGGATGGGAGAAACAGGGCGTATCTCTCCCCAGACCGTTGCTGATGTACTTGAAACGCTCAAAGAAGAAAGAGGTTCATTTCTCAGAAACGTTGCTGAGTAAGAGAGTGCAAACTCCTGCTCTCATCTTTATCGACACAGTGCCTCTAGCATCGACACTAATTTGTGCTTGCGCCGATGACGGCCCAGCAGTTCAGACAGGTACTTCTGCTCCTCCTCTTCACGCCCTCTATTTTGATAAGCTGTAAGCGCCTTAGCAAGCTATTTCGCAGCCGCGCTGTAGTATAGTCCTTCGCCTCCATCCATGAATGGCTCCGCCTACTGTCCACATAAGGGGAGTTCATGAACCCATTTTTGTGTTTCACTGCCACGATAGTGTCATAGGCCTCGTCCAAGAAGGTGACGGCCAGAACTGTAATCCGAGCACCTTGACGAACTGTACCATACTGAACACCAGCCAGAGAATGGAAATTGCAAATTGTCGAACATGCTTTTGAATTAGCTATCTCTCGTATTTTAGGATCTGAAGACCCTCCAAGACAAGAAATGAGAAAGCTATGTCTGATTCCTCTGTTGACTTTTATTTTTCACTTGAACCAAAGTAGCAGCCAAATATCTCCATTATCAGCAACTTATCAATCAGGTCTGACCAAATATTTATGACGATAAACGGGGTTTTGCCAGATATTTGTGAGAAAAGCTGCTAGATATTTGTGACGATAAGAGTGATCCTACGCTCATTATTGTCATACACTGCCAAATATTTGTGACAATCACCAACTTCTTATTGTCACAACTATCTGGCTCCGTGTCACAAATGTTTAGCGGACAGATATGGTTCGTGATGCAGACGACCTGGAAACGTGGCTAGAGCTTGCTCCTGCAGTCCACGCACGGATTTCTCGTCTTCTTGGCAAATATCACCGCGGCATCCAGGTCCTCGACACCTTCTGAAAGAACTGGCGGGAGGCACCCAAGCCACCATTTTCGACAGGACTCATCATTGTTCGTTAGATGAAGCATCTCGGCACACTGCTCACCGTCTTCAAGGGCCATCTGGCATGTTGACTAATGGCCCCATCCCTACTTTGTCAATTTGAGATGTGCTGACCCCTTGATCTTCTGAGAAAGTCTGTTGTGGTTTGATTCTTCGTATCTATTTAAAGCATGGTCACTGAATGGTAATTTCACTTGATGGTTTCTGCCTCATTCGAGCGTAAACTGTCAAGTCCATTTGAACTTTGCCTTAAGATGATGAAACACCTGTTATATTGTCTAGAATATTATCATTTCTTCTGATATGTATTTTATTTTGATGTAAAAGATCTAGTAACGGCTCAATTGATATCACTGAAGCAAAGCCGTTTTCTAAAGCTTGGTCTCCGTCTGTAAGCGACTCAGTAAGAACACCTAGCAGGAAATCATATTCACTAATAACTGGTCCTCCAAAAAACCCTTCCCTTACCGTTGATGAGATTACAAAATAGGGATGCGGACTACTATATTTATCAATAACAGCATTGATTTCCCCTTGTACTGCGACTAATACATACTCTTTTGAGAGTGGGATCCTCGGATATCCAAATGCTACAACTCTAGAGAGGACTAGTTCGTCACCAATCCAATCGTCTAAATGACTTCCTAATGGGATTCGGTCGACTTTTTCTTTAGGTTTACCATCTTCGATTATCGTCGTCTTTTCTAGATAGTGGTCTAATGAAAAGTCTGTTTCCAATACAGCTAGGTCGATTTTAGAGCTAGAGGGATAAATAATATTTTTGATTGCTACATTTCGAGATAAATTAGTCTCCGCAACTGACTCTATGATGTGGTCCTCAACAACGTGTCTCGCAGTCACTATATAACCGTCACCAATATGAAAGCCTGTTCCTGTAGCTAGGTCTCCCACCTGGGTCCTGACAGTTATTTGAACGACGCAGCGTTTGTACCTCTCGTATAGCTCTTTCATAGTGCATCCCCTCGATTTTTCTATTGGTCACGATGCAGTAGTTTATCACAATAATCCCTACCAGTAGAATTCTTAGGATGAAGATGGTACTTTCTGCTTCAACACAAATGGCTGTAAACTCCACACAAGTCCGTTTTTCAAAATCACGGCTAGGAAGTCATTCCATGTACTTACCTTTAGTGGAAATCTTACGATGTACTCGTTGGAGATTTTGACGGATCCTCTCGCGTGAAACTCCTAGAGCCTCACCGACTTGCTCAAGGGTATGAGGTTCTCCATTTACAAACCCATATCTTAGGTCAACAATATAGCTTTCTCTAGCTGTGAGCGTTTCAGCTTGTGCAAGTATGAAGTATTCAGCAAAGTTGTCATCTGAGGTTGCCATTAAGCTTTACCTTTCTCTAGCAGCTTGTCGGAGAGAACGGAGCAGCAGTCAATGCCAGCTATCCCATCCGTTCTCTCCCTAGAGTGGCGAGTTCGTTGTAGAGCGCTTCGGTTTTTGCCAAGGATTCCTGGAGCTGAGCATTGGTAGTTCCCGTTGCACCGAGAAGCGTGTAGATCCTCTCAAGGAATTTTTTCGGTCGGATGCTGAAAGAGTCGAGATCTGCCGCAAGCTTTTTCTCGCTGAGATAGTAGGTTTCGTTGAGAGCATAAAGGACTTGGACAAGGCAGTGAATAGTTCGTGCCAGACAACCCGTCACCAGGTAAACTTCTCCACGCGAGGCAGGCTTGTAGGCATTGTCGAGCGTGAATCTGGCGCTCCAGAGGAAGTTTTTGATGATGGCTTGCTTGAGATGAGGGGAGTAATGGGCAACCTTTGCCTTGAGACGCTCGATAGTCTGGTCAGGGTCGTAGAGGGGACGGCAAATAGCGGTCTCTGTGCAATACATGAAGCTGTGAAAGCCATAGGCGGGTTGCTGCCAGTAATCGGAGCGCACGAGACCCTCATTGCAGTCATCGATGGTAGAGGAGACAAAGTCAAGGTTCCGATAGAGAAAATCGACACGCTGGCCCCCTATCGTGAGCCATGCGCCGCCATTGACCCAGGTTCCCCACCCTCCTAGATCAGTCACGGTAGGGTTGGGAGCATCATTGAGGAGAGAGGCAATGGAACGAATCTGGTCAATGTCCAACGGCTGGTTTTCGTCGTAGTAGAGGCCAATATCGATATCGGAGTCGGGCCGCTCTGAACCACTCGCGTATGATCCACCCAGAACGATGGCTCTGAGGCCATGGACCGGTTTGAGACGATCAACCATCTGTTGAAGCAGTAGCTTGTGTTGCATTGTTGGTTTCTCTTCCCTTTCGGCGAAACTGGAGTATTCTCTTTCTATCTTACGTAACAATCTTTGCCTAGGCGCGGATGCTGCATGTGTTTGTTACCAAGGCTCTGGCAGGGTTTGCCACCACCCGTGCTACACACAGGATAAGATATGGAAGCGCTTGAGATTGAAAGCCAAACAGACCAGACACCACTCGCCAGCCGCCGCCTGGACCCCACGCAAGGAGAACTGGCGGAAGCCCAGCACCTCTTTGATGATCCCGATCACCGGTTCGACCGTGCATTTGCGTGCCTGATAGATCGCTTTACCCAGTGCTGTCCTGAGCTTGTAGGCCATCTTGACTTGAGCGCTGGCCTCCTCAGGTGGGGGATCGGGCAGCGGGGCGAACCGCTGCTGCCAACTGGGATGATGGGGATCACGACCCGTGGCGATGTAGGGCTCGATGCCTCGCTTCCCACATGCCGCCAGGGTCGCTGGACCAAAATACCCAGCATCCAACGCCGCTGCCTCAGGCGTGCCAATCGTCGAGGGAATAGCAGCGAGGGTGGGTTCGGCCTCCTGAGAGTCGTTGGGGTGATTAGAGAGGGCATATCCCACGATGAGCAGACTCTTCTGATCCACGGCAATCTGCGGGTTGTAATCTTGCTCAAAGCCAGCATTCGTCGGGTTTTTCATGATGCGCGACTCCGGGTCGGTAAAGTTGTACTGATCGCCGTCACCAGGTCCTGGAGTCGGCGGGGTCGGTGGACGACCACCTGGGCGACGCCCAGTCGTACGCTCTCGCTCCTCGCGCTGCGCCAGCTTGGCCTCATACTCAGCCTGCTCGGCTGCCATCTGCTCCTGGGCGCGGGCTTCGAGCACCGCTTTGGCCTCCGCTAAACGCGCCAGGCGGTCCTGCCGCCGCGCGATCTCCTTGCTCACCACCAGCCCATCGGCCACCTCTGGCTGCTCGCTTTGTTCGCCCAGGGCAAACAACTCCTCGACCTCGGCTTGTAATTGGGTTTCCAACTCCCCCAACCGCTTGTAACTGACCGCTTTACGCTTGGAGGCATTGGCATGCACCTTGGTCCCGTCCAGGCTGATCGTGCCGAGCTTTAGTACCCCCGCCTCCTGGGCGAGTAAGAGCACCTGCACGAAGAGCTCCTTCAGTTCTGGTAGGAAGGTACGCCGAAACGCCGCAAGCGTATCGTGGTCGGGATGCAGATTGCCTGCGATGAAGCGAAAGGGCACTGCCTCATAAGTAGCACGCTCAATCTTGCGCGAACTGACCACCCCGGTGGCATAGCCATACAGCAGCAAGCCCAACAACACTTCGGAGGCATACGGTTCCCCACCGTGCGGCCCATACTGGGCATACAGCGCCGAGAGGTCAAGCTGGGCCACGCTGTCTACCACGAAGCAGGCCAGATGGTCGGGAGGTAAACAGTCGCCCAGCCACACCGTCAGAACAAGCGCCTGGGCGTAGTCCACTGTTTTGAATCGTCTCTTCATGCCCGCAAGTATACCATTCCTGACACATACTTGGCCAGAGGATGGTAGACACATACCGGCTGTAACACATGGCGGCTCACTCCGCTCGTCAGGACAAGCTAGTCTGATCAGGCTGCACCTCTTTCTCTTCGTGGAGATGCATGATTGCTGTGCTTCTGAACTTCATCTCGTGACACGAGAGGCCCATGGCTCCAGTTCGACCGTGGGATTCGTGCGCCGGAACCGGATCGCTCCCCGCGCTGGATTGCCCTGACTGTGCATCACAGGGATGCCGAAGCGCGCAAGCGCTCCGTGTGCTCGCTCAAAGAGCCTGTTGCTCCAAATCGAGCCTCCCAGCACGAGCCAGGGTGGGCTTGAAGGAGTGACCTGCGCACAAAACCGGTCGTAGAGATGCTGAAGTTGGCTGATCCCCTGGGTGAGGAACGAGGCCACCGGCTCTTCGTTCGCGTGTTGGGAGATGAGCGGACCCAGTGCCAGCCAACGAGGCGGGGAGAGTGTGTCCAGCATGGGGTCCTGCTTGACTATGGTGCGCAAGGTGGCGGCGGAGAGCCCGGTGCGGGCGAGGATCTCGTTTGCCAGAGGCAACGTGGTGCCCTGGTCCCATGCCTCACGCCACCACGCCAGCAGAAAGCGGGCAAATGTGATGCCTTCAAAGCTGTGGGGCACATAGTCCCAGATGGCACAAGGGCTCGCAAAACAGATGACGTTGTTGGCATGATCGTAATACATCGCGTTCCAGTGACTCCCGCAGGCGACCGTCACCGCATTGCCGGGCATGTCTGTCAAGCCATAGTGGTTGTGAACATCGGTGAAGACTTCGAGCGTCTGGATATCGAACCCATCACCAGACAAACCGTCGAAGAAGCTGCGGGGCGTTTCGAGATACCCGCCGCCGAAGAAAGAGAGGGGATGCGCCTTGAAAGGGGTCAGATGCAGTGCGATCAGGTGAAGTAGACCTTCGTCGGTGATCGGCTGCGGGTCGAACTGATCGAAGTGCTCGATACGTGCTTCCAGTAACAGGTGCCCATCTGCACGAGCCACGGCCAGATTGGTCTTACTGCGGCCTTTGTCTAATCCAACATCGAGATAGTTCATGGAATACCCTCACTGCCAACCATGTGTTCGTTCGCGTTGGGGGTGCTTGGGCCTTCGCATGAACTCCACCTCGTGGCATGGCGTTGCTACGCATTATACACCACGCCGACTCGTCAGGACAAGCGGCCTGGCCCGCCACGTGTTACAGCCTATATGTGTCTACTCTCCCGTGACCAAGTATGTTCCTGACAAGAGGCACCAGCTTCTCTCCGACAAGCTGCTAGGGGAGATATAACAAAGAACCGCGCTACCCTTCCTCCAGAACCTTCTCCAGTGCCGCCCTAAAACTTACAGCATCATACTGCTTATTTTCCTTCAACTCATCTGATTTACCCCTTTCATTCTTGAGCAAATACCAACATCTCTCATCATGCTAAAGAGACGAGCATACCCAACGCCGAATTGACCTGCTGCAATGAAAACAACCCTGGATCATAGTGCTTTCCCACCCAGGTACACAACTCCTTGTGCTCGGGATGATGGCGATCTCGTAGTGCTTCAAGCAGATGTGCATATCCCCCAAGGCCATCACAATCTTCAGGAGGGCAGGCGTGCGCTCCATCCAGGCAGCGTGGACCAATCATATACTCAGTCAAGGGTTGGATGTCTTCTACGGTAATAATGATCTCCCTGGTGATGCGCTCTTCACGTTCTTCATCTTTGGCTTGGCGATTCATATTTAGAAACTTCTTCCCATTATTTACAGAATTATAGTTTTACTACCATGTGTCTCTAGCATTCTAAAACCTAAAAGCGCTTCGGAGCAAGGTCTGATGATAGATCAGACTGGTACATCTGCTCTCATGATTCCATCCCGAATCCATTAACTTCGCATCTTCCCCCAAATACGTAGGCGGCAATAAGTTTTGCAAAGCAAACAACATAATCGGTAATAATGGTTATGTTAGTAATCTTGGTAATCCTCTTTCAACTGCAGCGAGATGAAACCTTGCAGAGAGCTATAATGAATTGCTGCCCCTACCGGTCCGGTTGGGCGAAAGCCATATATTTTTGAAACTGTATCATCGCATCTCTACACGGAATTTCCCTTACTATACCTACACCAGTGGATGCTCTAACGCACGGATGTATCTATCCGCCGACCTCAGTACAGCATTTTTTGCGTCTTTAGCCACAACAGTAGGAAACCATCCACCATATAAACGCTCGAAATCATAGTGCGCTATGACAGCTCGCATTCTTCCCACTTCGGATGCTGGCAATGGTATGAGATTCGGATAGCTATACATAAAGCTAACCCAGCTATGGTCAGCAACAACCTGAATGGTGTCTCCTGTCAGTAGCAGCCCTTCACCACTTGCCCAATGTAAAATGGTACTACCCGCGAAATGTCCTCCCAGACGTATCAGCGTAATATCTTCCAGCAAGGGTTGTGTTTCACCGGACCAGAAGGTTATGCGCTCATTTTGTCTCATCACCCACCGCTTATCAGCCTCATGTAGATAAATGCGTGCATCAAACGCATTGGCCCAATCCACCATAGAGCTATAAAAGTGCGGATGAGAAATAGCGATAGCCTCTATCCCTCCCAACTGCTCAACCGCTTTAATCGTCTCATCATCCAAAAACGAGATACAGTCCCAAAGAATGTTGCCCTGCTCCGTCTGAACAAGCAACGCACGCTGCCCAATAGCAAAGGCAGGAGTCGAACCTATGCCTTTGAGTCCTGGCTCAAGTTCTTTTATGGTATTATGCAGTCCATCAGTGCGAAGCATGCTCTGTGTCGTCCATTTTTGCCCATCGTACCCTACATATTGACGCTGATCAAGACAGATAGGACTCTCTTTCGGTGGCTCTTGACTCTGTGCGAACTGCGTACCACACGTCGTACAAATCCAACATTCCATAGCAAAACACCCTCCTTCTCTTCTTAAAACATCAGTATTCTCGCACAATATGTTGGCGTCAAGTCGTTGTCTTTGTCTTGGTCATGTTTACGTACATTAACTTTTCTCGAAAGCATTACGTTTCCTTTTATGAACAAATAAAAAAGAAAAAGAACATATAAGCAGTTCTTGTGAATGCTCACAGAAGAGCATTCCACACTGTACACGTTCGGAAACGCTTCGTGGTTGTGAACGCGAAATAAAACACGATAGGGGCATGACAGGGGCAAGCCCAGTGAGTCCAACTCATTGCTGCAAGAGCCAGCAGAGTGGGTGGCGAGCATGACAGGGACAAGCCCTGTCACTCCGATACACGCCGCGTAGCAAGCCACGATGTGGCGTTACATCGTAGAGGAGTGACAGGGCTTGTCCCTGTCATGCCGCCTTCAGAGCGAGTTCGTGAGTTCGTTGGAGTCACTGGGGCAAGCCCTGTCACTACGATACAACGCGATACCACGGCATGGCAAGCCACACACTCGTGTATCGTAGTGACAGGGCTTGCCCCTGTCATGCCGCCCACAGAGCCATCTTATGCGTGAGTTGGAGTCACTGGACTTGCCCCTGTCATGCCCCCTGTTTACAGCATATATTAGATTACACCAATGCCAATTGGCGTCACCTGCTCCACCTTTTGCACAGACTCAATTGAGCGTACAACGGGTTTGGTACAGGACTCTACAAAGGCAACGAAGAGCCGCGCCCATGCGGGCTCGTCCATGTAAATTTCTTCGGGATGGCACTGCGCTCCGAGCATGAAGCGATGCCCAGGAACCTCCATCAACTCAGGTACACTGTCTTCAGCACAGCCCGTGACGCGCACACCTGCACCAGGCTTGTTGACCGCTTGGTGATGCAGACTGTTTGCACGTATCTCGCTTATGCCAAGAATTTGCTCCATGCGGCTCCCTGCATCAATGTGAACCGAATGTACAATCGTATTGCGTGGCAAGTCCCAGTTCTTGTGCCGCAGGCTCCCTGGATACAGATCGCCGAGGTCCTGATAGAGGCTTCCACCCAGCGCAACATTCAATACCTGCATACCACGACAAATGCCGAGAGTTGGAATATTTTTATCAAAGGCCCAACGCGCCATTGCTAACTCTAATTCATCGAGCTTTGAATTGGTATCTGTAAGAAGCGGGTGAGGCTCCTCACCATAATTGCTTGGATCAACGTCGATTCCGCCTGAAAGTAGTAAACCATCTAACCGAGGGAGAAGCGTATATAGCTCGTCAAGATCATCAAAGATCGGGATGAGAATAGGTACACCACCCGCACGCTCCACTGCATGAATGTAGGTCCTATTGTTATAATAGATAGGCCGCTCTGTCTCCGCACGTACCCCTGCATGGCAGGGTATCCCAATGAGTGGACGCATTACCAAAAACTCCTTCACAAAGCCAATTTCGATTGACCGACGTACTTTAAAAAGTTAAAAGTTATAAGAATATAAAAAAACGGAACGCTAGAGGTATCTAAGCGTTCCGTTCGGAAAATGAATACTTCGTCTATACCGTGAAACGCGCCTCAATAAGCTCTAATACAAGATGCTCCAGGCTAAGCTGGAGCTCTGTAAGCATAAGAGCAAATACATCGCGGGCGCCTTGTCGTTTCATGTGTTCATTCCATGTTGTTAAAATGTTTTTGTTTGTACTTATTTATGTTATACATTCATCATACAAGTAGTGTCAAGCAACTAAAACTTTTGTCTGCTGATCCTACTATTAATACGTTCTACAACACAAATATATTTCAAATGTTAATTACCAAAAAAGGCATTCCACCAGTCCTGCCAGAAACCCTGTTTTGCTTGTGTATCTGCTCGCCTCTTTGTCACCTGTTGCTGTGCATTGTCGCTGCCAACGACCACAACTGGATGCTCGCCGGGTCGAGTATAGCCTAATTGTTGCCGAGCCTCGTTCTCAATCACTGAGGCGTCCTGATAATGACTAACCGCCTTCGTGAGTTCCTGATGATGAGCCTGTGCTTGCTTGAGCTGCTGTTGAGCAGCCTGCACTTGTTGTGCCAATTGGCTATTTGACCACGCCTGCGCTAATGACCCCAACAAAAAGGCCATACAGATCAGCCCTGTGATCCAGATAACCGTCTGTGTAAAAAGCGAACTTCGCCTGGCACGCAAACGGCCAGCCGTCTCGCCCATACCTACCGCGGAAGTAACATTGGCACTATTCATCGCTGCAGATGCTGAGCGTGCTAGTCTTGTTCGCCCTGATCTCTTTTGCATACTATCTCTCTATCTTCATTAGACGTAATAAACGTAGTGCTGGTTACATTTTAGTGTAACTACACACCACTTATGGGCTCAGTCATATCTTGTGTGAGATATGCATAAACCATATTCTGACTGTTCCAGGAAAAGCCAACGTTACCAACGCGATCCACCATAATGAGTCCGCCCGTTCCCTCAGCCTTCGTCCCAAGAAAAGCAATCGTTGCCTCCGCCGCTTCACGTGCGCTCATACCACGAGCAACATTATCGGCGGCACGTTTCGCAATGAGCAGACGTGTAAAGTCTTCGCCATTTCCAGTACAAGAGATCGCAGCATTTTCGTCGGCATAAAAGCCACATCCGACGAGTGGAGAATCGCCTACACGTCCTGGAAGTTTATAAGGCATACCACCTGTTGATGTTGCTGCTGCCAGATTTCCAGCGTAGTCGATAGCAACGACTCCAACAGTTCCATGTTTATCATCAGGCTTCTTCCCGTTTTCTGGCGAGTTCATCTGTAGCGGAAGGTCATGTTGCGTCTCTTCCCGCGCAGGAATACTTCCTATTTCGCGTCGATGATAAGTTGGCTCTCCTTGCGCCGATGTTGCAGTATATTCTTCGCGTAAGCGTTGCCAGTTCTGGTACTGTCGCTCTGTTCGTAAGTCTTCCTCATGGCACAAAGGAATACCTTGATCTATTGCAAATTGAAATGCCCCATGTCCGGTGAGTAACACCTGGGGACTTTCAAGCACACGGCGTGCTAGCGAGATAGGATTTTTGATACGTTCAACACTGGCAACGGCCCCAATCTGAAGCGTGTTGCCCTCCATCAGTCCTGCATCCATCTCGATAGTACCAGTAGCAGTGAGGCAAGAGCCGGTTCCCGCGTTGTAGTTCGGGTTATCCTCCAAGACACGTGTCGTGGCCTCCACTGCATCGAGCGCGCTTCCTCCAGCCTGCAAAATACGCCACCCGATCAGTGCAGCTTCCTGACAGCCAGCTTTCGCAGTTTCGATACGGTCAGCAGAGATACTCCCTGAACCTCCATGTACAACAATAGCAATTGGCATGCAACAATGATCTCCTTCGCGTGTTTCTCTAAATTGTATCACGCCAACGGCATAACTATCCTATTCGTGAACTGTTTCGCACTGCCATTGACATGTTTCTGGTATCGCCTGTTTGAGGGCTTCTGCCAACCCATCCAAATCGGTCACATCATCGCGATAGACAGCCCACGCTTTAGCTTTTTGCTCGGGGTCTGTAACTTTACGATATACCGTGATGCTGATACGTTTTCCGTTGGGGAAAAATTCTTCTTTGATACGTGTCACTTCTGACCAGGGAAGCGCGATCTCTTCACCTTCACGACTGCGTTTGATCAATGCCTGCGTTTCAATGTTAATTGTAAAAGGAATCGGAGCCACAATACGCAAATACAGCACAAAGCCAATAATAAATACAATGGCGGAGATTGTACTTCCGATTGCTGAGACACCCTGGTGAATGGCAATCCACAGAACCAGAGCGGTTACAGCAAATAAGCCACACAGTGTTACAATCTGTTTGAAACGGCTCACGCCTGGGCCAATAAAAATTTGTCCCTCTGCTGCTGTGGATGAGGCCATAATGTTTTGTACTCCGTAGATATAATTATTTTTTCTTCTGCAAGCTATTGTAACAAGAGGAACGGGGCAATGCAACATCTTGCACTGTATTTCAATGAGATAAAATGAAGCGTGTGTGCGACAATAGAGTGAGAGATACAATACAAGGAGATACGATGCCGACACGTTATTTTGAGGATTTTCAGGTCGGGGATGTCATTAACCTGGGTAGCACGTCTGCAAGCGCGGAAGAAATCATCGCATTCGCCAAGCAATATGACCCGCAACCATTTCACGTTGACCCCGAACAAGCCAAACATTCCGCCTTTGGCACGCTGGTTGCTAGTGGCTGGCATTCCTCGGCCCTCTTCATGCGCCTCTTAGTCGATAACTTACTCAATGATACCATTAGCATGGGATCTCCTGGCGTTGATGAAGTACGTTGGCGCAGGCCCGTTCATCCCGACGAAAGACTACAAGGCCGACTCACCGTTCTAGAAAGTACAGCATCCAAGAGCAGGCCCAACATGGGCGTTATTCGCTCACTTTGTGAACTCGTCAACCAGGAAGGCGAAATCGTCATGAGCCTCAAAGGACTACATTTCTTTGGACGCAGACCCGAATTTTTTCAAAGCAGAGAATAATAACATAGGTGTCACAACACGCTCCACCTATGTTATTATTCTCTGCTTGTTTCTTTGTTGCCCTAATGCTATGATAGGTGTGTTCTCAACACTAATTTCAGCAGTCAAGCGGTGTGTGCCGCTTCTCGCAGAGGAGGATGCTCTTTATGGCTGCGCCAACACTACATAGGACTTCCACATCGACGCTTCTTATAACCCAGTTACGCAGAGTGGGAAACTCAATTGGGCGTCCTCTTTTTGCCGTCGTCCTGGCACTCGTCGCGGGTGCCATCGTGATTATGCTTACATCGTCTGGCTCACTTCCAGATCGCTTCAGTGCGGTCATCACCGCATTCCAGGACTTATATCAAGGCTCTTTTGGCAATCCACAAACGCTTTCATCTACGCTCGTTCGTGTTAGCCCCTTGATTCTCACAGGTCTCTCAGTTGCCATTGCTTTCCGTGCCGGACTCTTTAACATTGGTGCAGAGGGACAGCTAGCAATGGGTGCAATGACAGCCGCCATTATTGGCTTTCGGCTCCCAGGTCTTCCGGGCTGGATGCTTGTTCCTCTTATGATTATTGGTAGCATGTTTGCGGGTGCTGTATGGGGAGGTATTGTTGGTCTTCTCAAGGCGTGGCGCGGAGCACACGAGGTTGTCACCACCATTATGCTTAACTGGATCGCGTTCTACGTCACTGATTACTTGATCACAGGTCCATTTAAGGACCCCAAACAGTCCAATGTGACCTCTACGATTCCCGCAAACGGCATCATTCCTACCGTTGCGGTCTTTTACAATCAGACGTTAGGCACAATTCTGCCTAAGCTATCTTCTCCCGACTCATACCTCGTTGACATGGGTATCTTCGTCTCACTGCTTGCGCTTGTCATCTACTGGTTTATTACTTCCCGTACCGCTTTTGGCTACGAAGTGCGCGTGATCGGACAAAATCCTAAAGCCGCACGCTATGCTGGTATTCCAATCAAACGCAATCTCTTCGCGGTCATGGCACTTGCCGGAGCCTTCTCCGGTCTTGCTGGTGCGTTAAATGTGATGGGGCAATTTCCGTATCACCTTATCGCTAGCACGTTTAGCATCGACTCAACTGGCTTTGACGCGATTGGTGTCGCACTGCTTGGTCGCACAACTGCCATCGGTGTATTCTTTGGCTCGCTCCTGTTTGGAGGCTTGCGTCAAGGTGGTACATTCATGCAGGCAGATGCTGGTATCCCAGGCGATCTGGTGTACCTTATTCAGGCCCTTGTTCTCTTTAGCATTGCCGCAGAATTTTTGCCCACAATTCAACGCTCATTGCCCGGTTGGGCGCGTCTGAGTCGTCGCCCCTCCATCGTTCCAAGCGTCACAGGCTCGACAGAGGCCGCTTTAGCAATGGTTGAAGATGCACCACAAGTAGAAGACAGAGAGGCAAGTGCAGCACAGGGTAGTTCCGTTGCTGTCATTGAACACACGGAAGGGCACGACCCGCTTTCCGACTATAGAGAAGTTCCACTACGGAAGAGTGAGGAGTAGCAGTGTTTTTACAAATTCTTTTACGTGTCATCACCTCTAGCGATTTATGGAGTGCAACACTCCAATTTGGTGCATTGCTACTCTTGCCAGCACTTGGTGGTGTGATCTCCGAACGCAGTGGTGTCGTCAACATTGCAATGGAGGGCATGACGCTCACAGGAGCCTACGCAGGCGCGTTGACAGCGTTAGCAACACACAGTGTTCTCGGTGGCATCATCGGCGCCATAATTGCAGGCGGCTTAATGGCCCTCGTGCATGCCATTGTCTCCATCAATTTCAAGGCCGATCAAGTTGTCAGTGGCATTGCCATCAACATAGCAGCACTTGGTCTGACCGACTATTTACTCACTATTCAGACACATGGACAAGGCGTTCCTGCGCTTAGACCAGAACTGCGTATTCCTGCTGTCGCGCTAGGACCACTTGCAAACATTCCCTTTATTGGTCCAGTCCTCTTTCAACAAAACATCATTTTCTATGTTGCGCTAGTGATTCTGCTTGGCATACAATTCCTGCTCTTCCGCACCAACATTGGTCTGCGTATTCGAGCGGTAGGCGAGCAGCCACAAGCCGCAGACACAGCAGGCGTCAATGTGCAACTGGTACGCTATCTCTGCGTTATTGGCAGTGGACTGCTTTCAGGCTTAGCAGGTGCATTCTTATCGCAAGGTATCGCAGGCATCTTCAACACAAATATGACCGCTGGTCTTGGCTATATAGCACTAGCCGCCATGATTTTTGGTAAATATAACCCGTTGGGAACAGCAGGAGCATGTCTCATCTTCGGTCTTGGTGAAGCGCTCAGCCCGCGCTTACAGGACACAGGCATCTCGCCTAACCTGCTCAGCACTCTACCCTATATCCTAACACTCGTTGCCCTTGTTGGCCTCGTCGGACGCACTACCGCCCCAGCAGCAGACGGCATTCCATACGAACCCGGCTCTGAATAAATAAGGAACAAAAACATATGCAAGAAAGTACAATGATTAAACCTGTCGAGGAACCTGCTCTTCCCCTCGCAGTTGAAATGCGCAATATTAGTAAGGCGTGGCCGGGCGTTGTTGCCAACGATAACGTACATCTTTCGGTACGCAAGGGTGAAATACATGCGTTAGTAGGCGAGAATGGTGCAGGCAAATCGACACTTATGAACATTCTTTATGGTATGATCCGCCCTGATAGTGGTGAAATTCTGATCAATGGCCGTGTCGCTTCCATCACAGGGCCGCGTGACGCTATTCGTCTCGGTATTGGCATGGTACATCAACACTTTATGCTCATTCCGCCACTCACCGTCACAGAAAATATTGTGCTTGGGCGCGAACCCGGTGGACTCAGTTCCCCTTTCAATTTCCGTAAGGCACGCGCCGACATCCTCGCTTTGAGCAAACAATATGGTCTACCCATTGAACCAGATACACGTATCGAGCGACTCTCTGTTGGTCTACAACAACGTGTGGAAATCCTCAAAGTGCTTTACCGAGGGGCGGACATTCTTATCATGGACGAGCCAACAGGAGTGCTTACGCCACAGGAGACGTTTGAGCTCTTCTCTGTACTACGTGGCCTTGTTGCACAGGGCAAGACCATTATCTTTATCACACACAAGCTACGTGAAGTGCTGGAACTAACAGATAACATCACAGTATTGCGACGTGGCAAGAATGTTGGCACGCTCGTTACACGAGAGACGAATCAAACCGAGATCGCACGTATGATGGTTGGGCGTGAGGTCTTGCTACGTGTCAACAAAACATTGGGTAAGCCGGGTCCTAGTGTGTTGCATGTTGAAGACCTGCACGCGCAAGATGACCGAGGACTTGAGATTCTACATGGTGTTAGCCTCGACGTACATACGGGTGAAATTCTAGGCATTGCTGGTGTCGAGGGCAACGGTCAAAGCGAACTGGTCGAGGTCTTGAGCGGTATGCGTAAAGCGACGCGTGGATGCATCACAATCACGCCAACAGGAGCGGGTCGTGTTGATAGAGCGAGTAACATCACCAACATGGATGCGCGTGAGGTACGGATTGCTGGTATGTCACATATACCGGAAGACCGTCGTGGCAGTGGTCTCGTGTTAGCCGAGTCGATAGAAGACAACACGATTCTAGGGCGTCAACGTTCACGTCAATTCTCGTGGCGTGGTTTCGTCCTGATGCTTAGGAATATTGCAACATGGGCTAAACGCCTCGTCAGTGAATTCGATGTACGCACGCCCTCGATTGAGGTACCCGCGCGTGCGCTCTCTGGCGGCAATCAGCAAAAAGTCATCATAGCACGCGAGTTTGCTACCGACCCGGTGACGCTCATCGCGGCGCAACCTACGCGTGGTGTTGACATTGGGGCCATCGAATTCATTCACCGTCGTCTCATTGAGCAACGTGATGCAGGCAAAGCCGTCCTACTAATCTCCGCCGAACTGGACGAAACTCGCTCTCTCTCTGACCGTATCGCCGTTATGTACGAAGGCAAAATCGTCGATATCGTTGGACCCGAAGCGACAGAAGAACAGTTGGGCGTATTAATGACAGGTGGGCATCTGGGCTAAATAGCGGAGAGATCGCAAGAATCCCTCTGCATTATGTAACGAGGTTACTTCTATGACTGAAAAAGCTAATAAACCTGTCCCAATCAGACTTGTGAGTGCATGTATGGCGGGTTTCCCTTGTCGATATAATGGAAAAGCCAAACCAGTTGAAGCGATAGAAGAGATGGTTATACATGGTGAGGCTATGTTTACCTGTCCAGAAATGCTTGCTGGTTTTGACACTCCTCGACGACCAGCCGAGATTGTTGGAGGAGATGGTGACGACGTATTGGATGGCACAGCAAGGATTGTTGATGCTTCTGGCCTTGATGTTACAGAAGCATTTGTGAAAGGTGCGTACCAAACACTTCACATAGCACAAGCTGCCAAAGTGCAAGAAGCAATTCTGAAAGAGGGAAGCCCATCATGTGGGTGTACATATATCTACGATGGCTCCTTTTCAGGAACACAACGCACAGGTATGGGTGTAACAGCAGCATTGTTACATCGTAACACTATATCAGTAATTTCTGAGGCAGAAATGCTCAAACGGGATGCAATGGAGCAATCATCATCTATTATGGAAACATTAGAGGTGATGAGCGACACAGCCCTTATGATAGCGTTTCGTCAGGGAGTGCAAGAGCTAAACGAAGGTAAAGGCAGACCATGGAAAGACGTGAAGAAGGATTTGGGGTTGTAATTGATCTGTAGTACACAGTCAAGCTTCATTGATCATTCGTCGTAATACATGATCAATCCTCATGCGATAGAGAAACTAGGGCACCCGCAAAGAGGTGCCCTTACCCCAGACAAATGGCCCTCGATGGTGTACTACAGTTATTTCTCAACTACTACGCTTTAGGTGCAGCACAATCGTACAATTGATTGCCAGTTGCGCTAGAGCGTCCTGCTGAAGACCAATCGCTGGTTGGGACTGTACTACAATGCTTGCTTATCCAGCTTGACAAGGCACTTTGTTGTCCAAAGCCACCGATACCGCCGCGGTCACGGCCAGACAATACCTCGCGGTACTGCTCAGAAAGCTCGTCAATCAACCCCTGAGTGGACTGTGACGAACTGATGAGAAAATAGCGTACTGTTCCATTGTTAATGAGAGCCTGCAAATCGCTCACGGTCAAAATGGGGTCGCCTCCACTAAAACCGCCCATCGCCATCACAGGCTTGTTTGTAGCAAGAATGATTGGCGCGCCTGCATTTGCGCTTGGCACAGCAACCAGAAACTTCGCGTTACCCTGATGAGCCTCAAGATAGGAAATGAGAGCCGGATCGGTTTGACCGCCCATGCAGCAAGCAGGAGTGCCAGAGCCAGTGTTCCATCAATCGTGTTGTTACGGTTAGTAACGACGCTAATCGGGCTTACGGCTAATGCGAGGGCTGCAATCAATCCCGCAACGACACCAAAGTGACGACGTACTAGATAATAGAGCAGGAGCACTGCTAGCACGCCACAAAGTGCCTGTGGGAAAAAGATACTAAAAGGTGTGAAGCCAAAAATTTTTGTGCTGAGCGTTTGTAGCCAGAAACCGAGCGGTGACTTATCAATGCTAACAAAGCCCCCTGGATCAAATGAGACAAAGAAAAAATTATGCAAGCTGTCGGCCATACTTCGGACACCAGCAGCATAGTAAAGATTTCCATATCCGTTTTGACCCAATTGAAAGAAATTCATAAAAATGGAAAGTAGCACGACTGCACCAAGCGCAATTCGGCTCCACAGCCAGGGTGACTCTTGCCCACTTGATGCTGGTACAACACGCTCTGTTGGCGTGTGTATCGTCATATCAATTATATCTGCCATGAATAATGTTCTCCTATAAGTTCTTGTGGCTCGCCACTGGCATTATATCTATATGTTCTCTGGAAAGCGTGAGGAAGATTTAAAGAATTTGTAAAGACTTGGCTGCTCTTTCATTGCTTATAAACTTGACAATGAGCACGTTTACATCAGATACTGACTGCACGGCAAGCGTTCCTATGAGCACTCAAACCTGCGAAGGAGCAACACGATATGTTTGATAAGAGCAAAGTTGGTCAAAGCTTTTCCCCGTTCACCATTGAGGTTGAACGCGCCAAAATCCGTGAGCTAGCCCTCGCCATTGGTGATCCTAACCCTATTTATCATAGTCGTGAAGCAGCACAAGCTGCAGGCTACAAAGATACTCCTCTCTATCCTACTAGCCCAACCACATTTAACTTTTGGGGTAACAGGCAGGGGGGCAATAACTTGTCCAGCGTGGGCATCAATGTTATGCGTATTCTGCATGGCGAAGAGGAATACGAATATCTCGCTCCCATCTACCCCGGCGACATCATCACGGGTGTCACCACCATTCTCGACGGCAAGAATCGCCAGGGCAAAGACGGCTCCTCAATGGATATTGTCACCACCGAGACACACTATACCAATCAGCATAATCAACCAGTACTAAATGCACGCACCACAATTGTTGTACGCGAATAATATATATGCGAGACGATCACGTAATGTGTAGGGATCAATGTAACGCGTCCTGGTGTGGCATAGATTGCTAAGAGGACACGATACATTGGGTCCATACAGATGATTGCATCACAAGGAGATACAGGCATGACAACGACAAATACTCATACTCCAACAGTACGTTATTATGATGAGGTGCAGGTGGGCGACGAGCTTCCAAAGCTGGTCAAAAATCCCGTCACTCTCAACCAACTTGTACGCTACTCGGGTGCGTCAGGCGACTTCAATCCACTGCATACAGACCCAAAGGTTGGCGAGATGATTGGGACAGGCGGGATTATCGCACACGGCATGCTCATCATGGGCTTTGTGGGACAATTGCTCAGCGACTACATTAGCCCTGGCGCACTGCGAAAGTTTAATGTGCGCTTTAAAGGTATGACTCATCTCGACGACACCATCACTTGCACAGGTACTGTCACTGAGAAGACCGAGGTTGATGGTGAGGCACGCATCTCAGGCAAAGTACAGGCCACCGACCAAAACGGCGATGTCAAGGTCGCAGGCACCTTCACCGCTGCACTTCCCAAACGCTAAATGTAGGAACAAATGTATCGCGTCCTCTTGATGAAGGTCACAGGTGGACGCGTAGGATAAGCAGAAAAGCAGCAAGGGCTCGCAAGGACATATATCCTACCAGCCCTTGCCGCTTTTCTAAAATAAATTCATGCAAAGAATTGATTCACAGAGATAGGCAGGTCTGGCACGATGCGTGAGGGCAATGTTTCTTGTCCACGAAAGACTCCAAGCGAGTTATATGTGCCGTTTTCCAGGACAAGCACTTCTATGGAGCGCGAAGCCGTCTTTGCAATCCAGTATTCTGGAACTCCAAAACGTGCATACGTCTCATATTTTGTGAGTCGATCATAGAGAGCGGTACTGGGAGAGGCAAGTTCGACAATAAGATCAGGTGCACCAATAATCCTCTTCTCTTGCACTCTATCTAGGTGAGCGTTCAGGACAACAAAAACGTCAGGTTGATATACGTTGCCAGGAGAGAGTACGACATCAGAAGGCACGATACCTACCTTGCCCAAACCCGCAAACTCAACATGAACAAGCAGATAGTGACCAAACCGCAACACGGCATCTTGATGTGGTCTGTCGGGTGCTGGTGCCATAACGAGTACTCCATTCACAACCTCGTACCGCTGTCCATCGTCAGCAAGAGCCACATACTCGCTATAGGTCCATTCACCTTGCTTAGGTCCTGGAACTCCATCAGCAAGCATAACCATTGGCACACTTTCAAATGTTGTCATAGTAGCCCTGCCTTTCATAGAGGTACGTCTGTTACATATAATAGCATGGTCATAATTGAGGTGTAAAGCAGTACTTTCAAAGAACTTACTTCACAACCTATTTGTATGCTTCCCTTTTTGCTGTATAATACAGCTTGACTCCCTTGACCTTTCAGATCATATTTACACAGTTGAAGTTGATGCAATAAATGAAGTAACTTAAGGAAACACTATTTCTCTCCTACCATAACAAGAAAAATAAAAGATGAAAGGCCACTACAATGCTACAAGATACTACGCTCCATTCCCTGAATGCATTGTTGCCAAAGGGACAGGTATTTACTGACCGCGCTGCTTTGCTTGTGTATGAGGTTGATGCTGGCTTGGACAAGGGGCGGCCCGAAGGTATTGTGTTTCCTCGGACAGCAGAAGAGGTGGCTCGCGTCGTACAATGGGCTGCTGCTCATAACATACCCTTAGTGGCGCGTGGTTCTGGTACGGGTCTGTCTGGTGGAGCGGTTGCTGACCGTGGTGGCATCATCGTTGAATTTGCTAAGATGAACCGCGTTCTTGAGCTTGATGTGTTCGGGCGCGGTGTGGTCACAGAACCAGCTGTGATTAATTTGCGGTTAGACGAACAGGCAAAGATACACGGCCTCTACTTCCCACCTGACCCGGCCAGTCAACGTGCTTCAACGATTGGTGGTAACGTCTCCGAAAACTCCGGTGGTCCCCATTGCTTTAAATATGGTGTGACAACAAATTATATTACTGGCCTGGATGTAGTTTTAGCTGATGGGCGTCAGGTACGCGTTGGTGGGCGTGCGTTGGACTATCCCGAATATGACTTGTGCGGCCTTATTACAGGTAGTGAGGGTACACTTGCACTTATCACCTCTATCACCGCACGCTTGTTACGTAACCCGCCGGGGGTTAAGACAATGCTGGCAATCTTCGATACCATCGAGCAGTCGGCGGATGCAGTCTCCACTATTATAGCTGCTGGTCTGACACCCGCGACAATGGAGATGATGGATCAGAAAATTACCAATATAGCCGAACCATATGCTCAGGCTGGACTACCCTTAGATGCAGGTGCAATTCTCATTATTGACGTCGATGGCTATCCAACAAGTCTCGATGCTCAAATTCGCGAGATTGAACAACTACTTCAGACACAGGGAGTACGTGAGATACGTATCGCACGCAACGAAACAGAACGGTACAAAATTTGGTTGGCTCGCAAGAGTGTGGCAGGAGCTGTTGCACGGCTGACACCGGCCTACTACACCGTCGATATCACTGTACCGCGAAGTCGCTTACGCGAAATTCTTGCGCATGTTGATCCCATTTGCGAAAAATATGCTTTACGTGTAGGCCATCTTATGCATGCTGGTGATGGCAATTTGCATCCAATGGTGCTTATACCAGACCCACACGACTCAGAACTGATGAGGCGCGTACATGCTGCCGGTAGAGAGATGGTTCAGTGTTGTGTCGAGATGGGTGGCAGTCTGACTGGAGAGCACGGTGTTGGCATCGAGAAGCGTGAGTTCATGACACTGATGCATAACACTGCCGAACTACTTGCGATGTGGGATGTCAAACAAGCCTTTGATCCTGACTGTATCCTCAATCCAGGCAAAGTTTTTCCGGCTTCAACTCATAACACAATACCATTTGCAGGATACACGAAGCCAGAAGCCTCTACAGAGGCCGCGCCACTGCCAAAAACACGCTTTGCGCCATCTACTGCTGAAGAGGCAGCACAGGGTCTCCTTGCACTTTCACATGCGCAGCGCAAGGTACACATTAGCAATGCTGTTTATAAAACAACTGACACTCTTCTCAACACTCATGCGTTACAAGGCATCAAAACATACGCGCCAGACGATCTCTACATCACCGTTGGAGCTGGTACACTCCTTGCCGAGATACAAACCTTTCTTGCCGAAAAGGGAAAATACCTCCCGCTTGCCTCGCCGTGGTCTGATGCTACTATTGGTGGTCTCGTCGCAGCAAATGTCAATGCACCACTACGGATGCGCTACGGTTCAATACGTGATCTCGTCCTCTACATGAAAGTTGCGCTGGCTGATGGACGAGTTATTCGGACTGGACGCCCTATCGTCAAAAATGTTGCTGGCTATGATCTGACAAAAGCCTTTATTGGCTCGCATGGCACATTGGGACTCCTCACTGATGTCACACTCAAATTATTCTCACAACCGCGAACTAAACGCACACTACGCATTCCTGTTGAAAATGTCCATACTGCTCTTGGTTTGGCTAAAGCACTGCTCCCTCTCGCGCTGACTGCATCAGCAATTCTTCTTTGCAAGGGCTATGTCAATACCAATGCGCAGAGCACATATAGCTTGCTCTACACAGCAGAAGGTCTCAGTGAGGATGTACAGGCCGAACTCGATCAGGTGTATGCTGTATTGAGTTCGACAGGTGTGTCAAGAGTCCAAGAAGTCGAGATATCTGGTACTGATACATGGACACAGATGCTAGCAACGGGCAGCGTTGTACGTGTAGGTGTCCCGGCAAAAGACCTCGCGGCATACATACAAGAGAACGCGGCGCTCATCAACGAAGGGGATTTCCTAGCTGATATGAGTAGTGGTTGCCTCTATATTATGAAGCCTATAGGAAGCACCAACGAGATAAACACCTGGGTAACCACACTCCGTCAGCCAGCAGTAGCCTACGAAGGCTATGCGATTGCGATGAATCTTGTAGAAGGCATACAGGATATTGATCGTTGGGGCTATCAACCGCAAGCGTTAGACGTAATGAAGCGCTTAAAACAGCGTTGGGACCCTGCCAATATACTCTATACGGAAGGCTTTCTCCCTTGACACCATTCTATAACAGTCGTAAGATAAGTTGAACATTGACACCCCTCCCGCATCCGCTAAGGAGCCGTTCGTATGTCGTTTCAAATCTGTATTAAGACAGAAAAATTGTTGCAACAACTTGCTACGGAAATTCATGACCTTTTTTCTTTACCTCCATTCAAAGAGCATGCGTTTTCCGGCGAACCCTATTGTCAATTTGACATGTTAGGTATGCTTGTCCTCATTCATCACGCAGATGAAGAGGATCGGGATCCAGAAGTGATGCACTATCCCTACTGTTTTGACCTGCAAATGTCGTTCACAGACCACGAGTTAGATACCGACGATATGGAATATCGCTTGCAACCATATTATGCTCAACTACTTACCTTTCAATTGGGACTAGACACTGCCTATCACGAGAAACAAAGAGTTGGTCATCACTGGCAGGTGCGCTATCATTTTCTGCGTAAGAACCCGAAATGGAAGGAAAATATTTTATATGGTGAGGAAGGATGGGAACCCGCTGTTCTTGTTGCCCAACCCAGTGCATGGCGCAGTATGCATCCTGTATTTTAAGAAAAGCTAGTACAGAAAACAGAGTATATGTCAGAGCAAGCTCCTCAGCCTCGCATTCCACCAGATGATACAGTACAATTGCCGACTTCTGCAGAACTAACCGGCGTTGCCAACATGTCCACTCTGTTCCGTGTGATGGGTCACCGTCCCAACCTTATGCAGCAATCAGCACAGTTATTAGCATCCGCGATGCGTACTGGCACAGTGGAACCGCGACTCAAAGAGTTACTTGCTATACGTGTTTCGCAAGTCAACGCCTGCTTCTATTGAATGGAGGCACATACTGCCTTGGCAAGGCAGATTGGCGTGAGTGAAGAGCTTCTGGATGCACTTTATCATATAGATGAGCACAGAGATGTATTTACAGCACGAGAACTGGCTGCACTACGGTATGCGGAGATTATGACAACAAGTGCACGAGATGTTGACGAGGAGCTATGGGACGAGTTACAGTTGTACTTTGATGATGGTGAGCTAGTGGAACTGTCAACAGTTATTGGACTCTTCAACTTTTTTAATCGTTTTGCAGATGCACTACAAATTTATCCACCAACAACACAAAAGAAGGAATAACATAACATGCCTGGCAATGAAGAGAAATTAGGCGCACTCTTAAAGGACTTACGTGAGTTAACAAGTTACCTACACGAACGTGGTGACAAAACACTGGCGCTTTCAAAACAATTTGAAGAGCATGCGAAAAAGGACGCCTCAAATAGAGAGTTCGACCAGAACCAAGCACGTATGCTGGATTATCAACATAATCTGTGGCACGAAATCGGCAATTTAGTCGATAAAATGCTCAAACAATATGAATAGTAAAAAGTGCGATGATTGGAAGTACTTCCAATCATCGCACTTTTTACTTAGAAGTTGCCATGTTTGGTCTGAGCGTAGCGATCAGATACTTCTACCTTTGTGCGGTTGTAAAGTTCACGCCCCTGTGCTAGAGCTGCATTTACACGTGCACGAACATCGTCATTGAGGTCCCCTGAACGGAGCATAATACCACGCTCCTGGAGTTGTGCGCGTGTAGTCTCGCCAGATTGCGGAGCAAAAATCAAGCCTGCGGCTGCTCCAACACCCATACCAAGTAGTAATCCAAAAAGAAATTTCATAGATGTAACTCCTTACAATATGTATTTACATGTAGTTAGTGTGCGATAGCTCTTCTACCTATCGCTAAGCCATGATTGGTCAAGAAATAGTATGAACAAATATTTACCGTACTGCTTTGTCCAAAAGCTCCTCAACGGTAGTGAGCAAGACATCAAGTTCAAAAGGTTTTTGTAACAGGTACACCTGATGGTAGTACTGCGGCTGCTCCTGTATCGACTTCGACACTTCTTCGGCCTCAAGGACTGCTGCAGTGTACACAATCACAGGAACATCGGCGGTGATCTCATCGTCTTTTATTTGTTTAAGAATATCCTGCCCCGACGCTTCTCCAAGTTTCAAATCAAGAATGAGTAGATCGGGCAACATACTTTTAACGCGCTCAAATGCATCTTTGCCATTCTGGAGAATCGAGACCTGGTACTCTTCGTCTTCCAGAACTCTGCGCATGAGATGCAGAAGATCGTTTCTATCGTCAACAACAAGTATTCGTTTTGTCACGTCCCTATCGGTGTTGTTTCCTCACACGTTTGTGCCGCATCGCATATGTGTCGAGGAACACCGCCTCCTGTTTTCCCTTGAGTCGTCGTTGTGTGCATTCTGGCCTACCGACCATATACATGATGAGAAAGAATTCACTCACACACTACGCCGCTTGAGTTTCGTCAGTAGTGTATCACGTCATGCACAATCAAACAAGCACATTCTCACCCTATTTTCTTGTGTTATCCTATATATTACGCTTTCACGTATATAAGAGGATACACATCACAGCACAAATTATACTTCTTGCATCTAGGGCCTACCCGCTTCTAAGAACTCTTGACAGTGCATGGTATAGTATGAATGTACATAAGGTGGTTGATAGGAGGTGCTCCCAAGCAAATCATGTCATACATGATTTATGTGCGACCGCGTAGCTCAGTGGTAGAGCAAACGACTTTTAATCGTTTGGCCGTGGGTTCAAGTCCCACCGCGGTCACTCAAATTTCGTAATCCTTCGCCCAGCGCACATTTTTCTCCTGACTATTTTTTGTCGGTGTGAGACGCAAATTTACCTGCGACATTCCTGTATGATCGACAGGTACCAGGTATACTCCTTTCGTTTCACGGCAGTACACAGCAAAGTAGTCAATCTGCCCATGATAGGATTTACTTCCATGCGTAGTTCTTCCTGCACGCGTGTGGTAGTAAAAGCTCGTTGGTTTAAATTCTATATACTCACCATTCGATCTTCCTGTTTTACATTGAATGCGCCAGAAACGACTGTCAGCATCCTTGATTACCAAATCATAGCGAAGGTTGTCACCAAACGGCGTTAGGACACCATAACCAACTTCCACAAGCTTTGCAATAATAATAGTCTCACTTCGTTCCCCAATTGCCTTATGATTCTGTTTCGGTTTCAACGCCTCCATAAATTCCCCCTTATTAAACCAGAAGGTATTTAATAAATATTGATACAATAGCGTACATAAAATGCCTATAAGCTCTACATTATCTTACCATAGCATGTTGCGCTTAGTCAATATACTTTCTAGCAAAGCTACAATCTTCTTTAATGGAAATAGAATACCTGCTTTTCTTTGTTCTTGTGTCTTAGAATAAGATATATCGGTTTTGTATAAGAGCCAAGGCATAGAAAGAAGATAGACCATGACTGTTGATAAGACACAGCTAGAAAATTCGACGCGTAATCCATTCGCGTATCTTTATCCACACCAGTACGCGTTGCTTAAGACATTTCGTAAGAGTGGTGAAGTGGTGCCAACACCTGTTTGGTTCGCTCATGAAAACGGGAAGTTATATGTTACGACTGGTAGTACAGCAGGCAAGGTTAAACGCATCAAGAACAATAGACGCGTAACTCTGACACCTTGTGATCAGCGCGGAAGAATTATTGGAGATGGCAAAGAGGTTGAGGGTTCTGCACGCATCTTGCCAGAAGCAGAATATGCTCATGCAAATAGTGTATTACTGCGTAAATACAAGCTCATATATAGGATGTTCGATGTACTTGGCTTTCTCACCAGAAGGAAAAGTGCGTACATTGAGATATCTTCAATAGCATAAAAAAAAGCATACTCCTGCACAATGTAATGTGCAGGAGTATGCTTTTTTTTATGCTAGCAACTCCGCTTCGCCCAAAGGACCGAGCGAGGTCAAGACCTGTTTTTCACGCATGGGGAAGCGATGTAAGGCACGCATCACATCCTCAGAGGTCACTTTCTCGACTCGTGCCATCTCTTCCTCGACACTGATAAGGCGACCCTCTGTCACCCAGTCGTTGGCAAGGGAGCGCATACGTGAGAACGTTGACTCGCTACTAAGCACCATGTTACTAATCAGCTTGTCCTTAGCACGGCGCAATTCGTCCTCATGTACGCCATCATTCAGTAAACTGTCTAGTTCTTCGCGAAGCAACTTGAGGACGCGAGGAGCCTCTTCTGGCGTTGAGTTGGCTTCCATCAGCATGATACCAGTTCCCTCCATCGCCCAGATACCTGCGCTGGCAGACTCAGCTAACCCTTTCTGGTACACGTTCCAGAAGAGACGCGAACCATCACCATCGCCAAGAATACTGCCAGCAAGAACGGCTGCGTAGTAATCAGGGTCCTTCACATCCACGGCAGGCATAGCAATAATCATGATCTGCTGCTTGAGCTTTTTATCGACCATGACGTTGTTGATCGATCTCGCTGGCTCGTAGTGCGACACATCACGACCAACATCCCCTGTACGCCAGTCGCTACAATGCTTCTCGGCTAGCTCGATAATATGGTTCCAGTCGAACTTACCAGCGACTGCGAGAATTAAGTTATTAGCAGCATAACGACGTTGCCAATAGTCGCGCATCTGCTGAACATGCATACCACGAATGCTCTCACGTGAGCCAAGCACATCATGACCAAGAGGATGATCGCCAAAGTAGGTCTGCATGAGGCGGCGATAGGTCACATTATAGGGTTGATCCTCTGACCGTGCGATCTCGTTGACGATAACCTCTTTTTCCGTCTCAAAGTCGCTCTCCGCCAGACGCGGATACATCATATCGCTCAGGAGGGCAACAGCACGATCCAGGTACTCGCCCAGAACGCGCGCATAGTAGACAGTGGATTCGTGTGAGGTGAAGGCATTGAGCTCTGCGCCTATCTTGTTGAAATCAAGCGTGATCTCTTGCCAATCTAGTGTCTTTGTCCCCTTGAACACCATGTGCTCCAGGAAGTGCGAGACACCAGCGATACTCGGGTCCTTCTCATCGTGTGAGCCGGTACTAACATGATACGATACGGCAACCGATTCAAAGTCGGGCATTGGTTGCCCTACAATTTGTAGACCATTGCTCAAGCGATGCGTATAAAACACAGTTTCATTAGCTGTGGTGGTTTCTGACATGTGGCTGCTCCTCTAGTGCATAAGGCGTGGCTGGCCTGCTCAAAGCAGGCACAGTATCTGTACCTAGCATGATAGCCCTTACAAAGAGATGTTGTCAAATTAAACTCATTTTTATCTGTATTGGTATATGATATACTTGATCTTAAAGGTAGCAAACTGTACCTAACACATCAACCATTATTATTTCTACGAAAATAATGGTTGCCACACAACGTAGCCATCCATAACATTGCGTTTGTACTTTTGTTTGGATGTTGCCATGCGCTGCTCTAGGAGTGCAACTTGTGGACTTCCAACCGAGAACACGTAGTCTGCTTGTGGGTCTGCATGTACGATGTCCCAATAGCCAGGAGTACGATTGTGTGATGGTCGCAGATCGGGATAGAGTACACCGCAGATGACGCGCTCGTTGCTCTCAAAAGCAATTTTATTGCACTCCCAATACTCAGTGTAGATGTGCGTATGACCCGTTGCAACAAGATGATTGATGAGGTCTGTTTGACGCTGGTTAGCAGCCTGTGTCGCGGGAACTTCTGAGAAAAGCATGACCGTTCCGGCAAGATACACGAGTGCGATGAAGGCAAGTGCAACACGACTTCCATAGCTGCTAAACAAGCGTACCCATGCCTGTGAAAACTTCATCGTGTACACATTACTGGCGGCATTCCATAGTGGTGCAACAAGTGCTGGTGTAACGATTAGTAGACCGATGAGATAGCGCGAATGATAGCCTGGCCAACCCATTGGGGCCGAACTCAGCGAATAAGCTGAGATAGCTAGTACCGCACTTCCAAGTAAAAGCAGTTGTGATACATAGCGCACGATGTTCTGACGCGTATCTACTCCTTGTAGTGTAAACTGGCCTTGACGCCATATGTGCCATAACATTCCTAGTGTTATGAGAATAGAAAGCGCGAGAAGTGCAATGTAGCCAACACCCCATACGGCGTGACCAAGTGTACACAGTGGCGTTTGTACCGTGTTATCACTAAGAAAGGATTGTTCCATCACGGGACAGAAGGGATAGCCAGTCGCGGTTGGCACACTGATCAGTACCGTCTCTTTTACAGTATGAAGTATTTGGTGTATGCCATGAGGTGCCTGTACTGTACTTCCTTGAAAAAGGCCAAAGAGGGTCTTGAGGACGCTTTCTCCATTATTAGCAGCTTTGAAACTGTAGCTTAGTATAGGATAAGCACCTACAACGAAACCACCTAGCACACCAACCCAAGCCCACAAGAGATCGCGCCAGCAGAAGATAACCATTAACAGAACCGTGCACACGAAGAATGGCAGCACGATCATATCACTCCAAAAGCCAAGCCCCAGCACAATGCCCCAGCAAATGTACTCAACAAAGCGCAACAGCTTCGTACGCAGCGGCACACCTCTCTTATAAGTAAATGAGAGCCACGATGCTAATAAGAATGCTACCGACCCAAAGAGCAAGGTCTGTGTAGAGCCTCCTGTAGCCAATGTCTCGCGTGTAATCGTGTAAATAGACCCTAGACTTAGGACTGCAAGCGTGACAAGGGCAACTTTTTTCGAGTAGAGCAAGCTCGTCAGTAGGTAGGTGCTAATAAAGAAGAGTGTCACAAAGAGAATGACGCTCAGACGCAACGAGAAGAGTGAGGAGCCAAAAAGATGAAAAAATACTGCTCCAATATGCGCCTCTATCGTACCCATATAGTTCTGCCCGTAGAAGACATACGGATGCTCACTACGATACGCGATATGTCGCGCCATAATACCCATTGTGCCTTCGTCGCTATCGGTTGGAGGCCAACCCAATGCTAACAGAACGAGGCGTAGCGCAATTGCAATTGCGATGATTGCAAGCGCACACAATTCATGTATACCAATTTTCAGATATTTCATGCTCTGCTCTTGTGGGGACTTATGTAATGCGTCCTTGTGGGATGTCAATTATCAAGAGGACGCGATAAAAATCGGTCCCTACACCATAGACGTACAATGTCTGCTTTACGCAACAACAAGAGGGAAAATAGCCCTTACACAGGTACCACTGCCGGAGATACTCTTAAATTCTACAGTACCTCCTACCTCCTGCAACCGCTCACGTATGATGCGCATACCCATATGCGGCCCTACATTTTTGCGGTATCGTTGTCCAGTCTGCAAACCAATACCATTATCACATACTTCAGCAAGTAGAGATGTTGCATGAAGTTGTACACGGAGGACGACCTCCGTTGCATGTGCATGTTTGCGCACATTGTTTAATGCCTCTTGTACAAAGCGAAAAAGTGGGACTGGAAGTGTTGCTGGCAACTGGTGTAAAGCAGCAATTGTGCTTATGAGCCTGACTGTAGGCTCATCCATCTGATACTCATTTAGCAAAGCCTGTAATACGTCTCCAATATTTTGTGCTGAAATCTGTGTTGTCATGAGCGATGAAATATCATAGCGCAATGCATGTAAGCATGTTTCCAGTAGAGCACGCACCTGTTGTAACTCTTCTTGAGCATGCTCTACTGCTTGCTTTGCCAGGAGGCATTGCACAAATTCAAGCTTGTGTCCTAGATGCGTCATCGTCTGAATTGGCCCATCATGCAAGTCGCGCGCAATTCGTGTACGCTCTTCATCAATAGCTCGACGTTGTTCTTTAGTACACTTTATTTCCACGCTCTCCGCCCATCTCTCAATTTTTATCTATTACTTTACCTTTAGCATATCAGACATCCCAAAGCCTTCTGACAATCATAGACAGCAATAAACATATGAATTTTTCTTACTTTTTCAGCATTATCTGTACTATTGTCTTACAAATGCATAGACATGTAAAAACAACTGATGTGTATTTGGGAAATACTTTTTATAACAACATCCAAATATTTAAATTAGCCAATTTGTACTATGTATCAGGACGTTTCATGACAATTATTATGTCTAGTGTTATTATATGTCAGTCCCCACATTACACATGTATCAGTGCATGTCACTGTGTTATGTGCGTGCCAATGTGGTGACAACAGCATGGCAAGGGGTCTGCAAGTTGTATATCGAAAGAGGATACATTGCAAACACATCAGAACAATAGGAAGTTCTTACAACAGTACAGCAAAGTTAGTTTTGTAGTGAAGGTAAGCATAGTAGCAGTGATGGCACTGCTGTTTTTAGGAACAACACTGAGTATGCATGCGGTAGGGGCGCATGCGCAAGCGGCTGCGGTTGAGCGTAACGCTCCTGTTGCCCAAACGTCTGTGTTACATTCCTACAGTCGAGGGAATGTGTTTCCTTATCCGGCCTGCACGTGGTGGGCCAATGAGCGCTACGCTCAGTGGCACGGCTATTATGTGCCGTGGACAACAAATTCAATGGCTTGGCAGTGGAGAGACCGTGCATACAACTTTGGTTGGCGCGTCTCTACATGGCCAAGTCTAGGGTCGGTCATCGACCTTCAGCCGTGGGTACAGGGTGCCTATGGGAGTGGACACGTTGCAGTAGTTGAGAGGGTACTTGGCAACGGGCATGTGATCGCCAGCAACTTGAGTTGGGGAGCAAATCCATATGCCGTTGCTTATTGGGAGTTCGCTCCTGGCCCTGGCGTTACGTTCCTTAGCCGTTATTAAGCGTTATCTGTTCGGCCTCTCGTGAATGAGTGTCGAACCAACGGCACTAGCGAACGTATAAACAGTTATTAGACCCCATGCGTTTTTTGAAGAAGGACCGATATCTCGATAGGTATCGATCCTTCTTTGCATACTTCGCCTTTTTCGTGTTGTGCTACCCCGATATGCAACAACACAAACTCCACCTATGCTAAGAGCATTGCTAGCATCTTTCTCTCACTCATAAAAAAGCATATGATTGTAAGACGAATGTAATTGAGAGGAGCATAGCAGAGTGAAATTACTCATTATCGGCGGTACAGGCTTTCTTGGACGGCATCTTGTCGAAGCCGCCTTACAACGTGGGCATGAACTCACACTTTTCAATCGTGGGCAGAGTGGCCCAACGCTCTTTCCAAGTGTCGAGCAGTTACATGGCAATCGTGATGGTGGACTAACCGTATTGCAGGGACATCGTTGGGATGCAGTTATAGATACCTGTGGTTATGTACCGCGTATTGTAAGTGCTTCGGCACAAGCTGTAGCTAACAGGACGGAGCATTACACCTTCATCTCTAGTATCTCCGTCTATGCGGACTTTAGCAAAGTAGGCATAGATGAACATGCACCTGTGGCGACGCTAGCAGATGCGCATGAGGAAGAGGTGACGAATGAGACCTACGGCGCATTAAAAGCACTGAGTGAGCAGGCCGCAGAACGCGCTCTGTCTGGGCGTACTCTCATCATTCGTCCAGGCTTAATTGTTGGTCCTGGTGACTTCACTGACCGGTTCACTTATTGGCCCTATCGGGTTGCGCAAGGCGGCGAGATGCTAGCCCCCGGCAATCCTGAACAACAGACACAGTTTATCGATGTACGCGACCTTGCTGCATGGACTATCCATATGGTTGAGGAGCGAAAAACAGGGACATACAACGCAACTGGTCCCGACTACGCACTTACAATGGGACATTTCCTGGATGAATGCAAGAGCACAACAGGGAGCGACACACGCTTTGTGTGGGTCAATGATGCATTTCTCACAGAGCACAAGGTTGATCTGCCGCTCTATGCGCCAGAAGAATATGTTGGTGCAAGGGCAGTGAATTGTAGCAAAGCTACTTCCGAAGGCTTAACGTTTCGTCCAGTTGCCGATACAGTACGAGATACCCTCGCATGGAAAGGCAAGGATGCAGAGTTGAAAGTGGGCTTGAAGCCAGAACAGGAGCAGCAATTGTTGCAAGCGTGGCAGAAACAAACATAGATTATGTGCGTACAGAGCTTGTCTATGTCCCTGACGAACTACACAAAGCATTTGTAGCAAGGCTCTTGAAGCAGTATGTCAAGCTAGATGGTAGAGCGTTGATCACTGAATATCGGGGACATGAGCAGAATGCACCGTTAAGTGTTGATACACATCTTACAGAGTTAGGATTTGTTGTTGAGCAAGTTAAGACAGGGATGTTGGGGGGCGTGGAGAGGGTAAGAGTCGCCATAGTGGGAAATACTACTTCTTGACGTTTGTGGTAATATTACGGTGCTGGGATTGTAGCTCAGTGGATAGAGCAAGCGTTTCCTAAATGCTGTGTCGGAGGTTCGATTCCTCTCAGTCCCACTTTTCGCCTTATCTTTATACTGTACATATACCCATTTTTCGCGCATTCATGTCAAAGGCTCCTCTTTTCTAAAACTTATCATCCCTTCCATTCGTTTTATACGTATGAGAGGTTTTGGTGGGTGGAAGAGGCGTACGACATCACCTAACTAGCACATCACACTGTGAAAGAGGATATATGCTATGACTCTTGAAGTTACTAACAACATCTTAACTATGAGTATTCAAATTCCCTATCTTATCGTCATCATCATTATTATCGTCATTCTTGCTTTGCTCAGACGCAAATAGTGTGTTCGCTATTTGTACTCAAGTTAAAAGAGAGATGAACTCAGATATGTAATACTACATTGCATATCTGAGTTTCTGTTACCCTTCTATGTAGTAAAAGTTGCAAGCATCGAGCGAATAAAACGGTATAAAAGGTTACAGACCTTTCATACCGTTTTACCAATTCAAAAGAAAACCTAACTTGGTACTTCCTCTGGACTACTAATAAGGATACGTAGGAAGCGTCGCACTGCCCAGAAGAGCAACCAGTAAATCGCCATCGCGATCAATGTTGACCACTCAAAACGCGCTGATGGTGTATGGACAATGGAGTCAAACGGCACAAGTACAATCGTTGTCAAGGCATAGAGAAAACCCGCAAACAGATTGTTTGGGTCCGCACCAATCAGCTTAAGCAGGAAGCGTATTGCCAGCAGTACTTCTAGAACGGTCACAAACCATTGAATAAAGTCATTGAGCTTGCCAATGGCGTACCGAACAGTACGGGCCTCTTCCTGACGGACTGCCGCCTCTTCCTCTGGTACCGTGTCTACCACGGGCGGAGGGGGTGTTTGGGGTGTTGGCTTCGGCTGAAGTTCTTCCATCTGCCTAGGCTGCACACTCGTGGTATCATCTGGAAATGAACTATTAGGCATCCTGCTTCCCTTCTTCAACTAGCTATCTAAGGCATGCATGAGAGAGCCAGCAAATACAGATAATAACTGAATTATACCATGTACTCTTCCTATTCTGCTACGTGGCAGAGCGTACTAAAAGTTTCACACCCTCAGCCTCGCGCAGCACGCGAAATTGCTTCGAGTTTACAAGCTGGTTCAACACGTTCGTCACATAGACCCGCTCCTCTGGAAAGATACTTTGTACATCCACGACTATGTATTGCACCTTATTATTGATATTTTTTGATGTGGAAAAGGTGATCTCTGGAAATACCGTGATGTACAAACGCTGGCTCAGGTGTGGATTCAAATTGTCTCCCGCTGATACCGAGGCATTGGGCGGAATCAGCGCCAGCAATTGGTTGATATGTTGTTCACGGGTTCCTGGAACGTGATCAGCCCAGAAAACGTTCAACTGCGAAGCCATAATGACAAAGTTGAGTGCGAGCATAGCCACAATCCATGCGCCCATCCACCATTGCATACGAGCAAGTGAAGCTCGCTTTGCTAACGGTGTCATATGCTCATCGACGTTTTGTCTCTGCGTGATATAGGCATGATGCAATGCTGGACGTGTTTGCTGTACACGTACTAGCGAGTGTGCAAATGCGGGTCGTATAAAAACGAGCAATGCTGCATATGCATTACTTGCCCTCTTTCTCGTTTCCTGTAGTAAGAAAGCACGTTGTTGCGGAAAGGGCAGGTCGCGAGTGAGCCAGCGTGAAAGTGGTGTTGCTTTGACCCTTATCGCATCGTCATAGCGTAACGTGTTTCCACTTTCATCACGCCAACGGCACCAGAGCAGCAAAAAGCGACGTGCGCCGTGAATAGCAGCAACCATGACAAAGGGAATGATAACTGCGCTGTAGTGATACACCCCACTATAGTAGAGGGGATAGTCGCTAAAGAGGTTGATTGCCAATGCGGGCAACGCTGGCAGAAACCATTCAGGTGCCAGCAATGCAAGAAAGCCAGTGCTACGCAAGAGACTGGCAATATAGTAGAGGCGATCAAGCGTCAAAAATGTTGCAAAGAGCAGCCAGGGATGCAATAGAATATTGATGATAGCTGCACCCGGTGAACTTCCCAGGGACTCGTAGCGATACCAATAATTGCTATGCACAGCGCCTGGATAGAAATGTGGAATGACGACGAGAAATGCTAGTAAGCTCCACAGCATTCCACTCAGTACCAAGATTGCGCCAAGCCGTGGTAGCTTGTACTTCCATATCACGAGCACACCAAGCAGCGCAACCGCAAATGGTACATCCTCTTTACAAGCTGCTGCAAGCCCACATGCACATAGGAACCAACCATAACGCTTGTATTCTAAGGCGAGTACGGCGTACAACAGAAATGGTGTGGCAAGACTGACGGGATGAAAATCGAACAGGTTGACACCTAACAATGCTGGCATAAAATAGTACGCACCCACCATTATTGGCGCGAGCAGCGGCAACATTGGAATGTATTTCCGTGTCAGGACATAGATAGGCCATGCACCGGCGGCAATCATAAGTGTTTGAAAGACAAGCAACAGGCGAGCATCCGCATGGAAGAGATACAGTAGCGAGAGCGGCAAAATGATTGGCTCTACATGAATAGCGAGGCGTGTTGGCGGACCATAAAAGTCGCTCCCTTGATTGGTGAATTGGAAGAAGCGTCCATGAATAGTATTCCACAACACCTGATCCATGTTCCCTAGATCAAATGCCGTCGCTTTGAACGTATTGTACCGCAGAACAGTTTCATAACTCATCCACACTGTGTATCCTAAAATGAATATCCAGGTCAAGACGAGTGCGATATGTTGCTGTGTCTCTTTGATGCGAATGTCGAATGTATGCATAGTTCCTTACTTATACCACGAGAATTGCTTGCCAGATGCCAACGCCAACGAGCAGCATAAATGACCACACAATCACAAACTCAGGCCATGTCCCTGTGCGAAAACGAAAGTTTGGATTCGGCGGAAAGCCAAAGCGCTTTCTATTGGGCCAGAACAAAGGTACACCGCCCAATGTGAGTGCATCGGCTGCAATATGCATTATACATCCAAAGAGGACACCGAAGAAAACGAGATGTGAACCACGTACAAACTGTGCAGGCAATGCCAAGCCACGTTGACTCAAAAGAAAAAATACGACCTGTTCCAAACCAAGTGCGAGCAGCGAACCTAAAGCCAGTCCTAGCAAACTATGAAAGAGTGTGCGATGTCCTGCTAGATGCTGAATTTCTTTGCTCACCCAGCCCAGTCTGTGACCAAGCGTGCTGCGGGCATTATCAATATCAGGCAACAATGAACCAAAGCCCACCGAGAAATAATAAACCGCCTTTTTCACGATGAGCACCAAAGGTACCGCCTTCGCCGCCGTCAACGGGTCCCCCGTTAAATGCACAAAGCTATCAAGCACAATCCCCGCAGTCAAACCGACCAGGAGATGAGATCTACCTTCCATTGCCGTACTACCTTCCTACCTATTATCTATTGTAGGGATATATTGTAGAGAATGGTAGAACAAACGTCAATAGAGAAAAAGATAGGCGGCATGACAGGGGCAAGCCCATTGACTCCAACTCACTCATGAAATGACTCTGGGGGCGACATGACAGGGCTTGTCCCTGTCATGCCCCACCCCGCTTTCCAGGCTCTCGTAGAAGTTCGTTGGACTCAATGGGGCAAGCCCTGTCACTACGATATGACCCTTTGGCGTGGCTCCGTCACGCGGTTCCGTGTATCGTAGTGACAGGGCTTGCCCCTGTCATGCCGCCCACCACGCCGCTTCATGAATGAGTTGGAGTCACTGGGGCAAGCCAACCGTGCTCTCTTATTCTTCATCAGGCATGTCGATATAGATCGCGTCATTCTCGATTTTAACAGGATACGTATAGAGGTCTTGTCGGGCAGGGCCGCGTAACACCTTTCCACTACGAATATCGAATTGGGCAAAGTGCCACGGACATTCGAGCATGTAGCCTTTTAGTTCGCCCTCGTTGAGTGGACCACTGATATGTGTGCAATTGTCGGTAAAAGCGTAGACAACGCCTTCATACTTTGTGAGGCAGACTGGCTCGCCCTCAACCTCAATAGCGGTCAGTTCACCCTCGTCTACCTCGCTTATCTCCGCAACCTTAATAAAGCCTGCCATATGTTCCTCGTTTTTTATAAAAAACGATGGTGTGCATACATACTGTGTAAGCCAACGTATCAGCTTACACAGTATGTATGCACACCATCATGCAATTCTTATGGGTGAGTAACAGGAATGATCACGCCGTTTACACCATCACTAGCCGACGATGCGAGGAAAATAGCGGTCTCCGCAATCTTGTCGAGACCGACCCATTTCTTGTTTTTTTCCTCTTCTGATGGCTTCATCGACGCGATATTGGATACGGTAGTCAACAATCCTGGTCCGATAGCGTTGACATAAATTCCAGCGTGTGCGCCCTCTTTCGCGAAGGTGTAGGTAAGTGCATCAACGCCTGCTTTAGCACTGTTATAGGCACCCCTATTTGCACTTGAATTCTCAACACTTCCTGCGCGACTGAAATTAATGATTTTACCGCCACCCTGACTGCTCATAGTAGACCATACAGCACGAATGCAGAGGAAGACGCTCCGCAGGTTGTTATTGAGTTCATGGTCCCAATCGGCGAGACTGAGTTCGTAGGATGGACCATACTTGGTGAGACCACCAGCAAGGTTGACCAGAATGTCGATGCGCTCATAGGCACCAAGAGTTTCCTGCATAAGCAGTTTAGCGCCCTCTTCCGTTGTAAGGTCAGCTCCAACGGGAAGCACCATCGCATTCTCAACTCTGTCGCGTATCTCTTGGGCGCGTTTCTCAACACGCTCCTTACTACGTGAGCAGATAGCGATATCGACCCCCTCACGTGCAAACGCTTCCGCAACCGCAAAACCCGCTTGTCCCGCGCTACTGACGCCTGTGATAATCGCAGCTTTCCCTTTGAGACGCATCTACTTACTCACCCTCTCCGTCTTCAGGCTGTTCAAGTCCTGCCATTGCAAGGCCACGATGAAGTACACGTAACGAGAGAAAAGCGCACTTAGTACGAGCTGGGCTGATTGGCACACCTAGCGCGTCAAGTACGTCCTCTTTGCCTAATGCACGAACCTCTTCGACCGTTTTGCCTTCGATCATCTCCGAGAGCATAGAGGCCGCTGCCTGACTGATAGCGCAACCACGACCCTGGAAGCGTACCTCTTTCACAAGGCCCCCTTCAACCAACAAGTCCATTCCAAGCTGATCGCCACACAAGGGGTTCGCGTCCTCGGCATGTACGTCAGGATGTTCGAGCTTGCCATAGTTGCGCGGGTTGCGATAATGTTCCAGAATGTATTCGCGGTAGTCCATCGACATAGCGAAAACCTCCCCAGTATTTAAAAGCTAAAAATCTGCTTTGCTTTGTGTAGACCTTGCACAAGCATATCAATATCGGCCTTGTTCGTGTACACATAGAAACTGGCACGGGCCGTCGCACCTAGACCATATTTTTTATGCAGCGGCATAGCGCAATGGTTTCCAGCACGAATGGCGACGCCAACCTCTGAATCGAGAATTGAGGCTAAATCATGTGGATGAATTTCGCCAAGCGTGAAGGCTGCAACACCACCACGCTGACTGGCATCGGGACCATAGAGCTTCAATTCTGGTACCGCTTGCAATTGTTCCAAAGCGTATGCAATCAACTCACGCTCATGCTGCAAGACACGTTCCATACCGATAGTATTCAGGTAATCAACCGCGGCACCAAGTCCAACAGCCTCGGCGATAGCTGGTGTACCAGCCTCGAATTTCCAGGGCAGATCGTTCCAGGTAGACTCGCGCAAATCGACAGTACGAATCATATCGCCACCACCCATGAAAGGTGGCATGGCCTCAAGTAGGTCACGCTTGCCATACAGGACACCTATTCCTGTTGGTCCTAGCATTTTGTGTGCGCTGAAACAGAGAAAATCAACATTGAGTTCCTGCACATCAACAGGCAGGTGTGGCACACTCTGGGCCGCATCGAGCAATACAGTTGCACCTGCAGCATGCGCTTGAGCGATCATCTGTTGAGCCGGAGTGATAGTACCGAGGACATTGGACATATGCGTAAAGGCGACAAGCTTTGGCTTTTGCTCCAACAACTGTTCGTAGACATCGAGACGCAACAAGCCATTTTCGGTGACAGGAACAAATTCAAGACGTGCACCGATGCGTTGTGCAAGCAGTTGCCAGGGGACGAGGTTGCTATGATGCTCCATCTCGGTCAAGAGAATTAGGTCTCCAGCATGGATATTAGCGTTGCCCCAGCTATACGCCACAAGGTTGATACTCTCAGTTGTGTTACGTGTGAAGATAATTTGTTTGCTCTGTCGTGCATTGAGAAAACGTGCGACTTTAACGCGTGCCTTCTCCATTGCCACCGTAGCCTCTTCGCTGATCTCGTAGACACCACGATGGACATTGGCATTGTAGTTGTGATAGTAGTGGCTCATCGCTTCGATAACCGTGTTCGGCTTCTGTGAGCTAGCCGTGCTATCAAGATACACCAGGGGTTTTCCATGTACCTGCCGCGACAGAATAGGAAAGTCGCTACGAATGTCCTCGAATGTACGAACTGTCTGCTCTGTCGCTGGAACGTGCTCTGATGTCAACATGCGCTTTCCCTTATTTCCAAAGATTGCAGGGAAGCATCCTTTGAATGCTTCCCTGCAATCTATTTTAATATTCGCTCAACTGTATCTCTTCGTCGCTAGGCGTCTTATCAAGGCTGATGGCGTGTTCGTCAACACCTTCGATCTCCCAGCGCTCCTGCGCATCTACCCATGTGTCGGCCTCGCTTTCGTACTCACCGCTCATGCGGCGCACGATGCCGCGACGCAGACGAGCGCGGAGGTTTTCCAATGGGATACGTTGCAATACTGGCTCAAAGAAGCCTTGCACGATGATACGCTCGGCCTCTGAACGCGCGATACCACGCACCATGAGGTAGAAGAGTTGCTCTTCGTCAATCTGACCACTCGTTGCACCGTGACTGGCACTCACCTCGTTCGCGGCAATTTCCAGCCCTGGAATGAGTTCCGCACGTGACTTCTTACTCAGCAATAGCGCATGTGCCGAGAGGAACGAGGCCGTTTGCTGGGCCTTTGGCTGAATACGAATCATGCCGCCGAACTCGACACGCGACTCATCCGTCAGCACACCTTTCACCAGTGTCTCCGCGTTAGTCGCAAGCGCATCATGATTAGACAGCGAATTGATGGCAAAACGCTGGTCATGATCGGTGAAGAAGACGCCGACAAGTTCGCCAGCACTGCCATTGCCTTTAAGTCCCGCACCGATATTGGTGATGTTGACCTTGCTCCCAAGCTCTGCTAACACAAAGGTAACACTAGCATCTTTAGCGAAAATCGCATTTTTGTTCGTGATATTCCAGATGTTTTGCCCAAGCTCCTGTAAGTTGCTGAACTCAACACTGGCGGCATTCTTGGCATACACCTCGACAACATCATCTAAGAACGTTGCCTGCTCACCCTCGACACCAGAACTATATTCCGTGACGAAGCGCACACTGCTCATCTCGTCCGCCACAATCAGCGTATGCGAGAAGAAGGCCGAGCCAGGAGCATCAAGCCAGACCTGCGAAAGAATAGGGGCTGTAATCTCTACGCCTTTAGGCACATAGAGGAAAATGCCACCACTCCAAAATGCTGCATGAAGGGCTGTATACTTGTTGCTCTCAACAGGAATGCAGTCGGTCATGAAGTGTTGCTGTACGAGATCGGAATGCTCACGTACCGCAGTCTCAAGATCGGTCAAAATGACGCCTTGCTGCTTCAAGTCCTCGCTCAGTTCGATACGTACAATGGAAGAATTATGCTGAATGATTGTGCCAGAACGCTCATCAACTAATCCCTCTTGCCGTGCCTTCTCGAATGAAGTAGGCAGTATATCGCCCACTTGCCCTGGCACATAAGATGTGAGGTGATCAAACTTAAAGTTTGAGAAGGCACGTAGTGTACCCAGGTCGCCACGGCGTCCGAGGGGCGTAGGCGTCTTTTCGTAGGTGTCCCAGGCGTACAAACGCTTTTGCAGCATCCATTCCGGCTCGCCCTTGCCACGTGACAGTTCTTCAACTGCGGCACGGGAGAAACCAGGGGCTAATGTGTTAAGCATTGGACGCCACCTCTTCTGAACTCGCACTTTCCTCTTCATCTTTTGGACGGAGCCACTCGTAACCCTTGTCCTCAAGCTCAAAGGCAAGCTCTTTGCCACCAGACTTGATGATGCGCCCATTGAACATGACGTGTACATAGTCAGGCGTGATGTAGTTCAACATGCGCTGATAGTGTGTGATGAGCAATACGCCAAGATTTGGTCCTGTTAGTGCGTTCACGCTCTCGGACACAATCTTGAGAGCATCGATGTCCAAGCCAGAATCGGTCTCGTCCATCAGTGCAATTTCTGGCTCAAGGAGTGCCATTTGCAGAATTTCGGCGCGTTTCTTTTCACCACCAGAGAAACCATCGTTGATCGAGCGGTTGATAAAGCTGTTGTCTACTTTAAGGAGCTTCATCTTGGCCTGTAGCAATGTGCGGAATTCTTTAGGTGGAACGATGCTTTTCCGTTTAGTGGCCTGACCTGTTGGATTCTCGCCCTCTTCAAGTGGCTTGTTGCCTTCGCGCACTGCCTCTAAGGAACGGCGCAGGAAGTTCGCAACGCTAACGCCGGGGATTGACATAGGATACTGAAATGCCAGGAAGAGACGCATGCGTGCGCGGCGGTCAGGGGAATACTCAAGAATGTTCTCACCCTTGAACCAAACTTCTCCATCGGTCACTTCGTACTTCGGGTTGCCCATGATAACGTTCGCTAATGTGCTTTTACCGGAACCGTTTGGTCCCATCAAGGCATGCACTTCGCCCTGACTGATGGTCAGGTTCACGCCACGTAGAATTGGTTTGCCTTCAATATTTGCATGAAGATTTTTAATTACGAGTTCTGATCCCATTCCAAAAACACCTTTTCTTACATCACATAGACCATTGAATAGCTATGTGAGATAATCCTTAAAAACAATTATGATGCAGAACGAACCTCTGGCTCTTCTGCTATGTAAAAGCCCTTCGTGTTTGGGCTAACATGAATATCTGACAGTGCGATGAAGTGTGCCGGGTCCGGCTCGGACGTGTCAGCCATTAAATCGGCTAACGTCATCATGTCGAGTGTCTGCGCTACGGCGTCACGGACCTTTGCCCACAGCACTTTTGTTTTGCAAGAGTCAAGGAAATTGCAGATCTGCGACATCTCGCCCTCTGTCGCGCAGATCATCGGCGCAATTGGTCCTTCTAAGACGCGAACGATCTCGCCCATTATAATCTGCTCTGGTGGACGACTCAGCTTATAGCCACCATGTGCTCCACGTGTGCTCACGACAAGTGGTGGCTCTGCCTCGCGCAACAGCTTGACAAGTTGCTCCAAATACGCCAACGGCAGGAGTTCCACCTGCGAGATATCGGTGAGCGAACGAGGACGACCACCGTAGTTACGTGCTAGATCGACCATGATCCGCACTCCATATTCGCCTTTAGTAGATACTCGTAACATCAACGGTCGCTCCCCTCTAAGCTCATCACAGCATTGCCATGACTCTCTGTGTAGCTAAATTAATCCGACTTATTCACTAGGATATATTTTAGCACCTATATGGAAGGGCGTCAACTGTGATAGAGAGGGACGGTCCCAAGAAACACGGCATGGCATGCCGTGTTTCTTGGGACCGTCCCTCTTTATGTTACTGTTATGCAGTGACGTTTGGCACCACGACTTGCACCTCATGCGGTTCTGCCTCTCCCACCTCCGTGCGTCGCACTCGTATCAGAAGGACTACAGCCGCAATTGCCCAAAGCGCGAAGACAACCAGCGTCCAGCCTACGTTTTTCTTGGGCGTTGACAAACGTCACTAGGTAAGGTCGTAAACGGCGATGATGCAATCAGTAGGCGACATTGCATGACATGGCCTACTGTCACATTGTTAGAGATGACATACCATCCGTTAGCGGTTCTACCCTGATTACCTATTTTGTAGGTTGGGTTGCTATCCGTCGTATTTTGAAACAATCCAATGGCAAGTTTATACGTACCAATATTTACTCCTTTAAAGGTAATCGCAGCATTTTCTGTTGTTGTCTGTCCAGGTGCCCATGCTTTAGGATTAGAGCCTGTAAGCCACTGTTTCTGCACAACATTGTTGGATTTATCGAGCAAGGCAACGGCGACACTGGCCTGTTTATAGAGGTAGCTTGTCCCCTGGTTGCTCCAGGAGAGACTGATATTCATAGCTTGGTTGTTGCTTATCGTTGTAGGTAGCGTGGCGTTGGTCAAGACGAAATGGTAGCCCATGTGGTTCGCAAGATCATGAATGAGTGTTGATTCTTTGCCGAGCATGACTTGTGCATCATCGCCCCATTGCCCCATGCTGATATAGCTTGGTTTGCCTACTTCCACTTCCTGGCGTAGTTTTGCATCATTCCAATAGCCGCTTGCGTTAAGCCATTGATAGCTACCGTAAAACTCGAACACTGACGGAGCTTTGCCTTGTGCACGCGTCAACTCGGACCCGTTAGAGTCAACGACCATACCGTCACGACGCATACCCACACCATTGTTTACTGCCCAATCATAGGTACCGTTATAGTCTTGTGTTCCCCAGGGTACAATAATTTGTGTATGTTTGAACGCATCTCTGTACATTTGTATATGTGTTTGCACACCGGCGGCAGATAGAGGAACAGAAGGTGGAATGCCATACACATGCTGCTCACCCCAGTTCCCGTATGAGCGCACATCAATATAGGCAATATGCGGATTGTTATCATAGCGCTGTGCCAGGGCTGCCAGGAAATCTCGTACCTTTTGTAAGAACACAGGGTCGTTCCATACTGGTTCGTATTGAACGCCCTTTTTACCTGTCAGGTCGTCGAAAGTGGTACAGCGCACAGATGCTGCGCCATCAGCAAAAACCCATTGTGGTGTTACATATTGTGTGTTGCTAGAGCTGCTATCAGCATTCATAACGCCAAAGGCAAACTGTTTTCCCTGTGCGACCCACGAGTTAAGATCATAGTCTATCATAGACCAGTTATAATGGCCTTCGGTCGGCTCTACAGTGGACCAGTCGTAGCGGACATATCCCACAGTTCCATAGGCCAGTGTACTCGCGGATTGATTGGACGGCGAACCGTACAGCACCCATCCTTTGCCAGGATTCAAGACTACATCATTACTTGTTTGAGGAGTAATAGTATAAGATTTGACTGCAAGGGGCTTACTTTTGGCACCTTGTGCAGAGGTATAGGGAAGCATAAAACTTGCTACCAAAAGCAGCAGTACACTACTCATGGTACATGTTAAGACTCGTATACCATATTTAGCACATCGTTTCGCCATACAGTTTCTCCCGAAGATATATACATAAACAAGAATTTGTTCTGTATTTCTCTTTCGGCATTCTCTTCATTCTCTGTAGGGATTGGCTTCACATCTGTTCATGTGCCACAATGAAGCACTTTTTGCTCATGATTCAAGTTGATAAGTGTCACATTTACCTTGCGGTAGACGCTTGTAGGCTTGTCATCTCTATACAACCTCAACTCGACAAGCACACTTTTTGCTGGTGTGTAGGGTACTACAACGGATCGCTCCCATAGCTCATCGGGAGCCAGCGCAATAGCAGGCCACGAGGTAGTTTGTACGCTGTTGACAATCATTATTGCGTGATAGTGAACAGAAGCGTTTTCAAAACTGCGTATGCCTATACGAACAGTACAATTTTTCCCTTCTTGAGACGGCGGCAGCAGCCACAGTTGTGTAAAGCTGGGGTGCGGCTGTTCTGCGACTCCTCGTGTAGCATAAAAGAGAGAGAGTACAACGAGCGCAAACGCAAGACTCAACACAGTAGTTGCGCGCAGACTAAAACGAATCATGGAACGAGGAGCATAGGAAAGATACCTGCGGTCTGCCTGTACTACTACCTGCACACTATCTTTTCTAAGATACACCAGAGTGAGTGCAAATACGAGCGTCAGACAACTCAGTAGAACAACCCATGACTGTGTACGCAGACCTATCGGCAGCATGTTGAGCAAAAAGCCACCGAGAATGTCGAGGGCTAGACTTAAACCAAGACTTAGCGTGAGACGACAAAATACACTCAAGCCACGTTTGTGCGCGAGAATTTCTATGAGCATATATCCTGGCACAAAAAAAACCATCGGCAATGCCAGCACGACACCAACGCCGAAGATATGATAGGGCAGAAGCATCCATAGGACATTAAGCATCACAACGCCGAGCGCGACAAACACATCACTATTTTTCGGATACACGCTCTAGTCCTCCCACGTCATACACGATGATGTCTCCGCCGTCATATACACGGTTCACCTGTGGTGCAGTATTAAACTTCGCAAACGCCTGTTCGTCAACAGGTTTTTTGTGATGAAAAGCTCCTGCCTCTCCCATCTCATAGTAAAAGCCCAATAATGGTAATGATCGTGTCAGGCGCATATCAGCGACGAGGTATTGTACATGTGCTTGTCGCAACAAGGTGATATCTTCATCATTGATGCTAGATGACAAAAAGACTGGCGAGAGGTCTATATTCTCCTCAATCGTGGTCACAATATGCTGATCGCCATACGTCCCCATCAAGACCTGATTGATACGATCAGCAGCCACGCGGCTATCAGGTTGAAGATAGGTATGTGACCATAGAGCAGCCTGTATGCCCTCGGGCTCGATAGAGCGTGAGTCGGCGGTCACTTCATAAGGACCCGGCAAAAGTGCTGATGCTGGTCCTGAGCCAAGAATGATGCCGCCGATGAAAACAAGCGCCATAGCTCCGGTAAGTAGTGTCATATGTGTCCAACGCAAGCGAGCTACGGGCCAAAACTGCACGATAAAAATCGCTAAAACCGAGGCAATTGGAATGAACAGAAAGGCAGCCGCTCTATCTGCGACCTCTGAACCAGTATTTGTCAAGCGAAATGCTTGACTGACTGGATAGAGTAGCGAAAAGAAACCAAACGTACAGGCAAGCGCGTTAGAACGATAGCGCTTCCAGAGACACAGGAAGCCAAACGGCAGACAGAACACGATCAAAGCAACAGAAGCAATGGTAATAATACGTTCCCATACCGGTGTCGAAGGACCGGAGTAATTCACAAACAACTGCTTTGCGCTTCCTGTTCCACTGAGAATATGTCCCAGTTCGCTCAATGTGATACTCATAAATGAGGAAAGATAGCCTACAACAGGATTGCCAACCTGTAGCACGCAGGCTACAGATATCACCACCCCTATCACTGCGGTTAGCACTAAGGTTGATCGATAGAGTGGAGTAAGGCGTTTACACACATAGATGACCGTCCAGATGACAAGCAAAGCGTCGAAGAAAAAATCCGTCACATGATGCGTAAAGACAATAGCGACCAGCACAATCCAGGCCGTCAGAGTAATCCAGCGTAAGTCGTGATACAGGTCGTTGCGACCCGCCTTTGAAAACATCACCAGTGATGCTAGAGGCTCTAGCCGTGTCAGGCGTACAGAAACAGATTGATGCGGTGATAGGGCAAACAGTATGAGTGTCGCTAGTGGCAGCGCAAGCGACTCATAGCCATATTGAGCATCGAACAGGAGAAAATGCGGGTTGACCATATACAACAACGTGGCAAGACTTGCAACACGTGCCGATTTGAGAATCTGCTCGTTCAGCGCGAACAGCGCCAACACCATAAGCAGTCGTGATATTCCTATCACCACAAGGCCAGCATAGAACGTGCTCAGTCCGCTTATGCTACTCAATGCATTTGTGACAATCTCAAGCCCTGGATAGTATGGACTAACAGGCAAGAGCGCGTTTGCAGTGAAAAGATGTCCACTGCGAGCAATATCATCTGCTGTACGCCAATGCAGAAATTCATCAAAAAAGGTGAAATAGAGTGGACTCGACACCACCTTTATCAGATAATAACTCAGTCCAATGACACAAAGGAGCCATATGCGTTCAACACGTGACGTTGTTGGCAGCAGCAGGCGTACTGCAATTGGTACAAACATCAACAGCAGAGTCGGCAAGAACAGCATATTGATGCTTGCACCACCATTGCGCGAATCGGTAAAGGCATACGCTGTCATAAAGAGTGCTACGGCACAACTCAGTGTCAGGAATGGTAACCAACCCAAACGTAGGGACCGATGTATCACGTCCTCGTCACCATTCACAATGTCAAAAGGACGTGATACATCGGTCCCTACAGAATATTTTTCTGGTTCGACATCGCTTACACGCTCGATTGTTGTTGTCACAACACGTTGGAGAGGACTGGGCAAAATTCTAAATACGGCGTTGTATGGAGTGCGAGAAGTAATGATATTCATCGGGCTGCCACTTCCTGATAAACCTGTTCGATACGTGTCACAACTGTCTTTGCCTGAAAGTTTGCGACTCTCTGTTTTGCCATAGCACCCATTCGCTCACGACGCTCCGTGTCATTTAATAATGTTTGCATCGCCATGCGTAATGCTTGCACATCGCCAGGGGGAACCAGCATCCCCGTTTCGCCATCTTTGACGATATCGGAGAGTCCTCCAATTCGTGAAGCAATCACCGGTCGCCCAACTGCCATCGCTTCCATCGCCACCGTTGGACATGGATCATGCCATATTGAGGGGGCAACAGCAAGGGTACAGCGTCTCCACGCGGTCATCACGGCATCGTGAGGCCAGCCTGGAAGTATCAACACGTTAGCAGGAATAGGCACCGAAACATCATTGCAGAGTCGTCCTATGATGACAAGTGGAACATGGCTTTGCAGTTCTGTATATGCTTGCAGTAGCACGCCTACGCCTTTGTCGCGTTTCACATCGCCAACAAAGAGGATAAACTTTCCTTGAGGCAATTGTTCCAATACTGGATTACTATCACAACATTCATCACCCACGTCGTCTGGTACAAAATTCGGGATAACCTTATAGGGAACACGTCGAGTAGCTAGACGCGTCCCATTTGCAACCGCTTGACTTACAGGCAAAAACATATCAACTGCCTGGTTCTCTAGCTTGCCTCCGAGCCAATTTGTCAGTACAGATGGTATCCCTTTCGGCATACCATAAAATTTGGTGGCACACTCGATGCATTTTGTCAAAGCAGGACCAGTACAGTCTTCGTTGTGATACGTGAGCCGTTTCTGTACACAAACGAGACTATAATCATGGAGCGTGATCACTAGTTTGGCCTTGCTCCACGCTTTCAAGGGCGTGACAGAATGAATGATCCAATTGTGGGCGTGAATAATGTCGGGTTGCTCTGCAAGAAGAATTTGCCGTAGGGCTAAGAGCAGTTCTGGATCAGGAAATGGCGGTGCGTATTGTCGTCCATCATCGCTAAACAGCATACTCACACGCTGCATCGTGCCGTGAATGCGATGGATGCGTACTCCCCGGTCAATCTCTTGAGTTGGCGCGTCGCCATGTAAGAGCGTGGCGACTGAAACATCATGCCCACGCTCTGCTAAAGCTATGGCGAGGTTGCGCACATGACGCTCCTCCCCGCCAATGGTTGGAGGATAGAACTGGGCGAGCATTAAGATACGCATACTCGCTCCCCTAAGCACTGGCTATACACGGCCTGTACTTGTGTTGCACACTCATCCCATGTTGGCAGGATAAAATCAGCAGGGGGAACAAGTGGCTCTTCGATCTGTTGTAGAACGGCGTGCGCGATCTCTAGCGGAGAACTGTGCAAGGGAGTTGAACGCACCAGCCCCTGTTGAGCAAGCTCACGCATACCAGAGGTGTCTGCAACAAGCACTGGACGGCGTAGTGTAAGAGCTTCCATAACGGCTACAGGGTGTGCCTCGTATTCACTCAATAGGGCAACTGCCGATGCCTGTGAAAGAACTTCTGCCATCGCACGACGATTCCTCGCAGGAACTGAGCGGATATCCACATATTCCGTCATTCCTGTTTGCTGAGCCAGCGTGCGTAACTCAGCCTCGTATGAGCCTACGCCTAAAATTAAGAGTCGTGCATCAGGACGCTGCTCACGAATGTACGGGAGAGCGGCGATCAAACGATGATGTCCTTTATATTGTTCTAATCGCCCTGGTGAGATAATCAGTGTGGATGCCTGCGGTGAAGATACGTGTAATTCCGGGAGTGTCGTACCCCCATTTGGAATAACGGTGAAGCGCTTGCGTGAGAGGCGCAGCAATGAGCGAAAATAATTGGCCTCGAAGTGTGAGACACCGATAAGCTTTGCAGCACCCTTCAAAAGCGAGCCTTGGGCTTGCCATTGCGTATTCCGTATGGCGGTACGCAACCGAGATGAGTTGCCGCCAGTATGAAATGTCACGACATAAGGAATGTGCGCTTGTTTAGCAGCAAGCATTGCCAGTGGCGGCACGAAGGTATGACAACCTTGACAATGTACAAGGTCCCAGTTGCCCTGCTGAATGATAGAGTACATTTCTGGCGCAACATGATAATCGCTTTCTGCAGGCCAGGAATGCACGCGGAGGACATGCATGCCCTCTATGCTTTCCTTCCGTGGCAGCACCTGGGAAGGGGTTCGCGGTCTTGTCGTGAGAACGGTTACATCGACACCATCGTGTACCAGTCGGCATCCGACCTCATACACATGTGTTTCGATGCCACCCATGAAGGGGAAAAAGCGTGGTGTCACCATGAGCACACGCAGTGGTTGTTCTTGTACTATCATCATTTCCTCCTACCCATCACCTCAATATTCCAATAGATGATTTCCACCATGAGTATAGCAAACGTTTTGCATTTAGCCTAAAAAGGTACTTTTGTACGCGTGTGATTTATCAGACCCGTACAGGTGGCTTTGTATCCACCTCAACCGGTACAGCATCCTCATGCGCATACCTCTGCAAGCGCGGGGGCTTTAATCTTACTTGACTGCTTTGATTATGCTGCGCTATTATGCCAGGCAGCGATTTTTCGATGTGTTGTAACGCCTCAATACCAGGATAGCTTTGTGCGATTGCAATCATTGAAGCAGTTTCGACCAGCCAAATAGCCTGTATCTCTTGCGAATTTTGCGCGTCTTGCACCGCTAATGTCTCGCCTGACCAAACAGCCTTATATACGGTACGACACATACATAAAGCCTCGACAGTTATCGCAGCCACCCAGCCTCCACTCAATCCAGCTAATCCACCGAAGTGTGCTCCAAGGGCTGCAGCGATGACTTCGAGGATGCCACCAGGGAGAATACCGAGAATTGCTCCGCCGACACGGTCTTGAATGCGGCAGATGGAGATGTAGTGGTTCTTGATAATCAAAGGGAAGGCAGCAAGTGCCAGTATACGCAAACACCAGGATGCATGCTCCGCATACGTGCTACCAAAGATACTCAACACCTGCGTTGTGCCAAACTGTAAAACGATGTTCGTTAGGACGCCCGTGAGCATCGCAAGTCCTATCGTCACACGTGCCTTGTGTGCCAGCGTGGATGGTTGTGCCGAATTCATGGCATGCAGCACGGTTGTCAACGCACCAGGGATGATAAACACAAAACTTACAATCATCCACGACACATAAAACCACGCGTTCATTCTTGCCGAAAGCAGCGCGGTAACGAGCAAGGGCAAGACCTGTGTTGGAAATTGTAGTGTCAAATTGAGCAGATGATGCTGAAGGGCAGCCACTCCAAGTTTGCGCAAGAGGCTCCATTGCGGCAAATATCTTTTCATACCGCCCTTTTTAAGGGCAATAGGAAGGATAAGCACTAGCACCGAGATACTACTCGAAATAGCCCACATCGCGTAGAGAGCGATGCCGATATCATGAGACAGCCAGGAGCCAACGAAAAAGAGGGTCACAAGTTTTACAACGGCAAAAAGTGTATTGCGCCAGAGTTGTAGACTTCCGCGTAACAGACCGATCAAGGCCTGATCCAGTACAAGAGTTGTCGCATTGAGGCTAACACCGATAGCAAAAATGAGGACATTTCCTCCGCTTGCTCGCAGTGGTTGAAAGCCGACAATGGCATAGGGCGCGACTAGCGCAAATGCAATGCCGACAGCGCCACTAGCACCTCCAACTATAAGTAGTGCGGTACTGATCAAGGAGGCTTCTCGCCCAGGTTGACGCGGCAATTCGGTAATCAGCAGTGTTCCCAATCCCAGGACACAAAAACTTCCGAGTAGCATCATTGCCGAAATGCATGCTGAAGCAATACCTATCGCCTCTGGTGAAAAATGCCGTGCCGCAATCCACCAATACACAAAACCAAGACCCGATGTAATCGCTGTTGTCCCAATCAACGAGCCGGCATTGACCAACATCACGCTATTAGTTTTAAGCCATTGGATACATGAATTCACTGTAACTACTACACTTCCTTAATTTGGTAACAACCAGCAACGAGCGACCACAAGGGTCGCCCCTACTATATATGAGCGATGTGAGGGCGACACACTACCGTGTACAGTAGGGGCGACCCTTGTGGTCGCCCGTCCTCCACCCATGACATCATTTCATAATCAAACATGTATCATTGAACGTTCTGATCGTTTGACGATAGATGTGCTGGGCGCGTCCTGTTGTATGTATACAGGGCGAGATAGCATGCCCATGAGATACCCTGCAACAGTCGTGGCAAGACCAGCAAGAATTGCGCCTATTCTTTGTAGACCTGTGGAGTCATGTCGCAGGAAGCAATCTGCTATACCATGCATAACACCTGAAGGGAGCACTCGGAGTGTATAGCTTCGTTCACTCGAAAGGCTATCTTTCGCACCAACGTGACGTGTGATGATAGCCTTTGAAAGTCCCTCAGCATAACAACGCGCAAGAAAGTAGCGCCATGTAGCGCGACGAGACGGAATGAAATGATAGATACTGGCCTGCGGCTCATAGAGAAACTTTTTGTGTGGATAGTGCTGCTTCGCACGAATACAAAACTCGGTCTCTTCGCCGCCTAACACGTATTTACCGACGTGTCCAATATCGCTTCTAAACCCTCCCACAGTTTCAAAGACTTCTCGCCGTACACACATACAGCCAGCCCAGAGATTGCGCACTTCAACAGGATGTAGAGGAACGACTTCATATGAGCAGCCAACAACCCAGTAAAATTCTTCTGGAAACCAGCAGGGTCGTTTGCCTTCCCACCGTGGTTTTACCGTGCCGCCAGCTCCTAGCACCATTGGGTCCACACAACATGTGCTAAGTTTCTCTAACCAACCAGGCTCTGCCGTTGCATCGTCGTCCAAACATGCAATTAATGTTCCCTGTGCCTCAGCAACACCGGTGCTACGAGCGCCGGAAACTCCCTTTGGGCCACTGTTCTCCACCACAGTAATACCGAATATATTCATACGCGTACGTTCAAACAGAGATGTATTGTAGTCAATCACAACAATAATCTCTCTAGGCAACACCTCTTGCCGTTGCAAAGACTCCACAGCCAGCACAAGATGCTGCCATCGCTCCTCCGTATACGCACAGATAACGACCGAAATGTCGAGTGCTGTCATTCTCTGTTCTCCCTCTTCCCTATCTAACCTTATCGTCACATCTGTTCTGTAGATACCGTCTTGATTGTAAAAAACCATCAGATTTAGATCGCATAAGACGATACGCAGAACTACGCCGCACAACCTGCCATACAGAAGTTCGTATACGTGCGTATGTTGTAAAAAGTGTTGTGCGATATGTGCTTTTTCCGGTGAGAAGTGCTGCAAACGCCTCTTTGTCAGTTGATGCCTTCACCATGAGTCGCGTTAATGCAAACGGATGCGTACCTACCGCATTCATCATATGCTTGACAGCACACGCCGATGTATAACCTGCTGCTTGCACAAGCCGTTGTGTGGTCGTAGTGTAGTATCCATAGGGATACGCAAAACTTGTAACCTCTTGGCTCAGATGCTCTTCCAATACTCTTTTGCTTGTCAAAATCTCGTTTTGTGCGATAGAGGGAGAGAGCATATCGAGTTGCGGATGTGTATGACTGTGTGCTCCACACTCGATGCTGAACGCTTGTATCTGTGAGATCTGCTCCCATGTCAACATTGGGCGTGTAGACTCGCCTTCTCGTTGCAGCCAGTTGCATGTGCCATTAATAAACGCGGTTGCTATATAAAGAGTGGCGGGAAAATTATACTGTGTGAGAACGGGCAATGCCTCTGTAAAAAAGTCGGCTATGCCATCGTCGAAGGTCAAAATAACCGATTTCTCTGGTAGTTGCTCTACCGCGGCATTTCTATACTGCGTGACCGTCATAGGTGTATAGGCATGTGCATGTAGGTATGCCATCTGCTCCGCGAACTGTGCAAGTGGCACCGTGAATTGGACAAACTTTGGATTTGAGCTATACGAAATACTATGATACATCAGAATTGGTATCTTTTTGTCGGACTTCATCGACCTATCCCTTACCCCCACTTACTAAGATATTTCAAACTATTGGGCGTAATGATGCCCTTTAACTAATTAATCAAGATACATCGATTGTAGGGACCGATGTATCACGTCCTCGTGGCGATTGATATGCCGCCGAGGACGTGATACATCGGTCCCTACAGATATCCATATTATTTTGTTAAACAGCATAATTAGGCCCCTACAGCACTCATGTCCATATGTTCGCTAGTATGCATCACTTTTACAGAGATGCGTCCCACTAGATAGCCAGCCGTCGTCACTGCTAACCCAGCAATAATAGCACCGGCACGTGCCAGTCCAGTTAGATCGCGGCGAAAAAGTGTATCTTTCAGCCCTTGCAATATTGCGTGTGGAAGCGTTTTGTATGTGTAAGTACGCTCGGACGCAAGCCCGTCTTTCGCCCCTACATAATGAACCAGAAGCGCTTTTGAGAGCCCTTCGGAGTAGCAGCGAAAGAAGAAATAACGCCAGCTTACACGTGCTTGTGGTACATGATGAAATACAATGGCGGATGGATGATATAAGAAGAAGCGTTGAGGCCAATATTGATGGGCGCGTATACATATTTCGGTCTCTTCACATCCTCCGGCGTGTTGCTTACTCAAATGTACATTTTCACTATGGAAATCTCCAGCAACAACGAAAACCTCTCGTCTCATAGACATATTGGCACCAATTGGATTGCGTATTGTTACACTATTTTCCGGCATACCACGATATGAACAACCTATAACCCAATAGAACTCTTCTGACAACCAAGCGGGTTTACTACCTTCCCAGGATGGTATAACTCCTCCACCAGTACCTAATACGTCTACGTTGGCATATCCCTGGCACAATAATTTTAACCAATCCGGTATAGCTACGGCGTCATCATCCAAGAACGCAATTATCTGGCCTTGCGCTATGGCAACACCACAATTCCGTGCGCCTCTTAGGCCTCGTGCCTTTGTATTCTCCACAACAATTACATTTGGTATATGTTCTTTTACCTGCTTCAATAAAATAGGGCTGTAGTCTATAACGATGATAATTTCTCGCGGTTGTACCGTTTGCCGTTGTACCGACGCTACAGCCTCACGCAGCTTCTCCCAACGTTTTTCGGTATAAGCACAAATTATGACTGAAACGTCTTCTCCGTTTGGGAGCATCTTACCGCCCCTTTTTTCCACTGCTGTAACCTACTACGCTTGCACGTATTGGCTGCGGAGGTACAACAGGTTGCAACCGCTCCTGCATAATCATTTTGAGCACACGCCAGCCATCGCGAAACGTGCGTAAGTTGCTCTCACCATGTACACGCGAATACTCGAAGCTCGGCACCTCGACGATTTTGAAGTGGGCTTTATGCATACGCAGATTGAGCAATGTCTCAACCTCGAAGCCATCGCAGTCAATGCTGATATCGTCCAAGCAATGTTTCCAGAAGGCGTTATAGCCATAGCACAGGTCGCTGAACTGCGTCCAGAACAACCTATTTACCAGGGCTCCTAACAGGTAATTACCAGCACGCCGGAGCAGAGTGATATCGTGGCTTCCTCCCCCTTCGACAAAACGCGATCCCTTCGCAAAATCACAACCAGTGACAAGTGCCTCTACAAAGCGCGGTATCTCTGCAGGATCAGCAGAGCCATCGGCGTCGAGCATCACAACGATGTCACCTGTACATGCAGCAAAGCCCTGCCGCAATGCATCACCTTTCCCTTTACCAGTCTGCTGAATAACACGAATTGATGGAAATAATCGTTGTGCAACTCCTATTGTGTCGTCAACCGATTGTCCATCAACTAAAATAATCTCGTTCACAAGAGATGGAATGTACGGTAGCACATGACGCAGATTTTTCGCTTCGTTACGCGCTGGAATGACAACGCTCACACGTGGGTAAAATTGTTTCTCAACAACACTCACCCCTACATGTCGCCCCTGTTGTATTTCTTCCATGCAGGACTACCCCTCCCCACTCACTACCTACCCAGCATTAAAGATACTTTATACATTTAGTAGCATATAAATTTAGTATAATGGCGGATGCAACAAAGAAATCTTGTACATTTCGCGCACTGACATCTATTCTTCATGTCCTTGAGATACAAGTCAATTACAAGAAATGGGGGTTTTTCGAGAGAAAAGGTACCTAAAAAGTGGGAGAATAACGAACTCTTACTGTCTTATCACTTGCTACCGCGATATATTCATTTGTTGGAGACCATACAACAGCGCGAATCCAGACATGACTTTTGGTATAGGTATGCATAGCTTCTCCTGTAAGAGCTTGCCATACCTGTACAGTTGTATCATCACTACCAGATGCAATGTACCCATTATCAGGCGACCACGTAAGGGTCTTTACTGCTCCTCGATGACCATGATAGACACATAACAAATGTTCTGTCATAGCATCGCGTACATGTATTGCGCCATCCTGTCCACCAGAAGCAATATATTGACCAGTGGGGGACCACTGTACTGTATAGACAGGACCATTATGCCCGCGATAGGTCTGGCTCAACTCACCACTCATCGCGTTCCATACCTGTACAACACCATCAAAACTTCCCGACACAATAGCCGAGCCATGCGGAGACCAGGAGACCGCGAAGACACGATACTGGGCAGTATGCGTAGAAATGCGTGTGCCAGTGAAAGCGTCCCAGACTTGCACGGTGTTATCTCCATACTCACCACCTGACGCAACAAAACGACCATCTGGCGACCACCCAACACTCCGCACAAAGCGCACATGCCCACCATACACAAAAACTGTCGCTCCTGTAGTCGCATTCCATACATGTACCTTACCATCGGTATCACCCGACGCGATATACTCACCATCCGGCGACCATGCAACGGAGAGAATATAGTTACTATGTGCGGAATAAAGAAGAGAAGTTCTACCTGTTTGAGGATGCCATACATGCACCGTTTTATCACGTCCACCCGAGGCGACAAAGCGACCACCCGGCGACCATGACAGGGCAAAAACGTTATCGGCATGACCCGTGTAGAGCATTGCTAATGTTCTCGTGGCCCTTCGGTCAACAGATTTACCGCGTGTGGCAATACAGGCAAGATATACTCAAGGCATTCTTGTACGGCTTTGGGGCTGCCAGGAAGATTAATAATCAGAGTATGACCGCGCACACCTGCCACACTTCGCGAGAGCATAGCTGTTCGTGTATACTGTAAACTAATGGTACGCATCGCCTCCGCGATACCAGGGGCCTCGCGCTCGATGACAGCATGCGTAGCCTCTGGTGTAACATCACGTGGTGCAAGTCCTGTGCCGCCTGTCGTGAGAATGAGATTGAGTTGCTTTTCATCACTCCACTCGCGCAGAACGGCAGTGATGTAGTTAATTTCATCAGGAACAATGGCACCCGCGCTTACAACGGCGTCTGGCAATTGAGCAACAAGCGTGCGAATATTCTCGCCACTGAGGTCTTGCCGTTCACCCTGTGCGGCACCGTCGCTGATTGTCAAAACGCCGATAGTAATCATGCTATTTTTATCCTCGTGGGGTTAGCTCACGCATGAGCGCCCCTATTTGGCGACGTGAGCCAAACACCCAGACGGTGTACTCATCGGGAAAATCCTCGACCTCAACGCCACAAGACATTTCAGAGGCTAGTTTACGTGCGATATCAAGAAATTGTCCGCGCTCAGCTTCGTCGCGACTTTGTGTACTAAGGGCCAGACGCCCAAGCCGCTCATCAGGACTCAGGACCGCGTTAATAACTTCATTGAGCTGTTCCATACCAAAGATCACTTGCAATGGCGGTAACTTCTCCGCCTGTATGACAGGGCCTATCTTTTGCTCACTTCGTCCCTCGACATATTCCTGCTGCTCATCCGTCAAATTGATGTAGACCGAGCGCAACTGTTCGAGAACGAGCAGACGTGCCTCCTCTGGCGCATCCGAGCGTGGATGAACATAGGCTAACAAATTATGCTCTGGATCAGAATAGATAAAGGGAATAGACATCGCGGCACGACGGCCACAGTTAGGACACGTGGAAACATTGAGCGAACCGGACAGGATAACATAGCGCAACTGTGGGTCTTGCGCGACATTGACATATTCATAGGTAACACCGAAAAATGTTGTCCCACAGGGACAAGTAAACGTGTGTGTTGTTGAACGAGACATAATGGCTGTTTCTATGTAATCTTTCTTTGTTTGTACTATGTAACTACAATGAAATTATACCATATTTATTTGAGCACATGTATCTATAACTACCTTCTGCGCCCCTTGCTCTGTGACTTACTGGAGAAGATAAACTTTCCACCTTGTCTCTCGACAAAGTTTTTGAAGTGGGCGTAGAACTCGTCGCGGTCCTGCATGGTAATGACCGAAACGGCGTCGGCTGTTTCGATTGCATAGGGATAGCCATTGCCCGCAATCACCTCGGCTCGTACAACATCCATCACTGGCTCAAGGACACCATCGTCGATCATCCAGCGTGGAAATTCCAGACGGGCAGGTGGATGTTTGGCGGTGGTTTGTAGATAACAAAAGGCCACACAGTCGCGGTACTCGTCATAACTTTGTAGGATATCGCCACGCGCACAAATCATCGCAGGAGTACGATCACCCCAATGCAGATGCCCACTCCATAACAAGGCATCATGAATTTTCTTGGTGTCACGTAGTACAGGTCGCTGTTTTGTATCGTCGAGACGGCGCAACATCGTGATAATGTCGCGCGCATAACTGGTATCGATATAGGCAATCAACGGCACACGCAATCGTTCTGAGGCTTCGAGGAGCGAGGTTGCTGCTCCAATATACTGCTCACGGTACGGGCTGGGCATTGTCAGAGCGAATGAGACGACCAGCGATCCATCAAAAAAGACAACTGGACTATGCGCGGGATCATCTGCCCTACGCGCGTTTGCACATTGCTCCATTTGACTACACAGTGTCTCAACCTCTAACAGGTGACGCCGCATTGTCACCATCATATCCGAGTATGGATACCCATCCTGATCGCCCTTGTCGCTTCTCTCGTTTTTTGGGTCTTCCGCGATCTCCTCTGGCGAAAGCACCTCCATGCGTACATCTTTTGTGTAGGGGTGTCCCTGTGCGTGAGGATTAGCGAAGAAGCCGACTTGCACCAGTGCAACGGGAATTGAGGCGTCGCGCCATGGCATGAGTTGGCTGCCATCAACGGCAAGCGTAGTCACACCCTCGATACACTCCGCCCATTGTCGTGCCTGTTCATGATTGCTGAACTCAGCGCCAAAGGGGAAGACCGGGCCGGAATAGTCCTGCTGCTCAGCATTGACAAGCCAGCGATCAAACTCAATACTTGGACGCGCTCCCGCCGTAACTGTTCCCTCTGGTGGTAAGGCAAATTCGAGTCGTTCACTCGATGCATACTCTCGGTGTAGCGCCTCAAGTGCATTCTGATACAGGTTGAGTTGATCGCTGAAGGTGCCATCGTAGAGCGCGAATTGATTGCGCTTAGCATTAAGTGCCGCTTGCAATTTTCCTTTATGAAGCATAGTTCAGTAACCGTTCTCGCTGTGCCTCTTCGTCCGTCACAATATGCGTCTCGCCATGCTCTTTTGAGAGTCGTACAATACTATCCAATCCTTGCTCGAATGTGTCATCGTGACTGATAACCAGCAGTTGATCGAAGCCGCGCACACGTCGTATCTGTTCCGCGAGATTCATACGCCGCAACTCATCCATGTTCTGTGTTGGCTCGTCAAAGAAGGCGAGATTGAGTGTCGAAAGCTTTTTGAGTAGGGCTAGACGAATTGCGAGGGCCGCGCTCATCTGTTCACCGCCGCTCAACTGGGCGAATGTGCGGTTCGTGCTTTGTCGCCGCAACACTATTTCGTAATCGTTTTGCCACGAGAGCTGTGCCGTGCGATCGCCCATAATCTCACCAAAGATGCGATTGGCTTCAGCCGAAATATCGGCGAGTATAGCCTTTAAGACGTGAGGTGCCGCTTCTTTGATATAGCCTCGGAATTGTGTCATCATTGTATTGAGATCTTCAAGCGTCTGTTGCTCTTTTTGCGCGGCCTCTAGCTCTTTCAACAACTCCTCGGCCTGTGCAATCTGTCCCTCTAGCTTTTGCATATCATGCTGATTGCGCTCTATCTCACCATTTAACGTTGCAAGGCTGTTTTTCAGACGGTCTACCTCATCTCTAGCGATGAGCAGTTCACTTTCATGGAAAGCTGCGTCAGCTTCGTGGAAGGCTTGTGATGCAGCTTGCAAACACTCTTCTGCCTGCGCTGCTATCTGTAATTGGTGCTGATATGCCTGTTCGCGTTCTGGTAGCAGACGGGCAGCATCCTCACTTTTAAGATAGCTCTGATAGCCGTTGAAACTGCTCAAGCGTATCGCCTCCTGCTGCTGAAGGGAGTTATCAAGGTCGGCATAGTACGCTAATTGCGTGCTGAGTAGAGATATTTGCTGCTGCGTCTCTTGTAAACGTTGCTCTTCTGCCTGTAACTGCTTTATAAAGTTACCCTCTTGCTCAACAACATTTTGCTGTGCTTTACTGCGTGAACGCGGATCATTCAGAGCCGAAAGTTCGTCTTCTGTCTGTTTGAGAAGAACATCACTACCTTTGAGTCCTGCCAGTTCCTGCCGTAACTCGATCAAGGCTATATCACCTGCTTGAATTTGCTCCTGATATTGCTGGACCTGTTTATAGAAGCCAGGAAGATCACGTACTTGCTTATCAGCATCTTTGCTCTCATCATAGCCTTTTTTCGCCTCACTCATCTTCTGATCGAGTGTCTTGAGTGCGTCCAGTTCTTCTGTGAGACCCTCTACGTCACGCTCAAATCTCGTGATTTGGATAGCAATGCTCTGTAATTGCTCGACATGATTGTCACGTCGCTCGGTATACAAGCCTAATTTATCAAGTGCCTCGATATACTTCTTAATCTCTTGCTCGCGTTGTGTCACCTGTTGCTGTTGTTGTAGTACCGTTTCAAGTTCCGCGTGCTCTACGGTTAAGAGACTATCGAAATATGACTCAAGACTTACGAGTCCACGTCCTTTGATATTAAGACACGTTTCATGCAGCAAAGGGCACTGTCCACCAGCAGATTGCGCTCGTGATTTGACGTAGCCTTCGATATTGCCTTCAAGTCGGTTTTGACGTGCGGTCAATTCGGCTCGTTGCGACAAGAGGGCAGGCATCTCTTCAGCTTCCTGCTGATGTTCCTCTATCTTCTCAATATTAGCTTCAATTTTGCGTAACTTGTCAGTTGTTACATCGCGGTCACGTTGTTTGTTAGCTAGCTCTTCACGCTTGCTTTGCAAATCCTGTTGCTTGCGCTGTCGCTCTCTACTTTGTATTTGGAACTGTGTCAGCAAATCGTTCCACTCATGAAAGCGGTCGGCGATGAGTTGTAATGGCTCAATCGTGAGAATACGCTGTTGTATCTCTGCTTGTTGCTTGCGATACTGGTCAATAGTGTTGCGTAGGCGCGTTCCCTCTTTCATCACCGTATTATAGCGCGTCACCTTATCCTTGAGGTCGTCACGCCGCATCTCTAGTTCTCCCTGCTGCACCACAAATGGAGCCAGTGTCTCAACATTCTGCCGAGCTACCGCAACTTCGTTCAGGCGTTCACGTAAGCCACGTTGCATGGCCTCAATCTTGATTTTTGTGGTATCAAGCTTCGCTTGCTGATCGCGAAGCCCGTTGCGTTGCTGCTCATCTTTGCGTAAGCTTAGCAGGGTCTGTTCCGCCTGTTGATAGCGTTGAAAGTCGTCACGGCTTGCAACAATGATTTCCTGCGCGATACGAGCCTCTTGCAACAGTTTCTCATCGCGTCCAAGCAGATGCTGCGCATTTGTGTGAGCTGTTTGACTGGTATCGAAGTGTTGTTTCAGTTGCTCTAGCTGGTGTTTTTGTTCGCTAAGCACCGTGAACCGGTCGTTGTTTTGCGAGAGTTGCCGTGACCATTCAATGTGTTGTTGCTTCTGTTGCTCATCACGTTGCTGTGCAATATTAAGCTGCGTGCGCCAATTCCCCAGCTCACTCGTCCTGATAGTCAGCTCGTTGATTTTGATACGCTGAGTTGCTATCTGTTCATCATAATAATGCTTGACCTGCAATAAATATTCGGCGGACTTTTTGTAGTCTTCGATTTGAAGGAGTGCATCAAACGTCTGTTTGCGTTTGCTAGCAGGCTCGAGGAAAATAGCGGTAAATGTGCCTTGTGGTACGCCGAGGGCATCTTTGAAGAGCGAGTCTAGTGGGCGTTCGCGATCAATACCAAAGAGGTCATGCAAGCGGTCTTCCATATCGGCTCCCTGCTCAAGGCGTTCGCTCGCCTCTTCATCGGTCATAAACCAGCGTGCGCCAGAGCCACAGCGCCGCTCAACGATGTAGGGACGATCATCGCTCCCAATCAGGTGAATAACAACGCGCCCATACTTCTCCCCTTCGCGCACAAACTGATCCTGTTTATAAGGAAGGTGATTAAACAGCGCATAGCCAATAGCTTCAACCAATGTTGTCTTACCAGCACCATTAGAACCACTAATTGCAGTCGTACCAGGTCGAAGGTCAACTGAGACTCTTTTATAGCTCTTAATATTCTCTAACTCAACACGTGTAATGAGCATGGGGTTAGCCTTCCCAACATGTGGACGCACAGCACAATATAGCCAATGCGAAAAAATAAATATACTCTCCCAATGCGCTATTCCTCTTGTACATACAAAAGACGGAAACGCGCAAACTGATTATAACATGATCGGAAGGAATGGCAACGCTATTTTCATTGAGAAAGAGCGGACTTAAGAGTGTTTGCAAATTTAGGCGCGTGTAGACTTAGCGAGTTTAATACCTCAAATACGGTCAAAGGTGGATTACGAAGAGCTTTTGCCTGGTCCTTAGTTATCGTAATCATCTCATCAGGATAGGAACGAAACAGCATGATAAGAAAATCATCTAAGCCGTCATTTAGAAGAACAAGCACATCAGGTTGAACAACGACATCGAATGCTAGCTCAACATCTCGTGGGGCCATGTAGACATGGCCTAAACCAGCTATACGAACATGGATAGTTAGGTAGTAAAAAAACCAACCAGCAGCATTTCTCTTTCAGAAGGATAGTAGCTTTCTTTGCACAGTATATCATGCGCAGGAATGAGAGTACACACGTCGATTGTTATATAGTGCATAGACACAAGAGAGCCAATTCCTAATGGATGGTATCTTTTCTAAGCATTGGCTCTAGCAGTCCCCTTCCTTGCATGCTAAGCTTTTATATATTACATACACGACAGTTTTTCTATTCTTGTATTCGGCAGATAGGCCGGGAAGAGAGTACGTTATGCTAAAACAGACTGGGACAGTACAGGTAAAGCGCAATTTCCCAGAGATGCTCAAAGGCGGCGTTATTTGTGATGTCGTTAACGCGGACGAGGCCCGTATCGCGGAAGATGCGGGTGCCTCCGCGGTCATGGCACTTGAGCGTGTGCCAGCCGATATTCGTGCACAGGGCGGTGTTGCTCGTATGAGTGACCCTGATATGATCATCAAGATTAAAGAGGCCGTGACTATTCCTGTCATGGCGAAGTGCCGCATTGGTCATTTTGTTGAGGCCGAAATTCTGCAAGCTATCGGTGTAGACTGCATCGACGAATCAGAGGTATTGTCACCAGCCGATGAGAGTTTTCATGTCAACAAACATCTCTTCTCGGTTCCATTCGTATGTGGCGCGCGTGACCTCGGCGAGGCATTACGTCGTATCGGTGAGGGTGCCGCGATGATGCGTACAAAGGGTGAGGCCGGTACAGGCAACGTCATTGAGGCCGTACGTCATATGCGTACCATCATGGATGGCATTCGCCGTTTGCAGTATCTGCCAGAAGAGGAACTGATGAGCGAGGCCAAGAACCTCGGCGCACCATACGAGATCGTCAAAGAGGTTGCACGCACAGGCAAGTTGCCTGTGGTCAACTTCTCTGCTGGCGGTATCGCAACACCTGCCGACGCAGCATTGATGATGCGCTTGGGTGCTGAAGGTGTCTTCGTCGGCTCTGGCATCTTCAAATCGGGTGACCCGCTCAAGCGTGCGAAGGCGATTGTACGCGCCACCACGCATTACCAGGACCCGGAGATTATCGCGGAAGTCTCACGCAATATTGGTGAGCCAATGGTTGGTATCAACATCAGCCAGTTACCCGAAAACGAACGGATGGCAAAACGCGGCTGGTAGAATAATGAATGTGTCCAATGAGGGAATAAGGTATCACCTTATTCCCTCATTGGACACATTCATTGAATGATTTTCAGGCAGGTTATTAAAAATGTCCAACCAAACGATGCGTATAGGCGTATTAGCATTACAGGGTGATTTCGAGGCACACCTGAAAGCGTTGAAATTGGCGGCCTCGATGTTGGGCGTCGAAGTGCTTGGAATTCCTGTTCGACTACCCAAGCATCTTGACGAAATTGATGGTATAATTATACCAGGTGGTGAGAGTACAACCATTGGGAAACTGATGGTCGAGTACGGGTTAGATGGAATACTGAAACAGAAAATTCAGGATGGTGTTCCCTGCTGGGGAACATGTGCGGGATTAATTCTATTAGCGCAAGAGACGGATAACGCGCTCACTGGTCAGCCTTTACTGGCGTCTCTCGACATACGCGTCCGTCGCAATGCTTTTGGTAGTCAGCGGGAGAGTTTTGAGACCGATCTTTCGGTGCCTGCGTTAGGAGAAGCTCCATTCCACGCCTTCTTTATCCGAGGGCCAGCCGTAGAAACGGTGGGACCAGAGGTAGAAGTGCTGGCAAAGCTCGACGACGGAACTATCGTCGCCGTCCGTGAAGGAACTCTGCTAGGAACAGCGTTTCACCCGGAGGTTGCAGTAACCGAAGGTCAACAAGACCCACGTTTCCATCATTACTTTCTTCGCATAGTACAGGGCGTCAAATCGTAACGGGCGTATATATCGTAAACAGTTGTAACACACTTCACTGGATGCGGTATATCGGTCCCGACGAGCCATGGGAGCACTGATGATACGACCGGTTCTGTTTGTGGATTTACCGGGCATCATCTACGCCATTGATCGCCGCGCTCGCAGCAGACAGCACGAGTTTGCGAACTTCGTCTGCTGGCTAGAGCCGGTGGAGGACTACATTACCCCGTCACCTATTCTCAGAAATATTCTTCCACTCAATCCGACTTCACGCACATGGATTTGTGAAGACCACTGGCGTATCCTGGGCTTCGCGCAAATGCGTGAGCGCCCATCCGGTACGGCCTGGGATATGTCTTATTTAGCCTCGATCGTGCAGCGTGGCATCTCCGATGCTAGCGAAGATGTGCTTACAGCACTGCTAGAATACACAACGGAGATGGCTGCAACTCACGGTATTCTACGTATATTTGCGAAGGTTGAGGACGAAGTACCAGAGCTTAGCTTGTTTCAACGCTCTGGCTTCCAACGCTATGCCCGTGAACTGACCTATGTCTATCCACCTAGGCCAGTAAGTGGACCAAGCGAACCTCCACTATCATCGCTGCGTCGCTGGAATCGCCACTATGCGTGGGGATTGCACCAGTTGTATCGCGCTATCACACCTCAAAGGGTGCAGATGGCCGAGCTACTGGAAAGCAGCGAGGAATACGCTAAACTCCACGTCGGCGCACACCCACTCTTTTCTAACCGAAACGAGAATTATGTGTGTGATGTTGGCGTGCGTTTAGGGGCATGGTTGCGGCTCTGTCGGGGACAAGGCTCGGCACCGCACCGACTCTTTCTTAACGTCCATCCTGAGCATGTCGATCTTGCGGAACCGCTTCTGCGCTTCAGCATCCGACGACTACAGGAAAACGACATACGCCCGATCTATTGTATGGTGAGGGAGTATGACGATGTTGTTATTACCGCTCTACGCACTAGTGGATTTGAGCAGACCTCGACAAAGGACCTGCTTGTGCGGCACATGGCATTACTTGCCACGCGTCAAAGCACTGTCCCCCTCCTAGAGCAACGCGCGGTCTATGGCTTGAAAGGCTTGGGGACAGTCAATTCACGCCAAAAAACAATAAGACTTCTACCCAGACCGATTGAAAGAAGTTAAGTCCAATAGCGCTGTTGTCGGTCTGTATAAGAGAGGAAAAGAAACTGCCTATGCAACATGTGATCACTGACGATCTGAAGGCTCTGCTGGCTGCCCTTCCGCCGAGCATCCGCGACGCGGTCTATCGGCTCGAAAACCGAAGTGAACTGCTGGAGATCGTAATGGACCTCGGACGCGTTGCCGAGGGCCGATTCCCAGACGGGGAGGTGATCCTTAGCTCTGAGCCTGTGACCTCAACCGATTTAGAATATGTGGTTGAGCATATCGGCGAATTTGGTGATGATAATCGTGCTGGTATTGAGCGCACGCTCCACCGTATCAGTGCGTTAAGGAACCGCAAGGGGAAAGTTGTCGGCCTGACCTGCCGCATTGGGCGAGCAGTCGTCGGCAGTATTGCCCTCATTCGCGATATTGTTGAGCAGGGTCAATCAATCCTGATACTTGGTCGCCCAGGCGTGGGTAAAACCACCCTGTTGCGTGAAATAGCTCGCGTCCTCGCGGACGAGTCCAATAAACGTGTCGTTGTCGTCGATACCTCAAACGAGATCGCTGGCGACGGTGATATTCCGCACCCCGGCATTGGTCGTGCGCGTCGTATGCAAGTCGCACGCACGGAAGAACAGCACGGGGTCATGATCGAAGCAGTACAAAACCACATGCCACAGGTGATCGTGATTGACGAGATCGGTACAGAGTTGGAGGCACTCGCCGCTCGTACTATCGCGGAACGCGGTGTGCAGCTTGTGGCTACGGCGCACGGCAATTCGCTGGGCAACTTGCTGGTCAACCCGACTCTCTCGGACCTTATCGGTGGTATTCAAACTGTTACACTTGGTGACGAGGAGGCACGTCGTCGCCATACACAGAAGACCATCAACGAGCGTAAGTCTCCACCAACCTTCGATGTGGTTGTGGAGCAGCAAAGCTGGGATGAGGCAGTCGTGCATCGTGATGTCGCCGATACCATCGATAGTATGCTCCGTGGTCAGGCATTTGTTGCAGAGGAGCGATCCCGTGACGAAAGCACTGGACAGGTCAGCGTGCGCCGTATCACTACGGGTGGCATGGATGTACCAGGTTGGGGGAATGGAAGTCTGGGTGGACCGGACTCTGGCTTCTCACCACGTACATTCGAGCAAAGACCGGAGCATGGAGAGCGTTCAGGTCGCAATGGGCGTGGCAATAACTGGCATCAGTTTCGGCAAAACGGGCAACAAGAGGTTCGTTCAGGCGACGGTGGCATGATTCGGGGTGAACGCTTTCGTGGACGTAGCCAAGAGCAGTCACAGATGAGAGCATTAGCTCCAACAGGCACCGCACCTGACGAGGTCAAGCAGGTTGGTAGCACAGCACTTGTCACAGCCGAGCGACCATTCCTTGAGGAGGGTATCTACCAGCCAGCCGACACAGAACTGGCGTTGCCGTTGATGAAATCCATGCGCGTCTACCCGTTTGGTGTGAACCGCGATAGGTTAGCGGATGCAGCACGAATGCTCCGTGTCCCTGTCGTCATCACTGCAAACGAGCGCGAGGCTGATGGCATTATCACTATCAAGAACTACTACAAACGTCAACCGGAGCGCTTGCAGCAAGCGGAGCAGGACCGCAAACTAATTATCATTCTGAAGAACAATACTGTCACGCAGATGCAACATGCGCTGGCTCGTCTCTTCGACATTCCCATAGCCACATCTGTGGAAGCGGATGACGACGACGACGAAACAGACACGAGCGCTGCCGAAAGTGGGTTGATTACCGGAGAGGCTGACGATCCAACAAAGCAGGCCATGCTAGAGACGGAAGACGCCATTCATCAAGTCCTGAACAAGGGCTTGACAACGGCGGAACTCGCTCCTGCCAACGCCTACATCCGTCGATTGCAGCATCAAATGGCGACGCGCTACAACCTGATCTCGCGCAGCCGTGGCAAAGAGCCACACCGTCGCGTGAAGCTTTTTCGCGCAAGGGACTAATAATACGACATATTAGAAGTGGTTTTGTAGGGACCGATGTATCACGTCCTGCTGGCAATTGATCGCCAGCAGGACGTGATATATCGGTCCCTACAAAACCGTTTTCAACAAGCCCAACCTCTCCATCGCCATATATGCAGCGGCAACTTGCCCTTGCACTGCAAATTGTCCTGTATGAATGAGTTTCAGCAGTTCGGCAGGCGTGACGAGCGAGTTCTCGATCTCTTCGGCGGGATCGAGTTTCTGTTCGCCTGTTTTGCGTACATCATGTGCAAGATACCACCAGATGCGTGTAACGGCGTTTGTCGGATTAGCGACCAGTTCAGTCAATAACTCTATTTTGTCAGGTTCGGCACTATAGCCACTTTCCTCCATTAGCTCACGGTTTGCAGCGACCAGAGGGTCGTCTTCGCCTTCGTCAATACCTCCCGCTGGAAACTCGAATACATACTTGCCAATGCCGTGCTTGTATTGCCTGTTAATAAGAAATAGACCATTCGATGTGACAGGCACAACACCAACCCAGCCACGATTTTCGATAATATAGTAATCGGGTAGGGTAACGCCATTTGGCAAGAGGACGCGCTCGCTGCGTACCTTCAAATGGGGCGTATCAAGCACTTGAGTAGTAGATAGCACCTGCCATCCGTGTTCCAATTGTGTCATGTATGTTCCTTTTATGTATCGTATCAATAGACCAATGAGAGGTTGGAAATAAACAAACGGGCGACCCTTGTGGTCGCCTGTTTGTCCTCACGTACACATACAACATCATGCTTCCTCATTGAGCGCATCTGCGTTCAGAGGCTCCGTTGTACCTGTCTCGCGCAAGAGGAACCGTTGAATTTTTCCGGTTGCTGTCTTGGGCAATTCGGGCAGAAACTGAATTGTGCGCGGGTATTTGAACAGTGCAAGCTTTTCCTTGACGAAGCTTTTGAGTTCATTCGACAACGCCTCTGACGGAACATAGCCCTTACGCAAGACGACGTAGGCTTTAGGCTTGACGAGTTTCTCGTCGTCGATGGCTCCAACCACCGCTGCTTCCTGTACGGCGGGATGTGCAACTAGCGTGTTCTCGACTTCAACAGGCGAGACCCATTGTCCACCGACCTTGAGCATATCATCCGAACGCCCACAGTACCAGTAATAGCCGTCAGCGTCCTGATAGTATTTGTCGCCTGTAACAATCCATTGGCCGCTCATCGTGTTTTTCGTCTTCTCGTGCTTATTCCAGTACTGTGAGGCGATGCTATCACCGCCGATAAGTAAGTTGCCAATGTCGCCCTGCTGTACAGGCATTCCTGCCTCATCGGTAATCATAGCTTGATACCCTTGTACGAGTTTGCCTGTACTGCCTGGGCGTATTTCACCTGTACGATTGCTGATAAAGATATGCAGTATCTCAGTTGAGCCGATACCATCCAGGATTTGCACGCCAAAGGTCTGCTCCCAACGACGTAGGATATCAGCAGGCAAAGCCTCACCTGCAGAGACACATACACGTACAGAGGAAAAGTCAAAACGCTTTTCAGCGTCAGGCAGAGCTAGCATGCTGCCGTAGAGAGTTGGAACACCAAAAAAGATCGTTGGACGGTACTGCTCTACGACCTTGAACATATCTTCCGCTAATGGTCGCCCTGGATAGAGGATGGTGCTTGCTCCAACACCAAAGGGGAAGTACAGCCCGTTACCAAGTCCATAGGCAAAATAGAGCTTTGCAGCAGAGAAAGTAATGTCGTTTTCTGTAATGCCGAGAACTGACTTGGCGTAGTATTCAGTGCAATAGAGCATATCGTGTTGCAAATGCACACATCCCTTAGGAAAGCCAGTACTGCCTGAGCTATAGAGCCACAAGGCGCTATCATCCTTGTGCGTATCCGCAGCCTCTAGGGAGGATGACGCATTGCTCACCAGTTTCTCAAAGTCATGTAACGTCGCGGTTTCTGGCTCGGTAAGACCAACAACGATCACGTGACGTAGATACTTGAGTTGTGGTCGTAGATGCTGAATTGTCTGCCAGATCGATGCATGAATAAAGAGGGCACGTGCGCGACTATCGTTCAACAGGTAGACATAATCATCGGGACGCAGTACCGTATTCATAGGTACCACAACAGAACCGATTTTGATGGTGCCAAAGAAAGCAGCAGCAAATTGAGGGGAGTCGAGTAGGAGCAGAGCCACACGCTGCTCTAAATCAACGCCAAGATGAAGCAAACTGTTCCCTACGCGATTAGCAAGTTCAGCAATTTGAGCGTAAGTATAGGTCGTTCCTTCAGAGTATACAGCAATTTTTGCACCACGTCCTTCCGCAAGGTGACGGTCTAGAAATGCAGTGGCAACATTAAACGAATCGGGGACAACAACATGGGGCGCGAATGGATCGGCAGGAAACGACGTATGAAGCATAAAACACCTCTTTTTCAACAGTGAAGCACGAAGTGCGTAAGCATGACAGGGGCAAGCCCTGCCCCTACTATACCATCAAGTGTGTAATAGAGGAAAGAGACTCTTTGTAGGCGCCTCATTTATGACGCCCATCTTTGGGCGTCATAAATGAGGCGCCTAAAACTATTGTTCCTTGCTTTACGTAGTATATATGGAGGTATGATGTATGATGATACAACAACAACAACAAGTAGTACAACCAAAACGTTTTGACATTTTCTTTCATGCAATAAAAACATTTAAACTTCTTGGCGCTCTTTTAGCTGACAGACGCATCCCCATTTTTCGTAAGCTCGCGTTTCTTGGCTCCATTGGGTTCTTACTTATGCTTCTGTTCTTTCCAGACTTGCTCAACGAGGCGTTTCTCAGCACTGTGCTTCCAGTTATAGGCACCGTGATAGGTGTCCCCATTGATGCAGGTGTTGATTGGACAGCGTTTGCGCTTCTGCTAGTAAACTTTTTGCGCTTCTTTCCTCCAGATATCGTCTCTGAACACTATCAACAAATCTTTGGTTAAAATATATAATTCCCAAAAACTATGGGTTGAACGAGTTCACTTGTTCAACCCATAGTTTTTGGGAATTAAAACTGAATCTTGTCTGTAGACAATGGTGGGCGGAACTTGGCACCATCATTGATAAAGACGAATGTTTGGTCCTGTGTATGCAGGTGAATGTGAATAATCATATCTAGCTTGTGGTGTCCAGCCACATCACGAAATTCGACGGTGACAGGCGTTAAATCGCTGTTATCGCCCAGGATATAGTAGGGGACAACATAGTTCACCGATTTTGCGGGATCGCCGCCCATCCATTCTGTGACAATGGCCTGACGATTGTAGTTGATGGCGATGAAGTGGCTTTTGTGCGTGGGGCTATCATTATGACCAACAGCGACATCTGTCTGATATGTGCGCGGTCTACCGTAGGTAATATCTTCGTAGCGTTGCTGGCCCCATGCGACGAAAAGAGAGCCAAATACCCAGAGAACAAGCATTGCAACCATACCTACACCGAGCGGCAACAACCAATGCACACTCGTATTATGCTTTTTCACTCGCCCAACAGAAGGTCCAGTAGATGGTGCAAATTGTTGTTGGGAAGTTGTATGACGTGCTGCATGTTGACGCGGAGACTGTTGCGGGAGGTCTTGTGTTCCAGTCCGGCGACGTGGAGTGGTAGGAGGGTTAGGACTAGGAAGGCGTGACGATGTATCGTAACGAACAACACTGGTGTGTGAACGATTTGGTTCATCTAAAATAGTATCATCATCAGCTGAGTGTAGATTTGTTTGCGGTCCTGTATTGCCCTTGACTGCCCGTGTTAATGGCGGAGCGTTCGGACCTGTAGTCCTCCGTCGCTCCTGTGGAAAATCACCGCCTTGCGACATAGCACTCTCTTTCTTTCTCTACGTTCATAAACGCCTCTCTTACACGCTCACTGTAAACAAACACAGTACAATTACGCATAATACTCTGTCTCTACGTGCTATGTCAAACAAATATATCAAATTAGCTCTATTTGTCTCATCTTGTACTAGAGTATAACATAGCAACTCATTTTTTGCATGTGTTTCGTACCATTTTCTTAGTATGGAACAATTCAATAGAAGCACCTATTGATAATTACTGTCACGTTGTATACGATATTGCCCGATAAAAAGAGACATGATACAAAGAGAGGATACACCAGACGAGAAAGTAGGATAAACACTCCACTCTCTCGTCTGGTGTATCCTCTCTTTGTATTTACACCGTTTTGCGTGACTCCTCTAGCATAGGTACTCTATCAACCACCTGCGGCTTTGTAGTCTCGCGTTCGGGGATGTTTGAGGTCAGGGTGATGCCCTGTTTGCGCGCAAGAAACTCTAGTTTGCTCACCATGTTCTCAATTACATGATCCCAT
>JAABUQ010000646.1_pt1 | contig 81187 bp, 33 predicted proteins | sample 5560001 | NCBI WGS metagenome assembly JAABUQ01 (sample SAMN10711888, study PRJNA513371) | rock metagenome | isolation source: Antarctica rocks | place: Antarctica: Victoria Land, Finger Mt nord | collected 2015-12-18 | reverse complement strand
ATGCGCATCTGGAGGCGAGGCTGGAGGGGGGGGAGTGGAGGGGGAGGTTTGAGAGGTGTGTGGAGATGTTGAGGGAGGGGTATAGGAGGGCTTGTGAGGAGGAGGGGGTGGAGGAGGAGGTGGTGAGGGAGTTGCGGGAGGAGGTTAGGGGGTTGAGGAAGGTGGTGGGGGAGGGGGGGGAAGGGGGAGAGGTGCGGAGGGAGGTGGGGGGGGGAGGGGGAGGCGGGTGAGTGAAGGGGGTGGACGGTCTAATGGGCTGTGGGTGGTGATGAAGGGGGGGAATGGGGGGTTTGGCATAGCGAGGCGTTTGGATGGGAGAATGATACCCTAGGTGGAAGCATACTTGAGTTTTGCCGCATCGCGGTAGAAGCATACATTATGGGAGCATGGCCGTTTGACTGTTCAAAGTCTGACAATGGGGCCGATTATGCATATCATCGAACTTGGAGCGGTAGCCATAATGGAATTAAGCTCGACCCAATTGCTTTGGTTCTGATGATTGTTTTGCAATGTTCATAGTCACCTTCTCACTCAGTAGAGGACCTAGATACATGCAGATACAGCCAGTACCACTGCCTCGCTTCTTGCAACGAATTCATCTCCTGGACAGCGGCGGCTGCAACTAGTATCAAGAGGTACAATCCATCTAAATCAGACCCGCCCTAAAGCAGCGACCCATGCAAAGTACGATGCCACAACAACCCATCCACGCATTCACGAGTGCTTGCAGACCGAAACAACCACACGCCGTCGAAAGCCTAGGGCTTCTCGCCAGACATGGGCAACCCTCCCTTAACTGCCACGGTAGGCCAAGGCGCTGACATGAGCTTCTGCAGGAGCAATATCCCGTGCTTCTTCGACTCAGCGGACCGAGAAGCGGATGGCATCGAACGTGTCGCCGCTTTCACGGAAATTGTGCTATGGTCTTGGGCTTTGGATTGAAAGGGGTAGGAACGACGACTGGGCTGAGGAATTCAAAGGGCTTGCTGCGCTCGTTGAGATAGTCGCTGAGCCTGGGGTGGGGTTTGCGGTTGAGATGGCTGAAGGAATAGCATTGACCGTATCGCCACTTTCACCAGGGTCGTCTATGGTTTCCGGCTTTGTTTTGGAAAGGGCCGGAAACGACGACTAAATCTGGGGACTTTGTGCTGCTCTGAGCCTGGGACTTCGGTTGAGATGGCTGGGAGACGGTGGCCCAACGAAGGGCATAGAACGTATCGCCGCTTTCACCGGGGTCGTCTACAGTTTCCGATTGGGAGTCGAGATGGCTGGGTTTTCCTTCAAGGTCCACCAAAGCTACCGTTCAAATACTCCACGAACGCGCGCCTGATCCTTACCTTCGGAACCTGCGTCTGTCGATTCATCGCAGTGAATTGTCTTCTGATCCTCTGCAATTGCGGCAAGGATACCGCACTGGTCGGCAACTCTATCGTCTCCTTTCCGATGGCTAGATCCAGGCCGCCTTCCCCAGGATGGTCTTTCTGCCACTCGAGGATCGAATTCACCACTTCTTGCGTGATCTTGTCCAGTTCGTAGAGGTAGTCTGATTCGGTGGCTGGTTGCTATTATATTCTTAGTACTTGGCCCGTCTACAAAGTAAGGGATGAGAGGGCGGTCGGACAAGCACAGACCAGAATAGTCGCCGTATTCGGCTTCACAACCTTCGCCTTCCCATCCGACCCGATCATCGCCTCCCAGATCGCTTCAAAAGGGGGTTCGGCATCTTCGAAGGGGACAGTGAATAGCGGACGGTCCCATCTGGTCATACCATTGGGCTCTTCGTATCGATAGACTAGGTTTTCGAAGACTTCGGTCTCATACCCACCTTCAGCCTCCGGGTCTTGGAGCAATCTGCTGTTAATGTCACGGCATTGTGGGATCGGCGTTCCTACGTGCACCTCTTGACTATCAGCCTCTTGCTTACCCAGTAATCCACCTTTGGAGGGAATAACCTACAACGCAGTTCGTCGTGCCCAACCCCTTCGCCTCACAATATAACTGATACCTATATCCCTTGATGTAATTCAACCCATCTGCCACGACAATCGTATCCCTTCCCAGCGCCCTCTTCACAGCGCTGTAGAACGCCCCTCGAGCTTCCTTCTCGGTCCGGGCCTCGCGATAGGCAGAGCGCGGGATGTCAAGGGTTTGATCGTTGATATGGATGACTTGGAGGCGGGAGATAGAAGGGCTGGAGGAGTCGAAGATGCGGGTTTGGAGATAGGTGAGAAGCAGGTGGGCGCGGTGGGTTTTGCCGGAGGAGGGGTAGCCCGTTAGGAGAATTAACTGGGGCAAGAGTCAGTCATTGTCGATGGAATGAGTGTTTATTTTCTGACATACTGGCATGGGCACCGAGGTTGTAACAGAGTCTCGTCGAAAGGTTTCTTGCTGATGCCAGGCTACCTTCAATTTTTGGGAGTTTCTATAATGCAGGCGTTTTCTAAAATTCAATACTGCGCGATGATCTGCCCCTCCCTACTAAATTAGGTGGCATTGCCACAGTAATTTTCGAGGAGCGAGATCTAATCTTATCGTCGCCAATTGCGTCTTATTGTCGCCATTTGTATCTTGTTGTTGTTGTTGTTGTTGTTGTTGTTGTTGTTTTTCTAGAATCTTTGAGAAATGTCTCTTTGTTTCTATCGAATTTTGATAGCAATACTATCTAGACTGACCCGACCCGAATCTTGGCAATTCGTACCAACCCGACCCAAAAGTCTTGGCAATTCGATTCCTAAAGTTGGAACCAACAATTCGGGTCGAGTTGTAAACTTGGAACGAAAAACCGACCCAAAAAATCGACACGAATCGCCAAGACTATTAGTTTAATTATATTATAGTCAATAATAATCAATATATAGTCAATATATAGTCAATATATTGTTAATATATAGTTAATAATATTTAATTATCTAAATTATAATAAGGTAATGCATTATAGTAATGCATTACTATTTTAGAAAAAGAAAAACATTAAATAGCATCTATAAGATCTATAGAGTCTATAGATGCAAATAATCCATTATAGTAATAAATCGCATCTATAAGGTCTATAGAACCTATAGATACAAATAATACATTATAGTAATAAATCGCATCTATAAGATCTATAGAGTCTATAGATGCAAATAATGCATTATAGTAATAAATCGCATCTATAAGATCTATAAAGTCTATAGATTGCAAAAAATGCAATATATTAATAAAAATTTGATTCTAAAAATAGTAATTCTTGAAATAATAACGTAATTTTCGATTTCTTGGCAATTCGATTCGATTCCTAATATTGGAATCGAAAATTGACTTGAATCGAGTCGAATTGATTCCAAATTAGCGCGAATCAAATTGAGTTTTGTGTCGATTCCTATAGTTGAAATCGACGAGTCAAGTCGATTCCAAAAGTTAAAATCGAAACTCGACCCAACGATTAGTTTAATACTATCTAAAAGTTCGAGAAGCAAAGATATATCTTATTGTTGCTATTGTAAGTAATAATGTAAATAGTAGTATAGTTAATAAATTAATATTTAGTTTTTCTTTTTCTTATTGTTTTCAAATCTATGTCTTTGTTTGCAAAAAAATCTCTCAACAATATTGTTTATTTTATCGACAAGTTGTTGTAAAATTATATTTACTTCTCTTTTTCTAATAGAATTAATAAAATATACAAGTTGTTCTATTTTTTTGTAATTGCTAATATTTGCTTTTTTTTATTTAATTTGTTATTTGATTACAAGTGTCCACCCTACCTAGTTTGGCGTTCTCTCAATGAGGCAAGGCGCGATTGCGCAGCTTCTCGTCGCTTTCTTGTTGTATAAATATTGTCGATCTCTTTTATCTCTTTCATCTTGCTTCATGGTTTTCGTGTCCCTTCCACCCATTTGCTTTCTCTCGCCTCATGTCGCTTAGTTGTCGACTTCTTCTTATCGTATTGGTGTTTTCGTTCGAATCTCGACTCACGCCTATACAACAATAAAGGTTGCAACGTTCGTCGTACTCTCTTGCTTAAATACTCCTCTCGCTTTCGATATTACGCGCAATTGGCTATTCGAGTTGTGTGCCTTTTGCAAATCTCTTTGTTGCTAGCTTTCGAACGCCCTTATTTTTTCGATTATTTTTTGCTCTTCTTCTTTTTTACGAGTAGCCTTTTTAGCTTGAATCTAATAGCATAGTCGTCTACTCGTTTGCTTGTTCGCCAACTCACGTACATAGTCTATCGACGATCGCTATAACTACGATCGTAACGCAATTAGTTAAATAATTGCGACTTCTCGCCTCGTCGAACGCTTCGCAAAACGTATAATAGCGTCCTCACAATGCGAGTCTTCGCAATTTTGAGAGCTTGTCTTTGTTAATTAATCGATTATGCATGGCTTAGTGTTTGCATAGCTAAAGCGTTTATTGTTATAAATCCTAGAGATTATCGCAATTGATTCGAGAAAAGATGCTAAGTAAAGTGATATAGAAAAGCGTTATATCTCTAGGAATCCAAATTGTCGATCTAAGTATTATTGAGTAGTGCATATATACGTTCTCGCGATCGAGCTTTGACATATTAACAATAACTAATGCCTAAAACTTAGCTAAGTCATTCTTGACAACAATGTTCAATAATTGTCTACGCCAAACTCTTGCCAAGAATGTCATCAAATCGCTAGCAATATTAGGGCGTCCTTTGTCGATAACGTAGTTAGAGAAGACTTTATCGATGCACGCTAAGACATATTTTCAATTGATCTTAAGAGTACACGTGCAGTAGCTTTGAGCCAAATTCACGATATTAGTTGCGACGAAGCTTGTTTGATACATAAGATCAAGAGTAAGACAAGCTAATTAAATATTAGGAAGCGAGATATAAAGAAAGAGCAATTTGTCAAGCATATGCGATACAATCGATGCGTTATAGTAGTCTTAGCTCGAAGATCCAAGCTATTGCAACTAATGTATTTGATTCGATGTAAACGTATGCGAGAAACGCAATTAAAATTATGCTGCATAGAACGTCAATCGAATATAAGATTTCAAAATAAGAGTAATGTTACTATTATTTAATATGCAACGAATGCTTAAGATCGACTATCGATAAGTTCTAATGTATAAAAGAGAAGAAGTAAAATTTTGCGTAAAGAAGGTTGCACTTAATAGCTTGTCAATCTTTAAAATATATATAGACTCTCTTTCTCTTTATTTACTAATCTTTATTTTCTCTTTTAGATTATCTAACAATTAGCTTAGTTAATCTAGTACTCTTTGCTTTCTTTGTAATTCTATTCTACAATAATCTTTGTTAATATAAACTTTGTTTACTTCTATTAATTATTAAGTATAATAAATCGACTTAAGAAAAGACAATCTGTAGCTCTTAATCTCGATACTCGCATACTTAGCAACAAGAGCTACAATTTTATAATTTTCGAATTAAATAGCAACTCGAACGATAGACTCAAAGACAACAATTTGATCGAATTTTTCAATTTGATTGTTTTGTTATTAAGAAAATCTCTTAATTTGTTTCGCGAATTGTTAATAAATACTTGTAATTCTTAATCTTACGCTATAGATACTACTCGCTCTTATTATTTATAATAGACAACTATTAATAACTTTAAATTTCTCGAACAAAATTGATCTTAAATGTTGTTACAATTATCGCAATTATAAGAAAGATAACAATCTTCTATCTCTTAATAAACTACTATTTAATATTGAAAAAGCGCAAGAGCTATATTATACGCAATTTAGATATAATTATAAAATAGAGAGATCTAATAGTATTATTAAATATTTTCTTTGAAACAATTGCAATTATACTTTTATTCTCAAATCGAAACAATATAGTATTAAGAGTAAGAATATCGATATTAGTAATAATAGTAGTCTTTATCTTAGTAGCAATAATTCGATCTATAAAGCGCAAAGCAAAAGATATTGCTTCTTTAGTACTTTATTAACTTCTATAATAGACTTAGAAATTAGATATAATCTTTGATATTGTTGTTTGCTAATTCTAGTTCTAACAAATAGAAATCTATCTAGACGTTCTATTTTTCGCGAGAAGATTAAAAATTCTATCTTTAATTCTTCTTTTTACTCTCTTACATTTTTTTCTTGTTAATATATAATAGTACTTACAAAGATACTAAGTCTTATTATATATCTAACAAAAAAAAAAGAAGAGACACAAAAGAGATTGCTATAAAGAAGATAAGTAAAAGATTGAAGAATTTAAATTTCTATATAGATTTATAACAATTACAAGCGCTAGTTTCTTTAAGCGCACAATCTACAATACTAAATTAAACAAAAGTAAGAAAAGTATGCACAAATTATAGAAGATAAGACGTATTAATTAATACGCAAATATTTAGTATTGTAAATACATTTAAATCTTATAAAGATTTAATTATAAATAACAAGACAAATAATTCTAATACTTATTGTCGATCTTTGTTGTTAATTATATTGTCTTTTGTGTTTCTTTAATCTATTCTAAGAAATTCTTATAACATTAATACTAACAAAGTTAGAATACAATAAACTTATATCGATTTAGTAAGATTAATAGCAGTTAAGATAAACGTTAACAATATATTTTTAATTAGCTTTCTAGATTTTCTAATACAATTTAGATAATCTGCTTGTAATTAAGAATAAAGTCGAAACAATCTATTTATATAGCGTAATTGTTGTTAACTTACTATTTTCTAAACATCTTTATATTAAGCAATATTTAGCACTAGATAAAGAGAAGCAATAGAGTATTGTAAAAATTATTAATAAGAGACGCACAGGAAGTAACAATAAATTATAAATACAATATGTGTTAAAAGAATATATAATTGCTTAGAAGCAAGTTAGAAAATGCAAAAGATTTGTTGTAGAACTTTAAAATACAAAGTAGTATACAATATAGATATAAACAAAGCAAATAAACTTTTGCATAGATATTAAGTAATTGTTTGCTACTTTAAGACGTAGAAGATATAGAGCTATATAGTTATTCTATATTTGCTATTGCTTTTCTTGCTTGCAATATTATACTATTCTATTTCGAAATTGTAAAATTGCATTTTCTTTGTCTTTAAAAAGAGCATTTTAAGTATTACAATTAATTGTTCGATGCAATTCTCTTAGATCTTAGATTATTTGTAATAATTATATCTTCGAACAAGTTTTTATTCTTGCTTTTGCTCTTGCTTTGCAACAAAGCTTATTCGCAAGATTATGTATTTTATAGATAGCTTGTTCTAAGACCCGAAGATCGACTAGTAGCTAACTAAAGAGCAAAAAAAACATTGTTTTCAAACTACGAGATACTTCAAGAACAAGTTGTTCGCGAAATAGACATTGTGTTATTAGAACTTTTTATCTAAACTAAAAAATATTGCTTACAAATCGAAGCACAATATATCGAAACAATATTTATAATATTTTGTTTGTTAAGATTCTCCAAATCGATATATTTGTGTTTGCGTAATAGAAAGACAATTCGAATAATAATCTCAATTGTCTTAGCTTATAATCTTTTTCTATCTTTGTCTTTGTAGTTTCTCTCTTTGTTTTTATCAATACTATTTCTCGAAAACTTGCAATATGCTCTTAGCTATTACAAATTGCTTTAACAACTTTAATAGTCTTAAGTTACGATTGCTTAGCTTATTAGCGTTCTTGAATTTTTATTTGTTATTATTGTTTTTCTATTTTAACTTCGATCTTCGAGCACTATTTCTCTTTGATTATTTTGCAAGTATATCGATAATAGCATTAAATTAATCTACAATATTAGACTCGAATTGCAATAATATTTGCTAGAATCTATAAATAGAATATCTATTTATAGCCATTAATAAACATTTGTTTACTACTTATTAGCTTGTTATAGATCTCGATATTATTAGATTAATTGTTGGATCGAATTTCGATTCCAACTTTAGAAATTAATTTAATTTGTCAATTTTAATATTAGAAATTAACTTGAAACTTAATTGGATTTCTATTATTTTAAAATCAATTTAATTCAACTCGACTTAATCTTCGATTTTAATATTAGAAATCGAATTAAATTGTCAGGAATACTAAAAATAGTATAAATTTAATTTAATTTAGATTGTTTTGATTGTTTTCTAGATAATGCACAATAGTAATATATAATATAAAAATAATCTAATATATTTATTAATTAATTTAAATAGATTAACTATTTCTATTGAATTATTAATTAATTGTTACTAAAAATAACAAAAATTACTAAAAATAATAGTCTTAACAATTCGAGTCGATTTTTCGATTTAAATTTCGATTTCAAGTATAGAAATCGATTTGGATTATCGATTTCAATTCTAGAAATCGAATTGTCAAGACTTTCGAATCAATATTACGCTAGTACTTTTATAAGAGATATTAGTAAAAGTTATGCTATTAAAGAGATTTGTAGACGTCTTTAGACAATGCAAGCAATTACTTAGTAACAAGAGATTGCAACTTAGCAATTGTAATAATAAGTTAAAACTTAAAATAAATTAAACACAATTTATAACAAAGTTGCGTTCGAAAGCTATATATCTATCTATTATTTAAGATTTAACATATTTGAAATATTCAAGATCTTAATTATCTTAATTATCTTAATTTTGAATTTAAGATATTTGAGAGTTAAGTCTTCTTAATTATCTTAATTTTGTTAACAAATCTTCTCTTCTTAATTATCTTGTAAAGAGCAATATACAACAAATAGTATTTATTAGCATGCAACTCGTAATACTATCTTCTCTCTTCAAGAATTTTGTTTCGAAATTATTTATTCTTTCTTATTATATTAATTAAGTTAATTATTAAACAATATTGCAATTTTATTGTTAATTGTTGCTATAAATGCGTTATTTTTACAATGTGTTCTTGTCGAGTTTGCATCTTATTCGATATATCTTGTCAAATAAATAGAACATATCTTAAGTATAAAAAGTATTATCGAAAGAATTAAAAATGTAGTTTGACTTCTAATTATTAGGAAATAAATAAAGCTATTTAAAAGACTAAAAACCTAGATAATAAAATAACAAAATTGTATCTAAGAATTGCGCAAAAGACAAAACAAAAGAAACACTAGTTTTGTTGTTTAAAAGATATAAATAATGCAAAGTTAAAAAATATTTTAAAGATTAAAAAGAACAAAAAAGAGATTAAGTATATTAAAAAGATATTCGAAGCCCTATTTAATACTATTATTAATTTTTTATTATTTGCTTTTTTGTTTTCTAATACTTTGTCAACTTTTATAAGTAATTTTGTTGTTAACAAAATTGTCGCAACTTATTAGAACACTTCTTTAAATTCTTAAATAACTTTTATATAATTTTGAAAATAGAATATTTCTTTTATTTAATAAGATATTTTTGATCTTCTTATTGTAGAATTTTCTTAATCTTATATTGTTTTTCTTTTTGTAAATAGAAATAAAATATATTCTATAAAAATGTAATTAAATTTGTTAATTTTAACAATAATATATAAAATACTAGAAATATTTTGATGTTCTTAAGTAAGTCGAGTTTGTAATTGATTAATTTCTTTGCTTTCTTAACAAAAAACAATTCGATTTTAATATAATTTAAGTTCTTGATTAGCTTTCTTGTCTTAAATTTTTTTGTAAAAAGATATATTTTATTTCTTTTCTTTAACTAAGATTTTGTTTTTTATTTTTTGTTCTAATACTTAATTATCTTTTCTTGTATCTTTAAGATAATATTGTGTATCTTTTTTAGTATTGCTTCTCTCTCAATAACTAATTGCGTTAATAGATACTTTTGCTTTTCTTTAAAGAGATTAAGTTTCTTGTTATAATTAACGAAGAATAAAGTTATCTTAATAATATTTGAAATCTTTGTACTTAGTATTAGTTGTATTATAGATAAAAGTAATACTTAATTGCTATAAGTATTATTAACGTAATATCTTAAATATTGTTTCAAACTTTAGTTTGTTTGCTCTATTTAATTATTTGTAATTAAATAATAGACGATTAATATTCTAAGTCTTGTTTCTAATATTAATAAAAGTATCTTTTGATAATTAGACATAAAGAGCTTGTCTTTGTTACTAGTTAATTCTTTAAATATATTGTAATATTATATAAGTCGATTTAATACTATATATCTTAATTGTTTTGCTATAAACTTCTCTTTGTATACAATAATATATAAGTGTTTAATAAGTTTATTAATTATTATTAGTATTGAATTATATTTATCTTTAATTGTTGAATTTGTTAATTTAAGCAATTTAATAATAAAATTTATTGTAACTTTATTCTATAACAATTTAGATAGTTTCTAATATTATATTTTGTTATAGCTCGCATATATATTATGTTTGTTCTATTAATAGCTAAGATATTGTTTAATATATATCTTGACAATTTGTCTTATTTAAGAAAACTAACAATGCTAATATAAAAACTAAAGAATTTTGATTACTTTTAATTGCTTTTGCAATAATTTATTATAATATTTCTTTATATATTTGTCGATTTTGTTAATAGATATCTAAAGTTTTTCTTTCTTTATTAAAAATTCTTCTTTATTGTCTTTAAGTATTTGTAAAATAGTATTTAGCTTGTACTTATTTGCTAATAATAATTTGTTTTTGTTAATCTTAAATATATTGTAATTAAGCAGTTTCTTTGTTTTTATATAATTACTTTTTTTGCTAAATATATTTACTTTATTATTATTTTTGTCTAAAATATATTGTATTTTAAACTTGTATTGTTCGAGTTACTCTAATTATTGTACTTGTCTTTTGTTAAGCTATTTAGTAGTAGTAAAGTATAAAAGATTTTTATAATTTGTAAGAATTGTAAGTTTTAATATTTTTTAATATATACTTTTTATAATTTTAGAGAGACTACAATAGCAAATAGTTTCTTGTTGTAAATATTATAATTTTGTTTAACTAATAAGAGTTTTCTCGAAAGATGTATTACTAAATATTATATATCTTTATATTCTTAATTAGAGTATATATTACTAGTTAAATCTAATATGTCGATTTTAATTTTATTTAACAATTATAAGTTTTATATTTTTAATACTAATTTTTTTAAATATTCTAACTTAAAGTTCTAAAATTATTTCTCTTTTGTTAATTCTTATATTTATAACGTTTTTTTTGTAAAGTTTGTTAATAATATTGCGTTAACAAAGTAGTTCTTAATAAATTTCTTATTATTGTTTATAAAATCTAAAAAAAATTAAACTTTCTTAATATTAATAGATAATTTCTATTCTTTAATTGCTTGTAGCTTTTTAAGATTTATATATACTTTATATTATTTAACAACAAATTTAAGAAAGTTAATTTCTTTTCCATAAAATTTGCATTTCTTTAATTTAAAATATAATTTTTTTTATTTAGATATTCTAATACTTTAAAAGTATAATTTATATATTCTTTAAAAATATTTAAATAAATTATAATATTGTTTAAGTATATTATAACAAATCGATTTAAATATTATTGTAATATATTATTAATTATTTCTTAATATATTGTTAAAGCGTTTGTAAGTTTAAACAATATTATTGTGTATTTATATAATTTATATTGTATACAAAAAACTGTCTTTTACTTTTTTTCTATTTTTATTTTATTTTAATTATATACTTATTGTAAGTTTAGTTTAATAAAGTACTTTGCTTTAAATAACTAATCTTAAAGCTTACTAATATTAAGTAGTAAATATCGATTTTTTATTGTAATATTGTTTAGCTTTCAATAATTAATATATAGATAAAGAATTTTGTTCTTCTTAGATATAAAGAGAATTAAATAGTATAATCGTCGGGTCGGATTTCAACCCGATCGGGTTGACTCGCCCAACCCTAACCCTAGGATCAGGCAAATTTCATAGGTTAACAGAGTGGAGCGAGCGAACAATGCGCGTTAAGTATTTAATTCAATCTATTTAATTACGTAACGCTACGTAACGCGCTAACTATATACAATTAGCGTAAATTCTGCGCTAGCCCAATTAAGCTAACGTAAACTCTGCGCTAGTCTAATCAAGTTAACGCATAGATAAGATAAGATAAGATAAGTAGATGTTAACGCGACGAAGTTAGCTTAGATTCTTGACATTAACTCGACAAAACTCAATTCTAAGATCAAGTTCGCACCTTAACCCTGGCTCAATCCTACGAGATTCAAGAGAGTAGATTAGGTTGAGAAAAAAGTGTTTAATTCAATTTAACAATTACACTAGAATTAAATATCTTGTTTGTAATTAAGATTTTCTAATAAATTTTTTCTTTTTGTTTTTTGCTAGATATTCGCGAAGTGTTTCTAACTTTTTTTTGAATAAAACATATATAGATTTAAACGTAAATTGCTTATCTAATTTAAGTTTAATCTTATAACTTTACAATTAATCTTTAAATAGAATCTTAATTGTTTTCTCTTTTTAAAATAGATACTTCTAATTATTGTATATTTATAATATATACTTTAGCAATTTTCTTGCTATATCAGATAGTCTAGAGTTCTTAGAAGATTTGTACTTTGTAACTTAACTAATTCTTATCAATATTTGTTAAGTCAAACTTCATTATATTTAGTGTAATTGTTAGATCGAATCGAACAGTTTTTTTTTGTTTAACTCGAGGATTCGAATAGACTTCTTTGTTTAATTCGAAGCTAAATTAATTAATTGTGCTACGCAGACTAGTCTAAATCCAGTAATTTTTTTTCTTTAAAAGCACGCTAAACTCTCTATAGAACAAAGTAATTTTGATAAAATAGATATAAAATACAAGAAAGTTATAAGTTTTTTAAAATTTAAGGTTTTTTAAAGTTAAGCTTCTCGAGCCCAATTACTTAGCGATTCCCCCGCGAAATTGAGCCCAACGATTAAGCTAATTAAATTATTCTTTTGCGAGAATATAAATTTGCTACTTGCAATTAAGTTAAAACTTAATCTTTTATCTATTATCAAATATTATCGATATATAGATTGAATATAAATTGCGTAATTATATTGCGCAAATTTAAGTATTTATATACTTTAGTTAACTTCTAGATTGTGTTACTTTAATTAAGATATTTCTAAAACAATATTATAAATAACTATTTTTACTATATTAAAGATTAGTTTCTTGTAATATTGTTAAATAGCTATTAATAGTAATTTTATTTCTTTATTTACTCTTTTATTCTTTGCAAATAATAGATTTTTATTTACAACTACTAGATTATAAGCGTTAGACTTCTTTCGAGTAAGATATTCTTTTCTCTTTACAAAAGCTTTAACTATAAAATTACTTATTATATTAGAATTAATTATTGTTGTAAGTTAACAATTGTTAATCTTAATTAATATAATAAAATATTATGCGTGCGCTATTAAGTTTAGTTGTTGTTATTAAACTAATGTATTATATTTCTTTGATATATTCTTTACTAAGAAATCTAAACTTTTTCTTGCTTTTGTATTGTAACTTTTGCTTTAAGCATTTGTTTATGTTAAGCTTTCTTTTGTTGCTAGATTACTAACTTTAACTTCTTTAAGATTCAATTAACTTCTTGCTTGTCTTCTAGATAAATCTAATATAAATTGTTATAACAAGCTATTTAACTAAGATTTGCGTATAAGTTGTTTGATTTTCTAATAATAGCATCTTTACGCTTAAGTATTAATATTTGTATATCTATTTTAATAAGATTTAGTTGTTCTATAGTTTTGTCAAGTATAGTCTTTTTTGTAGTAATATTGTTTTCTAGCTTTTTCTTATATTTGTTTACGATCTTCGATAAGCTAGCTAAAGTCTTAAGATAATTTGTGATATCTTCTATACATTTATAAAAGTTCTTCTAGTTATATTCTTTGTCTAAGTTAATAATTAAGCTATAAAATTTAATAATTTTTTAAAGTACTTAATTGATTTCTTGCATAGATGCGAGTGTCTTGCTTAAATTTTTTTTATTTAGAACTTTCTATAATTAAGCTGATTTAAATTCTTTACTAGATAGTAATTGTCGTTCGATCTAGTCTTAAATATATTTGTCTCTATATTGATTTGCTTTCTAATGTCGTTTTAACTATTAAGTATTTCTCTTAATATAAGTAGATTGATCGTCGAGTTAGGAATCGATACCAACTTTCTAACTCGACTCAAATACTCGATACCAACATCGTAACTTAATTCAAATACTCGATATCAACATCGTGACTCAACTCGATATCAACTCGATTTCTAATTCGATTTAAGTCATCGACTCGAATCGCTAAGCAATCGAAAATGTCGTCATAATGTTAAGAATTTCTATTTTTAAATTTATCACGTTACAACTTTCGAGAGATCTATGCGTCAAGAACGAAACAATTCTTTTCTTTATCATTTTCTCGTCATTTGCATTATTTTATTGCATTATTTTATTGCATTACTAGTGTTCATCTTTAAATAATTTATTGTTGTCATCAAGACTACTATTTTTTGCAAAATATATTGCAAAATGCCTAATTCTAACGATGTATACAATTTATTAATATTTTCGATTAAGAAAGAGTCTAGTTTCTCGATGTTGCACAACTTAATCTTAAGTAGTCTTCATTCTAATTAATTCGCAAGTCAAAGCTCATAAAATATTAATCAATTCTTTTTTGAGAAAAAAAGAGCTTTTCAAGAAGCGATTGATAAAATTCGTCAAAATAATTCTCTTTTAAAATTAAGAGAGAACAACGAATACGTTAAGTGAAGTCTTAATACTAATGCTTAATTTCAACAATGATGATTACAAATATTTATTGACGAAAGTGTCACAAACAAAACTCAAAAAAGAATATTGAATTCACTTTGAACTAAGAAGACTAAAGCAAATAAACAATTCAATGTTTAAAATATATTTGTTCAAATGATCTTAACACTAGAAGAATACTCTAAGATAGCATGCAAGAATTGTCTCAAAATTCTAAATTATTCTACAATTATAAATGACTCTAATACGATCAATATGTTTAAACATCGCAAGATAGTTGCTTGCAATGAACGAAAACAATCTAATTCTTTTTTACAACTTGAGTTAGCTTTTGATCGTATAAGTTCAATTTAATAATGTAAATAAATAATGCAAAGTTGACAAATTAATAGAAAAAAAGTTATATCGACTTAACGTCTTGATTTAATTAACAAGATTAAGAACAAGTATTGTGCAAAATCTTTGTTGCCTTAAATCTATCTTTTCGAATCATCAAAAATAAGCATTTTCGACAATTATTGCAAATGCTTCGCCCAAATCTTACTTTCGTGCATCGCACTAAATTGTCATTTATGATTTTCTTAGAATATAATAACATTCGTATTAAGATAAAGCAAGATCTAAAAAAGTTACGACGTATATTTATTGCGTTAAATGCATAATCTAGTTCTTAAAAGATCATCTATCTAGAAGTATTAATATATTGAATAAATATTGCATTTTAATATCGTGAACATCTTATTAAATTTACGTCTCTTTAAGTTGAACATATTGATCGTCATTTAATGCAAGAACTTCTTAAAATCTTGAACACATATAATATTAAAAACAAGCTTTTTAATGTTGTTACGAACAATGCAAGCAACAATCACACTCTAAAAGAAAAGCTTAAAAAAACGCTTAATCGACGCGACACTTCATGGGATAAAACACAAAATTCGATTTTTTATATAACTTATATTATTAATCTCGTAATTTAGAAGTTTATCAAAGTCATTAAATTAAAGACTTTAAATAACAACATTATATTGTTATTAGAAGTTAATCAAGTTAAGAATGTAATCACAAGCAATAATTTGTGCATTGTTGTTAAGAAGATATTTTTTAAGTAAATAATGCAAAGACATAATGCATTTGCTAATAAATGAATTAGATTCGCGCTCTTATAGTTGCTATTAATAGTTCTTCTTAATGAAAGCTTCGCTTTTAAAAGTTTTAGATTAAAGTTAAAACAAAATCTTGAACATTAATATAAGACATTCGCATTCGTTGAAACTCTATCTACTTGATGTTTCGACGTACATATTAATTGCGCAACATAATTAATATATGAGTTGACAAAGTCTTGAAAGACCTAAAAATTCAAGCTATTTAATTAAAAGATAACGAATGATTACTAGTATTGTTTGTTAACAATATACTATGTTCTTTCTATGAGCTAATCTTAATTGTGTCTAGAACAATTAATGTTAACATACATTTAAAATTTCGATTGTTTGATGCTCTTTTCAATTATCTTGATGTTGTTAAAAGAATTATACGCAACAATGCGTATTTTTCAAAAACACTTGTTATTAAAGCTTGCGAGTTAACTTTTACAAAACTCGCGAAATACTATTCTAAGACTAAGAACAAGAACGAACTAATATACAATCTCGCTATGATTTTAGATTTTACTCAAAAGTGAAACTTGTATCAAAATTAAGACATAAAGAATGTCAAAAAGCAAGACTTCAATAAAATTAATCATTCTTATTACGACAAGTACAAGAAAGAGTTCAAGAATTATTTTAATCGTTATTATGAAAAAAACATTACGATTTCAAGAGTCGAAACGCAACGAACTAGCGAAATTAACGAAATAATGCAAATTGATAATGCAATTGTTTATTTGTTAATAATTATATAGTTTGTTGCGATAATTACACGAACTCTTCTTTAACGAAGTCAACGTCGACCTTTATCTCTAAGCGAGAACGATCGATATCTTCGCATTGACGCCATTGTCGAAGAGACTTCAACATGAGAGTTTTGAAAAAATAACGCCTCGAATTTCTCAAAATTAGCTCAAATAACTAAAGACGTTCTTTCGTGTTCAATATTCTTTGTGGGCATCGAAAGAACATTTAGTCTTGCTAAAAGAATTTGTTGATAAAATCGATCACAAATAACTTTAGAATCGATCGAACAAATAATGCTTCTTAAGTATTATAATCGTATTAAGAACTTAAATTCTAAAGAGATTATCATCAAAGCGTAGAACATCTATCGAAGAGAAAAAAACGATAATTTAATGATTAAAAAATTTAATGATTTTTTTAGAATAAATTTGCAAGATGTTTTGCGTTTAATTAGTATTTAGAGATTTAATATCATTATATTAGTTAAAGATTTTGCATTGTTAATATATGTTTCGAGACAATATAATTAGAAGATAATACAATTTAATAATGCAATTTAGTAATGCATTTAAATTACTTATATTGCATTAAATTAATGGATTTGACTTTTTAAAAATTATGCTAAATATTTAGAAATATTAGATTTTTATATATTTTTAAATATAATATTTCCAAATATTAAAGTCTTGATAACTTAGTAATAACGCGTTCAACTTGCAATAACAATGACATATTATTTACGATATAATCTACGAGAGCATTATTGTGCTATCTAAAATTATATCATAGATTGTGTGTTATTGTTATCGCGAATTAAAAGATTAAGAATTTAAATTCTTCTTAAGATATAATGATTTTTTTTTTTGCAATCTTTAATAAGACTATATAGAACGAGATTGTCGAACTCTTTAACTAGAAAAATTAAGTTAATAATTTGATTTTAACTTTCTAGATAATTTGAATGCATTATTATAATGCATTTTTTAATTAATATATTTGATAAAAAAGTGCATAATGTGATTGATATATTTGTTAGAAAAAGTGTATAAATAATGCATCTTTTAATTAATATATTTGGTAGAAAAAGTGCATAATGTGATTGATATATTTGTTAGAAAAAGTGTATAAATAGTGCACTCTTTAATAAACATATTTGATAGAAAAAATGTACGAACAATGCATGTAGCAAGACAATGCGTTTGATAAATAATGCAACAAGATAATGCAATTAATAAATTACATAACTAAATAACTTAAATTCTTGCTAACTATTCTTAATCTTAATCATCTTAATTGACTAATTTAAGATCGTTATGATTTTATGCTTAACTTAATTTTTATTGTTATTATCTTTGTTTTTATACTTCGACAATTCATATTTATTCTTTATCATTTTTGCATTATCTTCGACTTTTTCGTACTTGACTTTAATCTTATCATTATTTACTTTAATCAAATTCTTCAATTCGTTATTAATCGAATTAAGAGAATTAAGTATTTCACGATTTGCAACATTTTTGTCGCTAGAAAATGTGCTCACAAACTTGTTAAATTCATTGATTACGTTTAAGTCTTAAGTTGCTTTTAGCTTATCTAGTTCTTTATGATGCAAAATACGTTGCTTAATGATTTGAATAATTGATATTATATATTTCGACATATTAATATCAAATTTGTCGTAATTCGTAATAGTCTAACACGTATATTAGTTTTATTTTTTACATTAAACACAATACATACTTGATCAATAAAAGTAGATTTTGTTACATTCAAATGTTGACTTTCAAATGCTATTTTCATAGCTATCGCATCAATGATTACTTGCTTCGCAACATTCTTCTCTTTAATTTTCTTTATTAATTTTGTTTCGAAACATTTAGCTATTATATAATTAGCTTTTTGAACATATATGCATTACTTAAATGCATTATCATGAAAATTCTTCTTAACTTGCTCATTAATAATCAAGTCTTAAACATTGTTCTTTATATTTATTTGTTTATCTTTGAACGCTTCTTGATAAATACTTGTAACTCTAAGCTTTGTTAATCGTTTATAAAGAGCTACTTGATTTGCGTTTTGTTTAATGTACAATAGTTTTTAATTTGCGTCTTACATCATAATACGATTTCGACTAGCAATTAATTAAGAGAGAATAGAGAGAGTTGACATTTTGCGCTTTCAATTAGTCTTTATAATAATATATACAAGTAATGCAAATTAACATTCTTATTAAATTATATAAATCTATGCAATAAGTAATTAGAAATTGTGTTAACTAATGTATAATTTATGAAAAAGAAAAATGTCGCAATTATAAAGTGAATTTTCGCGCTTAAGATTAGGATTAAAATTAAGAATCTTATCTTTATTTAATATTATTATAATTGAAAATTATCACAATTATCACATTATTGCTTCTAATTAAGTTATTCTTTTCATCTTATATTGCGATATAATTAAGCATTTATTTTAATTATTTAATTACATTATTGTTTGTCAACTTAATCATTTTTAAGTCGATACAATTTTTCAAACAATTAACGTGAACAACTTCTTATTTACGATCTTATAATGGCACGTATTAAACAAACAAATAATGCATTCGAGTAATGCATTCTTTGTTGCGAATTGCTAACATACTCAATGCAAAACATAAAAAAATTAAGAAATTAATTCATAATAATATGGCATTACGAGATCGCAACGATAGAGAAGCTAACAAAAACAAGAGCAAAACTTTATCTAGAAGTACGACGTCTAGAGTTTAGAAAATAATGCAAACAAGTAATGCAACAAGCTATCATTAACTAAGTTTTTGCAATAGAAGAAGCGTAAACTTAAGTCTAAGATTGTGATCTTAAGAGAGATTCGTCGATATTAAAAGTTTACGAATCTATTGATTTTTAAGAGATCTTTCGAAAGACTAGTGCGAGAAATTCTTCAAGATGAAGCTTTTAACAATAGATTCAAAAACGAATTAAGTAATAAAAACTATAAAATTTAGACTTCGACATTGAAGACACTTTAGAAGGCTACTAAAGCGTTTTTAACTAAATTCTTTTTCAATAAGTGCATTACTTATTCGCATTATCGTTGATTTTTTACGACATCTACTAATGTTTTGCTTTATGTATGTAGATAGCAATTTACTTGTCATTCACGCAAAGCGTAAGATCATTTAGTAGAAGAATATACGATTGATGACGCAATTGATGATCAATCTAGAAATCCACTATAATAATGATAGAAAGTAAACATTCGTCGTAATACTCGAAATTCTAAAATCGAGATGTCTTCGTTATATTTAGATGATCGAAATTAAGAATAAATAGCAAGAATACAAGTTATTTAGTTATATAGTTCATCAATTGCATTATCTTGTTGCATTATCTACTAAGCGTATTGTCTCGCTACATACATTAATCATGCACTTTTTCGAACAAATGTGTCAACGAAATTGTTGTTTGATTATACACTTTTTTTAACAAATATGTCAACTAAATTGTTGTTCGAACATGCACTTTTTTTGATAACAATGAAGCTAATCGAGAGATTACAATAATCTTAAATTAGTTATTACACAAACATTAAAGAAATCAAATGCATTATTTAATTGCATTACTATGCAACATTTTAAAAAAAAATTATAAGATTTGACACACAATTCATGTCTACAAATTTTGCTACTAAATCGCTTCATGTCTTGGCGAATCGAGTCAAAAATTTAAGTCGATACTCGATATTAACATCGTGACTCGACCCAAATACTCGATATTAACATCGTGACTCGAATTGACTTTTCGATATTAAAATTCTAACTTGATCTAGGTCTTGATGAATCGAGAACTCGACTCGAACTTGATAATTCAACTCGATGCGATCAATCTAAATATAAGATTAATTTGTCGACAAATTATTAAGTTTTGTAATCGACAATCTCTTGCAAAGTAACTTGATTTGCTATATAAATAACACATTTTTTAGAATTTGTTATCTTGTTTTTTTCTAGAATTCTTCTCTTTGCATTATTGAATAAAATTCAATTTTATAGATATAGACTTACAATAGTCTAGATTATTGTATTTCTAATTAGAACAAAATCCTTTTTAATAATATTTAATTGTTAATTTAATAAAGATTCTTGTTCTTTTGTAAAGTTAATTGTATTGCTTTTTTATAGCTCTTTTATATAGTTTGTTGTCGAGATCGATAACTACTTTTAATAAGATTAAATATATTGTTAATAAATTTGTTATTATATATAATTTTGTTCTTAAGATTGTTTTTAAAATCTTGTCGAAATATTATTATAAATACAATATTGTTTTACTTAATAAAATTAATATACTTTTGAAATTTTGTTGCGTAATCTATTGCAAAATTTTGTTAAATTAAGTATTAAATTACTCTTTTTGCAATTTGTTTCTTATTAAATATTTCGAAGATTCTTCGAAGCTCTTTTTTAAAATTGTTAAAGTTTGTAAATATTATACAAGAGTTTTTGTTATAATTCATCAAATACTTGCGTAAATTTGACTTAAGTTAATACTAGACTCTTTCTTTAAGAAATATTAATTCAAAAATTGTCTTTTAATTTGCTAGAACAAAATAGAAGATAAAGAAAATATTTATTTGTATAAGCTAGTTCTTTAAGTTAATACAATCTTTATAGTAGACGTTAGACTTATTAATTCTTATCTTGTTGTCTTTATTAAACATTGATTGATATAATATTAATAAGCTAGTGCTTGAGATAGAAACACGTTAATCTAATACAAATATTCTTAGAATATTCAAAGTATTACGCTAGTACTTTCGTAAAAAATATTAATAAAAGTTATATTATTAAAGAAATTTGTAGATATCTTTAGACAATGCAAGCAATTACTTAATAACAAGAAATTGTAGCTTAGCAATTGTAACAATAAGTTAAAACTTAAGATAAGTTAAATACAATTTATAAGAAAGTTGCGTTCGAAAGCTATATATCTTATTATTATTTAAGATTTAAGATATTTAAAATATTTAAAATCTTAATTATCTTAATTATCTTAATTATCTTAATCTTAAATTTAAGATATTTAAGAATTAAGTCTTCTTGATTATCTTAATTCTATCGATAGATGTTTTCTTTCTAATTATCTTGTAAAGAACGATATACAACAAATAGTATCTATTAGTACGTAACTCGTAACAATCGAGTTAATATAAATTGTCAAGATTCGAATTGAATACTCGATTTAAACTTAATAATTCGACTCGATACAATTAGTCTAGATACTGTTAGTTTTAGCAATTTATCTTCTTTCGAAGTTCAATTGTCTTGAAGTCTTGTATATTCGATTTAATTAAAATTGTAATTAAGATATCTTCTCGACTAACACACGTAATATAATAGTATTAATTATTCGACAACAATACTATTACTCTTAAAAGACTTTTAAGATCTTTTGTAATCTTGTTGTTAACTCGAGCAACAAAATATAATAGCAACAATCGATTAATCGAACTAACAAATAATATTGAAGATACTTAAATACAATTGTAAAGTTCTCGAGCATAAAAGTAAATTAATAAAAATAACGTTTTTAGTTAAGTATTGCAAAATCAAACTACTTTATCAATTAAATAACTAGCTATTATAACAATTGACAACTCAAAATAAATCTTAGTTTTAACTCGAATAATTAAATAATTTTAAGCAATTGTAATTAAGATTATATAGATTCGAAATTCTAGTAATTTACTTGTTACTTAATCGCAAAAGAATATTGTTATCTTTTAACTCTTGATAAATGCACAAGACTTCTATTACTTAAACAAAATAATAACAAGAAATCTCTAAGTAGCGCATTAATTAAAAACTTGTTTTGTTAAAATTAATCTATAGATTTTATATCTAGCCTGATCGACGAGTTGAATTTCAACTCGAACAAGTTAACTTGCCTAATTCTAATCCTAGAATCGAGCAAAAGTTCTAACTTAATCAAGTAGATCGAACGTATAAGACGCGTCGAACGCTTAATTTAACTCGCTCAATTATATAACGTTACGTAACGCGCTAACTATATGCAATTATCGTAAACTTTGCGCTAGCTCAATCGAGTTAACGTATAGATAAAATAAGATAAGATAAGCGAATGCTAACGCGACAAAGTTAGCTCGAGTTCTTGACATTGACCCAACAAAACTCGATTCTAAAATCGAGTTCGCGCCTTAACCCTAGTTCAACTCTACAAGACAGAGAATAAGTTGAATTGAAAAAAAAGTGTTTGATTCAACTTATCGATTACACTATTTATATCTTTAGAAATATCAAATACTATTACGTTGTTCTTGCTAATTTTCTCAAGAAAAATATCTAGAAGTTTAAACTCTTGCAAAAGAAATTCTTGCTACAATTTCTTAAGTGCTAGTTTCAAGAATAAACTAAAATATTAATATATAAGATCGATTAAGCGTTATTTAGAAAGAAAGATAAGTATAGCTTTATTATCTTGCTAGTATCGTTTAGCAACATTTCGAAAGTACAAGATTTTCTATATTTGAGATTTAAAACTTTTAAGTAAATAAGATAATAAAATATACTCGAGTTATAGTTAATTTTTAGCGACTAAATATATGTTACAATTAAATTTATTATATATATGTTGTTCTTAAAGCAATTAATTTTGTAGATAGTAACTTTGTCGTCGATCTTAAATTCTATATTGTTAAAGATTGCACGCTTAATCGATTTTTCAATAAAACTAGAGTTATATTTAACAATTGCTTAATTTGAGATATCTTCGAATATCTTAATTGTAGAAAGCTTGATTAAATTCTCGAAGATTATAATTAGATTATATATACTAGATAGCATTATAGCTTGTAAAATAATAATTTAATCTTTAATCTTATTAATTATTATACTTAGAAAGATTATTGTGTCTTTTGATGCATTGTTAACTTGTCTCTATATTGTAACTTTGACTTGCATTGTATACAAAATAAGTCTATTAATTAAAACCTTAGATACAAGAATTGTAAGCAAGAAATATTTTATTAACAAAACTATAGAGAACAAAGTTTCGATATCGTAACTAGTTTAAGTAGCAATATTTTTGTCTTGAATTTAAAGTCTTATAAGTAAATACAAATAACAACAATCTATAATAATAATTTTATAAATAGAAACAATAGTATTATAGAGACGTCGATACTAAATTACGACTCTCGCTTAATCTAATTATACTAGCACAATTATTAGTCTAAATTTATGTTTGTTACTTATCTGAAACTTTTTACGCAACTGCAATAAATATATTAAGATTAAGTATAAATCAATTATTAAGAAGTAATTATAACATTATAAACAATATTGAAGTTAAAACAATTACTAATACTAAAAAGAATTACGTTCTTAAGAAGAAAATTATACTTTATAGCTATTTTATAGTTAAGATCTTGAAAAAGACAACTTGTATACTCGAGTATTTAATACGATATTAAGATAAAAAGATTCTTAATATTTAGTATAACTTTGTAATTTCGACTTTGTTGTTAAATTAAAATTGTTATAGAGAATTTAATAGCTTTGTCGATCAAATTCTTAAGTATAGCAAGAATAGAGATACTCTAATTGTTTACTTAAAGCAGTAAGTTATTCTTCTAAATTTTGTTAGCAAATAATTCTTTAGACAAAATTTTATCTACTCTTAATAAATTATTGTTATTCGAGCAATACTTCTTAAAAGTTTGATTGTCTAGATTTTAAGCTAAGTATTCTGCTTGTATTTTTCGAAGTCAATTACTCTAAATTATATTTCTAACAATAATTTATTTGTTTAACAAAGCTTGCAAAGCACATTTAAACTGCTCGAGAAACAAATAAAAGTTTGTTAATATTTTGCGATAATTCTCTAATATTATACTTACTATATATTTGCTTTAAGTAATAACCGAGCTTTCTAAAATCTCTCTTACAATATTAGTCGAAACTTAAATATAAGAAATTACTGCAATTTGAATTAGAAATTGAATATATATAGATAGAAGTATATTTACGAGCGTTTTAAGATATCGAGTTGTAATTTATTCTGCTAATAATATCGAAAAGAATACTTAGAACTTTATTTTTATTGTTGTTGTATATATATATCTCGAGATTTATCTTAACAAGTTTAAACTTAAATTCAATTTATTTTATATTAAAGTTCTTTAAATCTATAACTCTATATTTATAGATTGCAAAGTTATATATAAAACTAATATAACAAAAAGTAATCGAATATTTGCAAGCATTTGTTTGGAAAATTGTATAAAATTGTATAAGTTCTTTTGCAACAATATATTAATTAATTAGTATAAAAGTATATTAATAATATAATTCTTGCACTATTAAAGAGAACACAATGTAATAAAAAGTATTAAATTGCTAGCTAGAAGAAGAAAAGTTCTTTAGATCTAAATATAGACTTAATTGTTAAGAAATACTCTATTAAGTAAGAAATACTATTTCTGTCAAGCAAGAAAAGTACAATTATTGTAATATTTGCTCTTAATCTTCTTGATATATTATTGTTCTTAATAGCGACAAAAGAGATAGTTGTAGACAACAAGAATTCTCGTCGTCGAAAAAATAAACCGACGTGTAGTAAGAAAAGAACCTGTCCAGAAAAACAATCGAAGTGTAGAAAAGATTATTAGTGTAATAGTACAATTTCCGCTAGTGATACATCTTTAACAATGCTAGAAAATTGTCGATCGAAAAGAAAAACAAGTAGCGAAATGTAAGATAAATTTATTGTCGATTAAGAAGCAAAGAATTCTTAATAAGTAAAATTAATTCGAAAAGGAATTTTGTCTCCGCGAGAGAATAGACAATCAAGGGCGAAATTTTCGCTAATAATATATCTTTGAGAATTTTTGCTAATAATTTGTTTTTAACAACGCTAAAAATATTGTCGATCGAAAAGAAAAATAAGTAGCGAAATATAAAAAAATATAATAGAGCATAAAGTATTTGAATAATCGAAAAGATCGCGTGCGAAAATAAAAATTGTAACAAAAATTTGCGATAGAAAAAGATTAAGTTTGTTGTAATAGATTGAATGCATTTTAATAAAAATATAAACTTTAGATATGTTCTTTAAGTAAATATAATTTTCTTTTTAAGATTTTTTCAAGATCTTTTTTATATATATAAGATTTTATATACAACAAAGCGTTCTCGATTAAGAAGGAATTTTCGAGATATATAGAATTTAGAAAAGTAAGCAATAAGTATTGTTTTACAATCTTTATAATAGTTTTGTTTGCAAATTTCTTGATTATATTAAATAATTTAAAAGCGTCCTTTTTGTTTGTCTTAATTAAGTTAGATATTAAGACAATCTTAATTAAAGATTATATATATAATTAATTTTTTCTAATAACAATAAAAGCTTTTATAAGTACTATTATTATTCGATTTGTCTAAAATAAAAGTAAAATTAATATAGATTTAGAAGCTTCAATTTCTTTCAAGAAAATCTTAATATTAGATTTTAATTTTAATATAGTTTTTAAGTTCTTGCTCTTTGTTTAGAATTTTTTGTCTTTGCTTTTGCGCTTTTTTTTTTGTTTTAAGCTTTTTTGTTTCTTCTTCGATTTTGTCTTGTTTAAAGAATTTGTTATTTTTGCTTTTGTATCTCTTTTCTTTTGTCTTCTTTTTTATTGCTTTTTTGTTAAACTTATCTTTTGTAAAAGACTTGCTATTTTTCTCTTTATTATTACTAAATTCTTGTTCTAAAACAAGATTTTCAAAAAATATTGCTAATCTTATAGATTTTTTGACAATAACTTTATTTCTTTTTTTGACAAAAATACTATATCTATCTTTAACGCGTTTAGTATTACTTATAAGTTAAGTATTTTTGTATATTACAATTAAATAATTCTTTCGAGTCAATAAATTTCTAAGAAGAATTAATTTTTTGCTATTTAATATATTAATTTTTATTGTTCTCTTGTTAAAAAAGTCTTTTATGAATATAGTTTTTGTATTATAGTTCTAATATTACAAATCTTATAAAGCTATTAATCGAACAAAATTGCGTAATTTTTCGAAGAATATTTAATTAAAGAGTTATCAAGATTAAGTTTAGTTAATATGAACATATTATAAAAGAGAAGACGCAACTTGTCTTTAGTTGATATATTTAATATTGCAAGATTAAAGTTAGTAAAATTTGCAAAATCGAAATTTGTAAAAATTGTAAAATCGAATTCTAATATTATAATACAAATATAAAAGAAAATGCAAATAAGTTGAAAGTTGCAATTGTAAAATTGTAAGTTCTTTCAAGTATTAATACTAAGTTGTTAGTAATTTTAAAAAATATAATACACTTAGTAGATGCACTAAAAAAGACGCATATTATCGACAATTTTAGTAGACAAATTTCTATTTCTATTATATTGTAGTATATAAGAAAAAGTAGAATTGCAATTAACTTGAAGTTATTGTATTCTTCAAACTGCTAAAGAATATTAATAACAAGTACTTCTTTAATAGATAGATAAAAGTCTTTGTTTATATTTGATATTTCGCAAGTTCTTAATTTTGTATTATATATATATATAATTAATTGATAGAGTAAAGAATTTTAAAATACTAATTTTATTAAAGCTTTTAAATTAGTTTTGTATTTCTAAAATATTGCAATTGCTTTTACTTCTAGCAAAATAATAAATTCTCTTTTAAGAGATTTTATTCTTATCTTTTTTAAATGTATCTAAAATAACAAATAAGCAAGATCTTGTTATAGTATTTCTTATAATATTTCCTATAATAGTTCTAGCCCAGAAGGGATTTCTGCCTGCGAAAGCCTTTCACAGGCGTCTCTTCCTTACGCGTTATGGCGCTAGTAATATATATAGTTATTGTACATAGTTTTAATAAAAATTATCTTTCTACCATCCTATAATTATTACATTTTGATAGCTTTAACGCTATTATACTACCTAAATATTACAGATTACTTCAACTAGTTACTAGAAAGATATTTCTTTTATTAAAATCTTGTTTAGTTCTCTTTTTCGCGTATACAAGTATTCTTGTCTTTTGTTAATTAACAATTTTATCGATTCGACTTATTTTGATTTACAAAAGACTTTTATATATCTTGTTACTTAATAAAGTCTCTCGCAAAATTCTATTTCAATAGAGAAATCTTGCTTTAATAGAAATTCTATTGTTAAAAGTCTTTTGCAGTTGTCTCTCAAACTAGCTTTAGACACTTTTAGTATTATTACCTATTATATAGCAACTCTAGTCTATTAGATTAGCAAATTTCTTAATATTGATTATTAATATAAGAAAATTGTTCTTAATTAAGTTAGATTTTGTGCGACTAGCATAACTAGAACAATCTTTTGCTCTCTATTTGCCAAACTCTCTTTTAGACAACAATTTTGCAATTAATTTATTAATTCTTGTTTTTTGCTTGTCGAGTAAATAATTGATTGTAAAGTCTTTTGCGAAGTTGTATAACAATTCGAACAAACAATAGAGCTTTTTGTCGACAATCTTTTTATAGACGACAATTCTTTTATAGATAGCAATTCTTTTATAGACGATATTTTAGAAAGATTTACGTTAATATTGTTAAATATGTTAAATCTCTTAAATATCTTCGCAACAATTAAGAAAATATCAAGAAACATAACTTTCGATCTATTGCTTCAAAATATAAATTTAATAATCTAAAACTAGATTCTCTAGATTATACAAATAAGTATTAAGACTATTTTAGTAATCTTCGATTTAATAGAACTTTTAGACTCTTTTAACTTAATTGAAGTTGATAATATTAATAGCATAAGAGAAAATTTAAAAGAAAATTTAGTTATTAAATTCGCAAAGAACATTAAGTATTTTGATTCTACTTATAAGAACTTCAACAATTTCTCTATTATTAATATTAAACATTATATCTTCTATTATAACTTATACGTGTTGTTTAATTGTTTAAAGAATTTGACAAAAGAATTTGTTAAAAAACAACAAATCAAAGAACTTGTCTCTAGTTGTTTGCGCAACAAAAATCTAATATAATACTCGATCAAGCTTATTAATATTGAGAAGAATTTATATCGAGATACTTCTCTTAATATCTAATATTGTGTATTAATTTAATATTTTAAAAAACGCAATTTTATTGCTTTGCAAACAATGCAAGCGAAGTAATACACAATAGCAAACGCTCGAAATAATAGAACGTTGCGCGCTTACATATAGAATATTATTTATTACACGAAGATCGCGAAATTCTTGTTTGTTTACAATTAACTTATTATACTATAGAACAATCTAGAATTAGAATTTCGTGCTTATATTTTGAAACTCAAACTTAATATTACTCTTTTAATATTTCTAAAATTCTTGAACGAGAAAGCTATTATATAGTAGCAAATAACTATTAAACGCTTCAATTCTAGCAATTTAAATTCTGGCAATAACTAGAATAATCGTCAAATTAATAAGCAAAACTCTTGACAAGAACGACAAGACAAATTTCTATTTAATAATCGTTATATTGCTCTCTCTTTGCGTTAAACTTTTTATTAGTTTTAGAATTCTTAATATTAGAATATTGCTTACTTCTATTAGAACTATTAGTCTTATCAATCTACAAAAGATTTCGATTAATAATAGCAATTTATCTAAGTTGCATTGTTAGAAATAAAATAGTTATTGTTGTTAAAATTTGCAAACGCGTTAGATTCGAAGAACTAGCAATGCTCGCGATCTTAACAAAACGTTGTCGAACAAAATTCTAATAACAAGAAATTTAAAAATTGCGACTCTAGTAATAAAGTCAAGACATACGTTGCAAATAAAGATAAGAAGAATAGTTAAATTAAGAAAGTCTTTTACAATAAGAAGAACAACAATAATTACTATATTTTCAAGAATTCTTAATAAGAATTATATAACAATTTGCATTAAGATAACAACGCAACAATATACTTAACAACTTCGGAAATTATACTTAGCTTTAATTGTTGTCTCTACAAAGATATATTCTTGTTAAACAACAAAATGCATTTATATATTCAAAAGTCTTATTTTAATAAATCTAGAAAAGCCTTTATTGAAACAATCTTTCTTCTTATTAAAGTTTTCTATTTATAAAAGACTTCTACTAAAGAAATGTCTTTTATTGAAACAAAGTCTCTCGCAAGATAAAACTCTTTTATAGACATCTTTTCTATATTAATTATTATAATTACTAAGACAGCGTTTAAGATCTTTGAAATCTTTACTCTAGCTTATATTGTTTTGTTCTTTGTCGACTTTCAAAATAACGTTAATATAAGCTATAATTTTTGCGATTAAGAATACGTACGTGTTAAAGTCTTATTGTTGTTCGAAAGTAAAACAAAATTTGCTTGTCTTAATATCAACTCTAGAATTATACTTATAGATTGAAAATTTAAGACTTAAACATTTAATATTTTTATTTGTATAATAATTTCTTCTATTTCTATACAAGATCTTGATACGTCCAAATATTTGTTCAACAAATACGCTATTTTGTTATTGTATTTCTTTGATAAGAATAAGAAAAACAATCTTATTATAACAAAGATTATTAGAGAAGTTTATTTAATAAATAATCTTAAGACTAATATATTAATTGAGAGCAGTCTAATTAATTTCGAAGAAATTACTATTAATGTAGCTAGCAAATCAATCTTTATTAATAGTTGCGACGTTATTGTTTTAATAAAAGTCAAAACTTCTCGAATTATAATTTACATATTAATATATATTAAGAAGACAATTATAATATCTTCTTAATTTAAGATAATTGTTTTAGTTTATTACAATTTTATATTAGATAATTAAGATTTTCTCTTCGAGCTAGACAAGCTTAATTTTTTACTATTCGCTTATTTTGTTAATATCAAATCTTGTACTATACTAGTACGCAATAACTTAGACAAGACAATATAGCTTTCTAAAGATTATTGCGTTAAATATATTATTAAAATTAACTTTATAAATGCTTTTTAAATATTTGCGAAGAAAAATGTTTGCATTCTTAATCTTGTCTTGCAAAAAACTTTTGCAAATTGCAAAATAAAATAATTCAAAAAGATTATTATAGTCGCTTTTGCTATTATAGCAATGCTTAAGATATTCTTATAGACAAATACTAGTACTACTAATATTACTTGCGTTGCTTCAATAATAATAATAATCTATATTTTAATACTATCTTTTGCGTTTGTCGAGATAGTCTTAGAAAATAGTATTATAATTTACAATTTAGATAGCGAAGTTGTAAAAGTTTTTCGCAATCTAGTATCGAAATATTTAAATCTTTAGACAAACACTGGGTTTGTTAAACTTTCTAAGAAGAATTAAATGCAAATATTGCTTAAGATCGATTAAGAAGTTCGAATTTCTAGAAAGATAAAAATTTATTCTCTCGATAGCAAAGATCGCGCTCTAGTTAATAAAACGCTCTATAAATTGTATTAAAATAATAAACTTAACTAGACAAAAGATTCGATTTTCTTTAGTTATCTTGTCTTTTGTGTTTAAAAGAACATTAATAAAGAATACAAAAAACGCGTAATTGTTAATATATAAGAACTAAATACTATTACTTAATTCAATATGTATTTTGTTTTAAGATAAGCAAAAATTATTTTTGTTGTACTTAATTATTTATATATTACTATTATAAATTGTGCAATATTCTTTTATTAATAGCGCGTATATTTTAAGAATTGTTACAAGCTTACAATAGTAAGTTATTAAGAATAGAATTTCTTAACATTGTCGTAATAGAATACAAGAATTTCTCGATATATATTTAGTATTAGATTGATAGACTTCTTAGATTTTATTATTAATTCTCTTGAGTTTATGTTAACAACGTTGTTGTCTACTTCAAGACTCTACAAGAATATCTTGTTTATCTTCGACAAATCTTTAATATATTAATAGCAAACAATATTTTTATCAAATTGCAAAAGATATTTCTAGATTATTCGACAATACAATTATTAAATTAAAAGATTAATTTCTTTAATCTTGCAATATCGAAAGAAAAGCTTAGAACAATTTTTAGATTGCAATATCTAAAGAATTTTCAAGCGTTAAAAACGTATCTAAGACTTACTAATTATATACAAGAATATATTTCTTTCTATATTAATATAGCAAAGTCTCTTTAGAAGTTAAAAATAAAATTGCTTTAATATAATTTTGTTGTTAAGAATACAAGAAAATCTTATTCGAGACATGTTAGAGTAAAAAACTCTATCGATTGCAAAAGACAAGACTTTTCTTTAGTACTCTTTAAGAGCTTTTGACAAAATCTTTTTATCTAGTTTATCTAGATCTCTTTTGTTGTCTTTTTGTCAATTTAAATGCTAGTAAGAAATTTAACTTCGAAGCAATAATTTATTACATAAAGTCTTTCGCAATCTAGAACAAGAACAATTACTTATCTAGAAAAACTATTAAATTTATTTTATTCTTAAGTCGCTTGCTTAATAATGTTGAAACTTAATACTAATTTATTAAACTCAAGATTGTTAATATTATTTAAATACTTTGCATAATTTAATATTTTCTAAATTTGTTAGAGATTTGTCTTAGTATCGTCTTTACTAATTATAGAGTAATACTTAGCATAGCTAAATAGATTAATATAACTATTGTCTCTATTAATAAACTAAATCTTTGTCTTGTAAGAATATTAGATTATATTTAACGCTTTGATTTGAAGTTATATTACAAGCTTAATAAACAACATATTGTCTCGAATGTCTTGTTTAGACTCGCTAGCACTAATAATATTGTTAAAAGATTGTTTAAGAAAGACGAGCTCAACGCTCTATTTATTATTGTGTTGGTCGAAATAAACAAAGTTTTTCGCAATTGCCTTATTAACAATTACAAAAATAATCTAAATTAGCAAAAAATCTTCGACATTCTTAACAAGCAAGAGAGTATTAAGAACAATGCTTAACTTTCTTTTTATTAAAAAAATAATCTTATTTTTTGTTCGAATAACTATATTATTAAGAGTTATATCTACGAATTTCATTGTCTTTGCATATCTTAACTTGCTATTAAGAATATTTTTGACACAATATATAATAATACTTATTTGAGATTTGCATATTGCTACAAGAAAGTTTTTGCGTTATATTATATTCGCAAGCTTATTCGATATCTTCGAAACTAGTATTTAAAGCATTGTTCGCAATATCAAATATATTAGACGCATTATTATAAGTTGTATAGCTCTTTGTAATCTATTTTTATCTTGTCAATACTCTTTTATACAATTACTATTAATTTTGTGTTAACTCTTTCGCAATCGAAAGAGAACTATAATTGTTTAATATTAGTTACGTATAAATTCTTCAAACAAATATTACTTGTTTTTAAAAGAATTATGTTGTTCGCATTACAATAAGAATATATCTTACTAAATTGACTTAATCTTGTCGATTAAGATTTGTTAAAGACTATTGTATTAAATAGGAATTGCAAATTTCTCTTCGACATATAAACTACTATATTTTGATATCTAAACGTCAAACTTCTATACTTTATTGTCTATTACTCTTAGACAAACAATCAAAGTAAGTAAATTAATTAGGTTGTTAAGATTTTTTTACAATTTCTTATTAGTACTCTCAAGCAACCTTATTTATAACTAGAAACAGGAAGAATATCTGCATAACAAGATTTATTTCTAGAAAGAAAAGAATTTTTGCAACTATTATTATATTATAAACAATTAATATTAATAACACAAAAGTTAACTTTTTCTATTTTTGTTGTATGCTCTAAGCAATTTTTTTAAAGTTCTAAATCTATTCTTTAGATATTTGTCTTATTCTATTAAGCTAAAAATGCATTAATAGTTGTTTGTAATTATTGCAAAGTAGCAATTCTTAATAACTAAACAATTTTGTTAAGTAAACTTCTTTAGTTCTTCTTTGTTAATAATAATAATTTGAGTCTATATTTGCTAAAAATTAAAGTAGCAATTAATTTCTTTCTTAAATATAAGACTAAATTCAATAGATTTAAAATTTGTAAAATTACTTTTTTTATTGTTTTAACAAAGATTTTTTTAAGTTTGTTAAATTGCTAATAAATTATATTAAGTAATTTGTTTTCTAACAAGTTTTTGTTATAGTAAGATAGTTAGTAGATTACAATAGCTCTTATTAATACAATATTTTATTTTCGAAAAATCTTAAGAGCAATTTCTAGTTGTATGTCTTTAAAGACAATATTAATATCTATAACATTTTGTGTTGCGTTTTTTGCTCTTGTTTCTTATATTGTGCGTTTAGCTAATTTGCTATAGTATAAAAATTCTATATAAAGCAAGATTAAACTATCGACTATTTCTTTTGTTTGCACTATTAGCTGTTTTGCATATTTAAAGAAACAATTTCTTTAAGTTTTTGTTTCTTAATTGTTATTTTATTTTGCAATTAATATCTCTTTATTAATTTGTTTTTGTCTGCTTAATAAATATTTTTATACGAGAGCAAAAACTAAGAAATTTATTGCTACTATATAAAGAATTTGATATTAATATTGTGTTTATCTATAAAGCAAAGCTAATATATTTTGCGCATCTATAAGTTTTAAGAATTTCGAAGTTTATTTGCAAGCAAAATATATAATAAGCAAAACAATATTATAATATAAAACAAATAGTGCAAACTTACTTTGATAAAACAATCTTGTAATAGCATACTCTTAACAAGCAATTAAAGCAAGAATCTCGAGTTTTTGTAAGCAAATTATATTTTCGTAAACTTGTTTATTGTTCTAACTTAGACAATATTGCTTTACAAGCTTTAATATTCTTGTACTAACTATATATTGTAGATATTTAGATACTTACTAATTAAATTCGATGTCTTTTTTAAGTTAACTTTATTGTACTATATATTATATGTTAAGCTTTAGCTTTTTGACTTAATCAAATATCAAACAATTTTCTTTCTTCGATCTTTGCTATTGCGTAACATTATATATTTGTTAAGTAGTTTTTCGAGCTTATATTAATTATCTTTTTCGATATTATTCATAGACAATAATTCGATATTTACAACTTTAAAATACAAATCTTTCTTCTTTAACGCAAATTTTAGTATAACAAAAGATATTATAGAATAAATTTTTTAGTTAAGAGATAGATCTAGTTTAAACATTAAATACTTATAGACTTTTAAAACTATAAAAGACTCTACTCTTTAATTCGAAAGCTTAGAATTTTTTAAACTTAAAATCTTGTATTCGAAATAAAATTTATGAAAAACCTTATTATTCTTTCTTAAGATAAGCAATTGATAATAGTTGTTATATCGAAGTTTTATTTCTACATTAACAAATATTATAGATTTTGCAACTTCTTTTTGATTTCTTTCTCTCTTTGCGATATAGTTAGTATTTTCTTTGTAAAAATAAATTAATAATAGAATATTGCAAACAATTTTCTTGTAGATTAGTTTGTTTAAAGATTTTTCTATTAATATATTCTTTAAGTTGTTTAGAATATTACGTAGTCTAATAGCAAAACGCTCTTAATTTGCGTTCGAATTTGTTGTAAGATAGTAATATAATATTATTTCAATTATCTAATTAGATCTTTTTGATTAACTATTTAACCATAAATAATAAGTAGTAAAATACAGTAAATTAACTTCTAGCAAGTAAAAAATTGCTTTCTTCAAAGCGAATAGAAATTTTCTATCTTAATCGAAAATAATATATAAAGAGAGATCTTAGTTTTCGATAACGTCGATAAGCTTAGTGTGACCGTTGGGTCGGGTCGGACACTTTTTTCTCAACCCGACCCACCCTCTTGGGCCCCGTAGGGTTGGGCCAGGGTCAAGGCGCGAACCCGACCCCAGGGTCGGGTTTCGTCGGGCCATTGCCAAGAATCCGAGCTAACTTCGTCGCGTTAGCATCCGCTTATCTTATCTTATCTATGCGCTAACCCAATTGGGCTAGCGCAGGGTCCGCGCTAACCGCATATGGTTAGCGCGCGTCACGTGACGTCATGTGATCGGGTGGGTCGGGTTGGACACTCGGCGCGCACTCTTCGTTCGCCCCACCCTGTTGGGCTAGGAAATTTGCCTGACCCCAGGGTCAGGGTTGTGCGGGTCAACCCGATCGGGTTGAAACTCGACTCGACGGTCACACTAGATAAGCTTAATAATTTATTTCTCGATTAAGAAAGTTGTCTTCTCAATTATTATTATAATTCTTTTGAAGAATTTGTCTATTAATAATATAAGAAAATTGTATCTATTAAGTAGCTTCGACAGTCTCGCAAAAATAAAATTAATAGTAATAGTATAAAATATCTTCGACTTTGTAATAATAAACTTTAGTTGTTTATATAAATAATATTTAACTATGCTATTGAGCTAATATAATAAGTAGTGTTTTAGATATTTTTTCAATTGTTTAATCAAGTTTCTAATATAATAATCGACTATAATTCTATTATAGATACGTGAGAATTCTTCGTGCGCCTATGCATTATACAATAGCTTAAAGATTCTTGCTTTTATAGTTTTAGAAATATACAATCTTAGTTGTTTGTTCTTTTTGTCTTGAAAGTAAACAAGTTCTTTCTTTAGTATAAATTAATACTTTCTTTTTTGATTTCTTTTAACTTAATCGATTTCTTCAATGTTGTCGACTTTTTCGAGATAGTAGTCTTCTTAGAATTCTTTGATGTTGTCGAAGTTGTCGAAATTGTAACAGCAGATTTTTGTTCTATCGTTTTCGACTCGGTCGACTTTTTCGATATTGTATCTGTTGTATTGGGCATCGGGATTACAGCCTAAGTTTCAATAATAAGCTCGTTAGAAGGTAGGACTTTTGGCTAGAGAAGCATTGCATTAGATAGGTTGCGCAACTTTATCTAATACGATTATTCAATTGCTTTTGCGAGAACTAGTTGTAGGACTATATCGTACTTTATATCAAGCGTTGAAGTGTTATTCGCCCGTGCCAAGCAAGCTCGATTGGGCAATCGCGGAAATACTCGCGTTCTAAACATCAAAATTTGAAGATTTTTTAATTCTCTCTACATTGTTGTTTTACGCAATACGTTATTACAAAAGTTGTCGCAATAACTATATTGTTTGTAAGACTAGCTCTACGCTTTCTTTTAATGTTAAAATTGTAACAATCGAGTCGCTTTTGATAGAGATAAAGTAGAAAAAAAAATTAAACTAGTTGTTTCGAACGTCAATTGAATTATTTTGAATTAAATTACTATTCAAATTTTGAATAGTAATTCAATTGACGAACATTACTTGTTCGAGCAAGTCGTATTTATGCTTTCCGACTATATCCAACTTGGTAATCTATCAATTGAATAATCGTATTGAATAAAGCTGCGCAACCTGTCTATTGGCGATTAGCCTTTTTGTCTGATCCCAGCTCTTCGGCTCTCAGCTCTCAGCCTCAGCTCTCATTTCTCTATCTATTCTGAGTAGTACTGAAATGTCTAGATCGCCAGGACTCACGAACACATCTTCTCTTTTGTTAGCGTTACATCAGCTGAAGTGAATACACAGCCCCGAGGCTACTGCTCCCCACCCACAGGACGCTGGATCTTGGGTATGGACCATCTACCGTACCCAAAATCTGCATCTTTACCAAAGTTGAAGGTTCTATATCTATGTGGAGAAGTCGAAATATATGATGGCTTAGGCTTGAGAGGTTTCCCTCAAAGAAAGCGATGGATCACCGACACTCCGTCGTCGCAGTGGTACACTTGCAATGCTAGCGCACGAGCACAATCTTGGCTGTACTTTGGTCTACTGGAAGAGCTCTTTGGCAAGTCGTTCGAAAGGCAGACCTTGATTTCCAATTCGACCACTGGACATCAGCACATCGCCAGTTACAAACTCCGTGCTCTTCTCAAAGAATGGGCCCAGAAGAACTCCTGGTACCATAGACCGCTCACGTATTTAAGCTATTCATGGTCTTTTTTGGAAGGATTTTTCGTCCTTCCAATTTTCAAAGAAGTAGCTGAGATCCCTTCCCTAAGAGGACGACTACTACCCCGACTGGATGAGCGCTTAATGGAGTCTCTCAAGGTAGCGGAGGAGCAGAGCGATATTCTGGACTCAGAGGTGCCCTCAGCTCGCCTGATAGCTCTCTCGATCAAGATTTTGATATGGTCAATAAGGAATTCGTTAATTACTTGTGTACCTGAAATTAGAACGAAGCCAGACTTCATTCCGCGACAAAGTCGACTGCTCAGATCGCGGATGCTAGAGAGCGGGAAGTGCCCCTATTGGACTGAGGTCTATTTGAAACGGTATTCAGTAGCCATGGTCTACTACATTGCAGCCTCGCGCTCCCCGCCTTGGGATGTTCGTCACGGGAAATGCTCCGAGGGGCAATGTCTTGCTTACGACGTGGATACGCAACGATATAATACGAAGCATGTCAAGGACGATTGTCGATGCGATTTTGTCAGCCCCAATATTCAACACGTCGCAAAGATCATTCGAGACGGCCGTGTGCCGCTAATGGTTCTCAAAGTACTTCCCACAGGGATATTTGCCCTCGATGTAACTCCAGCTAAGTACGGGCTGCACTATACAGCAGTATCGCATGTGTGGTCTGGAGGCCTCGGAAACCCCTCTTCAAATGACTTGCCTCAATGCCAACTTGAAAAGATAAGAGAAGGCTTGATACTTGCGCGTGAGAAGGCACGTTTAAGCCTTGGTGACGATGCCACTTTAGTCAAACTCAATCCGGACGCAGTCGAGCATCAAAAGAGGAAACATTCCAATGAGGTTTTTTGGATGGATACACTATGCATACCGGTCAACCTTGGAAAAGAGCTACGCCGGAAAGCTATAACTCAAATGGATTTTATTTATGCTGGGGCGGATAACGTCCTTATCCTTGATCCTCAACTTCAGCTGATTTCACACGATGAAGCCTCGAGGTTGCAGCTAAGTGTACAAATTCTATGTTCTCCATGGATGACTCGCTGCTGGACTTTTCAGGAAGCCCGTCTCGCCCGAGTCTGGGTCGTATATCTTAGCTCCGGTCTTTACGACCCTGCCCGCGGGTTTCGACACGAAAGCTCACTCGAGCTGAGGGTCAAGCAAATGAAAGAGATTTGGACGGATATAAGAGAACTGGAACTTGAAGCGATTTCCTTCTGCGAGGAGCTCTTGCCTTTGGCCGATCGCGGGCTTGACCCTGAGGTCGTTGAAGCAGCTGAGCTTGCCAGAATCTGGTGCCAGCTTAGTGAACGTTCAACAACAAAAGTTGGAGACCGGTTGGTTATTCTAGCTACATTGCTAGATTTGAATGCCGGTGAAATTCTATCATTGGCGCTAAAAGAGCGAATGCGAGCTATTCTACGCACTCGAAATTCATTGCCCTTATCTTTACTCTTCTTACCGCAACCAGGACCAGTGATAGACAACGCGAAGTGTCGGTGGATTCCCGTCTATCCTAGTAGATCAATTACCACAGAATACGGCTCTATGGCAAAGGATCAAGGTAGCAGCTGCTTCCAGTTCACTTTATCGCAAATTAAGGCCTCAGGCTTTCTTCTTGATGCCAAAGATTCTCAATGTCATCAATTCCTTATCGCTCAAAACTCGCCATTTACTTTCAAGGCTTGGATACGAGCGAATCCGTGTGAGGGTGTCACAGGGAATCCAACTCTTAAGACTGCCTGTATTCTCAATTGGCAATCAAGCAGGCTACAAGACTCACGAAAAGGGCTGGTCGGCGCTCGATTCTTCGTCGAAAACATCAGCAGCGACGCAAGCTCTTATACCCTTGTATACAGATGTCCCTTGGTCTACACACTAACCAGGCCAACCCAGAGCGTCCCATGGTCGAAAGCAGATGAGTACCCCGAGATTGAGGTGAGCTTGATGTCGGAAGCAGCGAAAATCTCGCTAGATTGTGGTAAGACGCTCGAATACGTGTTAAAGACAATGTCACATAAGTTGCGAGCTAACTCTCCATTTCTCCAATAGACATGCAACAGTGGTACGTGCCACGTTTTCGCAGAGCGGAATCAAAAGGACTCAAAAGCCACGCTGGGGTCCGATCTCTCCCATACAACATCCTTATCGGATATTTCGTCGCGATGGTTTGGATAATATGGATAGTCTTAGGTATTAAATTGATGCACGACACTCCGTCCTCAGGCAATCGGCCCTTCCTTCCGTTAGGCATAGCGCTCGCTACGCTAGGTGCAGTCCTGGCAAGAATCGTTGTGTTTTGGGCCGTGGATTGGAGGGTTCTGACCAACGTCATGTTAGAACGGCAATACTATCGATGGGCCAATGAATTCAACAGGACCGGTTCCGAAAATGGAGCCACCGAACTCAATAATTTGAAGGCTCTATTGCACCAATATCGACCTTGGTGGCTCGCGGCCGTGCTCGTCATCGGGGCAGCCGGTCTGCTGGTCATGGGAATCGAAATTCGGGTGATGTTCTGGGTCCGAGCGCCCAGCGCAGCGATCTTGATTGAAACGTGCTCGAGGGTTGCATTTGAGCTGTTGTGGCTGCGAACCGGAGCCAGTGTAATTTGCAAGAGATTTTTGATGCGATGGGTCCCTCGTGTGAACATACATCTGGGGTTTCTAAGCTGATGCAAGAAAAGATCCTCGTTCTCAACAATATGACCTCAAAGTATCCTAGACCTAGAACATGTCAAAAACACGAATCCATGACACCATTGCACCAGCACCATAAAGAATCAAAAATCAAAAATCACATGCCACCCCAGCATACCGCTACATAGCCTAGGTGATTGATTTTCTTCCTCTTCATGATTTGCACTGCAGGCAGTAACTAGTTAAATGCCGTTCAAAAGGGAGGGATGCTTGCTCTCATTGAGCTGCAGAATGTAACACATCGCCAAGCAGCCAAACAGCTTCAATGCCCGATGAAATAGCCGTCAGAGTTGGAGAAACTAGGGGTCAAATATGGGTCACTCGAACAGAGAATGAGGCCTATCATAAGGAATGCACGTAGTAACGATATAAACAGTACACGGAGCTCATGTTTTGGGGGGCGTATACCACGGAATTGAAGGGTCCTTGCTGCATGTTGCGTCGGGAACCTGCAGCTGAAAAGAAAATAGCTAAGAAACATCTTGAAGACCGTACCACGCCGCTCAACAGCTCTTGGCTGATCATTTCAAACCGGGACACCAATTGTCCCTGCTCAGATCCTCAACCAGTCCCTTGCAGCTGTACCAAGAACATATTGCTCTTCGATGGTCAAGTCCATATGACAACCGAGCTGCGGCATCTAGGGTTTCTTCAAGGATGCAGAATGAGAGCTCGAATAGGTAATGATATAATAATCTTGTACGCTTCCATTGCCGGCTTCATGAATCTACGCCACGACTCGCTATCATGTACCCAGTGATCTGAAATTTGATGAAACCGAAAGCACAAGGCTTTCATGATTAGATCCTGCTGCCTGCGGTATATGGATTTGCGGGTAATCGTTGGTAATAAAGCTTCTGTCTGCTCCAAAAGCCCAAGATAATGCGGCAGCCGTTTGGTCGAGAGATGAATTGTGCTATCTCCGTCACGCTCAATAAAGTCTTCGGGATCTATCGAAACACCGCCAAGCTTGAGCATTTCAGTCACAAGGCCGAAAAACGGCCATGCTTGAGAAATATCAGCGAGCTGCTCCGAGCTGAGGCGCGACCCATTGGAATTCAAGATAAATTTCGCGAAGCTGTCAAGCTTTATGAGCTTATAGCCTTTACTCTCTGGATATGCTTCGAAGGTACTGCTGCCAAAAGAATGGGGATCACAGACGCAAGGTGTCCTGAAAAGTGGCGATGAGGACCCTACGACCCGAGGAAGATGTTCCATACTAAATATCTCAAGGTGCGTTTCTTCTCACAGGAGTATTACATACTTAATCAAAACCACAGACTCATAGGCGACTGTTGGTATTTGGTGCAGCCTCACCAATTCCAAATAACTGGAAAGGGCTTTCTAGCGAGACCCGTGCAGGGTCCAAATCTACTCCAGCCTTGGCAGCACCTGAGTGGGTCAGTTTATGCTTCGTCAGCCTACCCTGAGTGCGCACTTTGCAGAGAATATTACTTTAGCAAGCACTTCCATAGATAGCTCCACACAACTTCAACAGCGACTCAACCTAGGAAGTGAGAGCGTTAATGACTTAGCCTTTCAGCGAGGTCACAAAGCAGGCTGGCTCCGTGTACATCCCCTGCCTACTCCGTATTGCGAGATGGGTACCCAACGCTGCCAACGGTGGTAGCAATGATATAACCTTTTTTGTTTGCCTTCTACACTGTTATCGCGCCACATAAAATGCCTGCATGATTAGCTTGCTCTCAATTTCGAATAAGGACCAACAGGAGTTGACCACGACAGTGAGGCTGAAGACACCCACGAGGCAGGCGCTAAAACGGTAGCATCGGTCGGTCCTCCTAATCAGGCGTATACTTGAAAGTGTCGAGGCATGAGCCTGACGCTTTGATCCTATCTCGCCGGTGCTAGAGGAGGAGGTGGGCACGCGTAGTCCGCACTATCTCCATTGTGCTGCGCCTTGTGACCGCTTACTTCAGAAGTATATAAGGGAAAGGTGAGTACCTTTTCGCGTGCAGGGGGGTTGCATCAATGCCCATACCCCCTAAATACAGCAGCGAGCCGTCTTTCATGATTGTGCTGGATGTCCTTTTCTCAATAGTGTTGCCCAGCTGCCCACCTTTCTGTGCCTTGTTCCTAGTGTCCCACGCTCTCCCTACAGGTGAGGCTTCAACTCTATCGGGGCTCTCGGCGGCAACACCAACATGCTCGAGGGGCAATGGCAATTAGCTGCCAGCCGTATCGCCAATCAATGGGAGAATCCCAACGATGTCCTCACGATCTTGTTAATTATTGGAGGCGACATTGTACAAAAAGCCATCGCGCAGCTTGCGGCCGGGAAGTTTGTTCCTGTCGCGTTCAGTTTCGGTTGGGTCAGCTACTCCTTCAATGCCCTCCTTGCCGTCTTCGGGGAAGGCGCGTTGATGCCTCCAGTTGTGTGCCCATCCACTCTCATCAACGCTCGTTCAGGCTACGGACGACTGAATTATTCGTGGGTCCTGAACCGCCTCTTGCATGGTGTGGAACATAGTATTGGACCTCTGGATGCCGCTCTGTGCGTTTCTGTTTTCCGCTCTAAGCAACACAGTGCTCATGCATCTCGCGACTGGATCTGGTGGAGTGGGGTGGTTACCATTTTGGTTCAGCTATGCGTCGCCATTGTTCCTTGTGCCCTACACTCAGATTGGACGATTTTGTTGGTGACAATAGCTGGTGCTGGGCTTGCATTGAGCGGTGGCTCTTTACAGCAATGGCGATTAGAAAAGTGGGGAGCTCGACTCGACGATAAGAACACAACCTTCTGCTTGACCAGAGGGAACGGATTCCAGCATGTTTTAGTCATTCAGAATCAAGCATCTGGCAGTCTCAACCTTGAGGATCTAGCCATGCCGCGAAGATATGGGTGTTTAGCAAGCTGTAAAGCTGCAGTCACAGTCCTAGCAATGCTCTGGATCGTATTTCTCATCAATGTTGCAGGATTGCGCAACAATACATGGTATCTTCTTGGAGTGGGTTTCGTCGGGATGGCTCAGAACATGTTTGTTGCTGCAGTGCCCCGCCAGCCGGACGCGATGGGATTACCGCTCGACTTGGTGACGAGGATCCAGGGACCCAAAGTCATGCGTGTGCTAGTTGATACGGAGCGTCAATTTCCGCTAGTTGGGCTCGCCTTGGTCAAAACATTCTTCCCAGGTGGTCTCAATGCTATCGAGGAAGCTTATTGGGCGACGCGAGAGAGAGAGGGAAGATCGTTCTCTGGCAGTGGAGTCCCGTCTGCACAGCCTCCTGAAAATCTTGATCCTCCACCCATTTTGCAACAGATAAAGAACGATTCCCAGTGGACACCAAATTCACCTCACACAGCGACAATGACAACGGAGCCTGTTAGCGCTGAAACGATCCGAGCCCTGCCCTCCTTAGCTGCCTTCGCGTTGGCTCGAAGAAATACGCAATGAACATAGTACCACAGCGTCGGCGTGCAGCAAGGGAAAGCACTCTCGTCCATGAATTACGAATCATGATTGTCAATAGTGATGCTTGGTACATTCGCCGCGTTTGCTTTCTTGTGAGATGATACTTGTAGCAAAGAAAGAGCACTCTTTACACCAAATTCCACATGCAATTCTCACTCATAAGCTCACGCGAGATCTGCATTTCTCTTCCAGGATTTTGCGTCAGTGCGTCACGAGATCAAACATGTCGATTTCACCAACGGGTACAAGCATCGCACTAATTCCGAGATGTGATTTCGTCTTTATCGTGCAAGTCAGATTTCTATGTCGCAAGCGACAAAGTGATAATTCTCTTGACTCGCGAGAACATTTGTAAAAATTCCACTTTGCAAATCTATTATCGTGCAAATCTGGTTTCTGGGCCGCAGCCGGGAAGGCGCCAAGTTTTTGATAATCTCACCAAACAAATCATGGTTTTTCGCGCAATCCAAATCAAAATCTCTCCCACCTGTCCATATGGTCTGCAATCGTGAAGTCTTTAGTATAATTGTATAGACTTGTAGTCTGGGCTATATTCAATATTCTGATCATCTTTGCTGATTATCGGTGGCACTCCAACATGCAGCATATGCCTGCTGTCAAAGATTCCATATTCCCGCCCATCAAGGTTCCATGCCTCTCGCTAGACTCTTATGACAACGAAATCGGCCATTTTGAGGATTACCCACGCCTCAAAGGCCAGGATCTGCAGGCTCTCAAACGCGGCAAATTCTCTCATCAACCTGCAGATGTCACTGCGGGGTTTCTGCAGGACTGGTTGTTCTTCGGTTTGCTTTACGAAGTACTCGGACAGCAAGGACAGAAGTGGGCATTTGTTACACTGGATCCGGGGTCAGATCAGATGGTCGTGAACACTGGAAAACTTCATCAAGTCCTTCAAGCCCGATGCCTTGATTACGTCGAACCTCCTCCTGTATATCACGTACGGTGGGATCGACTGATCTTGGACTTTGAGAGACTGGACAAGGTCCTACGAATCGTTTCCCTGTTTTGTAGCGTCGCTTCAGATTGTGAGTCTGATGTGACAAAGCCAGGAGTCTCGATATGGCCTCTGAGTCCAGAAGTCGACTTTTCCATCAGAGCCCTTGGTCACCACATAACACGTGCCTTGTATTCGGCCTCTTGGGATCTTGATACCAGTAATATCGTCAGGCACGGCGGAGCGCCTTTGGTTAGTACCACTCTTTCGTTCCCTCCTGGTGACTACGCAGCGTCTCGGATGCGAGAGGCTAGCTGGTGTCCCAGTGAAATTACAATGGTATCTGAGCGAATGTCACCCTCCTCTCTCTATTATATCAGCTCGCTTCGCCGCTACCAGATTCGAAAAGACCATACACAGTGTACGGAGCAATTATGTGCAGCAAATCAAATAGAATCTTCAAAGTACAAAACTGCTCATACAGAAGATAACTGTACTTGCAATCATCTTAATGTTCCGATCAAGCAGTTGGTATCAATCATTGCGAAGGACGGGATACCGATTGTTACAATCACCCAATCCCAAGACGGTTCTGAGCCAAGCTTGGAAGTATCGCGCTTTCGTCATGATCAGCATTACGTCGCAATATCACATGTCTGGTCTGATGGATTAGGCAATGCAGATACAAACTCTTTGCCAGCGTGTCAGCTCCAGAGGCTGAAGAATCTGCTCGACGAAATCACGTGGACAAACGACAAGCCAAGGGACAGCCTCAACAAGGGACATATCAACAAGTATTGGAGACGCTGGCGAGGACAAAGCGTGGCATTCTGGCTGGACACGCTGTGTATACCAGTTGAAAGAAAATGGAAAGATTACAGGGACAAATCGATCATGAAGATGTACGATATATATCGCAACGCAAAAGAGGTCCTAATACTGGACTCTGAACTTCAAAGTACCCCATTACCTTCCTCAGTAGATGAGGCGTTCATGAGAGTCAACATTTCAGGATGGATGAGACGGCCGTGGACGCTGCAGGAGAGCGTACTGGGAAGGCGCTTGCACGTAAAGTTCCGGGACGGCATAGTCGATTTGACTGCCGAACATAGCAAGAACTCGTCTCAGAAACCACCTCTGACCTTTCACCATCACGCTGGCACCCCTGATAGTGATTCGCGTAGGTTTTACTGGGAGGATCGTACCCTCCGCTTCCTCATAACCGAGAAGAGAGAGCGCAAATTTATCGGAATTTTCACCCAAACCACGAGGTATAGCGATCCAGCTGAAGATAAGATCCGGCTCGAGTGCGACGCTATCTTGCGAGCCTTTGTACAGAGCAACTTCCGTTCTTCATCACGAAAATCAGACGAATTTCGATGCCTAGCGTCGCTCCTTGGATGGGACACCTCTCGGCTGAAGGGCTTGCCAGTAGGGCAGCGCATGAAGGCCCTGCTAGAGCAGAAGGAGATCCTGCCGCAGGGACTTTTATTCATCGCTGGCCAACGTATACCAGAGAAGGGGTGGCGTTGGGCACTTCAGAACTTCGGCAACAATGGGTCGAGGCAGTTGAACGTATTTGGAACTCGTTTTGACGCGAAACCAGCGAGACGTTCTGCACAAGGTTTGAGTGTTGAATATGCTGGATTTGTTATTGCTGCAGACCAACGACCTGAATCGCCTGACGACTTCATAGTAGAAGTGCCCGGCTTTCAACATGAAGAGACTTGGATTTTACACGTAGGTAGACACGATGATAATTGTCGGAGAATAGACGAGGCCGCTCTAAACGCTGGAGAGGACGCGCTGACATTTGGCACGACCTCGTCACAGTCAGCTTTGGCGATCTTCTTCTACAACCCAAACGCTCAACCTGCCTTGAACATCTTCATGGCTGCTGTGATGGCTGATGTCGATTGCGGCAGTGAATACCTGGTGGATGCTACAGATCCTGTTGTTCACTGCACATATAGAGATTTAGCAACAATTCAGGTCCTGGGTCGCAAAGGTGAAGCTGGAACGACTTCCGGCACCATCAACCCCACAGCCTTCGAATGCGTTGTAAGCGGAGATTGTAAGTCAAGAAAGTGGTGTGTTGGCTAGATAGTCTTGATGGGCAATGTTCTGGCAACACACTATGATATCATACGTAGACACAATTCTTATTCATTTTACCAAGTAATTCGACCCTTAGGGATGACAAGCACACCAGAGACGGTGATGGTTGCAAGGCAACTCATATTCAAGGGCCCTGCAGGACAGGGGGGCTGGTGCCGGGGACGAGGGAGATTAAGGGGGCAGTGCTTGGTCGTCTGCCTACTATTCAATATGGTGACTGCCCATTGCACTTCCCTCTTTCCTCCCCTTCCTCATTGAATTCGACTCTTTCGACCCGCCCTCCCACTTCTTTTTGCTTCTGTCGCCTAGATAGGGGGGAGTTAGCCGGCTTCGGAGTAGTCCTGGTGACTCTTCCGCTGGCCTTATGCCACCGGCGGCCTCTTCCGCATGCATTAGACGGCGGTGAGGTGCTTTTCGAGGTGGCCGATGCCCAAACACATATACAGAATGGCATCTTTTGCCTCATCTTTTCCGTTTTCCTCCTGTTTTCGAGTCCCGAAAGCAGTAGCCTGATGTCTGCATCTAGAACATGTTTCATTGTCATACAGACTCGACATTTCACTTTCTATTCCACTCCCATTGATCTCTAATTTCTACGTATGTCATCGCCTGGAGGGGGCACATCGCTGACAGCACCGCTACGAGCTAGCACGTGGATCTGTCACCTCAAACGTCTCGAACAGAAGACCGACTTCGAACATTCTTTCACCCAATATAAGCTTCGACGTAATCTCCTAAATGTTATTAACAATACATCTACTTACAAATCCTCGCTTTCGATTTGCTTCTCAAGAATCGTTTACACGCTAATTATATGCGTAATTAACAAACAGCGCTTCTGCTTCGATACAAGATTAGCTCTTTGATTATTAGCAAGAAGTTATCGATTACTATTTGAATTAGAAGATTCGATTCGATATCAAATTCTGCTATCTATTACGAGCCTAGCTCGGAACAGTGTGGTATATAGTCTACGACGCAACATGTAGCACGAAGCACGACTACCAAGCGAGCTCGACGACTTGGCAGGCGAGCAATGCTCGACATGCTCGACAGCGAGTTGAGCGAGCAATGCTCGACGTGTTCGATAGCGAGTTGAGCGAACAATGTTCGACGTGTTCGACAACGAGCTAAGCGAACAACAAAGAATCTCTTTGATATATAGATTCTTGAATACGATTTTTTTATGAATCGTGTTCAACTTATTTTAAGTTTTGACTTATTGTTACGATTGCTAAGTTGCAAACCCTTGTTATCAAGTGATTGCTTGCATTGCTTGAAGACGCCTACAAATCTCTTTAATAGCATAACTTTCTCTAATATCTTCGTGAAAGTACTAGCGTAACACTTTGAACACTCTAAGAATGTTTATATTAGGTCAACGCGCCTCTATCTCGAGCATTAGCTCAATAGCATCACGTCGACTCTCTATTAATGAAAACGACAAAATAAGAATTAATAAGTCTAACGTCTATCATGAAGATCGAATCGATCTAGAGAACTAACTTATGCAAGTAAATATTTATTTCATCTTCTATCTTGTTTTAGCGAACAAGAAGACAATTTTCTCTTCACATTTCTTAGAGAGAGAGTCTAGCATTAACTCAAGTTAAACTTACGCAAGTATTTGGAAAATTATGACGAAAATTCACGTGCGATGTTTACGAACTTCGATAACTTTAAGAAAGAACTTCGAAGAATCTTTAAAACATTTAACGAGAAACAAATTGCAAAAAGAATAATTTAGCATCTAATTTAACGAATTTTTGCAACAAAGTACGCAATAAGATTTCAAAAATATGTCAATTTTATAAAGTAAGACGATGTCGCATTTATGACAATGTTTCAACAAAATCTTAAGAACAATCTTAAGAATGAAATTATGTGCGATGACAAAAGCATTAGCGACATGTTTGATCTTATCGAAGTAGTTATCGATTTCGACGATAAACTATATGAAAGAACTATGAAAAAGCAATACGATTAATTTCACGAAAGGGCAAGAATCTTCTTTGAGTTAACGATCGAATATTATTAAAAAGAATCTCGTTCTAATTAGAAATATAATAATCTAAATTATCGTAAATTTGCATTTATGAAACTAGATTTTACTCAACGACGTAAAGAGAAAAACTCTAGAAGAAAGCAAAATAACAAATTTCAAAAAACGTGCTATTTATGTGACAAATTGAGTCACTTCGCAAGAGATTGTCGATCGCGAAACTTAATAAATCGTTAACAAATTAATGCTATGTTAAGAGAGATATTTAATAGTTAAGACAACATTAGAAAGCAAATTGACACAAAGACGAACATTCTTAAGATTGAATCGAACGACAACTACTATTTGATAAAAAACCCAAATTAATTATAGAAAGTTCTAGATGAAACATTATCAAATAAGGCACTCGCATCTACGCAAAAAATTAATTAAGCACTTAAGAAAATCATTAAATTTTACAACTTAATTATCGACTTAAACGAAGAGTATAACAAGAAGAACTTTCACAATTGCATAGAAGACATCACGAAATATCTTAACGCTTTAGTTAACTTATTAAAGAAAAGATAAATCAATTAGATCGTAAACAAATGCGAGAAAGCGCTAGAAAGCGACGCCATTAAAGAAAAAGACATTCTTGACGAAATTAAACAACAATTGAACAATGTTAGTTTATTCGAATAGAAGATAGAGCGATTAAAAAGATATACAACACTTAGTTAAACAACTTGCTACGACAACTTATGCTAGACTTATCTAGAAAAAAAGAAAAAAGTCAATTGATTCTTTAGAAAGCCAAAGCTAGCAATTTAGCAATAAAAAGAAGCTTAACACAAAAAGGCGTTTGCAATAGAAGTCGCAACATAGAAGCAAGAAAAAGTTCAAATTCTTTAGTAAAGAGCATATCAAAGAAATGCAATATGTTAGTTTAACAATAGCAATTAAACTTAATAGCACACGCACGATGTTTTATCACATTAATTAAGATTAATGATTAACGACTTATTGCAATAATTAATTTTGATGCGACAAGTAATTTTATGATTAAAGCTTTTGTAAAGAGAGAAGAATATTCTATTCGAAAGAAGCTTAACGCTTACAACTTAGTAATTGTAGATAAAAACTCATTATTCGCAAAAAATAAAAAAGTGAACAAAGAAACGAAATTACTATCAATAGCTATTTAGCAACATCACGAAAAACTAATCTTTAATATAGTGAAAATAATTACTTATAATATTGTTTTAGAAATGCCTTGATTAAAGCAACACAATCTAGAAATTAACTAAAATACACGAATATTTAGATTCGAACGATGTGATCACGCAATTCACATCTAATCTACGCATCAATAACGTTCGATAATAGATAAAAAATAGAATCGAAACTTGATCGCAAGATGCGAATTTGCATTTTTGAAAAAAAATGTTTTAATCGAGTTCGATTCGATAGACATTAACAAAGATTAACTAGATCACAAAGTTAAAATAAGTAAAGAAAATTGCGAATCTTTTAAGAGCCTTAAATTATTTGATACAACGAAGAAATTGCTAAAGAACGTATTACGAATATATAACAATTGAGAGCATCTATTTTAAGAAAAGAAAACGATAGAGACTTTCTCTAAACATTAATCGTGAAATTATGAAATCAAACTTGAATTAGACAAACAATCTACGTTTGAACTTATATATGTTCTATTCAAAAAGAAGCTCGAAGTACTTCGCGAATACTTGACAAAAAATGAAGAGAAAAAATTTGTTAAAAAATTCCAATCATAAACAAGATACTTAATTCTCTTTGTATTTAAGAAGAACGAAATTCTTCGTCTATGTGTTAATTATTGAAAGTTAAATTATATTACGATCAAAAATTGATATTTACTACTTAATAATTAGCGAGCTTTAGAATCGACTATTTGAAGCGAAGTATTTTATCAAATTGAATCTACAAGAAGCGTATAATTAGATTAGAATAAAAGCAAGAAAAAAGTAAAAAATAGCTTTTCGCACACGATATAAACTATACAAATACACAATGATGTCGTTCGAACTTACGAACATCTTGACAACGTGTTAGAAAATAATCAATAATGTACTACGACAATATTTGAATCGATTTGTCATAACATACTTGAACGACATCATGATTTACTCAAAAATCTTGAAAAAACATATTAATTATGTCTTTAAAGTATTGAAATGCTTGAACAAAAAAAACTTACGTTTTAAGTCAAAGAAATGCGAATTTTATCGAGAGAAAGTTAACTTTCTCGAATTTGTCGTAGAACGACATGAAATACGCATGAATCTTAAGAAACTACAAGCAATTAAAGAATAAAAATCATCTATTAATATCAAAGAAGTGCAATTTTTTCTAAATTTCATAAATTACAACAAAAAGTTCATTAAAAACTACTTCGTTAATGCGATATTATTGACGAATTTTACAAAAAAAAATACGTCATAAATATAAAGATTCGCAAAAGAGAAATCATTTTAAAATCTTAAGCTAAAATGCTTAAAAAAATTAATACTAAAAATGTACGATTTACGATTATTAAATAAAATTGAAATTAACGCATTAAATCTAGTTATCGATGCATGCTTTAGTCAAGAGCATAAAGACATATAACACTTAATAACATATCTTTCGAGAAAACTCTTGTTAATTGAATAGAATTACGATGTTCACAACAAGAAACTACTCGCTATTGTGATCGTCTTGAAATCATGAAGAGTATATATCGAAAAATTATTAAAACTTACGATTCTTACGAATTATAAGAATTTTGTACACTTTATTACTATTAAACAACTTAACAAAAGACAAGTACAATAATTAGAACGACTTAAACAATACAAGTTTAAGATACAATATATCTTAGACAAAGATAACGAAAAAGCAAACGCACTTAACAAAAGAAATAATTATATAAAAACGAAAAAGTCGTTTAATTACAACATACTTAAGGTTAACAAAGACGAATTACTATTAACAAACAAGTATGAGCTAAATGCTACATTACGAATACTTAAAGATAATAAAAAAGAATTTCTAGTAAAAAAAGAAAAACTCCAAATATCTAGCGACAAAATCGACGAATATATAAGAGAACATTATAATAAATTATTGCAAGAACATTTAGAAGTGATCAAAATCCTTTAGCTTTTACGCTAGCATTATTAGTTTTCATAAATGAGACAAGTAGTTAAGATATACATTAAACGATATCTTAGTTATTAGCAAAACAAACATAATACACATGCGAACTATGACGAAATTCAATATTAGAATTTATCTAAATTGCTATGAGATAAAGTTACGATAAACTTTATTACTAAGTTGCTTAAATCGACGAATCTAGCAATTGAAGACAAATATAATTCGATACTAGTAATAATTGACAAACTTATCAAGTATTCGCATATTATCGCATGCAAAAAGAAGTTTATAGCAAAACAATTGAGTTACATTATATTGAATCGACTTATACGATATCATAATATATTCAAAGAATTAACTAGTGACAAAGACAAGCTCTTTACGTCTAACTATTAAAAGACATTGATATTAATGTTAGAAACAAGACTTCGAATGTTCATTGCCTATTATCTTGTTACGAATAATTAAATAGAGCGAACAAATTAGAGTCTAAAACAATATTTAAGACATTACGTCAATAATACTTACAACAATTAAGTATCACTTTTATTTATAACTTAACTAGCATTGAATGCAAAGATTTCGAATATCATTAAAGTAACTTTATTCTTCGTTAACTACGACAAAGAATTTAATCTCTTCGAGAAAAAACGAAAGCATCTATTAGCGCAATTAGTTATCGAAAGGATAGAGACACTTAAAAAGATATACGACAACATCTTAAGAATGCAAAAAAAGTCGATCAAGTATTAAAATAAGAGACGAAAAACGACATCTTAGCTAAAAGAAAGAAATAAAATATATCTTTTTACAAAAAATCTTAAAACAAGAAAATTAAGCAAGAAATTAAATTATGTCAAAGTCGAATCGTTTTTTGTTAAGAAAACTAAGAGATCAATTAATTACGAACTTGACTTGCTCAAAGACATCAAAGTATTTTTAGTATTTTATATCTTATTGTTGAAATTAGCGAATTCAATTACGTCTCTATAGAAAACATTTCGTTACAAAACTCAAAAGAAAAGCAAATACAAAGTGAAAAAAATTTTAGAGCAACGAGATTAAAACTATCTTATTAAGTGAAAAAAATATTCTATCTTAAAGAACACGTGAAAATCAAAGAAGAATCTTAATAATTGCTATAATTTTATCTAGCTATTCCATCGACGTTCGAAAAATTATCTAGCATAGCGAAAGATAATTAGAAGATAGAAGACGACTTAATAAGAGCATTCGCAACAAAACAATTAAAAGATTTTGAGACATTTAATTCTTTTATTCTCGACAATAGACATTGTGTCTTTCGTTTCGTCTTACATCAATTTTCTTTAGAATCTTCTTATTTCGTAGCAATCGAATTATGACAATTGTTAACATAGCTTCATCTTTAGCAATTTTGGCAAAAAAATCTTTTCTATTATGATCAAGAAAAAACCAAGACATGTTCACGTACAATTTGTTCGCACGAACACATTTCGAACACTTCAAACGAAACGAAAAGTCTTTCATAACGATACAAAAATAATTAGAGAGAGAGCAACGTTCGCAAATAATATTTATTGATATATTGTAACGTTCGATTTCGAATGCAATACGAAGGCGACTTTGTTGCTAACGAGACATGATAAGAGGGACGTTTGACTTTCGAGACAAAAATCTTTGAGAAAAGAGATAGTGTTACGAGTCTAATTCGAAACAATGTGATATATAGTCTACGACGCAACATGTAGCACGAAGTACAACTATTAGACGAGTTCGACGACTTGGCAAACGAACAATATTCGATATGTTCGACAACGAGTTGAGCGAATAGTGTTCGACGTATTCGATAGCGAATTGAGCGAATAATGTTCGACGTGTTCGATAACGAGCTAAGCGAATAATGAAGAATCTCTTTGATATATAGATTCTCGAACACGATTTTCTTATAAATCGTATTCAATTTATCTTAAGTTTTAACTTATTGTTACGATTGCTAAGTTGCAAATCCTTGTTATCAAGTGATTGCTTGCATTGTCTAAAGACGTTTACAAACTTCTTTAATAACATAACTCTCTCTAATATCTTCGTGGAAGTACTAGCGTAACACTATCTCGAGAAGCTCTCTAACAAGATAGTTCAAAAAATAATTAAGCTTATTAATTTGACAATCGACGCAAACGTCTTGACGAAGCTATTGTTCAAGTAGAAGATCAAGTTAAAGCAACACTCTTAAATAATTTAACTTGATCAACAAAATAAAATGCTTATGTCGCAAATTTACAACGCAAGATACAAAAGCATTAACAATGTTAAAAAGATAATTCTTTTTCAAAAGAAGAAAAAGATCGAAGCTCGATTAAGTTGTTTAAAAATTAAATTGCGAAATTATATAATTGTGCAAGTCTATAAACAATACTTTTAAAAGACTAATACTCTAGTCTTTGACACTCAATTTTTCGCAATTACAATTGCTCTTATAATTGTATTAAATTCTTAATTTGCAAAGTCAATCGAATACAATATTCTCGAACAAGCTAAGATAATTTAATTAATCTGCAATCTCAACAATAATCTAAGCGTTCAAGATAAGCTTTGACAAAGATTTTAGATTATCGAAGTTGAAGTAACTTTATGCAATCGACAAGAAACTTAACTGTTAGGAAGTTAGGTCTAACTAACCAAAAGGCCAACCCGAGCGCCCTGGCAGGCAACCCGGTTCACTAACTCCACTATATGGCGTTCTGTCGTAACAATCTGCCCCAAACGAGCGAGAAAGCACACGCCCCCGTGTGCAGGACGAACTCACGAGGCACTATATAGACGGCCTCCGAACGCACGATTGCACCCTGAGCACTACTACGACTATCTAATTGCTCCTGATAGATAGAAGGGGAATCGAACTCGAGGCCCTCGCAAACAGGGGCGGGTAATAACTAGTCACGTGTAGCACTCGCCAAGACGCACTGATCGGGACTTGTTGAAGCTACCATTTGTTAGGAAGTTAGGCCTAACTGATCAAAAGGTCAACCCGGACGCCCTGGCAGGCAACCCGGTTTACTAACTCTACTATATCGCGTTCTGTCGCAACATTAACGTTGCAATCGACTTAACTCTATTGTTAAACAAGAAAGTCCGAAGAGAGCAATAAATAAGTTAAAGAAGAACGCAAAATACAATTTCTCTATAATTTGTCAACTTACTTAATGTCTATTCTGCTTAAATATTAAAAGACTATTCTATCTTTATCAAATCTACAAGTACTTTAAATCGAATAAAATAATAAATAAGACTAGAAAGCACTTGAAAAGATTTGTCTTAAAGAATTAAATTTTGTGCTTATATTTATAATACAAGATAGCAGAACTAATTCTACTTAATATAATAACTTTTAAGAATTATATTGCGATTGTACACAAAATCTTTTTACGAACATAGATGTTACAAGTTGCGTACTAATAAATACTATTTGTTGCGCATTGCTCTTTACAAGATAATTAGAAGAGAAAGATCTATTAATAGAATTAAGATAATTAAGAAGATTTAACTCTTAAACATCTTAAATTCGAGTTAAGATAATTAAGATAATTAAGATTTTAAATATCTTAAACATCTTAGATCTTAAATAATAATAAAGTATATAACTTTCGAACGCAACTTTCTTATAAATTGTGTTCAATTTATCTTAAAAGTTTACTTATTATTACAACTACTAAGTTGCAATCTCTTATTATTAAGTAATTGCTTGCATTGTCTAAAGACGTCTATAAATCTCTTTAATAGTATAACTTTTACTAATATCTTTTACAAAAGTATTAGCGTAATACTTTAAATATTTTAAGTATATTTGTATTAGATTAACGCGTCTCTATCTTAAGCACTAGCTCAACAATATTACGTTAATTAACGTTTAATAAAGACGATAAGATAAGAATTAACAAGTCTAATATTTATTATAGAGATTGTATCAACCTAGAGAACTAACTTATATAAATAAATATTTATTTTATCTTCTATTTTGTTTTAGCAAATCAAAAGACAATTTTTGCATTAATATTTCTTAAGAAAAGAGCTTAGCATTAACTTAAATTAAACTTACGCAAATATTTAAAGAATTGTAACAAAATTCTTGTGCAATATTTATAAACTTCAACAACTTTAAGAGAAAGCTTCAAAAAATCTTCGAAACATTTAACAAGAAACAAATTGCAAAAAGAGTAATTTAATACTTAACTTAACAAATTTTTATAATAGATTACGCAACAAAGTTTTAAAAGTATGTCAATTTTATTAAGTAAAACAATATTGCATTTATAACAATATGTCGAGAAGATCTTAAAAACAATCTTAAGAATAAAATTATACGCAATAGCAAATTTATTAATAATATATTTGATCTTATCGAAGTAATTATCGATCTCGACGACAAACTATATAAAAGAACTATAAAAAAGCAATACAATTAATTTTACAAAAAAGCAAGAATCTTCTTTGAGTTAACAACCAAATATTAGTAGAGAGAATCTTGTTTTAATTAGAAGTACAATAATTCAAACTATTGTAAATCTATATCTATAGAATTGAATTTTATTTAACAATATAAAGAAAAGAACTTTAGAAGAAAGCAAGATAACAAATTTTAAAAAACGTGCTATTTATATAGCAAATCGAGCTACTTTGCAAGAGACTATCAATTACAAAACTTAATAAATTATCGACAAATCAACATTATATTAAAAAAAGATACTTAATAGCTAGAACAACATTAGAAAGCAAATTAATATAGAGACAAACATCTTTAAAACTAAATCGAACGACAACTATTATCTAGTAAAGAACTCAAATCAATTATAGAAAGTTCTAGATAAAATATTATTAGATAAGGCACTCGCATTTACGCAAGAAGTTAATTAAATACTTCAAAAAATTATTAAATCTTATAGTTTAATTATCGACTTAAGTAAAAAGTATAATTGAAGAAACTTTTATAAATGTATAGAAGATATTACAAATTATCTCGAGACTTTAGTTAGCTTATCGAAGATTATAAACAAATGCAAGAAAAAACTAAAAAGCAATATTATTACAAAAAAGAATATACTCGACAATATAATAAAACAATTGAATCTTACAATATATAGAGATCTTAGTTAAACAACTTGTTACAACAACTTATGCTAAACTTATCTAAAAAAAAGAACAAAGTTAACTAATTTTTTAGAAAGTTAAAGTTAACAATTTAGCAATAAAAAAGAGCTTGGCACAAACAAACGCTTAAAGCAAAAATATAATACAAGAGCAAGAAAAAGTTCAAATTTCTTAATAAAAAGTATATTAGAGAAATATTATATATTAGTTTAACAACAACAACTAAACTTAATAGCGCACGTACAATATTTTATTATATTAATTAAGGTTAACAATTGTCGACTTACAACAATAATTAATTTTAATACAATAGATAATTTTATAATTAAAGCTCTTATAGAGAGAAAAGAGTATTTTATTCGAAAGAAATCTTACACTTACAATCTAGTAGTTGTAAATAAAAAATTATTACTTGCAAGAAATAAAAGAGTAAATAAAGGAAAAAAATTACTATCGATAGCTATTTAGCAGTATTACAAAAAACTAATCTTTAATATAGTAGAAATAATTACTTATAATATTGTTCTAAAAATGTCTTAATTAAAGCAATACAACTCAAAAATTAACTATATACAAGTACTTAGATTTGCGCAATATAATTACGCAATTCACATTCAATTTACATATTAATAACGTTCGATAATAGATAAGAGATTAAGTCGAAACTTGATTGCAAGTAGCAAGTTTGTATTCTTGCAAAAAAACAATCTAATAAAGTTTAATTCGACAAAGATTAACAAAGATTAATCAAATTAAAAAGTTAAAGTAAATAAAGAAAATTGCAAATCTTCTAAGAGCTCTAAACTATTTAATATAACAAGGAAATTGCTAAAATATATATTACAAATATACAACAATTAAAAGTATCTATTCTAAGAAAAGAAAACAATTAAGATTTTATTTAAATATTAATTGTAAAATTATAAGATTAAACTTAAATTAGACAAGCAATTTACGTTTGAATCTATATATACTTTATTCAAAAAGAAGCTAAAAACACTTCGCGAATATCTAGCAAAAAAAAATTTAAAAAATCTTAATTATAGACAAGATACTCGATTCTCTTTGTACTTAAAAAGAACAAAACTCTTTGTCTATATATCGATTATCGAAAGCTAAACAATATTATAATAAAAAATCAATATTTATTATTTAACATTAACAAGCTTTAAGATCGATTGTTCGAAATAAAGTATTTTATCAAACTAAATTTACAAGAAGCGTACAATCAAATTAAAATAAAAATAAAAAAGAAGTAAAAAACAACTTTTTGCATACAATATAAATTATACAAATACACAATAATATTGTTCGAATTTACAAATATCTTAACAATGTATTAAAAAATAATTAATAATATATTATAGCAATATTTAAATCAATTTGTTATAATATATTTGAATAATATTATAATCTACTTAAGTATTTTAAAAGAATATATAAATTATGTTTTTAAAGTATTAAAATATCTAAATAGAAAAAATCTATATTTTAAATTAAAAAAATGCAAATTCTATTAAGAAGAAATTAATTTTCTTAAATTTGTTGTTAAACAATATAAAGTATGCATAAATTTCAAAAAGCTACAAGCAATTAAAGAATTATAATTATCTATTAACGTTAAGAAAGTTTAATTCTTTCTAGATTTTATAAACTACAACAAGAAATTTATCAAAAACTACTTAATTAACGCAATATTATTAATAAAACTTACAAAGAAAAAGACGTTATAAAAATAAAAATTAACAAAAGAGAAATTATTTTAGAATCTTAAGCTAGAATATTTAAAGAAATTAGTATTAAAAATATACAACTTACAATTGTTAAATAAAATTGAAATTGACGTATTAAATCTAGTTATCGATGCATACTTTAATTAAGAGCATAAAGACATATAATCTTTAATAATATATCTCTTAAAAAAACTTTTATTAATCGAACAAAATTATAATATTTACAATAAGAAACTACTCGTTATTGTAGTTTTTCTAAAATTATAAAGAATATATATTAAAGAATTACTAGAACTTACAATTCTTATAAATTACAAGAATCTTTTATACTTTACTACTATTAAACAATTTAACAAAAGATAAATGCAATAATTAAAGTAATTCGAACAATACAAGTTTAAAATACAATATATATTAGATAAAGATAATAATAAAGTAAACGCACTTAACAAAGGAAATAATTATATAAAAACAAAGAAATTGTTTAATTACAACATATTTAAGATTAACAAAAACAAATTACTATTAGCAAATAAATATAAGCTAAATACTATCTTACAAATACTTAAAGACAATAAGAAAGAATTTTTAATAAAAAAAGAAAAACTCTAAATATTTATCGACAAAATCGACGAATATATAAAGAAATATTATAATAAATTATTGCAAAAGCACTTAAAAGTAATCAAAATTCTTTAATTTTTATATTAACATTATTAGTTTCTTTAAATAAGACAAGTTGTTAAGATATATATTAAACAATGTCTTAGCTATTAGCAAAACAAATATAATATATATGCAAGCTATAACAAAATTCAATATTAAGAATTACTTAAATTGTTATAGAATAAAATTATAATAAATTTTATTATTAAATTGTCTAAATTGACAAATCTAACAACTAAAGACAAATATAATTCGATATTAATAATAATTAACAAACTTATTAAGTATTTATATATTATTATATATAAAGAGAAGTTTATAGCAAAACAACTAGAATATATTGTATTAAATTAACTTATACAATATTACAATATATTTAAAGAACTAATTAATAACAAAGACAAGCTCTTTATATCTAACTATTAAAAGATATTTCTATTAATATTAGAAACAAGACTTAGAATGTTTATTATTTATTACTTAATTACAAATAATTAAATAAAGCAAACAAACTAGAGTTTAAAGCAATATCTAAAATACTATATTAACAATACTTATAATAATTAAGTATTACTTTTATCTATAGTTTAACTAGCACTAAATGCAAAGATTTCAAATTTTATTAAAATAATTTTATTCTTTGTTAACTATAGTAAAGAATTTAATCTCTTTAAAAAAGAGCGAAAGCATCTATTAACTTAATTAATTATTAAGAGAGTAGCAACACTAAAAAAAATACATAATAATATTTTAAAAATACAAAAAAAGTCGATTAAATATCAAAACAAAAAACAAAAAACAAAAAACAATATAATAACTAAAAAAGAAAAATAAGATATATCTTTTTACAAAAAATCTTAAAATAAGAAAGTTAAGCAAGAAATTATATTATATTAAAGTCGAATTATTTTTTGTTAAGAAAGCAAAGAGATCAATTAATTACAAACTCGACTTACTTAAAAACATTAAAGTATTTTTAATATTTTATATTTTATTGTTGAAACTAGCAAATTTAATTATGTCTTTATAAAACACATTTTATTTCTATTTACAAAAAGAGAAACAATATTAAGATTGAGAAAATTTTATAACAAAAAAATTAAAAATATCTTATTAAGTAGAAAGAATATTTTATCTTCGAGAACACATAAAGGTTACTCAAGAATTTAAAAAAGTATTCTAATAAACTATAGCAATTTTGTTAACAACAAAATTACTTATAAGAGTTAACAAAGTGTTAAAGAACAAGAAAGCAAACAATAAAGAATTAATAATAGTATCGAACAAGACTTCAAATATCTCTTTAATATACTTGATCTCTCTCTTATTCTTTTTAATCTTTAAAATATTTTTCGACTTTGTATTATTTATATTTTTCAAACAACAAAGCTAGTATTTTCTTTGTTTTGTCTGTCGCGCAATTCTTAGACGCAACTTTATTATTTTATTATTTAGCTTTTTAGTCTTTTAGATAGCTTTATCTATTTTTTGATAATTAGAAGTCAAATTATATTTTCGATTCTTTCAATAATACTTTTTACACTTAAGATATTTTTTATTTACTTGACAAAGTACGTTAAATAAGACGCAAACTCGACAAGAACGCATTATAAAAATAACGTGCTTATAGCAACAATTAACAACAAAATTGCAATATTGTTCAATAATTAATATGATTAACATAATAAGAAAGAATAAATAGTTTCGAGACAAAAATTCTTGAAGAGAGAAGATAGTATTACAAGTTACGTGCTAATAAATACTATTTGTCGCGCATCGTTCTTTACAAGATAATTAGAAGAAAAAGATCTATTAATAGAATCAAAATAATCAAGAAGACTTGACTCTTAAATATCTTGAATTCGAGTTAAGATAATTAAGATAATTAAGGTCTTGAACATCTTAGACACCTTGAATTTCAAATAATAAAAAGATATATAGCTTTCGAACGCTACTTTCTTATAGATTGTGTTCAATTTATCTTAAGTTTTTACTTATTGTTACAACTACTAAGTTGCAATCTCTTATTATCAAGTAATTGCTTGCATTGCCTGAAGACGCCTACAAATCTCTTCGATAGCATAACTCTTATTAATACCTCTTACGAAAGTACCAGCGTAACAGTAGGCCTGTTCTTATTTTCTTTATTTTGTTTCTCCCTTGTGTTTTTCAAGCGATTTTCAAGAATTAATGCGTTGAACTTACTGTACTGTATTAGAATGCCATTAATTGAAAATATAAATAGATAATAATATCTAGAAGTTATCTCCTGAAAAAGTAATAAGCTTTATAATACTTATTTGCGACCAACAAGATTCCTTCTATAGATTGAAGAGGCCTCAAGTATAATGCGATGCGTCTTTGCTTATCCCGAGCAGTACTCGCGCGAATTACCCTAGAGGCGTTACAGCATTATAGAAACTCCCCAATTGTTGGTGATTGCGGGCTCTTGGCGCTTCAGAATCTCTTGGCGCCCGCTCTCCTTCCGTTATGATTGCGGGCTTTCGAAGTAAATCCACACACATGTGCCCACGATGACAGTCACCGAAACCCTTAGAGATGCCGTCGGCATGGGGGATAGCCCCTCAGGTAAGATTTACCTTCGTCTAGCCCTCCAACTACCTCCTGCCCCGTCCTTCACCCCACTCCTTTCCGCGCGGACTTCAATTTGCCAGACCCCTCCCTCCAGCTAGGACTAAAGCCAATTGCTGACAGCTATTCCTGAGTAGCAGAGCCACCCGCCTCCCGCGAAGCCATGTCCGCCGCCCGTCTCCCCCTCCAGTACCGCGACAGCTGCGCGCACCTCCTTATCCCACTGAACCAATGCCGCTTTCGGGAGTTCTACCTGCCGTGGAGATGCGAGGTAAGATGCTCCCTCTAGGCCCCATCAGTTTGAGCTCGGGAGTCCGTCATTGGCGATCATCGCGTGAGTGAAGGGCTGGGATATTCAAGGTGTGGGGCGTGAGCGGGAGGACTGGGGGAGAGGTGAGAAAGGGTATGTGGTGGCTGATGTTTATATGGACAGGACGAGCGACATTCGTATGAGAAATGCCAGTATGTGGAGTTCAAGAAACGGGTTGCGAAGATGGACGAGATCCGGGCGGCGAAGGGTGGGGAGCGGAGTAACTAGAAGGGTTAGGGGGTGGAGGGAAGTACTGTACATACAGGGTTGACGGGGACTACGTTTGGAAGTCAAGAGGAAGGGTGTGCAGGACCGGATGGCTAGAAGCGTGCTCCTTGGGAATGACGACGTTGAACTGTTGTGGTCGGGTTGCAGTCCATGGGACCACCGAGACTGACATAGGTCACAATTGGCCATGATAGTATTGAGCTACAGCTACAGCTTTCCATGCTCATCTCATTTTCTCCATTGGAATAAAAATACTAAAGATACATCGATTCCGTCTTCGAAAGTGCGCCGTATTCTACAGCAGATTCTAGCCACCCATGTTCTCCAAACGTAGGAAAACAGATCTAAGGGCATTTAAACGTCAGCCATCATATTGTCACCCAACGCCAGCGGCGACCCTACTGGTGGAGCTTCCCAATGGAGCTACCAAGCTCAAGCATAACTCTCTACCAGTGACAAATTCCTCCGGCATCCTCATCGACCGCCCACGTCCCGGCCAACCCCACGATCTCCGTTTCCCCATCCTTGTGTTCTTGCATCTTGCCCAGGGCGGCAAAGTTCGCTCCGCCGGCCGCGGGACCATTGCTCAATATCCGTCTCGCCCAGGCATCAATCGCCGGTTCGCCCGTCTCATCTCTCGCTTGCTTCAAGAATGGTATCAGCGCCGTCCCACCCGTACCCCTTAGCTTCTTGCTCCCAGCACGAGGATCTTGCGATATTGCTTTGGACGCCGTGGCGAGATTCTGCATCTTCGGCGCTTCGCGCGGGCTGAGGGAGCGGGAGTGAGAGCGGGATTCGCGGGATTTGACGATAATGTAGCGGGATACCAACTGGATATGCTTATCGCGCAAGGAACGCAGCATGGCCAGACACGCGTCGTAAGCGATGCTGAGGGCGCGATTTGACTTGTGAGATTCGACATATTCGCGGATGTTGGCGATGCGGGAGACGTGTTCTAGGAAGCGGCGGTGCGGACCCGGCATGTAGGAGCGCATGTCGTGGATAAAGTTGTGGCGAGGAGGCGAAAAGGTGGTTTCTTGTTCGCTTTCGGAGCTGGTGCTATGGTCGCCGGGGCGCTGAGTCCCGGTGGGTCGGTGCTCGACGCCTAGAACGATGTCGAAGAATTGGATGAGGGAGCTTTGTGCATTGCTACCTCCGCCATATTGGCGGTAAGATTCTGACCCACTATCATCCTCATAGATAACGCCATTCGGGAGGCCGGCTTCAGCCATATTCTTACTGCCTGCCAGGAAAGGCCGGATTCGATGGTAGAAGACATGGGGGTCGCAATTCTCGTACATGCGAGTAAGTAATGACCCGAGCTCATCGAGCGTTTCAGCGAAGTCGTGTAGGCTTTCGATTACTGTTCTGCTGTCGCCCTGCTGTGCAGCTGCTATAGCGTTGAGCATAAGTGGCAGCAATGGAGCACCTCGAGCTTCAATGGCCACAGACACCAAGTAAAACCATGACTCATCCAGGGAGCCAGTAAAGGTCATAAGTGTGGATAAATTTTCCAAAGTATCCATGGGCTCATCGTTGAAGATGGGTTTGAAGTTCCACAGGCACACGCCGGCATATGTTGCGACAGGCGGTAGCTCGAGATGATTGCAGATCTTGAGGAAGGGGATAGAGATTGGCGGCGGTACCCTCTAATTTACCAATCAGCGATGAACACAGGATTCTGGCAAGGTTGCAAACCTCTTCGGGTCTGTCCCCACCCCAGATGTAGGCATGTGTCATGAATGCAAAAAGCATATAAGCACGACGCCATTCCGCCGGATGCTGTAGCCTGGATGTCGACAGGACTGGTAGCCCCTTAATGACCCCTCTCAGACGTCGGCTTAGGATCAAGGCATGCAGATTGGCTGCAATGGCCTCCCATCGGCTGTAGTATGGATCTGGCAGCACTTCCAGAGGTAGCTCCATTGGGAGGAAGCCGTAGCGAGGCGATATGCCGTACTCTTCTAGTATGGGCGCTGGAGGGATCATGATCTAGGCCGCCCCTCAACCAGCGAAGGGATGTACCACTCGATGTAGAATGTGTACTTCAAATATATCTCAACGGACGGCGAAAGGAAAGTTTTTGGAAGTGTGGAAGCGGATGTTCGGTGTGGCGCTTTCGTGGACGTTGCTCGCGTGCTTCCCAACGGTTTGTTCAGCAGTCAAAGCCGGAGATAACAACAGTACTGAACAAGAGCCAGAGATCTATCCGCAGATTATGTACAAAAAGGATAGAGATGGAAGACGGAGATATGATGATGAGGACGGACTGTTGGAATGATTAATCAGCCGGAGTAGTAATCAACCACGGCATCGTGGAAGTGGGCGGGTGCGGTGAATAAGGAAGAACGCTAAGAAAGGGCTTTTGGACAAAGAATCAGCTGTTGGCGCCTGGTGCTCTGAGAGAGGAACAAGGCCCTCGCCGAAGACTCGACGGATGGAAATATTCGAGAGATCCATGGGCCTAAAAATGACGCGACCTTGCGACCGAGATCGGTGGACTGTCGAGAGAAAGTCTCCGGAGAAAAGGGACTTAGAGATGGTAGAGCCGCGTGGGGAGGTCATGGGCATCGTTTCAAGTGCCGTCTCTGAGCTGCTTGATCTCGCATCCGAATTGTCATCGTGTTTTGTGTAGCTGGTCACAGAGAGATGAAAGTAAGCAGCCGCAGATGCAGTTACGGAATAGGTCCCTTGCACACATTTCTCCGAAGGTACCCTCGTCATTGATCACGTGATTTCGAGGGACCTAAACTCTAATTCACGAATAAAATCCCAACCATCCACTCTCCTCAACAACAAACGCTCTCAAATCTACACCTGATACTCTGCGCCCCTTCCTAGCAGCCCATTAAACAGACTTCGTCCAGTTGTCAACTGTGGGCTCCAGAGCAAAGAGGGGGAAAGAGTGCACACCCATCAGTCGAGCCGAACAACGACCGATCCAGCGAGAAGGGAGTGCATAGAATAAGAAGCGCCAGTCTGGGTATGAGCTGATTTTACGAAGCCCACCACGAACGACCGTCTTCGTCACGATTGCGAGGTAACACATGCGAATAAAGAGAGACTTATCGTTCCAAAGACATCGCCCTCAACCGCTAAGCCCAATGTCTGTCCCATTACAGTCGGAGCGAGTCTGTTGCTAACTCTAGATCTTATGAGGATCAGTCAACGCTGGAGATTGTCGTTGTAATCGACAGAGCAAGAGCTGCTGTCAGAATGGATCTCTCTCTATTTCTGTGTTCCTGTCATCTTTGTCCGGCTCCACATTAAAGAATATTGACATCAAGGTCGACTCAGCAGCTATGCACTGTCCATCTCCTACTGTAGTAGCATGATTGTCACTTCTCAAGTCCGTGGAAGCTCACGATCTTGATCCTTTCGCGTGTAATGGAGTGAACGGATTATTCTACAGCTTTTGTAAATGTAGGCCTTCTCTTATCGACAACGTAGAATGTTATGCCCAACATTATCCTCGCTCTTCACGCTTGCAATCACCTGATAGTAGCCTCATTGCTTGAGTCCTACTTGTACTTTATATACGCTCACCCACGTGCTTATCCTCGATGACGGAATACAACAAATGCCAAGAACGGGTTAAGTAATGTTTCCTGCTATCATTACCTTTCTTACTCGCTCACTTCTATCTTAGCAACACCCAAGACGCAATATGTCAAAGCAATGAGCCAACCATGTAGGTATCTCCCATTATTTACTCCAACACGCTTTCCAAAGCCGCGTTCTCCTCTATTATCAAACTAACAACTACATGTGATACACGGTAACATTCAGTCCCAAATCGAAAAAACACCTCAGAGCACGATTGTCCCAGCAAAGAGCCGGTTGGTCTCACAATACCACGGACAATCTTCTTCCCTCGAACTCCGCAACTATGAATTCACACCAGTGGAACCTCTTGCCTACAACGTACCCCATAGACACCTACGATCCTAATATCTCATCCTTCGCTCCTCTACATCACCCTTCGCAACATGTAATTGCTGCCAGATCACTTAGGGATTGCAGAAATCGCACAAGACTGATTAGTTCTTACAAAAAACATCCATCATTTAGTGCGGAAGAGGATTGTCTCCTGTGGATCTGGCCCCCGCACGGTTCAGTTGTCCCAACGGTGCAAAGTTTCCATAGCTCTCAGATCTCCATGTATCATGATCGCCCAATACGTGTCTTCTAACAAAGATGGACGAGACTTCGAGAACTTCTGCTTGACATGCATATCGATGCCATGGATTCATTTCGCATAATAATAACCGATCAGATTAGAGAGACTATTAGAAATGGTCTTATGTTAGGTCTATGTCCTGCAACCATCACTCAACACCTATCCTATCCTTTCGATCCAACAGCTCTGAAGGAAATTCGCAGACTATTTGAGGACAAGTCGACAATAATACCTTTGAATGACCACAAAGTCTGGTTATCGAACCGTACCACGACTTCCTGGACAACACATCCGAGTACGCAAATAGTATCGTCTCGATTGGTAGACAGACTGAACCCTTGTCTTACGGTCTTCAACTCGCGTGGACGCACACAGGTCAAGTCCCATGATCTGACACCTATCATGAAGATAGAATACCTTGTTGTTGGTGGCGTCTGCTTCGTCATGGACCCGGCCCGAAGCATCATCAACTTCAACCCCTGTTGGGGCATGAGGTCACATCTTCCTACAAACCAGCTGAAGAGCATGCACGAATGCAAATTCTGGTAAGTACTCACTTGTTAGCACTTGCACTACTACTCTGCTAATTTTATAACTTATAAAGGTTTGTTGATACTTCGCATCGCCCGAAAAACTATATGGCGCACATTCAATCTTCTAGCTGGTTTCCAAGAGACGAGCTAGATGTTATGAGGGGATTGTGGACTCCTATCGTAAACGCCCGTCGGTTTCTGATGCTTATGCCCCAATGGTCGGACCAGTTAGACCAATTTCTCTTGTACGATGATTCGAAGCAACTGCGGGATTTGTTCGTGGATGCCCCACGACCATTTCTGGATGACAGGCAACGGTTAGTTTATCCCATGTGCCCGAAAGGCTTCGAAAGCAAACTCGACTTCAATCTACATGTTAGCCTTCATGAGTTCGGTCACTGTCATATCGCTGATTGCTGCCTGGGATCCTCCCTTTCCCGCGCTGTTCACAAGCATCATGATTCTCTTGGTGCCGGCCTCAAGGGAATCTCCTTTGGCGATCGTCCTTCTCTCCTGGGTAGCCTCACATCAATATGGGATGCAGCACGACGCGCCGATCCAGACAGAACATCTGGCCTTGACAAGGACGGCTTTCACGAATGGACCCTCGTTGTGCAAATTGTCAGGTATAGCCTCGTTCTAACCGGAAGACTCTTGACAGACAGCAGATCGCCTACGAGTCCGCACATGCCGGCCTTCGCACAGTCTATGCGAGAGCATTCGATCCTGTTGTGGGTCAACTTGCCAGAATCCCACTTTCTGGGTCTTGCCGATCAAGTCGGTATCCTTGGTACAATAAGCCTAGAAGTCATTGGGTTCTGACAGCGACTCCGGATCCCTCGTCCAGGGCACAGTCCCCGCAAATAGAGCTTGAGGAAGAAGACCATGCCTGGTCCTCACGCCGCAGCTGTCTAGGCTCAGTGTTAAACCAGCTACCACCCAAAGCAAGAGTTCTCTTTCTTTATCAGAGCTTGGAAGGGCTGAGCACTAACTTGATCTTCCTTATTCGCTTGAGCCGAGATCTTGATGACTACGATGCCTGGCTCGGAATCAAGTTCGGCTCGGAGAAAGTAATGGTCCAAATGGGCCAATTCCAGCGAGGTTCTCATACATGGGCCTTCTACAGATTCAGCCGGCTCCGCGACTGCATCGTAGGCTCCGTTCACGATCCTGCGTATGAGGCTGTGGTTCGCGCGTGGTTTCTTATTCAGAAGACTAAGCAGGCCTACGCCAACTCGCTTTCTGGAACCAGAATCCCGCGTCTAGGAGGTCCTGGCAGAAACAATTATAACCCAGTTGTCCCGATCGATTTGGGACTGTTTGACGCAGACGCAGACGCCGAGTCTAATAACGAGTATAGCAACGACGAATCCGACGAGGCGGAGTAGTAAGAATCTACGGATATGGCGTGATGTGGTGCAAGGTGGATTCTGAGACTGGGGATCTGGTCTGGTCCATTTCAAGGGCATAGTATTGCTGTGCAAATTATATTAATGATTCGCCTATACGTTCCGCAGCTTGGACGTGGGCATTTGCTCGGTAGTCTTGGGCCGTTGCTTGCTGAAGGGTCTGAACGGCCGGGGTGGGTGGGAATGCTGCAACGGCACAATAGCGCTGTGAGAATGTGCAAGATGTGACAACCAAGATTCGTAGTAAGCATGGACGTGCGAAAGATACTGGTGAGAATTATATTTTAACTGTAGATACTGTAACAAAGAAGTACTACTAGCAAATTGAAGAAATTGGAATAACACAAGATATTGTTGAGATTGTAAGAGAAAGTTGGGTAACAATAACACAGGTAAAGAATAAATCAATAGAAAATGTTGTAACTACAATTGATATTCGAAGATCGAAGAACGATACAAAGAAGCGAAGAGTAAAATACTAGAAACTGTAGATTTGTGAATATTTATTGAGTTTGTCGAGAGCAAATAATTCTATTGGTGGAGCCTATAGATAAATTCGAAAGCAGAAGATTGTTCGTGTTGTTGCTAGACTATTCAGCTCTTTGTTAAAACAATCGTACTTCAAGATGCTTCTTCGACTTCGGACTGCCATGGGGGTTGATATACAGTATACACATAAGAATTACGGATAGGCCAAAAGAGAATAACGACAAGTGCTGTAATGTATTGGTGGTGTGTTCAAGAGGAAATGCCTTCGAGAAGTTTCGCTTCAGCATCTGAAAAGGAACGATGCCTGTAGTATGGAAGGCGTCTCGACCAGCATGTGAGACAAAGCAGAGAAGTAGGTACCTAGTGGGAAGTCAAGTGTCAGAAAAGGACTTAGTGACGGCGAAATAAAGTACTTCAAGTTCGACTTTAGCAGACGCAGGTGAAACAAAAGTGAGGGTGGAGTAAGGTGATCAGGGATAAATAAAGTAAGAGCGACTAGCATTAGAGAATAAATGGAGGAGAGCAGCAAACAAGAGCAGTCGAGCTCCATCGCTTTGGGCAATAATAGGCTAATGATCGCTCGCGAGCTCTTGATCAGAAGTACAACCTGCCGTAGGATAGATCTTCGGATCATGATTATCAGTCAAGCACAAAGGAAGGAAGGTTTCCGTGCATTTGGCAAGAACTAAAATACATGCCTGCTGACGCAACGTCTGCACTGCTTCTGCTGAATCCACACCATCATGTCGTCGTGAAATGGGCTTGTTCCTCTCAATCAATGCTGGCTCCACTCGATACTGTCGAGTGCCACGCCTTCCTGCACCAGCTCCCACAAAGGGCTAAGCTCACGAAGAAAGCTGACTCTCTCCTTCACCGCCTTCAGCACATAGTCGATCTCGCCCTCAGTCGTAAACCGTCCGATACCGAAGCGGATGCTGCTGTGAGCGCTCTCGTCGCTGTTGCCAAGCGCTCGGAGGACGTAGCTGGGTTCGAGCGAAGCTGAGGTGCACGCGCTGCCGGAGGATAGTGCAATGTCTTTCAAGGCCATCAATAGTGATTCGCCCTCAACGTAGGCGAAGGACACATTGACGCATCCGGGGTAAAATCGTTCCGGATCTCCGTTCTGGGACGTGTGCTCAAGCGAGAGTAATCCTTTCAATAGACGATCTGACAGGTATTTAATCCGCTGTGTATCATACTAAAAGATCCAAATGTCAGTATCTGGGGATTTTGCATTGCAAGTGGTGTCGAGCTTACATGCATCTCCTCTTTCGCTATCCGACATGCTTCACCAAAGCCGACTACCAGGGCCGGAGCAAGTGTCCCGCTTCTTAGCCCTCGCTCTTGACCTCCTCCACTGATAATGGGATCGATTCTCACCCTCGGTCTTCGTCGGACATAGCAAGCTCCGATGCCTTTTGGTCCATAAATCTTGTGCGCTGAGATTGACATCAAATCTACATTCCATTTGTTGACGTCAATCGGCATCTTGCCGACTGCCTGAGCTCCGTCGGTATGGAAGAAAGTTTTTTTCGATCTGCACAATCGCCCAATCTCCTCCATAGGCTGGATCACCCCAATCTCGTTGTTGACAGTCATGATACTGACAAGTGCAGTGTCAGGGCGCATGGCAGCCTCGAGCTCGCCTAGATCAATGAGGCCGCTGTTCTTGACTGGTAGATAGGTAACCTCGAAGCCTTCATCTTGTAAATGCCTCGCGCTGTCCAGCACGCACTTGTGTTCCGTTTGCGTGGTGATAATGTGCCTCTTCTTGCCTGACCGGCCAAAGAACCTGGCCACACCCTTTAAGCTCATGTTGTTGCTTTCCGTAGCACCGCTAGTGAATATGATTTCTTTCGAATCAGCACCAATAAGATTCGCCACATGTTCTCTCGCCTGTTCCGCCGCCTTCTCAGTCTCCCAACCATAAGCATGCGTTCTAGAGTGAGGGTTGCCGTAGAGGCCTGTGAGGAAGGGAAGCATTGCATCAAGCACTCGAGGATCTGTAGGGGTGGTCGCTTGCATGTCGAGATATATGGGTCGCATGCCTTGATCCATCACCGTTGCCTGTTTCAAGATGCCGGCGGTAGGGCTCATCATAGCATCAGCGGACATTCCCGTCGCTGGCATTTTGGCGTGCTCGGGCAAGATGCCTGTCTGCGCCGTGAAAGCATGTTGATCTGCTCGGATGGTTGTGTCGATGTTGACCTGGGCCTTGTTTGGTTTGGTCTCTGACACATATGTTCTGTGTGAGGCTCTATTGAAGCCATTTGCTGAAGCTCGAACCTGAGTTGCCAGTCTCAGTTGAGGATGCGAGGAGAATGGTCTTCTAGAGGCTGATCTCAGCACCTGACGAAGGGCAATGGGTGTTGCATTCGACATCTCGGGACTAAAGAGAAATATTCGGACTCGTATTCGGTATGAAGCAGAATGAAATCTTGACGGCAAAGTGAGGAGACGAGGAGGCAAATAGATTAGGTAACCCTAATCAGATGCGCTAGAACATCGGCGCTTACTGGCGCTAGTTGGCGTGAATCCCAGAGCCCTAGTCATTCCTAATCGGCAAGCTCACTTTGTCTATTGTACGACCTCAAACGCCTCGATCGTCGTTGAAAGGCAGTGGAACGGACCTGTGAACCATTCTTCATGGTGCAGCCTCGGAACTTTGAATTGGAACGCCTCGGTAACTGACGATCGGCTATACCATGCATGCGGCTTGGTAGCCCATGGTCCTGGAGTATTCGTCATCTCGCGAGGATACCTTTGCTTTCTTGACGACATACACAGGCAGATAGCTGGGGTCCTTGGAGCGAATTCGGAAAGAGCCGCTTGCAGTGGGGAAAGCAGCAGGGCAATACTGCACAGCGTCCACACCGCTAGAGGCTTCGTGGGGGAACCGCAATGAGTCTGAAGGGCTTTGGCAAAGCTGCTGTTAGGGTACATCTTGTGCAGCGCAGTTCGTTCGATTCTGCACTGTTACTGATATAAGTCTGGACAGGCGCCGCAAACTTTCAAGCAAAGATTTAACATTGTAGGCAGCACGCACGATTGAATATACCCCACGACCATTGGAGGAAAGCCTAACAGAAGCTGCTGATAGGGGGAGCATACCAAAGATGCAGTATACATTGACGCAGAGCGACGGTTTGAGGAGCTGGAAAAGGTAAGACTCCCTTGCTGCTTACATTGGGAGAGTTCAGTATTCACGGTTTCTCTCGGGACTAGGAAACGAAGAAGCTTCATGATGAGTCCAAGAAGTAGGTCCTACCAGCTGTTGTTTGACACATAATTGTGAGACTGACGATTTTAGGTACTTCGATGCCATCAATGGTCCGTCGACCATACCAAAGTCTCATTTCTGCAAGTTGCAGGGACTGACTGCACGATTCAGGCATGTTAAACCATCAAATCGAGTTTTCGAAAGCCATAGCGGAGATATACAAGCCCATCTCTGGTCGAGTCTCAGACCCCAATTCTATAATCTCGGAAGGTAACCCTGAAGGCATTCAAGCGTGCGAAGAATACGAGAACATTGTCCGCGAACTCCAAGCCACACTCCAGCCGGAGCTAGAAATGATTCAAGCCCGTGTCATAGGACCGGCGGATGAACTCCTCACCGTAATCAAAGTGGTCCAAAAAGCAACCCTCAAGCGCTCCCACAAACAGCTGGATTACGATCGCAAACGTGCCACGCTCAAGAAGTTGCAGGACAAGAAAGAAAAGTCCCTCAAGGACGAGAAAGCCCTCTACAAAGCCGAAAGCGAAGTGGAGCAAGCAACGCAAGACTTCAACTACTTCAACGACCTTCTCAAGGACGAACTTCCTGCCCTGTTCAAGCTTCAACGCGAATTCATCCAGCCCCTTTTCCAATCCTTTTACTACATGCAACTTAATGTCTTCTACACCTTGCACGAGAACATGCAGAACATCGACATCGGTTATTTCAATCTGACTCTCGAAATCGAAGACGCCTTCGAAGCCAAACGCGGCGACATACGTGAACAAACCGAAGCACTTTCCATCGTCCGCTACAAAACCACGGGCGGCAAGAACAAGCCCATATCCAAATATGGCCGCAGTAATCAGCGTCTTCTGGAAGGCCCTCGAAAATCCACTGACGCTTCGTCCCGCCTCGCCATCGAAGGTCGCAGATCGGCCGACACGCCGCCATCGCGACGGATGACACATGATTTCACAGAGAACCCACCACCGCCTTACTCATCCCCTCTCCTTAACGGCGATACCACCGTCGCCCGCGCAAACAGCACAGGTAGCTCATGGGGCGCCGCCGCCAAAGCGAAGGGTGCTGCGCCGCCTCCCCCGAAGCCGAAGCCATCGGGCCTGCGGAGTAATCCGATGAGTCCGCAGATCCCAACCGCGGTTGCGCTGTATGATTACGAAGCGCAGGCCGCAGGAGATCTGAGTTTCATGACGGGAGATGTCATTGACGTTATGCAAAAGGGAGCGACAGAGAATGAGTGGTGGACGGGCTCGCTGAATGGAAAGCAAGGGCAATTTCCTGGTGAGCTGGCTCGCTTGTCAATGAGTGGAGCTTTACTAATGCGACCAAGGAAATTATGTACGAATGGAATGAATAGAGTCTGATTGTGTCAGATATAATGAGTATAGAAATAGGTAGGGGCATAAGACCATTGGTGTTGCTAATGAGCTGCAGACTTTGTACATACTTCTAGCGTCCATCTGCCGCTCTTACAGTGAACCCAAGACGTTGTCCCCCCGATTGCGCCATTAAAGTATTCAAAGCGCCTGGCGCGGCTTCCGGGGCTTTAGGTTAGCGTATGAGTGACGTCAATGACTTTCTCAATCGCACATTTGCTCGTCTCTTTACTCTGTGTTTAATGGGCATTGATTTTCGCACACCCACTATTCGGCATCATGTCTTCCCCAAAAGCACCTTGGGGCCTTCGATGGCGCTCTTCTACTCTCTTCATCACCTCCACGGTGGGAATTGGCCTCTTCACCGACCTGTTTTTGTACGGCCTTGTTGTTCCCATCCTGCCTTTCATGCTGCGTGATCGGATTGATCTGCCCCAAGCCCAGATTCAATCCTATGTCTCGGCCCTCCTTGCTGCCTATGCAGGGGCCTCGGTGCTTTCCTCTTTACCAGCGGGGATTCTAGCCGACAGAACGTCGACACGACAATTACCCTTCTTAGCAGGGCTCGTTGCTCAACTATTAGCAACCCTCATGCTACTTCTAGGGCAAAACATACCTGTTCTGGTCATAGCGAGGATGCTCCAAGGAGTTAGTGCGGCTGTCGTATGGACAATTGGGTTGGCGCTGGTGCTGGACACGGTTGGGCCGGAGAATTTAGGAAAGACGATCGGCAGTGTATGTCTCGCTCTAGGCTTCCAACTACACACAGAATTTTTCTACGGCACTTATAGAAAGCTAGATTTTTGGCTTCATCTCCATTGGCGAGCTCGCAGCGCCAGTTCTCGGTGGCGTCGTATATGGAAAGTCCGGTTATGGAGGCGTTTTCGGTCTCGGATCTGCTATACTTGCTCTCGATTTCATCATGCGGTTGCTGCTTGTCGAGAAAAAAGTTGCGGCCAAGTACACGAAATTCATGAACTTCGAAGAGGACGACGTACAACGGCAGAATCAACAAGCCGAAGACGAAGGCAATGACCAAGCAGACGAGGAAACGCACCTACTACGTGAGCGCGAAGATGAGGAACACAAGATACCTCCAGATCAGCCGAGACCCATCCGCTTTTTCCCTCTTCTCTACTGCCTTTCGGACCCACGGCTCCTCGTTGCACTCCTTCTCGCTTTCGTCCAAGCAACCCTCTTGTCCTCCTTTGATGCCACAGTACCCACTATCGCCACCTCGTACTTTGGCTTCGATTCTCTCTCCTCGGGCCTCCTCTTCATCGCCCTTGTCCTACCGTATCTTCTGCTTGGTCCCATCGCTGGCTGGGCCGTCGATCGCTACGGTACGAAACCTGCAAGTGTACTTGGTTTTGGGTATTTGGTGCCTGTACTAATCTTGCTGCGCCTCACTGCCCATGGCGGGACTTCCGAAGTGGTCAAATACTGTGCACTGTTGGCACTTTGCGGCGTGGGATTAGCGGTTATCAGCAGTCCGAGTATAGTGGAAGCAAGTACAGTGGTAGAAATGTATGAGAAGGCCAATCCGAATTTCTTCGGTGGGAATGGGCCGTATGCACAGCTTTACGGTATCAACAGTATGGTGTTTAGCTCTGGATTGACGCTAGGACCTCTTATGGCTGGAGGCTTGAAAGATACGATTGGTTACGGTGATATGAACGCTGTAATTGCGGTGCTTTGTGGGCTCACCACAGCGTTGAGCTTTGTGTTTGTTGGAGGTAAGCCTCGATGGTTGAGAAGAGCGCGGAGGTGAGGCCGTACGACAAGGCGTCATCACATGCGCAGGTAAGGGGGCATTGTTACTGCTTGAAACTACGTACTGACGAATTGAAGATAGACCAGTCGATCAAGGGTGATTCATAATAAACGAAGGATACCGTTACTCCATACTGCACCATCCATCAAAACTCTGGTGCAAGCGAGGCAAGAGGCCTGGGATTGTCTATTCGTGGAAGCCTAAGCCTTTTGCTGGATCCTATACTTTTGACTTACCTCAGTACACACGGTAGGCAGCGAACACTGTGTGCTGGGCAGCGCTTTGTAAGTCAACTTCTCCGTTCAAATTCCTCTCGCAGGCTCGAATTTGGATCTTGATCCTGCTATCACTTTGGTTGAGCAGACCTTATGTACTCCAATTTATGCTTAGGGACGAGGGTGTGTCGTCCCTCATTCTCAAGTCCTCACCTTGCCTACGATCGATGGCATTACACGTTGAAGGTCGATTCTCTGTCAGGCCGTTGCAGACGAATACTTTCAGCTTGTGGGACCAAGATCGTTGAACGAGCGCATTCAAGGCAGTTAGTCTCCTGTGATTGGCAGCAATGCAGAATTGTGTAAGTCTATCTTGTTAGCTCCGGCGCTCTCCTCAGACATTACTCTTGACGAGAGGTACGGTTCAGGACTCAGGAGGGCGCAACAATCGGTGCCAAGGTCTACGTAATGCGATGAGGCTGAATCCTCCCGCATTTCGCTTCCACGTTTCATAAGCTACTATTTGAGTCTCTGAGACATGGCGCAAGAGTCGCAAGGCTCACCGAGCCGCGCAGAGTCAATTAGAACGACTGGTCGCTTATCGACACTGCCATACTGGGTTTGGCCGTGTCCTAGTAACCGATGCGAGGCTCAACTGTCACATAGCTGCCGTCCTTCGATGTCTGAGCATTGATACACAGCCCACTAGATTCCAAAACGGGCAGACTTCATCTACAAGAGATGAGCTCCCTTGATATATAGTGTCAAGTACCTTCAGTCGGCATTGCCAACGGACGCAGTCTTCGACATGGGTTTATTCGCTCGTCAGATACGGACCTTGGTGTACAAAAACCTCTTGGTCGCAGCTATTCGACGCCCAATTTGGACGACTATCCGAGCGCTTGTCATACCTTTGCTAATCGCTCTAATCTTATCTTATGCACAATATTTCCTGAATCCTACGCAGCAATTTGGGGTCGGCCGCGCTACCCCGGTCTACTCACTGTCGACTGCCATCTCAAAGGCGTCATCTGAACGAAACACAGTTGTCTTTGTGGACAACGGTCTGACTGGAGGTGACGTTGGGGCTGTGATCGATGAGGTGGCCGCGCCGTTCCGGTCGGCGGGCAAGCACGTTGTCAGCCTACACAATGAATCCGAAACACAGTTGGTCTGTCAGACATCGCAAAAGGGATCGTCAAAATGCTTCGGTGCAATCGTGTTCACTTCTAGCATTACCCAGCCAACGATAGGTGGCACATGGAACTACACCCTGAGAGCCGATAGCTCCCTTGGTACCACAGTCAATGTGAATTCACCCGACAACGATGCTCAAATATACCTTTTACCTCTCCAGAGAGCCGTTGACACGGCTATAGCCAGACACAGCCAAGATGGCAGACCGGACGCGCTTGGTAGAGTCAACCAGTATCCTTATACCGCCGAGTCAGAGCAATCAAGAAGAGCAAACACGCGCCGGAGCTACCTCGACAGTGGCATTTCCTACTTTGGCGTTGTTTTCTTCTTTGCCATGGTCGGCGTTGTCTACCATCTGACTGGTTTCATGGCTGCTGAACGTGAACGGGGACTGTCGCAGCTTGTTGACGCCATGATGCCCAATGTCGCTCGTTGGCAGCCCCAGGTTGCACGACTTCTAGCTTGCCACTGCGCCTTCTCTATCATCTACTTTCCGAGCTGGCTAGCTACGGGAATCATTCTTTCAGCAGTGGTTTTCATACGCAGCAATGCGGCCATAATAGTCTTCTACCACATCACCATTGGTCTGGCACTTACGTCATACGCCATTGTTGGTGCGGCCTTTTTCAAGAAAGAACAGGTAAGCGGGATCATAATGGCTCTAATTGCTGTGATCCTAGCTGTTGTGCCTCAAGTTCTCGATCCGATGAAGCAGACCAATACCACAGTGCTTGCCCTTAGCCTCATATTTCCTTCGTCAAATTATGTGTACTTCTCAACCTTTGTTTCATACTGGGAGGCAGCGGAGCTACCCGTCACCTTGACCAAGCCGGCTCCTGCAACCGATGGTGCAATGCCGCCCTGGACGATACATGGTGCTACCCTGTGGTGCTTTCTCATTATCCAAATCATAATGTATCCGTTGGCTGGTGGTATGATCGAAAGATTGCTGTTCAGCACTCACTCTTCCGCTCGGAAGATGAATCCGGAGCACGAAAAAGCTGGTGGGGGGCCTACCTTGCGCATGGGAAATTTTAGCAAAGTGTAAGATCGCGCCATAGAATCGAGCCTGGAACACTGTGTTACTGACGTTTCGAACAGGTATAAGCAGAACGTTTTCAAGCGCACTTTCTGGAAGAAAAAGGCTGATGTCCATGCCGTCAAAAACCTGAGTTTGGACGCTCGAAAGGGCGAAATTCTTATGTTGCTTGGACCTAACGGGAGCGGAAAATCCACGACGTTAGATGCCGTTGCTGGCCTTAGTAAAATCAGCAGCGGTAGTATCGATATCGACGGCAAAGGTGGTATTGGCATTGCGCCGCAAAAGAACGTCTTGTGGGACGACTTGACAGTTGAAGAGCATGTCCGCATTTTATACTCGGTCAAAACAGCTCGAACCCAAAACTCGAAGAGCGATATTGTAGCTCTGATAAATTCGTGCGACTTGGCGCACAAGGCGAAGGATCGGTCGAAAACCCTTTCGGGGGGCCAAAAGCGGAAATTGCAGCTAGCAATGATGTTTGCTGGAGGTAGTGCGGTTTGCTGCATCGACGAAGTGAGCAGCGGACTCGATCCTCTATCTCGACGGAAGATTTGGGATATTCTTCTTGCCGAGAGAAGCGACCGAACGATAGTTATGACTACTCACTTCTTGGATGAAGCCGACTTTCTTGCCGATCACATCGTCATCCTGTCTAAAGGCACTCTTATGGCAGAAGGCTCATCTGCTGGACTTAAGCAACGTCTTGGTGATGGTTATAGCATCCATGTACATGCACAACCTACGAATCTACTATCACTCGACGGTATCGCGCAAAAGCACGGTCCAGACGGGACAACTTACACCGTCCCAGATGGTGGTACTGCCGCATATGTCATTGACTGCCTTGAACGGGGTGGAATTGATGGTCCTAAGGTTGCGGGGCCAACTCTCGAAGATTTGTTCTTGAAGCTTACAGGAACACACATAAACTCCTTGCCTAGTTCCGAAGGTTGCCCGGACCTAGAGATGACGCCCAGCACAAACCGGGAGGCTGGTGTCCAAATAGGCATACATCTAAGCAGCGGAAGTTACGTTGGGCCTTGGGGACAGCTCTCCGCTCTATTTCATAAACGCTGGATGATCCTTGGTCATAATTATATGCCTTACGTCGGCGCTATCATCGTAACTTTGATCGGGGCTGGGGTCACACCTCTGTTGCTCGATCACTACACCGGAACGATGTGTGATCCTCCATCCGACAGCCGTTCCTTGGGTACGGAAGACTATAGAGAGTCATTCGCAACCATGAGCAGGGCCAGTCTTATTGCAGGCCCTTCCATTATCTTGACCCCAAAGACAATAGCTTCCGTCGCGGACATCTACTCTAGCAACCATACGGCTTTCGGAGAGGGATCTATCACAAGTACTGCCGAGCTGAAAAGCTACTTCTCTGAAGCCACGTCTTTGGCGAATTTTGGTCAAATGGTCGCAGCTGGCGTTGGTACAGTTACACCTGGTGGATTCTGGCTAGGCGATAACTCCTCAAACCCAACGATCGCGTGGGGATTCACCAACATGGATATCTCTCATCCGATCATGGTACAAAATCTTCTGAACAACTTTCTAACAGGCCTTCCCATCGCAACTGCCTACTCGAATCTCAACATTCCTCCATCACCAACATTATTCGACTTTGGCCCTTTGATATTCAGCATCTACATCGGTCTTATTTTCAGCTGCTACCCTGCATTCATCGCCATATATCCCACAGTCGAGAGGTTGCGCAAGGTTCGCGCGTTGCATTATTCCAATGGCGTGAGGTCTATGCCCCTCTGGCTTGCGTATCTTTGCTTTGATGGACTCTTCGTCCTCTTGATTAGCGTCATTTCTGTTGCTCTGATCGCTGCTAAAGGCTCCTATTGGTATACCTATCTGAATGTTCCCATTGTATACCGTGTATGCTAATATGATAATGGCAGGTACCATGCCCCCTACCTATTCTTGGTTCTATTTCTATACGGGATCAGCTCGACCCTGATGTCCTACATACTTTCACTCATATCCCGCTCCGGGCTGGCTGCTTGGGCGTTCTCTACGAGCGTCCAAGTAGCGCTTTGCCTAGGTTACATTTTTGCCTACCTAGGTGTTCAATCGAACGTCGACATCACAGAACTCCCAAGGACTCTTAACAAAATTCACTTCACTATGGGGATTATCTCACCGGTAGCTAATTTACTTCGTGCCTGCTTTGTCGCACTCAACCAGTTTGCTCTTCTGTGCGGGAACACGTCGAACCCAGGCGCCATCGAGCTCTATGGTGGGCCCATTCTGTTGTTGGTAGCTCAGATCTTTGGCTTCCTTGGTATTCTCCTCTGGGGTGACAGTCAATTCTCTCTCTTCTCGTTCCTTCGGGGCAGAGAAGACCAGACAAACGCCGCAAAGGGAGAGAACACCGCCTTACCGGAGGACGTCCTTGAAGAAGTTGCTCGAGTCAAGCAGTCTCAAGGCCCAGGCCTGCGCGTGTCCCATCTTTCAAAGAACTTCCGCAAAACCAAAGCTGTCGACGACGTAACATTTGGAGTTGAGCCAGGAGAAGTCTTTGCTCTGCTTGGACCGAACGGTGCCGGAAAAAGTAAGATTCCAACTCACATAACCCATCCTCTATGCTGCCATCCGACTTTCGAGTGTCGTGCTTCCGGTCTTCTGGCTGACGTGTGAGGTCATAGGTACCGCCATTTCACTCATTAGAGGAGATATCAAATCATCGAACTCCAACAGTGAGATTCTCATCAACGGCCAATCAATGAACAAGAACCGCAACCTCGCCCGCTCGCAGCTCGGCGTGTGCCCACAGTTCGATGCATGCGATACACTCACCGTCAAGCAGCAACTCTTATTCTACGCAAGAGTCCGCGGAGTCGCCAACCCATCCCACAACACCGAGGAGCTCATACGCGCATTCGGCCTCGAGACCTTTCGAGACCGCCTCGCACAAAAAGTAAGCCATGGAACTTCTGGCCAACCCCTACCCCTTCTTCAGGGTTTCAAAAACCCTCGAGCCATCTCCCAGCAGCATCCCCTTCACAATATCACCCAACAGC
>JAABUQ010000645.1_pt1 | contig 81217 bp, 73 predicted proteins | sample 5560001 | NCBI WGS metagenome assembly JAABUQ01 (sample SAMN10711888, study PRJNA513371) | rock metagenome | isolation source: Antarctica rocks | place: Antarctica: Victoria Land, Finger Mt nord | collected 2015-12-18 | reverse complement strand
CTCAATCGCACAACGACCCGGCATGTCCCGCCTCCCAACCATACCACGCGGGGAAGCCTGCCAGACCGCGCCAAGCCGTACACGCGCAAAATGCACCGAACTTCTGGTTCAGGACACTAGTGCAATCTCGCAACGGCACTGTTTCATCTGCAGTGGGGGACGGCCCATAGATGATCTTTTTCCTCATGACCGATATACAGTTCGTATCACGCCCATTTCACGGCAAGCATCCAAATCGAAACCAGGAATGTTCAAGGCATTTCAAGTCGCATTTGCAGAGCGCTTCTCGGCACGTCCAGTGAAAATTGGCAAAACTGGCCGGGTTTGCATTGCTCTGATCTTCGTACTTTCCGCGAAAAGGCGTAATAAAGATGTGGATAACATGAGTGAAGCTATTCTCGATGCCTTCTCGCGTGCGGTCGGCTTCGATGATAAGTTCGTTCACCATCTGGATGTGATCAAATTAATCTTTCTCATCACAGAGGAATATGTCTATATGCGTGTTGCACCGTCGGCATTGAATGAACATGGCGATGTCATAGCCCCGGTCTTTCACCAATCCTGGGCAGGCATGCAGAAAATTGATATGGCTGATTACCTGCTTCCCGTAAAGAATAAACTGACCTCTCCCAACACGTGAAAGCAAACTTGCCGGTGGCGACAGGGTAAGATCAACACCAACGCGCGTCCAGCGAGGCAGGTCTTATAAAATGATGCCTGCATTGGCTTGTCTGCTAGTAGACGAGTGCCGCCTGTTCCCGTCGAGCGTGGACCGGCCACCTCCTCAAACTACCCTCAACACAACCTTCCCCTTCACCCGCCCCGTCCGGTTCATCTCCTGCGCCTCCGCAGCCTCCGCCAGCGGCAGCACCGCGCCAATGTTCGGCCGGATCTGCCCGGCGTCCACCATCTCCGCAATACGCCCCAGTTGCGCCCCGTCCGGCACGGCACCGAACCCGACAGCGCGGACGCCATGTGCCTCCGCCTGGCTGGGATCGGCGACCCCCACGGTGGACACCAGGATGCCGCCGGGCTTCAGCACTCCCCAGGACCGCGCCTGCATCTCCCCGCCCAGCGTGTCGAACACCACGTCCATGCCATCTACCGCGTCCTCGAACCGCCCGGCGCCATAGTCCACGAAGCGGTCCGCCCCCCAGCCCTCCACCAGGGCGCGCGACCCGGCGGACGCCGCCGCAGTCACGTGGGCGCCCAACGCGTGGCCGATCTGCACCGCCATGCCGCCGACGTTGCCGCCTGCCGCATGCACGAACAGCTTGGTGCCCGCCTGCAGCCCGCCCTGCCCGACGATGCCCTGCCACGCCGTCAGAGCCCCCATCGGCACCGCCGCCGCCGTGGTGAAGTCCAGCGTCGCCGGCTTTCGTCCCACCGCCGCGGCGTCCAGCACGGCATACTCGGCATAGGCGCCGGTCGGGACGATCGGCATCATGGCATACACCGCGTCGCCCGGCTGGAAGCTAGCGACACCCTCGCCGACCGCTGCCACTTCGCCGGCCAGATCCTCCCCAGCGGTGGAGGGAAACGGCACGTCCAGCATGGCCTTCATATCGCCCTGGCGCAGCTTCCAGTCCACCGGGTTCACCGACGCCGCGTGGACGCGCACCAGGATTTGACCTGGCCCGGGATCCGGGCGCTCGACCTGCTCCAGATGCAGCACGGCGGGGCCGCCGTACTTGTGGAACCGCACCGCCATCATGGTTGCCATCGGGATCATCCTCTGGGTCAGGCCGCCGCCGTCTTTGTCCAATACGGTGGCGACGGCATAAGGGCTGGTCAACATGGCCAACGCTGCGGCAGGCCATACTGCCAGGAGGCAGGTTGCACCTGTGCATGGGCCGGACGCAACTGCATGGGCCGGACGCAATGGCCTGCCGCTGCGGCGCTGATGCTCTTATCCGGCGCGGCAGCCCGAGAGCAGAGCCGCAGCGCGTCCTGCTCCTGGACCGCCGCGCCGCTTACGCCAGCGCGAGGCCGCTGCCGCGGGGGCGCCCTATCGGGACGAAGACGAGCTGGACCGCCGCGTGCTGCTGCGCTTGGTGGTGGTGCGCTTGCTGCTGGGCGCCGCCGCCGGCCGGGCTGCCGGAGTAGCCGGGGCGGCGACGGCCGGGCGCTCGCCCTGCGCCACGTTCACCGACACGGCGAGCGGAACGTCCTCCGCGCCGGCCGGGCTGGAGCGCAGTGCCACAGTGAAGCTGTCCGCGCCGGTATAGCCGGCGTCGGGCGTGTATTCGATGCGGCGGACGTTGGCGACCTCCTGGTTGAACACGCGGCCATGGCTCGGCCGGACGCGCACAAGGGCGAGGCTGAACGGCTTGCCGCTCCGGTCCACCGCGGACACGCCGCACCAGCCGTCGTTGGACATGGCGATGCTCGCGGCATAGGGAGCGGGCTTGGTCAAGTCCGGGTTGGTGGGCGTGCAGACCTTGGCGATGCCGTCGTTGCGAGGGTCGCTGGCTTGCAGCACGGGCGGCTTCGGGGCGCAGGCGGACAGGGCGAGGACGGCCGCAAGGGGCGCAGTTAGTTTAAGGGACAAAGGTGCAGCTCCTGGGCGGCGTTACCGCGCTTGACTGCCACAGCAGCCCGGCGACGCCAAGCCGCTATTCCCGTGCTGCGGCCGTATCCTCCGCATCCCAAGCCAGGTAGTCCGCCGCCGCCTGCGCCATTGCGAACCGCGGCGTCCAGCCGGCGTCGGCGGCCAGGCGTGCAACGTCCAATGCCCCTCGGTCCCAGGGAACATGGCTTACGGTGTTCGGCATCTCCTCCGCAGCGGCCAAGCGCCAGCGGAAGCCCGGCACGAGCGCCGCCAACGCCTGGCACCAGTGTGCGGCGGATGCGACCTCGCCGCTGCCTAGGTTATAAATTGTTCGCCTTGGCGCCTGGGCGTCTACCAGTGCCACCAGCCCGGCCGCGGCATCCCGGGCATAGATGAAGTCGCCCAGGCCGGGGGAACCCAGCACCGCCTCCGTCCCGGCGCGGGCGTGCCGCAGGGCAGACAGCATCGGGGATAGCGTGTCGCGCGCGCCGGTGGCATATTCCCACGGGCCATAAACGCTGGCCAGGCGGGCAGCGGCGAACTCGATGCCGCCGACCTCCGCCACCCGCGGCAGCAGGGTCTCGCAGGCCAGCTTGGTCAGGCCGTATAGCATGACGGGCCGGGGCGGCACCTCGTCCTCCCGCACCAGGTCCACGCCGCGGGCGGCGGTGCCATACACCGCGACTGAGCTGGGGTAGATGAAGCGCCCCACGCCGTGCCGGGCGGCGGCGGCCAGGGTAGCGGTGGCGCCGCCGACGTTGGTGGCGACGATGCCCTCGGGGTCCCGCCGCTCGCGTTCGGTGCCGGCGGTAATGACGGCGCAGTGGATTACGGCGTGCACCGGGGCGGCCGTGAGCGCCCGGGACAGGTCGGACGCCGACTGCACGCTGCCGCTGGTCCAGGTCAGGCTCCCTGGCAGCAGCGGGAACAGCCGGTGGGCGCGGGGCGGCAGGTCTATGCGGTCCAGCCCGGCAACGGACTGCCCGGCGCGCAGCAGGTGCTCGACGACGTTCAGGCCGACGAAGCCGGCGGCGCCGGTGACGAGGATGGTCATCGGCGCATCACACGCCGCCCCGGCCTGGCGCGCAACCCGTCATGAGGAAGGGCGTTGGCCGGCGCAGGAGAACCAGCATGGCAGCCACTGCGCAGCGCACCGATCCGGCGTTATGGGACCGCATCAAGGCGGAGGTCACGGCCGGCGACAAGGGCGGCCACGCCGGGGAATGGTCCGCGCGCAAGGCGCAGATGGCCGTGCAGCGCTACAAGGCGGAGGGCGGCGGCTACAAGGGCCGCAAGGACCCCCACAATCACCTGGCCGAGTGGACGCATGAGGAGTGGGGAACCAAGTCCGGCGCCAAGAGTGGCGACACTGGGGAGCGTTATTTGCCCAAGGCGGCGCGGGAAACGCTGACGGACAAGGAATACGCCCGCTCCACCGCCAAGAAGCGGGCGGACACGGCGGCGGGGAAGCAGCACTCGGCGCAGCCGACGGACGTGGCCGCGAAGACTGCCAACGCCCGGCTGGACGGGCTGCCGCGGGCGGAGCTGCTGAAGCAGGCGGCGAAGCATGGCATCGCCGGACGGTCGAAGATGAAGAAGGCGGAGCTGGTGCGGGCATTGGGGCATCACGAATAGGAGGCTCTCTCTCTCCCTCTGGGAGAGGGTTGGGGTGAGGGGGTCTTGGCTGCGGAGCTGAATACTGGCGGTCCCATCGAGACGCGGCCCTGCGTGGGCAAGGGCTGCGCTCCGACACCCCCTCACCCCACCGCTAAGCCGTTTCACAGTTTGACCTCGGAGGGAGAGGGAGAATGAGGCGCTTTCCGTTGGTCAACGCGGTGCCATAGCGCTCTACAAATCCAGCTTGCGCTTCGATGGTGAAACCGTGTTCTTTCCAGCCAAGCGGCCCGGCAACCGGGCCAAACCCTGCGCCCGCACAAGCGGGCCACCCCTGGGAGGAACCGGCCATGGACCTTGAGACCCGCACGATCGCCCGCGTCACCGCGCGGCTCGTGCCGTTCCTGATACTCTGCTACTTCGTCGCCTACCTCGACCGCGTGAACGTCGGCTTCGCGGCGCTGACGATGAACCGGGACCTCGGCATCTCCGCCACTGCCTACGGCTTCGGCGCCGGCATCTTCTTCCTGAGCTACTTCGTGTTCGAGGTGCCGTCCAACCTGTTCCTAGAGCGGTTCGGCGCGCGCAAATGGATCGCGCGCATCATGGTGAGCTGGGGCATCCTGTCCGGCGCCACCGCCTTCGTGCAGGGGGAATACAGCTTCTACCTCGTGCGGTTCCTGCTGGGCATCGCCGAGGCCGGGTTCTTCCCCGGGATCATCTTCTTTCTGACGCTGTGGTTCCCGGCGGCATACCGGGCGCGGATCATCGGCTACTTCATGGCGGCGATCCCGCTGTCCTCCGTGCTGGGATCGCCGGTGTCGGGCGCGCTGCTCGGCATGGACGGGATCGCCGGCCTGCACGGCTGGCAGTGGCTGTTCATCGTCGAGGCAGTGCCGGCCTTGATCCTTTCGGTCGTTGTGTTCTTCTACCTGACGGACCGCCCGGCGGACGCCCACTGGCTGCCGGCGGACGGGCGGGAGTGGCTGGCGGGCCGGCTGCACCAGGAACAGCGGCAGCGCGAGGCGGCGCAGCACTTCTCGGTCGTGCAGGCGCTGCTGAATCCCAAGGTGCTGGCGCTGTCCCTGGTCTATTTCGGCGCCGTCGCCTGCAACTACGGCATCGGGTTCTTCCTGCCGCAGATCGTCAAGGGCTTTGGGCTGACCAACCTCGAGACCGGCTTCGTAACCGCAATCCCCTACATCGTGGGGACCATAGCGATCGTGCTGTGGGGCCGCAGCTCCGACCGGATGAGCGAGCGCAAGGGCCATGCCGCCGTGGCGCTGGCCGTCGCGGCAATCGGCATCACGGCCAGCACCTTCCTGCCGGACCCGACGATGAAGATGCTGGCGTTGTCCTTCGCCGCCTGCGGCGTGTTCGGGGCTTTGCCGGTGTTCTGGACCCTGCCGACCTCGTTCCTGTCCGGCGCGGCAGCAGCGGGCGGGATCGCCATCATCAACTCTGTCGGCAACCTGTCGGGCTTCGTCGGGCCATACCTGATGGGCTACATCAAGGACCAGACCGGCAGCTTCAACGGCGGACTGCTGTGCCTGGCGGCCTTCGGGGCGATAGCGATGGTGATCGTGCTGGTGCTGAACCACGATACCAAGCTGGAACAGGCGCCGGAGGCTTATCCAGCGGAGTAGAAGGCTGCGTAGCTCCCTCTCCTTCCGAGAGAGGGTTGGGGTGAGGAAAGACCAAAGCGCCGGGCTTAGGCCTGGGCGAACTGGTTGTCTCTCGTGACAGTAGAGTGCTTCTCCTTTCCCTCACCCCGATCCTCTCCCGGAGGGAGAGGGGGCCGCGCTCACCCTCTGCCCATGCCGTGCCTCCGCCGGCTCGCATAAATCCGCCAACGCCGGGGCTACGTCTGCCGGCTGCGGCAGGGTGGCCGGCTTCTCGCCGGGCATGGCATCGGCGCGCATCCGGGTGGCGACCACGCCGGGGTCGAACAGATTGATGCGCAGGTTGGTCGTTGTGACCTCCGCGGCCCAGGTCAGCACCAGGTGCTCCATCCCTGCCTTGGTCGCGCCGTAAGCCCCCCAATAGGCCCGCGGCGCCACCGCAACCCCGGTGGTCACGAACACCGCGCGGCCAGCCGGCGCGGCCTGCAACGGCGGGGCGCAGGTGCGGATCAGCCGCCAGGTTGCAGCCAGGTTCACCCCGACCACGACGTCCCAGTCCCGCGGCTGGATATGCCCCACCGGCGTCAGCTTGCCCAGCGCTCCGGCGTTGTGCACCAGGATGTCCAGCCGGCCGAACCGCTGGAACACGCTGGGACCAACCGGGTCCAGCCCGGCGCCATCCTGCAAATCCAGCGGCAGCAAGGTCGCAGTGCCGCCCACGGCGCGTATGGCGTCATCGGTTTCCTCCAGGCCGCCCTGGGTACGGGCCACGAGGATCACGTGCGCGCCGCGGCGGCCCAACTCGACGGCGGCGGCGGCGCCGATGCCGCGGCTGGCCCCTGTGACCAGGGCGACCAGGCCCGACAGCGTGCCCATCAGCGCTCGGTCAGCAGGCTCAGTTGCCGGTCCGCGCTGTCCACCATGTCCGGCAGCGCGATGGGATACTCCCCGGTGAAGCAGGCGTCGCAGAAGTGCGGCCTCGCGGCGTCCCGGCCCGGCTTGCCCAGGGCGCGATACAGCCCGTCCAGCGACACGAACGCCAGGCTATCCGCCCCGATCAGCTCCGCCATCTCCGCCACGCTGTGCCGGGCGGCCAGCAACTTGCCGCGCTCGGGCGTATCTATGCCGTAAAAGCAGGAGTGCGTCGTGGGCGGCGAGGAAATGCGCATGTGCACCTCCGCCGCGCCGGCCGCCCGCACCATCTCCACGATCTTGCGGCTCGTGGTGCCGCGGACGATGCTGTCGTCCACCAGCACCACCCGCTTGCCGCGCAGCACCGAATGGTTGGCGGAGTGCTTAAGCTTTACGCCGAGGTTGCGGATGCTGTCCGTCGGCTCGATGAAGGTGCGGCCGACATAGTGGTTGCGGATGATGCCCAGCTCGAAAGGGATGCCGCTTTCGGCGCTGAATCCCATGGCCGACGGCACGCCGCTGTCCGGCACCGGCACGATCACGTCGGCGTCCACCGAGCTTTCCCGCGCCAGTTCCGCGCCGATGGCCTTGCGGGCGTCATAGACCGGGGTGCCCTCCATGACCGAGTCCGGACGGGCGAAGTAGATATACTCGAACACGCAGAACCGGCTCTTGCTGGGGCCGAAGGGCTTGATGCTGTGCACGCCCTTGTCGTTGATGACGACGATCTCACCGGGTTCGACGTCGCGGATGAACTCGGCGCCGACGATGTCCAGGGCACAGGTCTCGCTGGCCAGCACCCAGCCGCCGGTGCCCTCGTTGCCGATGCGGCCAAGGATCAGGGGACGGACGCCCAGCGGGTCGCGCACGCCCATCAGCGCCTCATTGGATAGGGCGACCAGGGAGTAGGCGCCGATCACCTGCTTCAGCGCATCGATCAGCCGGTCCACGACGGTGGAATACAGGCTGATGGCGATCAGGTGGACGAACACCTCGCTGTCCGTGGTGCTCTGGAAAAGGCAGCCCCGGCGGACCAGGGCGCGGTGCAGGATGTGGGCGTTGGTCAGGTTGCCGTTATGGGCGACGGCGAAGCCGCCAAACTCGAAGTCGGCATACAGTGGCTGCACGTTGCGGAGGATGGTGTCGCCGGTCGTGGCATAGCGGTTGTGGCCGACCGCGTTGGCGCCGGGCAGCCCGGCGATGACCTTGGCCGAACTGAAGTTGTCGCCCACCAGGCCCAGCCCGCGGTGGCTGTGAAACCGCGCGCCGTCGTAGCTGACAATCCCCGTCGCTTCCTGGCCGCGGTGCTGCAAGGCGTGCAGGCCGAGCGCGGTGACGGCGGCGGCGTCGGTGACGCCCCAGACGCCGAATACGCCGCACTCCTCGTGCAGCTTGTCGTCTTCGATCTCGGTGGGGGTCGGGGACATTGGAAAACTCCTACTCCCGCGTGGGACGGGCGGACAGCGCCCGGCCTGCAGGGGTGGCATGAAGCAGGTCTGCCGCAGTGGTCGTCCGCCCCACAGCAGGCTTGGCAACGTTGGGCCGGTAGGGCGGGGGCACCTGGCTCGCGAGCCACTCGGCGCCCTGGTAAACCGGGGTGAGCAGCCGCGCCTGCTGGACCTGCGCTGGCCAGCCCTCGGACGGGCTGAGGAACCCGCCCAGGATATAGGCAGCGGCCAGCAATACCGCACCGCGGGCGATGCCGAATACCAGGCCGAACGTACGGTCCAGGCCGCCCAGCGACGAGCCGCGCACGCGGCTGCTGACGCTGCCGACGATGATCCACAGGATGATGAGCGACACCAGGAAGATGCCGCCGAAGGCCAGGATGTCGCCGACGCCGGGATCGGACACCTGATGGCGCACCCAAGGGGCGACGTAGGGGAACACGCCATAAGGGCTGGCGATCCAGGCCGCGGCGATCCAGGCGGCGACGCCCAGCACTTCCCGCACCATGCCGCGCAGGACGCCGACCAGGCCGGACACGAGCACGACGGTCAGGACGACAAGGTCCACCCAGTTCATCTATCCGCCCAGGCCATGATGCCGGGGGGTATAGCCGTCCCGGACCGATTCAAGCAATTGATGACTGGACCGTGACAGCGCGGCTGGTGCGAATTTGTAGACGGCCTCTGGCGCTGTTCCGCCCTGCGTGCCGGCAGCCGCGCGGCGGATAGAGGGTTTGACGCCCGGTGTCAGGCGGTTGGGCTTGCCTGAACCTGCATCCCCGCCGTGATCCGCCCAGTGCCGTCCGGAATCAGGTTCATGCCGAAGACGACCCGCCCATCCCCGCCACGCCGGAACGCCGTCAGCGTCCGCAGCGGCTCGCGGTCGCGCGGGCGGGTGCCGGTCGCCTGGTCGGTCGTGATGACGACGCAGCGGCCGCAGGTCTTGGGTCCGCGGAACGGGACGGATCCGACGTGCAGGACGGTCCACCCATCCTCCGCCCAGGCCGGGGCGCCGGACACGACCAAGTTGGTGCGGAACCGGTCCATCGGCACAGGCTGCGCCAAGCGGGCGTTCAGGTCGTCCAGCGACGCGGCGTTGACCGCCAGCACCGGGAAGCCGTCGGCGAAGCTGACGCGGTCCGCTGTCCCAGCATACTTGCGGTCCACCCCGCGGGCCGCCGCCGGGTTGCCCATGTGAACCAGGCGGCAAGGATGGCCCAGGGCGCGGGACAGCCACGCGGTGGCATCCGGCCCGGCTTCCTCCGCCTGGACCCGGTCCCGCCAGACCAGGACCTCGACCCGGGCGCGGGGCACCGGGACGTGCAGCGGGGCCATGCCGTCCGCCGACAGCGTGATTCCCCCGGCATCGGGCGCCGCGGAGATGCGGGCCATGCCGGGCAGGTCGCGCTGGGTCAGATAGCGACCGCCGCTGTCCACCAACATCCAGCGGCGGTCGCCCTGCAAGCCCCAAGGCTCCACGACGGCCTCCTGGATGGCGATGCCGCGCAGGCCCTTCACGGGATAGATGAACAGGGCATCGAGGATCATGCGGATCAGTCCTGGCTGGGCGTCTTTCCGGTGAAGGCGGCTACAAGGTCCGTCAAGTGCCCGATCTCGTCCAGCTTCAACCCGTCGGGCACTGCCAGCTTGCGCCCGCTGCGGGCGACCCGGCGGGGCAGGCAGGCTCCCTCGAACCCCAGCTTGTGCGCCTCCTTCAGTCGGGCCTCCGCCTGGGCGACCTGGCGTATCTCGCCGGACAGGCCGACCTCGCCGAAATAGACCATGCCGGCGTTGGTGGGGGTGTCGGTCGCGGCGGAGGCTAGTGCTGCGGCCACGGCCAGGTCCGCCGCAGGCTCCTGCACCCGCAGGCCGCCGGCGATGTTGAGGTAAACATCCGTGCTGCCCATGCGCAGCCCGGCCCGGGTTTCCAGCACCGCCAGCAGCATGGACAGCCGCCCGCTGTCCCAGCCGACCACGGCCCGCCGGGGCGAGCCGCCCTGGTTGGGTGCCAGCAGCGCCTGCACCTCCACCAGCACCGGCCGCGTGCCCTCAAGACCTGCGAACACCGCCGAGCCCGCGATGTTGCCCCGGCGCTCCGCCAGGAACAGGGCGCTGGGGTTGGGCACCTCCGCCAGGCCGCGGTCGGTCATCTCGAACACGCCGATCTCGTCCGTGGCGCCAAAGCGGTTCTTGACAGCGCGCAGGATGCGGAACTGGTGGCCGCGGTCGCCTTCGAAATACAGCACGGCGTCCACCATGTGCTCCAGGACGCGGGGGCCGGCGAGCGCACCCTCCTTGGTGACGTGGCCGACCAGCACGAGGGAGAAGCCGCGGGACTTGGCGAGGCGGATCAGCTCGAAGCTGGTGGCGCGGACCTGGGCGACGGTGCCGGGCGCACTCTCGATGGTGTCGAGCCACATGGTCTGGATGGAGTCTATGACGACCAGCGCCAAATCCTTCTCGGCTTCGAGCGAGGCGGCGATGTCGCGGACGTTGATGGCCGCGGCGAGGTCCAGCGGCGCGTCGGCCAGGTCCAGCCGGCGGGCGCGGAGGCGGACCTGGTCAATGCTTTCCTCGCCGCTGATATACATGACCCGCTTGCCGGCGCGGGCCAGGGTGGCGGCGGCCTGCAGCATCAGCGTGCTTTTGCCGATGCCGGGGTCGCCGCCGACGAGGACGACGCTGGCGGGCACCAGGCCGCCGCCCAGCACGCGGTCCAACTCGGCGATGCCGGTTTCGGCACGGGGCGGCGGCGCCGCAGTGCCCTGCAGGCCGACGAAGTTGACGCGCTTGCCGGCGGCGCCGCGGCCGGCCGGGCCGGGGCGGGCCTCGGCGGTTTCCTCGACGATGGTGTTCCACTCACCGCAGGCGTCGCAGCGACCGGCCCACTTGGGATAGACCGCACCGCAGTTCTGGCAGACGTAGCGGGTGGTGGGCTTAGCCACGGCGGGTCCACTTGTCGGACAGAAGGAGGGCGGTGAGGAACACGATCGTGTCCGGGCGGGTCTGCACCGTCTCAAGCGCTGTTAAGGCCGCCTCGGCAAGCTCCACAAGGCGTTCCGCCTCCTCGACTTCGATTTTCGCAAGCAGGTCGTAGTCGGCACTGTAACGACCCTCCTGCAGAAGCTCGAACGTGCGTGCGACCACAATCAGCTCGGGGCTGGGCTGGTGCTCATTCAGGTGCTCGTATCCAACCGTGAACGGCTTCAGGGGCGAGCGGACGTAGGCTGCACAGACCTTGCGGACGGCGGTGTGGCTGAAGGCGCGCGTCGTCTGGAACCGCAGGTTGTCACCGCCCTTTGCGAACACGCTGGACCCGGCCAGTGTCAGGGCGTGGAATAGTCCGTAATAGGCGGCCGATACGGCGCGGCGGAGGTCAACCTCCGCAGCCCCTGCCAAGCCGGCATCCGTCGGGGGCGCAAGCAGGTGCCGCGCGTGCGTCATCCAGTCCGTTGCAGCGATCACTCAACTACCGGCGCCTGGCTGCGGTCTGCCTTGTAATGGAAGTAAACGGACCCGTCCTCGAACGCTTCGAGCAGGGCCGGCAGGAGGGCGGCCTCCAAGGCGTTCATCGCCCGCACCCGGCGGGTGATCTCGGGGGTCATCCGGCCAGGGCCTGGGATCATGTTGAAGATGACCCACATCGCCGGGTCACCGTCGAACTCGCCGAGGCGGACGTCGAAGCCAATGATGAAGTCCGGCAGGCTGTGCCGCCCCACCACGGCGCGGATGCGGTCCTTGATCTGGTCCTGCTTCATGCCGCCAGCATAGCCCATCCTACCGCCGCAACTCCATCTGGATCGGCCCGTCCCGCCGCCCATGGGTGAACTGGTCCACCATGGCATTCCCGCTGTGCAGCAGGTCCGCCGCCGCCCCCTGCCAGACAAGCTTGCCGCGGAACAGCATCGCCGCGCGGTCGCCGATGCGCGTCGCGCTCGCCATGTCATGGGTGATGGCGATGGCGGTGCTGCCCAGGCGCTTCACGCAGTCCACGATCAGGCCGTCAATCACCGCGCCCATGATCGGGTCCAGGCCCGTCGTCGGCTCGTCGAAGAACAGGATGTCGGGCTGCGCGGCAATCGCCCGGGCCAGCCCTACGCGCTTCTGCATGCCGCCCGACAGTTCCGCAGGCGACAGGTCGCCGACGCTGGGATCCAGGCCGACCTGCTTCAGCACCTCACCTGCGCGGGCGTGGGCCTTGGCGCGGGGCAGGCGGTTCTGCGCCAGTAGGCCGAAGGCGACGTTCTCCCAAACGTCCAGGCTGTCGAACAGGGCGCCGGCCTGGAACAGCATGCCGATGTGGGCGTTCACTGCCTCCCGCTCGCGCCGGGGCAGGCCTAGGATGTTCTGGCCATCTATCTCAATGCTGCCGCTGTCCGGTTCGATCAGGCCCAGGATGCATTTCAGCAGCACCGACTTGCCGCTGCCGGAGCCGCCGATGACGACGGTGCTGGTGCCGGGCATGACGTCCAGGTCTATGCCGTCCAGCACCTGCTTGTCGCCGAACGCCTTGCTCAGGCCCCGTATCTTGATTTTCGGCTCGGTCATCGTGCGAAGAACAGCTCGGTCAATACGTAGTCGAACATCAGAATCAGGATGCTGGCCGATACCACGGCGCCGGTAGTTGCCGACCCCACACCTTGCGCCCCGCCCCGGCTGTTGTAGCCGTGGTAGCAGCCCATCAACGCCACCAGAAAGCCGAACACCGCCGCCTTGGCCAGCCCGGCCACGACATCGTTCGTGGTCAGGATTTGCAGCGTGTTGGCGAGATACGACGCCGGGTTGAAGCCCAGCTTCGCCGTGCTGACCAGGAAGCCGCCGAACACGCCCAATATGTCCGCCACCACCACCAGCAGCGGCAAGGCCAGCACGCCGGCCAGCAAGCGGGGGGCAACCAGGTATTTCATCGGGTTGGTGGACAAGGTGCCCAGCGCGTCAATCTGGTCGGTGACGCGCATGGTGCCGATCTCCGCCGCCATTGCCGCACCCATGCGCCCGGCCACCATCAGCCCGGCCAGCACCGGGCCAAGCTCCCGCACCACGGACAGCACGACGACGCCGGCAATTGCGCTTTCGGCGCTGAAGCGGGAAAAGCCGGTGAAGCTTTGCAGCGCGATGACCGCGCCGGAGAACACTGCCGTCAGTGCCACGACTGGCAGGCTGAAATAGGCGAACTCCTCGAACACGCCCAGAAAGATGCGGGCATAGAACGGCGGCCGCAGGAGGTGCGACAGTCCGGCGCCCCCGAACAGCGCGATGGCGCCGGCATGGCGCACGGCGCTCAGCGTGCCGCGTCCCACGGCCGCCACCGCATCCAGGGCGCGCATCATGCTGGTAGGTAAATCCGGCGGTAGCGCGGGCCGAGCTGGGTCAGGATCTCGTAGGCGTTGGTGCCGGCGCGGGCCGCTACCTCGTCCACCGGCATCGCGGGGCCGATCAGGTCGAGCCAGGCGCCGGGCTGGACGCCCGGCAGGTCGGTAACGTCGAAGGTGGCAAGGTCCATGCTCACACGCCCTACCAGCGGGACGGGTGCGCCGTCAAAACACGCCTCGGCGCGGCTGGACAGGCTGCGGGGGTAGCCATCGGCATAGCCCACGGGAACGGTGGCGATGCGGCTGGGGCGCAAGGCGGTCCAGGTGGCGTTGTAGCCGACGCCGGCGCCGGCCGGGATGTCGCGGACTTGCAGCACCCGGGCACGCAGGCGGATGGCGGGGCGCATGGGGTTGGGCTGGCCAGGGGTGGGGTTCACGCCATACAGCGCCGCTCCGGGGCGGGCGAGGTCGGAGCCGAAGCCCTGCAGGAAAATCCCTGAGGAGTTGGACAGGCTGCGCGGCGCCGGCGGCAGCCGGGCGCAGGCGGCGGCGAAGGCGGCGTGCTGCCGGGCGTTCTGCGGATCGTCCGGCATCTCGGCGGCGGCCAGGTGGGTCATCACGAAAAGCACATCAATGTCATCCAGCCGGGAAGGGTCGGCGGCCAACACGTCCAGCTCGGCTGACGGCAAGCCGAGGCGGTTCATGCCGGTGTCCACGTGTAGCAACGCGGGCAGGGGGCGGCCAGCGACGCGGGCTTGGGCGGCGTAGGCGTCCACCTCCCCAAGGGATCCCAGGACCGGGAGAATTCCGGTTTCGGCATAGGTGGCGGCGTCGCCGGGCCATAGCCCGTTGAGCACCGCCAGCATGGCGCCGGGCAGCAGGCCGCGGATGGCCAGCGCTTCCTGCAGGTGCGCCACGAAGAAATGACGACATCCCGCGGAATGGAGCGCCGTCGCGACCTGACAAGCGCCAAGGCCATAGGCGTCGGCCTTGAGCACGCCCGCAACCGGCCCGCCGTGGCGGGCGGACAGGGCGCGCCAGTTGGCGACGACCGCGCCAAGGTCCACCTCAAGGACCGACGCGGCTGTGGGACAGGGCATTGCCGCCCTCCTGCCTGTTTGAAGGCGCCCAGCAAAGCGGTTTTGTCCAGCCGAGGCAAATGAGCAGGCTCCAGTTCGCACGGAGCCAATCCGCACGGTTCCAGCCCGCACGGGGCCAGCCGGGAAGCCATCGTCAGCAGGTGTCATCATGCCTGCCTTGTTCAAGCTGTGCGAACAGGAGATGATCCCGGCATGAGCATTGCCGACACCGCATCTGACGACGAGGTTGCCCTGCTGCTCGCGCAGTGCGCCCAGGCCGACGGCGCCGCCTTCCGCCGCCTGTACGAGCAGCAGTCCCCGTTCCTGTATGGCGTCGCTCTCCGCATCACCCGGCAGCCCGCGCTGGCGTCCGACGCCGTGCATGACGCCCTGCTGCAAGTCTGGCGCAATGCCGCGCGCTATGATCCCGTCCGTGGCAACGCCCGCGCCTGGCTGCTCAGCCTGGTCCGGTATCGTGCGCTGGACGCCATCGGCCGCATCGGCAGGGAAGTGCAGGCCGTCGAGGCGCCGGAGCAGGCGGACCCGGACCCTGGGGCGCTGGACCGCCTGCTGTCCTCGGAGGCGGGAACGGCGCTGCACAAGTGCCTGCGCGGCATTGATCCCGACCGCCGGCGGTTGGTGCTGATGGCCTTCATGGATGGAATGAGCCATTCCGAGCTTGCGGCCAAGGTGGCCCAGCCAATGGGCAGCGTGAAGTCGGGCATCCGCCGGGCACTTCAGGCGTTGCGGACCTGCCTTGAGGAACTGGGGGCATGACGGACGAAGCAGCCGCCGGCGATCCCGGCGACGATCCCGACCTGGCCGCCGCGGAATACGTGCTGGGCACCCTTCCAGCGGCGCAGGCCCGCGCGATGGAGGCGCTCGCCCTGTCCGACCCAGCCGTGGCTGCGCAGATCGAGGGTTGGCAGGTCCGGCTTGCGCCGTTGGCGGCCCTGGCCGTCCCGCGCCGGCCGCCGCCGGAGCTATGGCGGCGCCTGGCCCTGGCCACCGGGATCGAAGACGCGCAGGCCCGCCGCCGCACCCGGCGTGGCCCGGTGCGGGGATTGTGGGGCAGCCTGGGGTTCTGGCGCCTCGGCACACTCGGGGCGACGGCGGCGGCGGCGGCGATGGCGGTCCTGCTGCTGCGCCCGCCGCTCCCGGCGCAGCCCGATTTCCTGGCGGCGCTGTCGCCGGCCGGCGCACCCGGGGCCACCTTCCTGGTCCGCATCGGCCCGGACGGCTCGGCAACGGTCGTGGCGACGACGGCGCCGGACCAGGCGCCGGGACGAGCGCTGCAGCTTTGGGCGCTGCCGGCGGGCGGCACCGTTCCTATCAGCCTTGGCGTCCTGCCGCCCGACGGGCGTGCCCAACTGCGCGCACCCGCCCGCGCTGGCACGCAACTGCTGCTCAGCGACGAGCCTGAGGGCGGCTCGCCGACAGGGCAGCCCACCGGCCCGGTCCGGTATCAGGGCGCCATCACCGTCGGCGGCTGACCTTGGACGCGAAGCACGGCTCCCGCATGCGGGATTGCGTGCCGCCATCGCGGCCTGGCGGTCGCCTTGGATTGGCTTCGTTGCATTTGCAGGCATGCCGGCGGCGCGCCCGGCGACGGCGCACCACCGGAGGCCAGATCGCCCGATAAATCATTGCATGTCGCCGTTAGCGTGGTCGTGCTGCGGGATGACGCTGAAAGCAGTGATGTGCGCCGGCGAGCGCCAGCACAGCAATTGCTTATTGCTTTTCTTTGCGCTGGCTCGCGTTTTAATAGTTCAGTGGATCCTGCCGGTTCTTAATGGTTGCTGCTGAAGTATGCTTACACTACCGATCATTGAAATCTGTGAGCCGTTTCGCATCCGATTTCTTGCCGGCGGAGTATTAGGGGGATGTAGATGCAACCCCTGGCATGGATTGGAACGGAACGATGATGCAATGCAAGCGCGGCAGGCCAGCAGCCGGTAGCCCTGCTCATCGGCCATCTGCGCCGCTGGTTTGGGGAAGGGCCGCGGCTCTGTGCGTCACCGTACTGGACAGCAAGCGTGCGAAGGACTGACATTTTGGCCAGTTACGACCAGGATACCTTGCGCGTGCTGCTCATCGAGGATGAGGAGGACGTTGCCCGCGCGATTCTACGGGGATTCACGCGGGCTGGGCTGATCGCCGCCTGGGCGAGCAGCGGACACGCCGGGTTGAATCTGAAGTGCAGCTTCAAGCCGCATGTCGTGCTGCTGGACTTGGTCCTTCCCGACATGGACGGACGGTCATTGGTTGCGATGCTTGGCCACCCGCGGAACTGCGGCGTGATAGTGCTGTCCGGAATGCTGGACGAGGCGGACCAGGTGATTGGCGGGGATTTCGGCGCCGACGACTTCATGGCGAAGCCGCCGCACATGCGGGAGCTCGTCGCCCGGATCCGTGCCGTCCACCGAAGGGTCAACCTGCTTGGCAACCGGGTCCGTACAACGTCCGGCGGGCGGTTGGGCGCCAGGGCTTAGGGGCTGGCGGAGTCCACGCGGGCAGGCATCACGCCCAACGCCGCCTTTCACCATGGTATTCGTGACAGTGAGCGGTCGTCCGGCGTGGCGTCGCCTAATCGGACGTCTGAATTTGCGGCTCTGTGCGGCAAGGCCGCAAGCGGCTTGCAGCGAAGCGTAACTAACGGCCGACCGCTGGACGCGGCTTGCGTCAGTCATCCCCCGCATGGATCACGTCCAGGTCCGCGAAGCGCGTGAACTCGCCCTCGAACAGCACGTCTATCTTGCCGGTGGGACCGTGGCGCTGCTTCTCGATCAGGATCTCGGCCTTGTTGTGGACCAGCTCCATGTCGCGCTGCCACTTGTCCAGTGCTGACTGGAATTTGTCCTCGCTGTCGAAGGCCATCTGCTTCGGGGCGCGCTGCTGCAGGTAATACTCGTCGCGATAAACGAACAGCACCATGTCGGCATCCTGCTCGATAGTGCCGGATTCGCGCAGGTCTGACAGTTGCGGGCGCTTGTCCTCACGGCTTTCCACGGCGCGGGACAGCTGGGACAGCGCCAGGACCGGCACCGCCAGCTCCTTGGCGATGGCCTTCAGCCCCTGGGTGATCTGGCTGATTTCCAGAACCCGGCTTTCCGGCTTGGTACCGACACTCGGACGCATCAGTTGCAGATAGTCAATCACTACGAGGCTCAGGCCCTTGGTCCGCTTTAACCGACGGCAGCGGGTGCGCAGCGCCGAGAGCGTGATGGCCGGCGTGTCGTCTATGTGCAGGGGCAGCCCGGCGATCTCCCGGCTGACCTGCACGAAGCGGTCGAAGTCCTTTTGCCCGATCTCGCCCCGGCGGATGCGGTCGCCGGACACCCGCGCCTCTTCTGCTAGCAGCCGGGTCGCCAACTGCTCCGCGCTCATTTCCAGGGAGAACACCGCGACCGACCCCTTGGGAAGCGCATTCGGGTCGGCGGACCGGGCCTCACGCACCAGGGCGTGCGCGGCGCCGAAGGCGATCTTGGTCGCAAGCGCCGTCTTGCCCATGCCGGGACGGCCGGCGAGGATCATCAGATCGGAGGGGTGCAGGCCGCCGGTCTTCTTGTCCAAGTCGCGCAGCCCGGTGCTCAGGCCGCTCACGTGGCCGGCCCGGCGGAACGCGCGCTCCGCCCCCAGGATCGCCTCGGTCAGCGCCCGCTCGAAGGTGACGAAACCGCCGTCGTTGCCGCCTTGGGTCGCCAGGCGGAACAGCTCGGACTCGGCCAGCTCGATCTGCTGGCGGCCGTCCAGCTCGGCCTCCATGCCGAAGGCGTTGTTGACGACGACCTCGCCGATATCAATCAACTGCCGGCGCAGCCAGGCGTCGTGGACGGCACGGCCATACTCGCCGGCATTGATGATGCCGACCATCGCCATCAGCAGTTGCGCGAAGTAGGCGGTACCACCGACCTCGTCCAACAAGCCGGAATGCTCGAACTCCGCCTTCAGCGTCACGGCATCGGCCAGTTGCCCGGCCTCGACCCGGCGGACGATGGCTTGGTAGATGCGGCCGTGCACGGGGTCCACGAAGTGCTCGGGCGAGAGGAACTCGCTGACCCGCTCATAAGCCTTGTTGTTGGCCAGCAGCGCGCCGAGCAACGCCTGCTCCGCCTGCTGGTTGGAGGGCGGCTGGCGCTGCGACAGGCCAAGCAGGGGGGAGTGGATTTCGTTCATCGGCCACCCAGCATAACCTATCTCGCCGGGTCCGGGCAGAGTCCCCGCCTGTGTATGACTGTGGATTAGGGGGACAACACCGGATGTGGCTGCCGAGCCACGGTCGCGCCGGCCTGCCACAGATAGTCGCGTGTCAGCGGCACGGCATCCACCGACGCCGCAAGCTGCATCTGCCAAACCATGTGACCGGTATGGCGGAACGCCAGCTCGGCGCCGGCGAGGTAGAACTCGAACATGCGGCAGAAGCGCTCGTCGTAAAGCGCGGCGACGGCGTCGTGCCGGGCCAGCAGGTTGCTGCGCCAGTGGCGCAGGGTTTCGGCGTAATGCAGGCGCAGCACCTCGACGTCAGTGACGTGCAGGCCGCTGGCTTCGACGGCGGGCAGGACCTCGCTGAGCGCAGGGGAGTAGCCGCCTGGGAAGACATACTTGGCGAGCCAGGGATTCGTGGTGGCGGGGCCATGGCTGCGGCCGATGCTGTGCAGCAGCGCCACCCCGTCCGGCGCCAGCACCCGGCGCAGCACGCCGAAGAAGCTGCGGTAGTGGTTGACGCCCACATGCTCGAACATGCCGACGGAGACGATGCGGTCCCATTCGCCGGCAAGCGCGCGGTAGTCCAGCAGCTCGAACCGCACCCGGTCCTGCAACCCGGCGTCCACGGCGCGGGCGCGGGCGGCGGCGAGCTGTTCCTCGGACAGCGTGATGCCGGTGACGTGGACGCCGTGCTCGCGCGCCAGGGTCAGCGCCATGCCGCCCCAGCCGCAGCCGATGTCCAGCACGCGCAAGCCTGGCCGGAGCAGCAGCTTGGCGGCGATCAGGCGCTTCTTGGCGGCCTGCGCCTCGTCCAGTGTCTCACTGCCGGCTGGGAAGTAGGCGCAGGAGTACTGGCGGTCGGCATCCAGCAGCAGGGCATACAGGCGCCCGTTCAGGTCGTAATGGTGCGCGGCGTTGCGGCGGGCGCGGGCGGCGGGGTTGAACTGCGCCCAGCGCTTCAGTGCGGCGGCAAGCAGCCCGTGCAGGGCCATGACCGGCTGCCGGCCACCCTGAACGAGGTTGGTCATCAGCAGGTCCAACGCATCGTAGATGGTGCAGCCGTCCGGGGCGATGGCGCCGTCCATGTAGCCTTCGCCGAGCGCCAGCCCAGGGTTCAGCACCATTCGGCGCACGGCGGCCCAGTCCGATACGGTGAAGGCGACGGCCGGGCCGGGCGCGCCCTCGTGGCGGGACACACGGCCGTCGGGGTAGCGGACCTGCAGGCTGCCGACGACGAGGAAGCGCCGGATCAGGCTGTCCAGGGCGTAACGCATGGCATCTCCGGATATGCCGGCCAACGGGGTAGCGATGAACGGCTGCGGTGGCTAGTCCCGAGCGGTGCTGCGCCCGCTCCCTTTCCCTTCGGGAGAGGGTTGGGGTGAGGGGGTCTTGAGGGTGGTGCCTGCCCACGCAGAGCTGCATTCTGTTGGCACCGTTGGCGCCCCGCTCCGCAGCCAAGACCCCCTCACCCCGGCCCTCTCCCGGAGGGAGAGGGAGACGCAATCACGATTTGACGACCTGCTTATAGAGCGCGGCATACTCCCGTGCCGGGCCGGCCCAGCCGACCTCGGCGCGCATGGCGTTGCGCTGCATCTGCGCCCAGTCGGACGGACGCGCCCATAGGACTGCGGTGCGGGCCAGCGCGCCCTCCAGGGCAGGCAGGGTCACGGGGGAGAAGGTGATGCCGGTGGCGACGCCTGCGGCGAGGCCGACGGGGTTCGCGTCTATGAGGGTGTCGGACAACCCGCCCACCCGCGCCACCACAGGCATCGCGCCGTAACGGAGGGCGCACATCTGCACCAGGCCGCACGGCTCGAACCGCGACGGCACAAGCACCGCGTCGGCGCCGGCCTGGATCGCATGGGCCAGCGGCTCGTCGAAGCCGATCACCGCCGCGACCTGGCCCGGGTGCGCGGCGGCAGCGGCGGCAAGGCTGCGCTCCAGCGCCGGGTCGCCGGCACCGAGCACGACGAGCTGCGCGCCGTGGGACAGCAGAGCGGGAATCGCGCCCAGCAGCAGGTCCATGCCCTTCTGCTCCGTCAGCCGGCTGATCGCGCCGAATAGCAGGGTGCCGGGACTGGGCGTCAGGCCTACCAGCGCCTGCAGCGCCGCCTTATTGCGCGGACGGCGGCGCAGGCGGGCGACGCTGTACTGGGCCGTGATGTGCGGGTCAGCGGCAGGGTCCCAGACTGCGGTGTCCAGCCCGTTTAGGATGCCGTGCAGGTCCGCGGCCCGGCTCCGCAGCAGGCCGTCGAGGCCCATGCCGCCCTCCGGTGTCATGATCTCCGCGGCATAGGTAGGGGATACCGTCGTGATCCCGTCCGACAGCCGCAGCCCGGCCTTGAGCGTGCCGATGCCGCCGTAGAACTCCACCCCGTCAATGCTCCAGGCCGCATCCGGCAGGCCCAGCGTGCCAAATAGCCCGGCGGGGAAGCGGCCCTGGAACGCTAGGTTGTGGATGGTCGTCACAGTCGCCGGCCGGGTGCCGCCGCCGAAGTGGAGGTAGGCCGGCGCCAGCGCCGCCTGCCAGTCGTGCGCATGGACTACGTCCGGCGCCCAGCCGCCATCGCCGCGGCCCAGCATCGCCCCCACCTGCGACAGCGCCGCGAAGCGGGCCAGGTTGTCCGGCCAGTCCGCCCCGTCCGGCCCGGCATAGGGCGACCCGGGCCGGTCATACAGATGCGGCGCGTCCAGCGCATACAACGACAGCCCGGACGCCGTGCCGGCCAGCACCCGGGCCGGGCCGCCGAACAGGTCCGGCAGGTCCAGCACCGGTGACGCCTTCTGTAGCGCCTTCATCACCGCGGGGTAGCCGGGCACGAGGCTGCGCACCTCCACCCCCTCATGCTTCAAAGCACCCGGCAGCGTGCCGGCCACATCGGCCAGGCCGCCGGTCTTGATGATGGGATAAATCTCCGACGTAACGGAGAGAACGCGCATCGCCGTCATGCCGGGCGGCACCCGCTCTGGCCAAGCGTCATCGCGCAGCTTGCCGCCCCGCAAGCGGCACGCAATGGCGGTGCAGGATGGCCGGGGTCGTCACGCTTGGTCATCGGCATCAGCCTTGCAGCTTGTCAATCATCGGTTGGGTGATCAGGCACACGCCACGCTCCGTACGGCGGAACCGGGCGGCGTCGGCCACCGGGTCCTCCCCCACTACCAGCCCTTCCGGAATGCGCACGCCGCGGTCCACCACGACGTTCGTCAGCCGGGCATGGCGGCCGATCTCGGCATAGGGCAACACCACTCCGCACTCGACCGTGCTGTAGGAATGGGTGTGGACGCCGGTGAACAGCAGGGAGCGCCGGACCGACGCGCCGGACACGATGCAGCCGCCGGACACCAGGCTGCTGACGGCGCTGCCTCGGCGGTCGTCCTCGTCGTGCACGAACTTGGCGGGCGGTACGATCTCGCCATACGTCCAGATCGGCCACTCCACGTCATACAGGTCCAGGCCCGGGACGAAGTCGGTCAGGTCAATGTTCGCCTCCCAATAGGCGTCCACCGTGCCCACGTCGCGCCAGTAGGCCTCGTTCTCGTGCGACGAGCGCACGCAGGAGCGGGTGAAGCGGTGCGCCATCGCCTTGCCGCCGCGCACGATGCCGGGGATGATGTCGCGGCCGAAGTCGTGGCTGCTGTCCGCCCGTGCTGCGTCCTGCTTGAGCTGCTCGATCAGGAACTTGGTCTCGAACACGTAGATGCCCATGCTGGCCAGCGCCTGGTCGGGGCTGCCGGGGATGCCGGGCGGGTCCTTGGGCTTCTCCAGGAAGGAGAGGATGCGGTCGCTGGCGTCCACGGCCATCACGCCGAAGGCGGTCGCCTCCATCCGCGGCACCTCGATGCAGCCCACCGTGACGTCGGCATCCTGCTCGACGTGCTGCTGCAGCATCGGCTCGTAGTCCATCTTGTAAACGTGGTCGCCGGCCAGCAGCACGATGAAGTGGGGGGCGTAGCTCTCGATGATGTCTATGTTTTGGTAAACTGCGTCGGCAGTGCCGGCATACCAGCTCGTCTCGCTCACGCGCTGGCTCGCGGGCAGGATGTCGAAGCTTTCGTTGCGCTCGGGCCGGAAGAAGTTCCAGCCACGCTGCAAGTGTCGGATCAGGCTGTGGGCCTTGTACTGCGTGGCGACGCCGATCCGGCGTATGCCGGAGTTCAGTGCGTTGGACAGTGCGAAGTCTATGATGCGCGACTTGCCGCCGAAGTAAACGGCGGGCTTGGCGCGGATGTCCGTCATCTCCATCAGCCGGCTGCCGCGCCCGCCGGCCAGCACGTAGGCCATGGCATGCCGGGCTAGCGGCGCGCCGGCCGCCGCGGCGCCCAGGGAGCGCGGCGGGAAGGGCGGGATCATGCAGAAGTCCCCAGGGTAGACTTCGCCCCCCAGATCTCGTCAGCGTATTCCCTGATTGTGCGGTCGGAGGAGAACCAGCCGACCCCTGCCGTGTTCATCACCGACTTGTACCACCAGGCCGCCGGGTCCTGCCAGGTGCTGGCAACGATCCGCTGCTGCGCCAGGTAGCTTTCGAAGTCGGCGGCGACCAGGAAGGTATCGCGTTCCAGCATGTCGGCGATCAGGCCCTCGTATCGGTCTGGCTCGCCCGGCGAGAACACGCCGGAGCGTATGCCCTGCAACGCCTGGGACAGCGCGCGGGAGGCCGCCACGTCCTCATATGCCTCGAGGCCCCGCCGGGTGCGGGCGGCAACCTGCTCCGCGGTCATGCCGAAGATGAAGATGTTGGCGGCGCCGACCCGGTCGCGGATTTCCACGTTGGCGCCGTCCAGCGTGCCGATGGTGACGGCCCCGTTCAGTGCCAGCTTCATGTTGCCGGTCCCCGACGCCTCCATCCCCGCGGTGCTAATCTGTTCGGACAGGTCGGCGGCGGGGATGATCTGCTCGGCCAGGCTTACGTTGTAGTTCGGCAGGAACACGATCTTGAGCCGGCCGGCGACGGAGGGGTCGCCGTTCACGACCTGCGCCACGTCGTGCGCCAGGCGGATCACCTGCTTCGCCAGCTTGTAGCCCGGCGCCGCCTTGCCGGCGAAGATCTTGACCCGCGGCGCCCAGTCCTGCGTCGGCTCCGCCCGGATCGCGTTATACAGCGCCACGGCGTGCAGCACGTTGAGCAGTTGGCGCTTGTACAGGTGGATGCGCTTGATCTGCACGTCGAACATCGCGTGCGGGTCCACGGCGATGCCGACGCGTTCGGCGATCAGCGCGGCCAGCGCGTCCTTGCGCCCCTGCCGCTCCCGCGCGAAGGCCGCCTGGAAGGCAGGGTCCGCGGCATGGGCGCGCAGGTCCTGCAACGCCTCGGGATCATGCAGCATCCGGGGGCCGATGGTGTCCACGATCAGCCGGGTCAGGCCGGGATTTGCGCGGTGCAGCCAGCGGCGGAAGGTGATGCCATTGGTCTTGTTGTTGATGCGTCCGGGGTAGATGGCGTTCAGGTCCGCGAACACCGTCTGCTGCATCAGGGCGGTGTGCAGCGCCGACACGCCGTTGATCGAGTGCGACCCCATGAAGGCCAGGTGTCCCATGCGGACCCGACGCCCGTGCCGCTCGTCAATGACGGACGCCGCGCGCAGCAACTGGTCCGCCGCCGGGCCGGTCGTGCCGCCCAGGGACAGGCGCACGCCCTCTAGGTGGCGGCCGTTCAGCAGGTAGATGATCTGCATGTGCCGGGGCAGCAGCCGCTCCATCAGCGGCACGGCCCAGGTTTCCAGCGCCTCGGGCAGCAGGGTGTGGTTGGTGTAGCCGAAGGTGGCGACGGTGATGCGCCAGGCCTCGTTCCACTCGACGCCGTGCACGTCCAGCAGCAGGCGCATCAGCTCGGCGACGCCGATGGCCGGGTGGGTGTCGTTGAGCTGGATCGCGGCCTTGTCGGGGAGCGTCGCCACATCGCCGAACTGCTCGACATGGCGGCGCAGCAGGTCCTGCAGGGATGCCGAGGCGAAGAAGAACTCCTGGCGCAGCCGCAACTCCTGGCCGGAGTCGCTTTCGTCGCCGGGATACAGCACGCGCGAGACGGCCTCGGTCCGGACGCGATCGCGCATGGCGCCGACATGGTCGCCGCGGTTGAAGTCGTCCAGGTGCATCGGCTCCCCGGCGCGCGCGGACCATAGGCGCAGGGTGTTGGCGTGCTGGCCGGCGCCCGTCGCAGTCTCGCCGCCGATGACCGGCGTGTCGTAGGCGATGGCGGACAGGGTTTCCGCCGGGGTCCAGACGTAGGCGGTGCGCCCGTCCGCATGCGTCTGCCCGCTGACGGTGCCGCCGAAGCCGATGGGGTAGGCGACCTCCGGCCGCTCGAATTCCCAGGGGTTGCCGAAGCGTAGCCAGTCCTCCGGCAGCTCCTCCTGCACGCCGTCCCGCACGACCTGGCGGAACAGCCCCTGCTCGTAGCGTATGCCGTAGCCGTGAGCGGGGATGCCCAGGGTCGCCATGCTCTCCATGAAGCAGGCGGCGAGGCGTCCTAGGCCGCCGTTGCCGAGGGCGGCGTCCGGCTCCTGCTCCTTGATGCGGTCGAGGTCCACGCCCTCGGCGGCGAGCGCTGTGCGCACCGCGTCGAGCAGGCCGAGGTTGCCGATGCAGTCAAACAGCAGGCGGCCGATCAGGAACTCCAGGGACAGGTAGTAAACCCGCTTCGCGCCGGTCTGGTAGGTGCTTCGGGTGGTGTCGAACCAGCGGTCCACCATGGTGTCCCGCACGGCCAGCGCGGTGGCGACGAACCAGTCGCGCTCGCTTGCCGTAATCGGTGACTTGCCGACCTGGTAGGTCAGCTTCGCCATGATGCGCGCCCGCCAGGTATCGGTGTCGGACGTGGCGACGTCTAGGGGCGCGGGGTGATCCATGGGGACCTCATCAGACATCGGATGTTAAGGTGCGGCTGTTCCGACCTTCGCATCCCCCGTCCAATCCCGCCAGAGGAGGATGAGCGCCGCCATGACAGCCGGGCCGAGGAACAGGCCCAGCAGCCCGAAAGTTTCCACCCCGCCCAGGATGCCCAGGAGCACCCACAGGAAGGGCAGCTTGGTCGTGCCGCCGATCAGCACCGGGCGCACGGCGTGGTCGGCGACGAAGATGACGACCATGCCGACCGCGAACAGCCCGATGGCGATGCCCGTGCTGCCCGCGGCCAGCACCAGCAGGGCGGCCACGGCCAGTATCACCGGGGCACCCATCGGGATCACGGCCGCCACCGCCGTCAGCGCGCCAAGCAGTACCGGATGCGGCGCCCCGGCCAGGGCGTAGCCGATACCCAGCAGCGCGCCCTCGCCCAGCCCGACCAGCACCATGCCGTTCACCGTGCCGTGGATGGAGGCCACGATCTGCCGCCCGACCATCTCCCCGTGCCGGCCGACCAGGCGGCGGCTGGCAACCTGCATCCGAGCCACCAGCGCGTCGCCGTCGCGGTAAAGGAAGAACAGCGTGACGAGCGTGAAGGTGAAGAGCAGGCCCCGGCGCAGGACCTGCTCCCCTACCCGGCGCCCGGTTTGCAGCATCTCCGTCCGGTCCAGCCGGCCCAGCAGGGCCTTGGCGCCGTCGGGCTGCGCCAAGTTGGCGTCCCACCACCCTGCGGCCTGCTGCCCGGCCAGCGGCAGGTGGGCCAGCCATCCCGGCGCGGGAACGCCATGCTCCCGGGCTTGCATGATCCAGCGCCCCGCCTCCTCGGCCTCGCGCCCGGCCTGCACCGCCGCCAGCGCGAGCGGAACCACGAACAGCAGCGTGGCGCCGGCCGTGAACAGCAGCGGCATCAGGACGTTATGGCGCCCGGCGCCGAACCGGGCCTGGGTCCGCCAGTACAGCGGCCAGGTGGCGATGGCCAGGATGCCGGCCCAGAGCAGGGCGCGGACGAAGCCCTCAAGCACGTAGGCGCCCATCGCGATCAGCGCGAGGGATAGCGCGATCCGCGCCGCGCTCTGCCCGCGCAGAATCGAGTCCGGCGGTTCTGGCGCGGCTGCGGCGGGCATGATGACCGCTTGCGGGCCAGGCATGACAGCCACCTGTGCGTTGGATGTGGCGGCTGTTTGCTCGATGGAGGGCGGGGTGATGTCCACGGAACCTGCTGTCATGGTGGAGTTGGTTCAGCCTATAGCATGGCAACGCAGCCTGGGCAGCCTTGTTCCTAGGCCGGATTGAAGGGGGCGGGCGTGGGTGAAACCGGGACTGAGGGCGCGGGGCCTACGGATTGGCGGACCGACGGGGTGCGGGTGATCCCCGGGGACAGCCTGGACACCAACACGCCGCAAACGCCGGGCATGAACCGGGCGGCGGCGATTAACTTCGCCCGTGTGGGCGCGCAGCGGATCTGGGCAGGGACCGTCCACATCCACCCTGACGCCAAGACCGGCGCGCACCATCATGGCGCGCTGGAAAGCGTGATCTTCGTGATCCGCGGGCGCGCCCGGATGCGCTGGGGCGAGAAGCTGCAATGGGTGGCGGAGGCCGGCCCGGGCGACTTCATCTTCATCCCGCCCTATGTGCCGCACCAGGAGATCAACGCCTCTACGGACGAGACGCTGGAGTGCGTGCTGGTGCGCAGCGACCAGGAGGCGGTGGTGGTGAACCTGGACATCGAGCCGGTCGAGCGGCCGGAGGGGGTGGCGTGGGTGGATCCGATCCATAAGGGGGAGGAGCCTGATGCATGAATGTTCCCGTTCCACTCGGTTCTGATGAGGCTCGATGCAGTCAGGATGCGGTGTCAAACGGACGCAAGAGCGCCTATGGAGCAAACATGATTGCTTTTTCAGAACGTATTGTACGGCTGTGGTTCCAAGTGTTTTGACGCCATAGAACTATTCTGTATCATGCTTGCGAGTTTGCTGAGCGAGGCAGAAAGTTTTGTAGTAGGCGACTTACGTGGCTGTCCAGGTGGCACTGGAGTAACGCTTGTTGGATAGGTTTGCCGTAGATGGGTACAATGTTGGAAGAGTGGCTGCGAAATCAAATGACTATAAGGAGTTTGTGCTTTGAGGTATCACTCCCATATCGGGCAAGATCGTTGGGTGCTGGAAACTCTGAATTTCAGACGTGACGCATACTTTTTAGAGTTTGGAGCTTTTGATGGTATTTCATCGAGCAACACTTTGACGCTTGAGCGCGATTATGGTTGGTCTGGGATTGTGGTAGAGGCAAATCCGACCTACTACCCTGATGTATGCAAAAATCGCAGATGTATCACCATCAATGCTGCACTTTGGACTGAGAGCCGTCAAGAGTTGGAAATGATTGACGCCCATGGTTTGTCAAGTGTTGCAAGCAGGATGAACTTCGATGGCAATCAGGATGGCAGGAAGGAAATTTCGAAAGGCTTATTTAGGATTGATACAATAAATCCCACAGAGCTATTGCGACGCTTCAAGGCCCCTCAGCGCATTGAATATCTTTCGCTGGACGTTGAAGGTTGCGAGTTTGATGTCCTCAAGTCTATTGACTTCGACTACTACCAGATTGCGATGGTTTCGGTCGAGCATTCGCATGTGCCAAGCCGTCAGAACGACCTGAGATCATTCATGCTGCCCAAAGGTTACTTCTTTTACGAGCGTTTTTATGACGACTGGTACTTCCACCCGAAGTATCTAGCCGAATTGCAGCTCGTCAACGAGGCATTCGATCCGGAAACGGCCTTCAAACGGGTGTGCGACGACTTTAAAGTAGTTTAAATGGGAGATAGAGTAGATGCTTGACATGACAATGAGAAAGTTGCGCCTTTTTTCTGGCATGGCATCTTGTGGACGGCGTAGATGATTCACGATGAGTAGGGACTATATCGAGGTCGCGATTTGATAGATTAAGCAGCCCAAGCAGGATACTTTCGCCTTGCTTGATTGGGCTGCTTACCCGGTTAGAGCGGGGGTGCTGCTTAAAGGATGATCCACCTGCCCTTGTCAGCAAAGCCCACCTGTGGCACCTGCCCGGTCAATGCTGGATCGGGGAATTTGCATGAGCGATCAATCCGCGATCCAGGACGTCGAGCGGGCGATCTGGGGCCAGGACCCCGGGGCCTTGCTGCGCCTTCCGCCGATCCCGCCCGAAAGCTGGCCGGGTTCGGTGCAGCAGGACTGCCGCGCCTTCGGCCTCGATGCGCCGCTGAAGCATCCGTTGGCGGCCCTGCCGGGCAACCCCGCCATCGCCGTCGTGATGATGGTGAAGGACGAGGCCGACATCATCGGCCATAACCTGGCCTGGCTCTACTTCATCGGCGTCCGGCGCTTCGTGATCTCCGACAACGGCTCGGCTGATGGCACCGGCGCCGCCATCGAGGCATTCCGGACCCGCCACGATGAAGCGGAGGTCGTGGTGATCGCCGACCCGCTGGTCAGCTATGTGCAAAGCCTGAAGACCACGGGGATGCTGCGCTACGCCCTGTCCATCTGGCCCGACCTGCGATGGGTTTTCCCGCTGGACGCCGACGAGTTCCTGATCCCGTCGCAAGGCTTCGGGGTGCTGGACAGCCTGCCGGATAGCGTCGAGGTCATCACGATCCCCAAGGTGATCCACTTCCGCCACCGCCTCGGCGGCGAAGCCGACACCGGGTCGCCGCTCGGCGCCATGGCGCTGCGCAGCCCGCTGTTCTGCGTGCCGCCCAAATGCGCCTGCCGGGCCGGGCTGCACCTGACGATAACCGGCGGCAACCATCACATCCGGCGCGTGGACGGGCACACCCCGGGGCACCGTGGCGGCCTGTCGCTCGGCTTTTATTACCGCGAATTCCAGACCCGCAGCTTCGAGCACTTCCTCAGGAAGGTCAGGAACGGCGGCAAGGCGATCCTGGCGGCAAAGGCAGAGGGCCGGGCCGAGGGCGGCGACCACTGGCTGCAGTGGTTCGATGTGCTGCAGGCCCAGGGCGAAGCCGGGCTGCGGGCGACCTATGAAGGCGAGTGCGTCCGGGGAGCCGATCCCAGCTTCGTGCTCGACCCGTTTCACGGCGTCGCGGGCGCATGAAGCGTGCCTTCCATTCCTGACTCGCTGCTCCCGGCGGTGCCGCTTAACGATGGCGGCATCATCCACCTGGCCTTGCCGGCGCCAGCGGATGGGGCGGTGGCGCCGGCCGGGCTTGCCCTCATGCTCGACGGCGCGTTCGCCGGCGTGCTGCCGGTGGTCCCGGATGGTTCTGGCGCCGGCCAGTGTGTCAACGCTGTCCTGCCCACGCACCAGCTTGCCGCGCAGCTCGACCTGCTCGACCCGGCGACCGGCCGCAGCGTGCTGCCCGCGCCGGTTTCCGTCCTGGACCGTTACCGCTGCACGCTCGACGCCCTGGCGACCAGTCGCGGAGAGGTTTCGGGCAGGGTTAGCCTCGCTCCCTGGTTCGGACCGGCCGTTATAATCGAGCTGGCGCATGAGGGCCGGGTCCTGGCACAAACCATCGCCGTGCGGGCCGCCGCCGCCGATGGTGCTGCCGACGCATTTCCGTTCATCCTCCTTGTGCCAACCCTCGTCCCCGTCAATGGGACCCTGCGCTTGCACCTCCGCATCGGCACCCACGCCGCCGCCGCCGTCGAGCTATCGTCGCAGGACATGGGGTATGCCGGCTACCTCGACAGCGCCACGGAGCGGGTGCAGGGCTGGGTGGTCGGCCTGGGCCAGCGACGCCAGCGCATCGCGGTGGACATCTGGATTGACGGCGCTGTCGTCGCCACCGCGCCGGCCAACGCCCTGCGCACAGACGTGCGCGCCATAGGGATCACGACCGACCGCTGCGGCTTCAGCTACGCCCTGCCCGCAGAGTTCGATGACACCAAGGGCTACACGCTCGCCGCGACGCTCGCCGGCACCGGCATCCACCTGTGCGGCAGCCCGCGGCAGGTGCCGCCGAACGTGAGCATGGAGGGCTACTTCGACGGTTGCCACGGCACCTCGGCCCATGGCTGGGCGATGGACCGCCACCGGCCGAAGACGCCTGTGATAGTGGAGGCGGTGCTGTCCGACGGCCGCGTGCTGGGCCAGGCGGAGGCCAAGCTGTTCCGTGGCGACCTGCTGAGCGCCGGGCTGGCGGACGGGCTGTGCGCCTTCAAGATAGACCTTGGCTCCGGGTTCATGGGGCTGTTGGGCCAGCAGCTCCTGGTGCGTGTCGCGGGCACGGAGCTGTATCTGCCAGGGTCGCCCCGCACGGTCGAGCTGAACCCCAACCTGGTCCGTTTCGCCCGGCGCCAGGAGGCGGTGGCGGCAAAGGTGCTGCCGCGCCTGAAGCGGCGGCTGAACCAGGGAGCCGGCGACCTCGGCATCTCCATCATCATGCCGGTTTACAACACGCCGGCGGACATGCTGATGGAGGCCATCGCCAGCGTGCATGCCCAATGGTGCGACCTGTGGGAGCTGATCTGCGTCAACGATTGCAGCACGGAGCCGCACGTGGCGCGGACGCTGCAATACGCTGCCGCCCGCGACGCCCGCATCCGCGTCCTGCATGCCCCGGTGAACGGCGGCATCGCCGCGGCCACCAACTTCGGCCTGCGCGCCGTGCGCTACCCCTATGTAGCCTTCATGGACCACGACGACGTCATCGAGCCGGATGCGGTCTGGCAGTTGGTGCGCGCCGCTCGGCTGACCGACGCGGACTTGCTGTACTCCGACGAGGCGACGACGGACGAGAGCACCGCAGGCATCGCCGACGTGAAGTGCCGTCCGGCGTTCAGCTATGATTATTATCTCTCGCACCCCTACTTCGTGCACATGGTCTGCGTCCGCACCGCCATCGCCCAGGCGGCCGGCGGCTGGGACGTGTCCATGCCGATCAGCGCCGACGTGGACTTCGTACTGCGCGTGCTGGAGAGGTCGCGGACCGTGGCGCACGTGCCGGCGGTGCTGTATCGCTGGCGCACCCATGCGGGAAGCGCCGGGCACGCGGCGCAGTCCCGGGTGATGGCGGCGACGCGCGGGGCGCTGCAGCGCCACCTGGACCGCTGCGGGACGTGCGCGGTGGCGGCGGACGGGGTGGCGTTCAACCAGTTCGATGTAACCTGGCCGGCGGCGCCGGGCCAGATCCTGATCGTGATCCCGACCAAGAACAAGGCCAACCTGCTGCGCACCGCCATTGAGAGCATCGAGCGCACGGCGGCCGGCGCCGACTACCGCATCGTCGTCATAGACCATCAGAGCACGGAGCCAGCGGCGAAACGTTATCTGGCCACTCTGGCGCGCAGGCATACGGTCATGCCGTATCAGGGCCGGTTCAACTACTCCCGCATGAACAACCTGGCCGTCCGCACCTATGGCGCGGATGCGGAGTTCGTGCTGTTCCTGAACAACGACGTCGAGGCCTCGCATGATGGCTGGCTGGACCGGATGCGCCGGCTGGCGGCGCGCCCGGATGTGGGCTGCGTCGGCGTGCTGCTGCTGTATGCCGACCGGCGGGTGCAGCATGCCGGCGTCATCCTGGGCTTCAACGGCTCGGCCGATCACGCGATGAAGTTTACCGACGCCTACCTGGACGGGAAGGAGCGGCGTAACCTGGGCTATAACGGCTCGCTGACCTCGGTGCGTGACTTCTCCGCCGTGACGGCAGCCTGCATGATGATGCGGCGCGAGGTGTTCGACGCCGTGGGCGGTTTCGACGAGGACTTCGCCATCGGCTTCAACGATACCGACCTGTGCCTTCGCCTGCGCGGGCGCGGCTTGAAGGTGCTGTATGACGGAGGCTCCGTGCTGTTCCACTACGAAAGCGCGACGCGCAGCGACACCAAGCAGATCCTGCATCCCGAGGATACGGGCCGCCTGCTGACCCGGTGGCGCGGCGTCCTGGACGACGGCGACCCGTTCTACAGCCCGCTGCTGAGCGACCGCGTGCAGGATCACGTGCTGCGGGAAGACCCGGGATGCCGCATCGTCCACCCGCCGCGGGTGACGCGGATCAACCTGGTGCGCCTGGCTGCGGAGCCGTCCGCAGCCGCGGCCTGCCTCCCAGACGCGCCCGTGAGGAGACGAAAGCGGCAAGGGGCTTGATGGCCGCCCAGCGCGCGGCAGCGTCTCGGCAGCGACGCGGCGTGCTGGTGTGGGCAGGGCCAGGAGGGTTGATCAAGCCTCAAGGTCCCTGGAGGATCGGATTGGCCTGCAACCGTTTCCTTGGAGGCTGCGCGGCTCCGTAGCGCCATTTCGATCCATCGGCGATACGGTCACCAGACCCATTCAGGGCCAGGAGTTGGCCCGGCGCAGGTATCGCAAAAGTGCCAACGGTCGTCGCTGGGCTCGGTGGTGCGGACGAAGCAGCGGTGGGTCGGCAACCTGACCTGTTCGGCGGGCGTGAGGTCATCGCTGGGCGCGGGACTGCAGCCACGGTCATTGGGAGGCGGGACGAGGGCGTCGCCCGTCAATCGGAAGCGTCCGTACACGTCGTAGCGCAGCATCGCACCGTCGGCGTAGTCGCGGCGGAGGTGGGTCGCGCCCGGCGCGCGCCCGGTCCAGCGCGGCCAGGACCTGCATCATCTTCAAAAATCCCTGAGCGGCACAGGCGCAGGAACCAGCGGTGCATCGTGCTGAACGGCAGGAACCCCACCGCCATCTCACCTTGCAACGCGCTTTCCAACCGACTAACCCCCCCTTCGTGCGATCACTTCTAGAGGCCGTTGCCGTGCAGGACCGCAAAGCCAACGAGGCGCTTGCCCGCGAGTTCGGCCTGTCCGCCGACGAATACGGCCGCGTGCTGGCCATCATGGGCCGCACCCCCAGCCTGACGGAACTGGGCATCTTCAGCGTGATGTGGTCGGAGCACTGCTCCTACAAGTCCAGCCGCGTCTGGCTGAAGACCCTGCCGACCACCGCCCCCTGGGTGATCCACGGCCCCGGCGAGAATGCCGGCGTCGTCGCCATCGGCGACGGGCTGGTGGCCATCTTCAAGATGGAATCCCACAACCATCCCAGCTTCATCGAACCCTACCAGGGTGCAGCCACCGGCGTCGGCGGCATTCTGCGCGACGTGTTCACGATGGGGGCACGGCCGATTGCCAACCTGAACGCGCTGCGCTTCGGCTCGCCGGACGACCCACGCACCCGGCGCATCGTGGACGGCGTGGTGCGCGGCGTCGGCGGCTACGGCAACTGCGTCGGCGTGCCAACCGTGGGAGGCGAGGTCAACTTCCACCCGGCCTACAACGGCAATCCCTTGGTGAATGCCATGACGGTCGGCATCGCCCCCACCGACCGCATTTTCCTCAGTGCCGCGGCCGGCGTCGGCAACCCCGTCGTTTACGTTGGGTCCAAGACGGGGCGCGACGGCATCCACGGCGCGACGATGGCCAGCACGGAGTTCGGCAAGGATTCGGAGGAGAAGCGTCCCACCGTCCAGGTTGGCGACCCCTTCACCGAGAAGCTGCTCATCGAGGCCTGCCTGGAGCTGATGGCGACGGACGCGATCATCGGCATCCAGGACATGGGCGCCGCAGGTCTTACGAGCAGCAGCGTGGAGATGGCCGGCAAGGGCGGCGTCGGCATCGAGCTGGACCTGGACCAGGTGCCCCAGCGCGAAACGGGCATGACCGCCTACGAGATGATGCTGTCCGAGTCCCAGGAACGCATGCTGATGGTCCTGCGCCCGGACCGGCAGGACGTGGCCCGGGCGATCTTCGAGAAGTGGGAGCTGGACTTCGCGGTGATCGGCCACCTGACCGACACCGGCCATATCGTCATCCGGCACGGCGGCGAGGTGATGGCCGACATCCCGCTGGACCCGCTGGCCGAGCAGGCACCGCTGTATCACCGGCCCACCGCCGAGACGCCGCATCGTCCGCCGCTGGGCGACGTGCCGGACCCGGTCGGCCTGGCCTCCGCGCTGGAGACCCTGATCGGCTGCCCGGACCTGTGCTCCCGCGCCTGGGTTTGGAATCAGTATGACAGCACCATCGGCGGCCAGACCGTGAAGCGCCCCGGCGGCGCCGACGCCGCCGTCGTCCGCATCGAGGGCCTTGACCGGGCACTTGCGCTCACCACCGATTGCACCCCGCGCTACTGCGCCGCCGATGCCGAGGCCGGGGGGATGCAGGCGGTCGCCGAGGCCTGGCGCAACCTGACGGCCGTGGGCGCCCAGCCGCTGGCGATCACCGACAACATGAACTTCGGCAACCCCGAGAAGCCGGAGATCATGGGCCAGTTCGCGGCCAGCATACGCGGTATGGCGGCGGCTTGCATCGCGCTGGACTTCCCGGTCGCGAGCGGCAACGTCAGCCTTTATAACGAGACCGAGGGCCGCGGCATCCTGCCCACCCCCGCCATCGGCGGCCTAGGCGTGCTGGACCGGGCGCAGGACTGCGTCGGCCTAGCGCTGCAGCCGGGCCTGCACCTCATGCTGGTCGGCGAGACCGCGGGCTGGCTGGGCCAGTCGCTGTGGCTGCGGGAGATTGCGGGCAGGGAGGACGGCCCGCCGCCGCCGGTGGACCTGGCCGCGGAGCGACGCAATGGCGACCTGGTGCGCGGCCTCATCCTGGGCGGCAACGTCCATGCCTGCCACGACGTGTCGGACGGCGGCCTGCTGGTCGCGGTCGCGGAGATGGCCCTGGCCGGACGCACCGGCGCGACCCTGGAGCACGACGGCGGCCACGCCTTCTGGTTCGGCGAGGACCAGTCCCGCTACGTCTTGGCCGTTGCCGACCCTGCTCCGATCCTGGTCGCCGCCGCCGCGACGGGCATCGCCGTCACGCGCCTCGGCACGTCCGGCGGCGACGGTTTGACACTGCCCGGCGGCGTGTCCATATCGCTGGAACGGTTGCGGACGGCGCATGAGCGCTTCTTCCCGGCCTGGATGGAGTCCTGACGCATGGCGATGGTCGCAAGTGAGATCGAGGCCCTGATCCGGGCCGCCCTGCCCGACGCCCAGGTCAAGATTGACGACCTGGCCGGCGACGGCGACCATTACGCCGCCACCGTCGTCAGCGAAGCCTTCCGCGGACGCTCCCGCGTCCAGCAGCACCAGATGGTTTATGCCGCCCTGCGCGGCCGTATGGGCGGGGAGCTGCACGCCCTGGCCCTGCAGACCTCCCACCCGCAATAGGAGCCGACACCATGAGCACCCCCGTCACCGAGCGCATTCAGGGCGAAATCACCGCCAACCCCGTCATGCTGTACATGAAGGGAAACGCCATGTTCCCGCAGTGCGGCTTCTCCGCGCGGGTCGTGCAGATCCTGACCCACATGGGCGTGCCGTTTCAGACCGCGAACGTGCTGGAAGACCCGGAGCTGCGCGACGGCGTCAAGGCATTCAGCAACTGGCCGACCGTGCCGCAGCTTTATGTCGGCGGCGAGTTCGTCGGCGGCTGCGACATCGTGACCGAGATGTATCAGTCCGGCGAGCTTGAGACGATGCTGACCGAGAAGGGCGTCCCTCACCAGGCCGACGCTTAGCCGGGGTGGCTGCCGGGGCGCCCCGCGCCTTTACGGGGTTCACCCCGGCGGCTTACCGCTTCCTGATCGAGCTGGGGCTGAACAACAACAAGCCCTGGTTCGAGGCCAACCGGACCGTTTATGAAACCGCGGTCAAGCAGCCGATTGCCGGGCTGATCGCCGATGTGTCCGCCGAGTTGGCCCGCCGCGGCCTGCCATTGGAAGGCGATCCCAAGCGGTCCAGCTTCCGTATCCACCGGGACACCCGGTTCAGCAACGATAAGAGCCCGTATAAGACGCAAGTCGGCACGGTCTGGTATCGCCAGGGCAGCAGCAAGGGCGGGGCTGGCATCCTTTACTTCCACTTTGCGCCGGAGGGCTGCTTCGCTGCTGCGGCGTTCTATCATCCGGAGCCGGAGGTGCTGGACTCGATCCGCGAGCGCATCCGGGTGCATCCCGGCCGTTTTCTGGCGATGCAGGCGGAGTTGAAGGCTGTCGGTTTGACGCTGGATGGGTCTGACGCGCTGACGCGAATGCCGAAGGGGTTCGAGGACTTGAAGGGCAGCCCGGTGGCGGAGGCGATCCGGCTGCGGTCCTTTATCGCCCGACGTGACCTGCCGTTGGAGGCTACGACAGGGCCACGGCTGGTCGGCGCCATCGTGGACCTGGCAGCAGCGGCGCTACCTCTGCTGACCTTCGGCTGGGCCGCCGTGGACGAAACTTCTCCCTCTCCCTCCGGGAGAGGGTTGGGGTGAGGGGGTCCTGGCTGCGGAACGGAGAACCGCTGCTGCAGTCATAACACCAGCCCTACAATAGCAAGGACCGTGCTTTAAGGCCCCCTTACCCCAACCCTCTCCCGGAGGGAGAGGGAGCAGCGAAGCCGTCCTAGCACACCGGCCCGCTGACCCTCTGGGTCAGCGCGAACATCGGCCGCAGCTTCACGCCGATCCAGCTTCCCGCTAGGGCAAGCACCATCCACGCCCAGCCCGACAGGTTGCCCGCCGCGATGGCGCTGAAATACGCTCCGATGTTGCAGCCATTAGACAGCCGCGCGCCATAGCCCATCGCGATCCCGCCTAGCAGCGCCCCGGCCCAGGCCCGCCAAGTCCCGCCCCAGTTCGGCCGGAACACGCCCGCCGCCGCCGCGGCCAGTGCCGCGCCAAGCAGGATCGCCCCGTCCATCACCGAGGTCGTGTCGAGCAGCACGGTCCGGTCCAACTGCGCCCCGAACCCGGGCCGCTGCCAATAGGCCCAGCCATGCGCGTCCCAGCCCAGCGCCGTCGCCCACTTGGACCCCCATAGCGCGAAGGCCGAAGTCTCGCCCCAGGGCTTGCCGGACAGCACCAGCACCACCACGTTCAGCACCGCCAGCGCCACGCCGCCCCACACCAGGACCGGGACCGAGCGCAACCCGGCGCGCAGCCCATGGCCGGCAGCCGGGCGCACCGGGCTGAACCGCTGCGCCACCCACCAGATCGCGCCCAGCGCCGCCAGTTGCAGCGCGATGGCCGGGCCATATCCGACCAGTTCCTGCGCCGTCGCCGCCGGCAGGGCCGGCAGCGACCACCAGAATCCCATATGCGCCGCCCCCAGCGCCGATCCCACTACAAAGCCGAACAGCGTCCCGATCAGCCGCGCATTGCCGCCGCCCAGCGAGAACAGGGTGCCCGACGCGCAGCCGCCACCCACCTGCATCCCCGCCCCGAACAACAGCGCCCCGACCGCGAACCCGACGCCCACCGAGGTCGAGCCGCCCGCCATCGGCTGCCCCCACAGGCTGCCCAGCGCCAGCAGCGGCATCATCAGCGCCGTCGCCACCGCCAGCATCACCGCATGGGCACGGAAACCCGAGGCGTCCCGCAACTCGATCAGCACCCGGAACGCCCCAGCGAACCCGAAGGTCGTCCGCAGCAGCACCGCACCGATGGCGGCGCCCGCCAGCACCAGCGCCGGCATCCGCCACGTTGCGTGCGCCTGCGTCGAGGCGGCCCACATCAGCACGGCCAGCAGCGCCACGCCGGCGGACAGGACGATACGGTTGACGTCGAGCCGGCCCGGTGCGGGCCGGGTCAGGATCACTGCGCCGGACATGGGATCTCCTTCGCCGGGAAGCCCGGTGGTCCCCACGAGATAGTGAGTTTCTCTCCGGGCCAGCAATACAGGCCGGGCAAATAGCGACAGATGCACCGCGCCCAGCGGTATTTAGAGACAAATAGTTTGCGCTACGCTGCGTGGATGGAAGGCCGTTTCATGCTCGCCGCGTTCTCCGACCGGCCAAACCATCGTTGCCGGCTGCAGTCCGGCGTGGCGGTCCAGGCTCGGTGCAGTGCTGGTCGTCCCTGGACGGCCACGTCGCTGCGCTCCTCGTGATGACGGATCAGGGCACCTGCCGCTCAGCGTTTCCGCGTGGCGGCCAGGCTCCGCATCGCTTCGCGACGGTCCTGCCAACTGCCATGCAGCAGCAGCGTCATCTGGGCGAACAGGGCGGCGTCCTCCGGCTTGGCCGGATTAAGGTGCGGGCGGAACCAGCCGCGCCGGATGCTGACGGCCTTCGGCACCGTCATCTCCAGCAATCCCAACTCCCCGCGCGTACTGCCGAAGCCGCTGCGCCCTCGCCCGCCGAACGGCAGGCGCGGGTCGGCGGTCGGCACGATCAGGTCGTTGATGCACACCGACCCGGCGCGGACCTGTCCCGCAAAGGCCCGCGCCGCCCCGGCCGGACCGAAGATGCTGGCGCCGAGCGCAAAGGGGCAGGCGTCCGCCGCCTCCAGCGCCGCCGCGGCGTCCGCGACGGGCACCAGCGCCAGCCAGGGCGCGAACACGTCCCGTTGCAGCAGGGCCATGCCGGGCCGGGCGTCCGCAACCACGACCGGGCGCCCGGCTCCCCCCGAGGCAAGCCGGGCGCCGTCCCCTATTGCGCGCTGCACCAGCCCGGCCAGCCGCGACGCCACCCCATCCGGCACCGCAGCGTCGGGCACGCCGGGCAGCAGCGCCAGCAGATGCGCCTCCAGCGTCGCGGCCTGGTCCTCCGGCACGAACACCCGGCGCGGCGCGATACAGGTGGCGCCGCTGTTCAGCCGCAGCCCGTAGGCAAGGCAGCGCGCCACCAGGTCCAGCTTGGCGCCGGGCAGCACGAACACGGCGTCCGACCCTGACAATTCCATCGTTGTGGGCGTCAGCCGCTCCGCCGACGCCGCCAGCACCCGCGCCCCGGTTTCTGCCGATCCCGTCAGCACGATGCGGTCGAAGCCGGCGCGGCTGGCCGCATCCCCGGCGGCCGGGTCCAGCAGGAACAGGACCCCGCCGGGCAGCCCGGCGTCGGCCAGCAGCGCCGCCAGCGCCTGCATCGGGGCGGCGCAGCCCGGCGCCGGCTTGACGCACACCGCGTTGCCGGCGGCCAGCGCCTGCAGCACCTGCACGCCCGGCAGGAACAACGGGTAGTTGGAAGGCGCCAGCACCAGCACGGTCCCGCAAGGCTCTCGCCGCAATTCCGCGCGGACGCCCAGCAGCCACAAGGGCGTGCCACCGCGCAGGCGGGCCGGCGCCAGGATCGCGCGGCCATGGCGCTGCAGGTATCGCGCCGCCTCTGCCAGCGGCAAGACCTCCGCAACCAGCGTGTCGGCCGGGCTGCGTGCGACGGTGGCGGCCAGCGCGGCGGCGTTGCGGGCGATCAAGCGGCGGACCCGTGCCATCACCGCCAGCCGGTCCCGTACTGGCCAGGCGGCCCAGGCGCGGCCTGCTGACCTTGCCCTGGCAAGCGTGGTAGCCACATCGGCGTCATGCATCGGGGCGTGTGGGATGACAGATTGGTGCATGGCCCTACCTTAGTCTCGTATCTATCCGCCCATCGAGAGAGAGGCTACGTTCCGCCGCATGTCGTTCCCCACCACCGTCCCATCCGCGTGCTTCTTTCCAGTGTTTGAGTTGGTGTCCCGATGACCCGCCGCGTTGCCATCATTGGCGCAGGCCCGGGCGGCCTTGCATCGGCGATGCTGATGGCCAAGGCGGGCGTGGACGTAACGGTCTATGAGGCGCGTGACTGCGTCGGCGGCCGTTCCTCCACCATCCAAGGCTCCACGGACGTTGGCACCTTCCGCTTCGACATGGGGCCGACCTTCTTCCTGTATCCCCGGGTGCTGGCCGATATCTTCGCCGCCTGCGGCCGGCGGCTGGAGGACGAGGTCGAGCTGATCCGGCTCGATCCGCAGTATCACCTGATGTTCGAGGGCGGCGGCCACATCCAGGCCACCGGCGACATGGAGCGCATGGCGGCGGAGGTGGCGCGGTTCTCGCCTGCGGACGCCCTGGCGCTGCCCCGCTTCATGGACGACAACCGCAAGAAGCTGCAGGTGTTCCGCCCGGTGCTGGAGAACGCCTTCAACTCCATGCGCGACTTGATGCGCCCGCAGGTGATGCGCGGGCTGTCGCGCCTACGCCCGCATCGCAGCGTGGACAGCGACCTCGGCACATACTTCCGGGACGAGCGGGTGCGGCTCGCCTTTTCCTTCCAGTCCAAGTATCTCGGCATGTCGCCGTTCCGCTGCCCCAGCCTGTTCACCATCCTATCGTTCATGGAATACGAATACGGGGTGTATCACCCGCGCGGCGGCACCGGCGCGGTGATGGCAGCGATGGCGCGGGTGGCGCGGAGCATGGGCGCCAAGATCAAGCTGGGCGAACCGATCCAGGACCTGCTGTTCGAGGGCCGGCGCGCGGTCGGCGTCCGCACCGCCGCAGGCGAGGCGCGGTATGACGCCCTGGTCATCAACAGCGACTTTGCCAACACGATGACCAAGCTGGTGCCGGACGCCATCCGTCGCCGCTGGTCCGACCGCAAGATCGCATCGAAGAAGTTCTCGTGCAGCACCTTCATGATGTATCTGGGCATCGAGGGCGACATCCCGGACCTGTCGCATCATACGATCTACCTGGCCGAAGACTACCGCCGCAATATCGCCGAGATTGAGGCCGGGATGGCGCCGCAGAACCCCAGCTTCTACGTGCAGAATGCCTGCGTGACTGACCCGGCGCTAGCGCCGCCGGGCCACTCGACGCTGTATGTGCTGGTGCCTGTCGGCCACCGCATGGACGGCGGGGCGGAGTGGAGCGATGCGGACATCGCCCGCTATCGGGCGCTGACACTTAAGCGGCTGCAACGGATCGGCATCCCCGACCTGGAACGCCGCATCCGGTTCGAGAAGGTGCTGACCCCCCAAGGCTGGGAGCAGGACCTGCAGATCTACCGTGGCGCCACCTTCAACCTGGCGCATAACCTGGGCCAGATGCTGCACTTCCGCCCGCGCAACCGGTTCGAGGATCTGGAGAACGTTTACCTCGTCGGCGGTGGCACCCACCCCGGCAGCGGCCTGCCGGTGATCTTCGAGAGCGCGCGCATCACCTCCCGCCTCATGGCGGAGGACATGAACCTGGATGCCCATTGGGAGGCACCGTCCGCCATGGCATCCGACCATTACGAGCCCGCCATTGCGGAGGCCCTATGAACGCAATCACCCACCGTCCTGAGCTTCCCGTCGGCGTCATCGGCGCCGGGCTAGGCGGCTTGGCTGCCGCCTGCACCCTGGCTGCGCGCGGCCACAAGGTCATCCTGTTCGACAAGAACCCCTGGCTCGGCGGCAAGGCGGCGCTGCTGCAGCAGGATGGCTTCCGCTTCGATATGGGGCCGACCATCCTGACCGTGCCTGATGTGCTGGAGCGGGTGTTCACCGAGGCCGGGCGGCAGATGTCCGACTACCTGGACCTGCGCCGGCTGGACCCGCAATGGCGCTGCTTCTTCGACGATGGCGAGGTGCTCGACCTGCAGGAAGACGTGCCCAAGATGGCCGAGGCCATCGCCAGGTTTGCGCCGGGCAACGAGCAGGGCTACCGCGACTTCATCGGCATGTCCGAGAAGCTGCACGAAGTCAGCGAGAAGTTCTTCTTCTGGAAATCGGTCGAGGGCATCAGCGACACGCTTGAGTTCAAGGGTATGAACCTTGCAACTCTGCGCGATGTCATGAGCCTGCGCATGGGCACCTCGGTGGCCCAGCAGATCAGGAAGCGCGTGCCGGATGCGCGGGTGAGCCAGATGCTGGACCACTTCGTGCAGTATGTCGGCAGCTCCCCGTATCAGTCCCCGGCGGTGCTGTGCTCCATCGCCCACATGCAGACCGAGAAGGGCGTGTGGTATCCGATGGGCGGCACCCGCGCCGTGCCGCTGGCGTTGGAGCGGCTGGCGGGCGAACTGGGCGTGGATCTACGGCCCGGGGTCGGCATCAGCCGCATCCTGTCCGACGGTAACCGTGTGTCGGGCGTGCTGACCGAGGATGGCAAGACTGTCCCGCTGTCCGCCGTGGTCAGCAACATGGACTCCGTCCGCACCATGAAGGAGCTGGTCGGCGGCAAGGCGCAGGCCGGCTTCGACCGCCGCTGGAAGCGCGACCCGGCATGCTCCGGCGTTGTGCTCTACCTCGGCCTCGACCGCCGCTATGACCACCTGGCGCACCATGACTTCGTGTTCTCGAAGGACCCGGAGGAGGAGTTCGACTGGATCTACGGCAAGGGCGAGCCGGCGCCGGACCCGACCTGCTACATCGCCGCTCCATCCGGCACCGAGCCGGACGTGGCACCGCCAGGCGGCGAGGCGCTGTATATCCTGGTCCATACCCCGTTCCTGCGCCCGCACCATGACTGGTCCAAGATGTTCGCGCCCTACCGCCAGGTGATCCTGGACAAGCTGAAGCGCTGCGCCGGCATGGGCGATATCGAGGAGCGGATCAGGTTCGAGCACCATCTGACCCCGCAGGACATCCACGACCGCTACCGGGTGCTGAACGGCGCCATCTATGGCCTGGCCAGTCACGGCAAGGTCAACGGCGCCTTCAAGCCGGGCAACCGGTCGCGCGATATGACCGGCCTATATCTGGCCGGCGGTGCCGCACATCCGGGACCGGGGATGCCGATGGTGCTGATGTCCGGCTGGATCGCCGCAGACAGCCTGCATGGGGATGTGGCTGGAGCTAGGACGGCCACCCCACTCAGTGCCTGACGTCGGACAACTGGCAGGCGAGGTGGCGCACACTCGCCGGCCCGTTACGTCTCACCGCGGGGCCGACCCGGTCGCGGCGCGATCCGCACGGTTGTATCGGGCGTTCGGCTGGTATCTTCGCTGGTATTTCCATCGCCGCTTCCATGCTGTCCGCCTGTCACGCACTGGACTGTCGCGGACGGCGTTGCCGGCGGCGGTCGTCGGGCGTCCGGTCATCATCTACAGCAACCATCCATCCTGGTGGGACCCGGCGCTTTACATCCTGCTCGACACACTGCTGTTGCCCGGCCGCTGCAGCTACGGTCCGATGGACGCCAAGGCGTTGGGCAAGTACGGCCTGTTCGAGCGCCTGGGCGTGTTCGGCATCGCGCTCGACAGCCCTCGCGGCGCGGCACGGTTCCTGTCCACAAGCCTGAACGTCCTGTCCGATCCCGGCAATGTGTTGTGGATCACCGCGGAGGGCGAGTTCACCGACCCGCGTCGGCGCCCGGTCCGCCTCCGGTCCGGCATCGCCCACCTGGCCAGGCGCGTGCCGGGCGCCGTCATCCTGCCGCTCGCGATCGAATACACCTTCTGGAACGAGAGCAAGCCGGAGGCGCTGGCACGCTTCGGCCCGCCGATCGAGAGCGGCGGCGGCACCGTCGCCGGGTGGACCGCGCGGCTGGAGGGGGAGCTGGCCCGGACGATGGACGCACTGACCGCTGAGTCCGTGCAGCGCGACCCCACCCTGTTCGAGCAACTGCTGCACGGCAGGGTCGGCGTGGGCGGCATCTATGACCTGTGGCGCCGGGGACGGGCGCTTGCGGCAGGCCGGCGGTTTGACCCGCGGCACGAGGAGCGGGAGTGAGAGGGCCTTTTGCTCCCTCTCCCTCCGGGGGAGGGTCGGGGTGAGGGGGGCTCGCTTTAGTATGGGAGACTGGGCGCGCTGCCAGGACCGGCCCTTCCATCGGTACAGACTGCGCTCGAAGACCCCCACACCCCGACCCTCACCCGGAGGGAGAGGGAGCAGGACACCGTACTCGTGAGCCTCCTTGTCTCCCTGGCCCTGGTCCTGGCGTTCGGCCCCCTGCTGCTCGGCCTGTGGAACCTCATGCTGTTCCGGGTCCCGCCCCCCGCGGTGGGCCGGCCTGCGGTCTCTGTGCTGATCCCCGCCCGCAACGAGGAGGCCAACATCGGCGACGCCTGCGCGGCGATCCTGGCGAGCACTGGCGTGGAGGTCGAGCTGGTGGTGCTGGACGACGCCTCCACCGACCGCACGCCGGACATCCTGCGCGCCATCGCCGACCCACGTTTGCGCGTTGCGTCCGCGCCGATGCTGCCGCAGGGCTGGTCGGGCAAGCAGCACGCCTGCAACGTCCTGGGCGGCCTGGCCCGGCACGAGCTGATGGTGTTCGTGGACGCGGACGTGCGCCTGGCGCCGGACGCGCTGTCCCGCATGGCCGGCTACATGGCGCGTCATCCCGTGGGCCTCGCCAGCGGCTTTCCGCGTCAGGTCACGGTCACTTGGTCCGAGCAGTTGCTGCTGCCGTTGATCCACTTCCTGCTATTGGGCTATCTGCCGATGGAAGCGATGCTGCGGTCCGGCTCGCCCGGGCTGGGCGCAGGCTGCGGGCAACTGTTCATCGCCCGGCGGGACGCTTATGTGCGGGCAGGTGGCCATGAGGCGATCCGGGCGTCGCTGCATGATGGGCTGACGCTGCCGCGGGCGTTCCGCCGGGCCGGGCTGATGACCGGGCTGTTCGACGCCACACCCTTCGCCACCTGCCGCATGTACACCGACGCCGCGCAAGTCTGGGAGGGCCTATGCAAAAACGCGACCGAGGGCATGGCGAAGCCAGGGGCTTTGCCGGTCTGGACCGTGATCCTGTTCGGTGGCCAGGTGCTGCCGGTGCTGTTGATGCTTACCGTGCCGAGCCTGCCCGCGGCATTGGCGGTGGCGGCGTCGTACGGGCTGCGGCTGCTGCTGGCGGCACGGTTCCGGCAGCCCTGGCTGGCGGCGCTGCTGCATCCGCTGGGCATCATGGCGGTGCTGGTGGTGCAGTGGTCATCCCTGGTGCGCGCCCTGCGCGGGCAGCCCGCCACCTGGCGCGGGCGTGCCTATACGGTGCAGTAGCGGTGATGGCGCCCGCCCTCGGCTCCACGGCCGCATCTGCCGTCACGCTGGAGGTCACCGTTGCCAACGTCCGCAACAACAAGGGCCACGTCCGCGTCGCCGCCTGCACGCAGGCAACGTTCCTGAAGGACCGTTGCGCCTACAACGCGCAGGTGCCGTCCGTCGCCGGTGAAACGGTGGTGCGGCTGGAAGTGCCGCCGGGCACCTGGGCGGTGCAGGCCTACCAGGACGAGAACGATAGCGGCAAGGTGGACCGCAACCTTCTGGGCATCCCGACGGTCGGACTCGGCTTCAGCAACGACGCGCCGTTCCGGTTCGGCCCGCCATCCTATGGCGACGCCGCGTTCCAACTCGGCGCCGGGGGCGGCCGTATCCGGCTGACCCTGCGCTACTTCTAGGACCTGCTCATGGGCAAGCAGTTGCCGACCGACCCGCCGCCGTTCTTCGACGCCCACCTGTTCGTCTGCACCAACCGCCGGCCGGACGGGCACCGCCGTGGCTCCTGCGCGGCGCGTGGCAGCGAGGCGCTGCGGGACTACATGAAGGCGCGGGCGAAGGAGTTGGGCATTCCTAACTTGCGCGTGAACAGCGCGGGTTGCCTGGACCGATGCGAGCTGGGGCCGTGTCTCGTCATCTACCCCGAGGGCGTCTGGTATCGCATCGGCAGCCCGGCAGACGTGGACGCCGTGCTTCAGTCGCACGTGATCGAGGGCGGCCGCGCTACGGCGCTGATGCTACCCGCGAAGTAAAAGCTTTCCTGCTCCCTCTCCCTTCGGGAGAGGGCCGGGGTGAGGGGGTCTAGGTTGCGGAGCGGGGCACTGCCGGTGCCATCAGAACTGGATGCTATTCAGGCAAAAGCTGCGCTTGAAGACTCCCTCACCCCAACCCTCTCCCGGAGGGAGAAGCAGCAACTCCGCCCATCAGCCGTGCCAGCACCAAGCTGCCCTCGGCACCGGCTGGCACCACCACCACCTCATCCGGCTTCGCGCTGCTCACCGCAGAAACCGCCCGCTTGGGGCACAGCCCCAGGCAGCCGACCTCCATTACCCGAACGGCCCGGCGTTGCCCGGCTGCCTTGGCGGCGTTCTTCAGAACGTCCACCAAGTCATGCTTGCCCTTCTTGCCGAAGCCGCCGCCCAGCTTGCGGCTGCATTTTCCGCACACGAGGGCGACCTGCCGCCAGGGGGCAACTGTGGCAGAAATGCTGCTGTTTTCCATGCCGCTGACATGGGCAGGCGCCGCCGGTAAGTCCACCCTTGCAGGACTGCCGTCCCGCATCCATCCTATGCAGGCAACCTATCGAAAGGAGGTGATCCAGTGTCTCATTGTTTGACCCTACGGCTTCGCACCGTGACCTGGACGCCCGTCGTCGCCCATATGGCAGCGGCTGGCTGATCGCCTGAGTCCGGCAGCGGAAGCTGTCGAGCAATGTGAAGGCCCCGGGAGCGATCCCGGGGCCTTCTGCATGTCAGGCCCCCAGCATTCCAGCAAGAGCGCGGCCTGACGTGAACGCATCCTCCACCCGGGCGCCCAAGCACCAGTCGCCGCAAAGGCCCAGTTGGGCGTCAGGGTCCCACAGTGCCGGGACGCCCAGTGGCGACTCCGTCAGCGCATAGCGCCAGCGATGGACGGCGGCGTATGACGGCGCCTGGCTGATCCCTGTCGCCGCAGCAAAGTCCTGCACCAGCGCCGCCTGGACTGTGGCCGCCTCATCCTCCAGATGCGCCCGCGACCAGTCCGGCCCGGCATGGGCCACCCAGCATTCCGGAAGTGCCGCCCGGCCCGGATGGGAGGAGTTGCGTGCGGCAACCGACAGTGCCCCGCCAGGCAGCAGCAGGTCCGGCGTCTCCGAGGCCGCTGCGAAACCGATCATCAGCGTCCAACGCGGCGACATGCCGGCGCGGTCCACCTCCGCCGCGAAGCGGTGCGGCACGGCACGCAGCAGCACCGATGCCTGCGGCGGCGGCAGCGCGAGCAGCACGGCGTCGAATGGCCCGGCCAGCTCGCCCCCTTCCCGGGTGACCAGCCCAGGCCGAGTTGTGGCAGCGTCCAGGTGGCGCACCGTCCAGCCCTGCGCGCCGCGGTCCAGATGGGCGGCGTGACGCCCAGTGTTCATGCTGCCGACGCCCATCCCTTCCAGGTGGCGCGCCAAGGCGGATGCCCCGGGCACTCCGGTCCATGCTTCGGGTCCGGCAGCCGGCCAGGGCGCAGCCGCCCCTGCCGCCGCCATGCCCTCCAGCGCGGCGCTGAATGCAGGCGTGTGCGCGGTGATAGCGGATGCGCCGTAGTCGAATGCCATGCCGTCCACCCGGCGCGTCGCCATCGGTCCCCCGGCACGGCGCCCCTTGTCGAATACCATCACGTCCAGCCCCGCGGCGTGCAGCGCCGCCGCGCAGGCCAGCCCCGCCATCCCCGCCCCGATCACCGCCACGCGCCGCACATCGTGTTTCATGGTGCAACCCTGTCCTGCCCCCTGCTACGCCGCAACCCCGGCATTTCCAGTTGCGCCCTGCCCCTACCCTGCCGATAAGGGGCGCATCGTGATCCAGGACCCTCAAATGAGCCGCCCAGCCCTCCGCATCATCCGCCATGACGCCGAGGACGGCACTGCCCGCTTCGAATTCCAGGTCTGGGATCCCTGGACCGGCGCCTACACCCCCCAGCCCGGCCTGTCCGAGGCGCTGCATGCCGTGGACAGCATGCTGGACCGTGTGCGCGCCATGTGGGTCGCACAGGATTCCGGCCAGTCCTCCCTGCACGACGTGCCCGACCCGGCGCTGCCGGACGACTTGGAATGGGCGGAGTTCCGCGTCAGCGCCCAGGCTAACAAGGTGCATGAAACCCGCAACTTCGATTCCCAGCATTGGCGCAAGGCGATGGGCGGACGCGCCGGCGCCGTGGAAACAACCTGCAACGAGGTCGGCTACCGACCAGCCTGAACCGCGACGACTTGCGTCAGAGCCGATGCCAGCAGCCTGCGGGCCGGATCCCGCGGGCCGTTCACGCCCTGGCAGCGTCAGGCTCCTGCTCCGGTAGAAACTCCTCGCAGCTCCTCTGCCGCAGCCGGACGGAATCGGCTGTAAGCTGCCGTCCATGTCCACCGATTCGCTGCTCCTGATCGCCTGCGCCCTGCTTGTGGTGCTGTGTGTTCTGTCCGTCCTGCTGCTGCTCCGCCGCCCGCCAGGGGCGGCATCGGTGCAGCACCTGCTGCTGCTGGCGGAGCAGGCCGCCGCCGGGCAGCGCGCGGAGGCGGAGGCGACCCGCGCCCGCCTGGCCGATGCCGAGCGCGCCCTGTCCACCCGCGCCGAGCAATCCCGGTTGGAATTGCAGCACACCCTCGGGACGCTGTCTGCCACCCTGGCGCGGGACGGCGGTGACGCCCGCGCCCTGATGGAGCAGAAGCTGCGCGAAGCGGGCGAGCAGTCGGGCCAGCGCCTGGTCGAGATGCAGCAAACCCTCGGCGCCCTTTCGACCACCCTGGCCCGTGACGGCGGCGAGGCGCGGGTGCTGATGGAGCAGAAGCTGCGCGAGATGGGCGAGCAGTCAGCCCTCCGCCTGGCCGAGATCCAGCGCAGCGTGACCGAGGGCCTGAACCAGGCGGTCGAGCGCAGCGTCCACGGCAGCTTCCAGCGGGTGGTGGACCAGTTCGCCCAGGTGCAGAAGGCCGTCACCGACGTGCAGGCCGTCACGGCGCAGATCGGCGACCTCAAGCGCATCTTCTCGAATGTGAAGACACGCGGCGGCTGGGGGGAGATGCACCTGCGCGCCCTGCTGGACGACGTGCTGCCGACCGGCGCCTACCATACCAACCGCAAGCTGCGGGAGGACAGCGACGACGTCGTGGAGTTCGCGCTGCTGATGCCTGCGAAGGGGTCGCAGCGCCCGATGCTGGCAATAGATGCCAAGTTCCCCGTCGAGGACTTTGACCGCCTGCTGCTGGCCGCCGAGGCCGGGGACTTGGCCGGGGAGCAGTCGGCCCGCCGCGGACTGGAAACGCGGCTGCGCGGCGAGGCCAAGAAGATCGGCGCCAAGTATATCAACCCGCCGGTCACGGTGGACTTTGCCGTCATGTATCTGCCGACCGACGGGCTGTATGTCGAAGCCGCGCGAATGCCGGGCCTGATCGAGGAGCTGAACCGCGACCACCGCGTGCTGCTGATGGGGCCGACCCTGGTGCCGGCGCTGCTGCGGACGATCCAGCTTGGGCTACTGACCCTGTCCCTGGAACAGAAGACCGAGGAGATCCAGCGCCTGCTGGGCGCGACGCGGACCGAAATGGGCAAGATGGACGGGGTGTTGGAGCGCCTGGCCAAGCAGGCCAGCACGTTCAGCAACACGATAGACGATGCCCGCACCCGGACCCGGGCCGTAAGCCGCAAGCTGAAAGGCATTGGGGCGCTGGAAGCAGAGGATGCCGACACGATGCTGGAACTAGAGGCCGATCCTATTGCTGCTCCCTCTCCCTCCGGGAGAGGGTTGGGGTGAGGGGGTCTTGGCTGCCGAGCGGAACACCACCAGTGCCGCTAAATCAATAGCCTGTATGGGACAGGGGAGCACTTGCCCGCCCCCTCACCCCAACCCTCTCCCGGAGGGAGAGGGAGAAACGGGCGGAAGCTACTGCCGGTTGGTGAATCGGGCGTTGTCCAGGCCGGTGCCGACCGTCATCGCGCCCCAGTGCTTCACGTCCCGCATGAACGGCGACTGATTGAAGCCCCCGTTGCCGCGCAGCTCGGCATTGCAGGCGTCCACCGTGACGGCGGCGAGCGTCGCCCCGTTGTCACGGCAGCGCCCGTTACGCCGACTTCAAGGCGAGCAGCAGCAGGGAATTGCCAGTCACGTCATAGGTGGCGCCGATGGCGAAGCGTTGGGCGTCGTCCCGCTCCGGCACGTTGGTGTCGAACACCAGCTCCCACTCCTGGCCGTTGGTGCAGTCCGGCAGGGTAAAGGTCACCATGTCATGGTAGGCGTTGACGACGATCAGCATGGTGGTGTCGCTGCCGGGCTTGCGTATGCCGGTGGCCTGGGCACGCCCGTCAATCAGCATGCCAAAGCACTTCATGGCGGCGTCGCCCCAGTCGCTGCCCTCCATCTCGTGGCCGGATGCGTTGATCCAGGTCACATCTTTCACGTCCATGTCGTTGATGGGCGTGCCAGTGAAGAAACGGCCGCGGCGCAGGATCGGGTAGTTGTGGCGCAGCTTGGTCAACTGCTGCACTAGCTTGACCTGCGTCATGCCCCAGTCGGGGATGTTCCAGTCCATCCAGGAGATCTCGTTATCCTGGCAGTAGGCATTGTTGTTGCCACCCTGGGTGCGGCCGAATTCGTCGCCGGCCAGCAGCATCGGCGTGCCCTGGGCCAGGAACAGAGTAGCTAGCAAGTTACGCATGTGGCGGCGGCGGATGTCGTTGACTTCGGGATCGTCCGTCTCGCCCTCGACGCCGTGGTTCCAACTATAGTTGGCGTTGTGGCCGTCCTGGTTCTTCTCGCCGTTGGAGTCGTTGTGCTTGTCGTTGTAGCTGACGGCGTCATGCAGGGTATAGCCGTCGTGCGAGGTGATGAAGTTCACCGTGCTCCAGGGCTTGCGGCCGCGCTTGTTGAACATGTCGGCACTGGCGGACAGCCGTGCCGCGAGCGCCGGGACCATGCCGTCTTCACCCTTCCAAAACCGCCGGGTATCGTCGCGGAACTTGTCGTTCCACTCGGCCCAGCCCGGTGGGAATTGGCCGACCTGGTAGCCGCCGGGGCCGCAGTCCCAAGGCTCGGCGATCAGCTTGATGCTGTTCAGCACCGGGTCTTGCCGGCACGAGTCCAGGAAACCGCTGCTGTCGCTGAACCCGGTGGGCTCGCGCGCCAGGATGGTGCCGAGGTCGAAGCGGAAGCCGTCCACATGCATCTCCTGCACCCAATAGCGCAGGCTGTCGGTCACCATCTGCAGGACGCGGGCGTTGCTGAGATTGAGGGTGTTCCCAGTGCCGGTGTCGTTGATGTAGTAGCGCGGCGTGTCCGGCAGCAGGCGGTAGTAGCTGGCGTTGTCAATGCCCTTGAACGATAGGCTCGGCCCACGCTCGTTGCCCTCCGCGGTGTGGTTGTAAACCACATCCAAGATGACTTCGAGGCCGGCGTCGTGCAGGTGCGCCACCATCTCCTTGAACTCGGCATGGGCGAAGGCGGGCTTGCTGCTGTAGCGCGGGTCCGGCGCGAAGAAGCCGATGGTGTTGTAGCCCCAGTAGTTGGTCAGGCCATGCTCAAGCAGCCGGTCGTCGTTGATGAAGGTATGGACCGGCAGCAACTCCACGCTGGTGACGCCCAGGTCCTTGATCCAGTCCACGCTTTCCTTCGCGGCCATGCCGGAGAAGGTGCCGCGCAGGTCCTCGGCGATCCCCGGATGCCGCTTGGTGAAGCCGCGGACATGCACCTCGTAGAAGATCGTCTGCTCCCACGGCACCTCCGGCCGGCGGTCGCGCAGCCAGGTGAAGGCGGGATCAATCACGACGCATTTGGGCATGTTGGCGGCGCTGTCGCGCTCATCAAAGGTCAGGTCGTCGCCGGTTTCCATCTGGTAGGCGAACACCTCGGGTCCCCACTTCAACTCGCCGACGTGGCCCTTGGCATAGGGGTCCAGCAGCAGCTTGTGATGGTTGAAGCGGTGGCCCTGCTCTGGCGCCCAGGGACCGTAAACCCGGTAGCCATAGACGGTGCCGGGCCGGGCGTCAGGCAGGTAACCGTGCCAAACCTCGTCGGTGTACTCGGGCAGCTCGATTCGCTCAAGCTCGGTGGTGCCCTCCTGGTCGAACAGGCACAGCTCCACCTTGGTGGCGTTGGCGGAGAACAGGGCGAAGTTGACGCCAACGCCGTCCCATGTGGCCCCCAGCGGGTGCGGCAGGCCTTCGGTGATCCTGGAAGTGCGGGTGGCGGCGTCGAACACGTGCGTAATCCCCTTGGTACGGCGTAATGGCGCAATGCAATGTAACAGCGCTGCCGGAGGGGGGTGGTTCCACTTAGGCAGGCTTGCGCGACGTGTCACACACATGAATGTCAGCAGAGCCAGACCGCGTAAGCCTGTTTTGCTTTTTATTTGTGCGCCGAACCTCCAGAGGTTTGCCAAGAACCTACCCCGGTAGGCGGCGGGTCGGTCCTGCGGATCTTTTCCGCCCTGGATGTGTCAGGCCCTTGCCCCGATGAATCACATCGGGCGGGCGGCCTCTCATTACCTGGAACGGAAAATCCCTCGCAGGTCCTCAACCGCCGCCTACTGGGATAGGTTCTGAGCGTCGCAGTTACGCGGGGGAATGCAGCGCAGCCACCACGTCCGCAAGGGCAGCATGCAGCCCTGCCGCCGACTCCTTGCCGACCTGCGCCTCGTAGGCCGCCTGCGCCGCCCGCCAGGCCGGCGCGGCGCGGGCGACAAGATCGGCGCCGGCAGGCGTTATGGCCAGCAGGCGTCCGCGCCGGTCCGCCGGGTCGGGGATGGCGGACAGCAGGCCGTCGCGCTCCAGCGGCCGGATGTTGCGGCCCAGCGTGGTGCGGTCCATCACCAGCTCCGCCGCCAGCGCCTGGATGCCCCGTGGTCCGCCGGCCTGTAGCCGCACCAGGATGCCATACTGCGACACACGCAGGCCGAGCGGCGCCATCGCGGCGTCATACAGCGCCGACACGCGGCGGGCTGCCTGGCGGATCGCTTGGCAATGGCAGGCGGTGGAGGGTGCAGTATTCAGGCTCGACATCCCGGCGACATGGGAACAGACTAGGTGCATATGCGCCCAATGTCCACCACCTTGACCCCCGGGACGACCTCCACAGCCCAGCCTGTGCGTAGCGCACGCACCCTGGCGCTGCTGCACGCGCCGGCGTTGCCGACGCTGCTGCGCCTGGCCCTGCCGAATGTGCTCGTGATGTTGGCGCAGTCCCTGACCGGGCTGATCGAGGCGGCGTTCGTCGGGCGACTGGGCACCGCGGCCCTGGCGGGGATGGCGCTGGTGTTCCCGGGCGTGATGCTGATGCAGATGGTGTCCTCCGGCGCGATGGGCGGCGGCATCTCGGCGGCCATTGCCCGGGCGCTGGGCGCGGGGCGCCAGGCCGAGGCGGACGCGCTGGTGCCGCACGCACTGGCGATCAACGGGGCGCTGGGGCTGCTGTTCTGCCTGGGCGGCCTGCTGGGCGGCCCGGCGCTGTATCGCGCGATGGGCGGCGACGGCCCGGCACTGGCGGCGGCGCTGCTGTATTCCAACGTGGTGTTCGGCGGGGCCGTGCTGATCTGGGCGTTCAACGGCCTGGCAAGCTGCATCCGCGGCACCGGCAACATGCTGGTTCCGGCGCTGGTGATCGTCGGCGGCGTGGTCGTGCTGGTGCCGTTGTCGCCGTGCCTGATCTTCGGCTGGGGCCCGTTCCCGGCGCTGGGCGTCGCGGGCGGCGGGGTGGCGCTGCTGCTATACTATGCGGTGGGAGTGGCCGTGTTCACGGCTTACCTGGCGGGTCCCCGCGCGGGCCTCCGCCTGCGGCTGGTCCGGCTGCGCTGGGCGCCGGCATGGTCAATCCTGCGGGTTGGGCTGCTGGCCTCGCTGGTCAGCCTGCAGACCAACCTGGTCGTCACCGCCACGACGGCCTATGCCGGGGGCTTCGGTGCGGCGGCCATCGCCGGCTACGGCGCCGGGTCACGGCTGGAGTTCCTGCTGGTGCCGCTGGTGTTCGGCCTCGGTGCACCGCTGGTGGCGCTGGTCGGCATCAACCTGGGGGCGGGGCAGCGCGCCAGGGCGCTGCGCGTGACCTGGATCGGCGCGGCGCTGGCCTTCGCCATGACGGAAGCAATCGGTCTGGCCGGCGCCATCTGGCCCGAGGCGTGGCTCGGACTGTTCGGCCACGACCCGGCCATGCTCGCGGCGGGGGGCGCCTACCTGCGGACGGCCGGGCCGTTCTTCGGCTTCTTTGGCGGCGGCATGGCGCTTTACTTCGCCTCCCAGGGTGCGGGGCGGCTGGCGTGGCCGCTGGCGGTGGCGGTGCTGCGCATGGTGGTTGCGGTGGGCGGCGGCTGGTTGGCGCTGCGGCTGACGGGGTCGCTGACCCCCGTGTTCCTGGCGCTGGGCGCCGGGCTGCTGGTGCTGGGCGTGGGGAACGCCGCAGCCGTCGCAGGCGGCGCATGGTTCAAGAAGGGGGCGGCATGACGGACGATCTGTATTGGGAAGACATCGGGGTGGGCCAGGTCATGACCTCCCGTACGCAGGTGATGACGCGGGACCGCATCGTCGCCTTTGCGGAGGAGTTCGACCCGCAGCCGCAGCACCTGAGCGAGGAGGCTGCCCGCGGCAGCCTGTTCGGCGAGTTGGTGGCCAGCGGATGGCACACCGCAAGCGTCACCATGCGCCTGCAACTGGAGGCGATGATGGGCCGCTTCCCCGGCGGCTCCTTGGGCGCGCAGATAGACACCCTGGCCTGGCGCCGCCCGGTCCGGCCGGGAGACGAGATTCGCGCGCAGGTCGAGGTGCTGGCCAAGCGCCCATCCGGCTCCCGTCCCGACCGCGGGCTGGTGACGCTGAAAACGACAACGCTGAACCAGCGGGACGAGACGGTGCAGGAAATGACTGCGTCCATCCTGGCGCCGCGCCGCCCGGTTTAGAACCTATCCCGGTAGGCTGCGAGTCGGTCCTGCAGTGTTTTTCTGCCCTGGAAGTGTCAGGTTCTTGCCCCGATAAACCACACCGGGGCTGCGGTCCTTCCTTCCCAGGACGGGAAATCCCTCGCAGGCCCTCCGCCGCCGCCTACCGGAATAGGTTTGTAAGGCCGGTCCCGCAGCGTATGTGACCGGCCGTGCCCGCGACAGCGGGCCTATGCCGCCGTAAGTAGTTACTGATGACTAGGGATGGCCCGGGACGGCGCAGCTATCACCATGGCAACCTGCGGGAGGCCCTGGTGCAGGCTGCGCTGGACATGATCGGGCAGCGCGGCCTGGCTGGGCTGGCCATTGCCGAGATCGCCCGTGTCCTCGGCGTCAGCCCCGCCGCACCCTACCGTCACTTCCGTGACCGCAACGCCCTGATCGCCGAGGTGGCACGGCGCGGCTTCGAACGCCTGGCGAGCGACCTGGACGCCGCATGGGCTGGCGGCCGCCCCGATCCCGTCACCGCCATCGAGCGGTGCGGCCGGGCGCACCTCGCCTTCGCCAAGGGAGACCCGGCCGCCTACGCCGCGATGTTCGACCCCGGCACCGACCCGGCGACCGGCAGCATGGACCCGGCGGTCCAGGAAGCCTCCGACGCCGCTTTCGCCGTGCTGCGGCGTGCGGCGGACGCCGCTTGTGCACGGACCAGGCCGGGCGCCCCTGGCCGTGGACGGGTCGTGCCGGCGCAGATGGTCGCGCTGCACGTCTGGTCGCTGACCCACGGGATCGCCACGCTGTTCGTGACGCCGGGCACGGGAGCCAGCCGCCTGCCGATGCCGCCGGAGAACCTATTGGAAGCGGGATTGCTGATCTACCTTAATTCCCTGGGTCTCGTGGACGCTCCATAGTAGCGGGCACAGTGTAGTCACGCACCCGTGCACATCGAGGGCTAGTAATCCGGGCCGGCGAGTGTAAGTATCCCTCACATACACAGGAGGGTGCCTATGTTGTCGCGTATGGACGAATTTGGACGGCCGGCATGGGTGCTGGCGACGGTTGCAGCATTCTGGCTGTTCTGGCCGTTGGGCGTGGCCACCCTCGCCTATCTGGCCTGGACTGGGCGTTTGGCGGGCGTGGCCGGCCCACGCATGGGCAGCGGCCCCGGCCGGTGGTTCAACCTGCGCAGCGACGAAAAGCGGGCGGGCAGCCCCAGCGGCAACAAGGTGTTCGACGACTACCGCGCCGAAACCCTACGCCGGCTGGAGGAGGAGCAGCGGGAGTTCCGCGACTATCTGGAGCGGTTGCGCCGCGCCCGCGACAAGTCGGAGTTCGACGGCTTCATGGCGGAGCGTCGGCGATCCGGCGCCCCGCGTGAGACGGAGCCGACCGAGCAGGCGTAGCACAAGCTGCAGTCAGGTCCGGGCGCAGCACGACCGGACCTGAAACTGCGGGCACCGTTCCGCACGGAAACCTCCCAGAGCAGTCCGCATCCAGACTTGGGCGCGGGCTGTTCTAAGCATTTCTGTTCTGGACATTTAATGAGGCCGTGCGCGTCTCAGGCCTGTCACATCAACGGCCATCTGCCCTGACCCTTACGCAATCGCACTGTCATTGCGAGCCGCCCTTGCGGCGTGGCAAGCTAGGGGCCGGGAGCACCATGCTGGTGGCCTTGGATTGCCGCGACGCTACGCGCCTCGCAATGACGAGAAAAACGGTCAGGGCAGATAGCCTTTGGTATCATACCCTGTGGCGCCAAGATTTGGCCCATCATCGCCGCGGGCGCAGCGACGCAACATTTGTGGACCGGCCGGCACGGCGATCTCTAACCCTGGCTCGCCGCATCGCAGGCGGCTTGCGATAACCGATGACAGCCGGTTGGTTCCGAAGGCGGCAGCCGTCAGGCGGTGCGCCGGGCCTTGCCGAACGGCGGCTGCATTGGCCGCCTATACCAGGCGCTGCCGCTGGAACCCTGCGTATCGGCCGTGGTTGAAACTGCGCCGCCCAGGAACCGGTCTGCTTCGCGCCGCCGACGCCCATCCGTGTTGGCCTCGATCATGCGGCCGAGCCACAGCAGCATTGCCGGCACGACGGCCAGCAAGAAAACAGCGCACGTCAGAACCAGCATCGTTTATCCATCTCGTTGGTCGGCTTGCGTCAACAGACGTGGTAGCCCTTTGGCCTTTGCTAAGTGCTGGCCGGGCATTCACTTGTGCCAACCGGCACCGGACCGAGCCTCAGCCGCCGCCCCCAGGGACGCTACTCCGCGGCGTCCGCCAGCCCAGCCTCCGCCAGGTCCGGCAGCAGCGGCAGCAGGCGCGGCAGGTCGCGCTCGGCGACGCAGCAGAGATACTGCCCAGCCGGCGGCGCGTCCGCCTCCCGCGGCGGCAACGGCAGCCCATCCGGGCCGAGTGGCAGCGCCGTCATACCCAGGTCTGCATACACGTCGAGCAGCCCGGTCCCAGCCCGCCACACCGCCGCGTCCAGCCCCTCCTGTGCCGCCAGGTCGTGCAGGTTCCAAACGGTCGAGGCGCGGTCGTTGACCGATCCCGCGGGATCGCCAAGGCCGAGCAGCACCCCGCCCACCCGGCGGAACGGGATGCCGGCCCGGCCCAGCTCGCCCATGACGATGCCGTCGGCGACTGCCGGCGGCAGTGCGCCCAGGGCGGCGTAACGCGCCCGGCCCTCCCCGGCCCATGGCAGCCAACGGACCCGGCTTGGCCGGATCAGCCGCCACAGCGCCACCAGCGCCATCCCTACCACGAAGGCGATGGACAGGCGCAGGCTGTTAGGCAGGTCGGGGGACAGCACGATGTCCAGCCATCCGTTCTCGGACAAGCCGCGCAGCTTCGGCTCGAACGCGGCCAGCGCCACGACGCACAGCACCAGGGCCAGCAGCGGCAGGGCCGTCCCCAGGCTCAGCGGCCCGGACAGCAGCCGGGCGTGCCGGTAGTAGGCGTTCCGAAACGGCGCCACCAGCAGCATTGCCAGCACCAGCACGCCGGGTATCCACAGGTTGGTGCCCTGCGCGCCGGTGAACCCTGCGCCCAGCAGCAGCATCACCAGGGTGGCGCCCCAGGCCAGCGTGACCCGTTGCGACAGCCCGACTGACAGCACGATCAGCGCTGCTCCGATAAGGGATGGCACGAACTGTCCGGCATTGGCCGCGATGTCAGCGAAGTCCGGGTCTATCCAGGAGAAGTCGGGCCGGTTGTCCAGCAGCCCCACCGCCATCAGCAGCGCCCCGCACAGGGCAACGGCGCCGGTGGAGGCGCCGATGGCCAGGCCTGGCTCGCTCCAGCGCAGCATGGCCTGCGCGGCGGTCGGCGCCGACGCTTGAGGCCTGCCCGGGCGCTGCACGCCCTTCTTCACTAGGGCGCCGCCGCGCATCAGGATCTCGTTGCCAGCGAACATGCTGCCGGCCAGGAACAGCGGGATGATGTAGTAGTAAAGCCGGAACACGACGATGGCGCCCAGGATAGTGGGCGGCTGCAAGTACGGCTCCAGGCCCAGCAGCATGGCGGTGTCGAACACGCCGAGGCCGCCGGGCAGGTTGGCGGCCAGCCCCGCGGTGTAGGAGGCGACATACACGCCGAGAAACCGGATATAGGTCAGGCCCGGCGTGTCCGGCAGCAGCTGGTAGAAGATCGCCGCCGTGACCGCCACGTCCACCGTCGCCAGGGCCACTTGCACCACGGCCATGCGGTAGTCCGGCAGCGTCACGGGGTTGCCGAACAGGCGGATGGTGCCGACAAAGCGGGACAGGCTGACATAGGCCGCCACCACGCCCCACAACGCCAGGCCGATGGCATACATGCCCCAGCGCGGCACGATGGCGCCGAAGAACGGGATGGCGTCCGGCTCCCAGAACAGGATGACGCCGCCGAGCACCATCCCGCCGAGACCGAAGGTCAGGCTGCAGAACGCCACGACCTTGGCGATTTCGAACGGCGTCAGGCCCCAATGCGAATACAGCCGGTAGCGCACGGCCGCGCCCGACACCGCGGCGAAGCCCAGGTTGTGCGACAGCGCGTAAGCGCAGAATGACGCGAACGACACCCGGCCATAGCTGACCTTATGCCCGGCATAGATGGTGCCCAGCCGGTCGTAGAACGTCAGCACCCCATAGGACAGGACGGTCCAGCCAAAGGCGATCATCAGCGCCCGCGGCGGGATCGCCTCCAGAGCCACCTTGATATCGGCGACCTTGAGGTGACGGAACTCCTTCCAGATGACGTAGATCGCACCGACCAGCAGCACCAAACCGAGCACCGCCGGTATTTGGCGGGCGACCTTCTTGAGAAACTTCATCCTCAGGCCGCGTTCGGGACGGCGGCCGTGGCGGCCAAGCGTGCCCGGATCAGCGCAACCGTTTCCGCCACCCCGTAAAGCGCTACAAAGCCGCCGAAGCGTGGCCCCTCCGCCTGGCCCAGCAGCACCTGATACAGGCAGCCGAACCACGATTTCAGGTCCGGCAGCGGGTGCCGCTTGCCGACCTCATAGACGACGTCCTGGATCGCCTCCGGTGCGGTGCCGGGGGCCAGCGCCTCCAACTCGCGCGCCAAATCCTCCAGAGCGGCGCGTTCCGGGTCCGTGGGGGCGCGATACTGCTTCGCCGGGCGGACAAAGTCGCGGTAGTAGGCGATGGCGTGGTCCACCAGCCCGTCGAAGAACGGGCTGGCGCCGGGCGCGGCGTCGGGGCTGTAGCGGCGTAGGAAGCCCCACAGCATATCCGGCGTTTCGGCGTTCACGACGCTGGCCAGGTTCAGCAGCATCCCGAAGCTGACGGGAGCGGCAGCACCTGCATTGCGCCCACCCTGGATGTGCCAGGCCGGGTTGGCCCGGCGCTCGGCCTCGGCCTGGCCCGGCAGCTTGGCGGCATTGGCGAGGTAGTCGTCCACCGCGCGGGGGATCACGTCGAAGAACAGCCGCTTGGCGCGTCCGGGCTGGTGATACATGAACCCGGCCAGGCTTTCGGGCGGGGCGTAGGTCAGCCACTCGTCCACCGAGAGGCCGTTACCCTTGCTCTTGCTGATCTTCTGCGCGTGCTCATCCAGGAACAGCTCGTAGGTCAGGCTGACCGGCGGCGGGCTGCCCAGCACCGTGCACACCCGGCTGGACAGCTCCACGCTGTCAATCAGGTCCTTGCCGGACATCTCGTAGTCCACGTCCAAGGCGTGCCAACGCATCGCCCAGTCGGCCTTCCATTGCAGCTTGCAGGCGCCGCCGGTGACGGGGGTGACATGCCGCTCGCCGGTGTCCGGGTCCTGCCAGGACACGGTGCCGGCAACCGCATCCACCTCGTCTATGCGGACCTGCATCACCTGGCCAGTGCGGGGATGCAGGGGCAGGAACGGCGAGTAGGTCGCCTGGCGGTCGCGGCCAAGGGTGGGCAGGATGGTGGCGACGATCTCCGCATGGCGCTCGGCCACGCGCATCAGCGCGGCGTCGAAGCGGCCGGACGTGTAGTAGTCGGTGCTGGACGCGAACTCGTAGTCGAAGCCGAAACTGTCGAGGAAGGCGCGCAGCCGGGCGTTGTTGTGGGCGCCGAAGCTGGAGTGGGTGCCGAACGGATCGGGCACCCGGGTCAGCGGCTGGCCGATGTGGCGGGCCAGCATGTCGCCGTTCGGCACGTTGTCCGGCACCTTGCGCAGCCCGTCCATGTCGTCGCTGAACGCCAGCAGTCGGGACGGCCTGCCCGTCAGTGCCGTGTAGGCGTTGCGGACCCATGTGGTGCGCGCGACCTCCCCAAAGGTGCCGATATGCGGCAGTCCGCTGGGGCCGTATCCCGTCTCGAACAGCGCGGCCACTTTCCCGCTGGCCTCCACACGGGCGGCGACCTTGGCCGCTTCCTCGAACGGCCATGCCTTCGGGAGCGGGTCTGCGGTGTTGCGAACTGTATCGGACATGGGTGCAAGCTAGAAACGGGGGTAGGCCGGGTCAATCGTGGGAGCGCGTATCAGAAAATGATTCGGTGCTGCGCTTGCGTCCTTCTTCCTGCCGGTCCGGAACAGCAGGCCGAAAAGCCGCGGCTCAGCAGCCCTTCGGAGGTCTGCAGCCGCATGAAGCGGGAGCAGGCCTGCGCGACTAAAACCCCAAGTCCGCCAGCGCCCGGCGCGCCGCGTCCCGCAGCGCGTCCTCGATCACCTGTAGGAAATCACTCCCTGCCGCGTCCGTCGTCCATGGGTCCATCGTGGTCGAGATCAGGAAGTCCACCCCGGCCTCCGGCCGCGGCGTCACGATCATCCGGCGGCAGAGCGCGTCCACGAACCCGGCGCCATAGGTCGCGCGGTCGAACCGACTGCTGGTCAGGATCAGGTCGAGGCTGCCGCCGCCAATGGGTGCGCGCCCCATGTCCTCCCGAGGTTCGACCACGCTGCACAGGGCGAACACGCGGTCGTTGAACAGGTTGGCGCGCAGCAGGTCGGTGTTCCACGCCCCATCGGCGCCCTTGAAGTTCAGCATGAAGGCCAGGATCACCTGGTCCGAGCCGATCTGGCTGAACAGCTCGTGCGCCGCCGGGTCGGCCTGCAGGCGGGCGGCCAGGGCGGCGTTGTCCAGGCCGACGAAGGACCGGATCGTCGCCCGCTCCGCCGCCAGGGCACGCTGGCCGGCGCCGGCCCGCTCCGCCGGGGTGCGGTTGAAGCAGGTGATGCGAAATCGTGGGTCGCGCAGCGTCGCCAGGCGGCAGAACAGCCGCTTGCTGGTCCACAGGCACTGCCCCAGGATACGGCCATAGCCGCTGCTGTCCGGGCGGATCACCCTGTGGGCCAGCCAGACCGCGGCGGCGGCGGAGCCGGGCTTGCTGCCCTCCAGGCCGTAGATGCCGACCGTCGGCTCGGCCTGGCTGTGGAACACCACCGGTGCGCGCAGGGACACCAGGTCCCGCATCGCCGCGTTGCGGTAGCACAGGGCGCCGGCGGGATAAGGGACGTAGCCACCCTTGTGCGGGTCCACGGTGATGCTGTCGGCCCGGCCCAGCGCCTCGTACTGCGTCCGCGCATACGGACCCATCGCGGCGGTCGGCACGCCGCACACCTGGTCCGGCTCGGACTCGTCGCGCAGGGTGGTGCGGAAGTAGCCGCCCCAGGCCGCGTCCGCGTGCACCATGAAGTTCAGGCCCCGCGCCCGGAAGCGGTCCCGCAGGTCCAGCAGCCCAGCAAGGGGGTCCACGGCGCTTTCCTCCGTGCTGCCCAGGACGGCGACGGCGCACAGCACCGGCACCCGGCGGCGCAGCAGGATGGTCAGCGTCGCCTCGACGTGATCGAGGTCCAGCCTTGCGTCCTGGTCCACCCGCTGCACCAGCACGGCGTTGCTGCCGAGGCCCAGTACGGTGGCCGCCTTGGGCCAGGAATAATGGCTGGTGGCCGCCGCCAGCAGCACCGGCGGCTCCGGCACATCGGGCATGAAGTTGCGGTAGAACCCCACCAGCCCGGTGTTCTGCACGGCGTAGCCCGCCAGCGCCGCCTGCAGTACGTCCGGCTCCACCCCCAGCGCGGCGAGCGCCGCCGGCAGTCCGGCGACCGCATCAAGGTCCAGGTTCAGCAGCGTCCAGGTGTCCAGGTCCACCAGCCGCGCGGTGCCGCCGGCCCAGACCGGCACCTCCACCGCTCGGCCCGGCGCCAGGGCCGGCACCTCCTTCAGCGCGGCGCGCAGGGCGACGGGGGCGAAGGCCAGGTTGCGGGCGGCCCATAGGGCCTCGATATTGGCGACGGTGCCGCCGCTGGTGATGTGGCCCCAGGGCACGATCGTGCCCGGCGCGGGCGGATGGCCTTGCGGCGGGACCGTGTAGCCTAGCATCCGGCACAGATCGTTGCCGACCTCGATTTCCAGCCGGGTGGTGACGGGGGAGGCCTCGGCGGCGACGTTGTTCTGGTTGTAGAACAGCGCCGCGATCAGCCCGACCATTGCCGGCAGCGCAGTGTCCCAGAGCATGTGCCCCTGATAGCGCATGGACGCGAAGGGCGCAGACAGGCGCAACGCCTTGAACAGCACCTCGGCGTCCCGCCGCAGCCGGTCGGCGCCGGCTGCATATCCGGGGCTGGCCTGGATGGCCGGGGTGATGTGGGCTGGGTCCTCCGGATGGAAGCCGCGGCGGAAGCCGGCGTGGCTGTCGAGCGCGGCCAGCATCAGCTCACGCAGCAACTCCACGTTCTCGGCGCGGGGGCCGAGGAACCAGGCTTCCGGGATGCCCTCCCCGGGGATGTCCAGGCGCAGGGCTTCGTGCAGGCGGGCGTCCCAGGCGGCGTGGGCACGGGTGCGCCGGGCGGATTGCGGGGTGGACGGGGTGGCGGCGAGGTCGGCGGCTTCGAGGGGCATCGCGGCAGGGTGCGTTGCGCAGGAGCAATGGGCAAGGTGTCGTTGCATTTGGGTGCATGTGCCGGTGCATCGCAGGAGCGGCTGCCGCGTTACGTAGCCGTAAACTTATGAAGGAGACCACCCGATGACACGTCTAATCACCGCCGCGCTGGCCGCATCCGCGTTGCTGGCAGCCGCGCCGGCGGCCCATGCCGCCAACGTGCGCAAGCCCTACGCCAACGTGGACCGCCGCAACGATGCTGGCAACGACACCGGCGACAGCCAGGTGGACCGCCTGAACGAGATGCAGTTGGACCGCAACTACACCGGCCCGCGCTACCCGGTGGGGCCGGGTGGGCCGCCGGGCAGTCCGCTGCCTGGCTATGCGCCGCCAGCGGGAGGGCCGCCGCCCGGCTATGCCCCGCCGCCCCGCGCGCCGCGGCCATATTAGCGCAGCGCAGGCCCGGGGACGCCCCCCGGGCTTCTTGGGCCGGCCCTTGATGCGCCTTGGGGCGGGACGGCGTCGGGTTAGGAACCTGAACTGGCGGCAGGGCGCCGCCCGCTAAAGCGTCAACCCGCCATCCACATGCAGGCACTGCCCGGTGATGTATCCCGCCGCCGGGCACAGCAGGAAGGCGATGGCTGCCGCCACCTCCTCCGGCGCGCCCAGCCGGCCCAATGGGATCGCCGCCAAAGCCTGGGCGCGGGCCTCGTCGGACATGGCGGAGTGCCGGCCCGGCGCCTTGCGGATGATGCCGGGCACGACGCAATTGACCGTCACGCCGTCCGGCGCAAGCTGCGCCGCCAGCGACCGGGTCAGCGCCACGAGCGCCGCCTTTGCCGCCGCCGTAGCCGGAAAATGCCCGGCCGCCGGGCGGAACACAGCCGACAGGAACGACCCGGTGCTGACCACCCGGCCCGCCGGGGACACGCGCAGGTGCGGCAGGGCGGCCGTGGCCAGGTTCAGGAAGACGCGGGCATTGACCGCGATGGCCTCGTCGAACCCGGCCTCGTCCAGGTCGCCGAATGGGCGGCGGTCAGCGCGCCCGGCAACGTGGACCACCTGGTCCAGCCGCCCCCAGCGCGCGACGGCGTCCGCCACCAGCACGGCGCCTGCGCCCGGGACACCGAAAGGCTGGACGGCGACGGCGGCCTCGGCGCCTGCGGCCCGAAGCTCCGCCGCCACGGCCTCCGCCCCGTCACGGTTGCTGCCGGCGTGGACCAGCAGCGCCCGGCCCGGCGCCGCAATCATGCGGCACAGCGCGGCGCCAATGCCGGAGCCGCCGCCAGTGACGACCGTCACGGTCAGGTTCAGGGCCGCCATAGAATTGGGCCTGCGTCAGCCATGCGCTGCATCGTCACCCGGCGTTCCCGGTCGCTCCAAGCGTTCGATAAGGAAATATTGTCGGCCTCATGATAGCCAGCCGCCGCCTAGTGTGAATGAGCGGCTTCGGGACGTCATCTTGCGGGCCGCCAACCTCGGCCCATCCTGCAATGCAAGTGTCACATTCCGCCGCCTGGCGGCCCGCCAGACCCAACCAAGGCCCCAGCCGCCCATGCCGGACATTCAGACTCCGACCACCCGCGCCGCCGCCCTGGCCGCGGCGCGCAACGTGAAGATGGCGCTCCGCCCACGCCTATGTCCGCGGCAACACCGCAAAGTTCTACGAGTGGCTGGCCGGCGTCACCGTCGCCTACCCCGAGGGTCCACCAGTCTGGATCTGCGGCGACTGCCACATCGGCAATCTCGGCCCGGTGGCGGATGGTCATGGCCGGGTGGAAATACAAATCCGCGACCTCGACCAGAGCGTGATCGGCAATCCCGCGCACGACCTGATCCGCCTGGGCCTGTCGCTGGCCAGCGCCGCCCGTGGGTCGGACTTGCCGGGCATCATCACCGTCCACATGCTGGAGCAGATGGTGGCCGGCTACGAGGCCGCGTTCACGGAGGAGGCCACGCCCGACGACGCCCTGCCCGAAACCGTGCACCTGGTGATGCAGGAGGCCGTCGGCCGGTCCTGGAAGCACCTGGCGCGCGAGCGCATCGGCGACGCCAGGCCCACCATCCCTCTGGGAAAGCGGTTCTGGCCGCTGGGCAATGAGGAGCGCGCGGCAGTGGACGCCCTGTTCGCCCAGGACGACGTGCGCCGGCTGGCCGCCTCCCTGCACGGCGCCGACCCGGCGGCCAGCGTGCGCGTGCTGGACGCGGCCTATTGGGTCAAGGGCTGCAGCTCGCTCGGCATGCTGCGCTACGCGGTGATCGCCCGGGTGGGCGGCAAGGGCGGGGAGTTGTGCCTGATGGACATCAAGGAGGCCACGGCCGCCGTCGCACCTCGCGCCGCCAGCGCCGACATGCCGCGCGACAACGCCGAGCGCGTGGTCGAGGGCGCGCGGCACCTGGCACCACATCTGGGAAACCGCATGCTGGCCGCCCGCCTGGAAGGCCGTGCCGTGTTCATGCGCGAGCTGCGGCCGCAGGACTTGAAGGTGGAGGTGGAGCGGATGACGCAGGAGGAAGCAATGGGCGTCGCCCGCTTCCTGGCCGGGGTGATTGGTCAGGCGCATGCCCGGCAGATGGACCCACCGGCCCGGCGCCGCTGGGCCGCCGAACTGGGCCGCCGCAGCAAGACCCTGGATGCGCCGGGCTGGCTGTGGACGACGGTGGTGCAGCTCGTGGCGGCGCACGAGGCGGCCTACCTGGACCACTGCCGGAAATACGCTTTGCAGCAGGCCGCCTAACATCCGGCTTGTCCCGCCCCCTCCGGCAGCCAATATTGCCTGGTGTAGCGATCAGGGAGGCCCGCCCATGCCGGCCAGTACGCCTGCATGAGTAGTGTCATCGAATTCAAGCACCGCAAGGACGACACCTTGTGGGCCGTTGTCGCCCAGGTCGGCCGCGCCAGCCGGGTGGCGGAAATTTTCTCCAGCCGGGAACGGGCGCTGGCAGACCGGGCTTGGCGGGAGCAGCAGATCAGTGCCTATGCCGGGTTGCTGGCAAGCTGCCGGCAACCGGCGCCGAGCTACAGCGTGGCGCCGATCCGCCCAGCGGATCTGCCGCGGGCGTGGAAGCCGCTGCCGGCGCTGGGATTTCTACGGGGTCAGTTCATTTAGGCAGCCTAAGGCCATCAAGAACGTGGGCACTGCGGCGGCATCGCACCACTACTTGCGCCCCATGGCTCGGAGGCCGAGCGGTTGGATAATGCCTGCAAGCTCCCCGCCAGCCCGTCCAACTCCGCATAGGCCATGAACACATGATAAAGCGAGCTGGTCGGGATCAGCCGGGATACCGGGGCGCCAGTTTCGTCCAACTGGTCGTTCCAGGCGCCCGGCAGGCTGTCCTGCAGGAAGCGGGTGCCGATGCCGCGCACGACCGGCGCCACCCGCGCCAGGCCGTCTCCGCCGCGCCGGGCCATCGCAACATGGGCCTTCAACGCCTCGGTCTGCGGCCACAGGCGGAAGCCGCGGAGCCGCGGCGCACCGTCCCGCCCAACCGCATCCCACACCAGCCCGGTCGCCGGGTCCACGCCGTGGCGGACGGCGAATGCGTATAGCTGGTTGATCTCGGCGCCCGCCTCGCCGCCGGTCAGGCGCTCATATTGGTCCAGCAGCCAGGCCCATTCCAGGTGATGCCCCGGCTCGACATGGGTGCCGGCGTCGCCGGGGGCTGGGGTCCAATCCTCGGCGAAGAACTCCCCAAGCGTGCCAGTCGCCGGGTTGAACAGATGGCGGCGGAACAGTCCCACCAATGCGTGGGCATGATCGGCATAATAGGCGTCGCCGGAGGTCTCATAAAGCGCCAGCACGGCCTCCAGCAGGTGCATGTGCGGGTTCTGCTGCCGCGGGCCGTCCTCCCAGGGCTGGACGTTGCGGTAGCCTGCCGGCGGGTGCGGCATGTGGGCGGCGATCCAGTCCAGGGTGCGGCGGGCGCGGGCCAGTGGCTCCTCCGACCGGGTCAGCCGGGCGTGCCAGGCCAGGGCGAACAGCACGAACGCCAGGTCATACAGGTCCGCCGCCGGGTCCAGCACATCGCCTGCCGGAGACAGCCGCCGTGCCCAGGCGCCATCGGCGCGGGCGCCTTGCCGGGTCATGAAGGCGTAGGCGTCCTCCGCCACGGCCCGCCCCGGCGCCCAGCCCAGCAGCGCCGCGTGAGAAAAGGCGTAAACCTGCCGCGCCTGCACCCGCATCCGCTTGAACGGCACCCCGGACGGCGAGCCGTCCAATTGAAGCGACTCGTGCACGCCCAAGCCGGGCGCGTCGTTGCCGGCGCCGGCCCAGAACGGCAGGGCCTGGCCGAACATCCAGCCGCGGAAGGCGGCATGGGCGCTGGAAACGTCATGAACCCCTGCGAAGCCGGCCTCGGTCACGCCGGCACCACCGGCTGGCGCATCCGGGCGACGATGCCGGTCGTGGACTCGCCGGGCACCAGGGACGCCAGCAGCACCCGTCCGCCGGCGGCGTGCACCACGTCTGCGCCGACCACCTGGTCCAGGGTATAGTCCGCGCCCTTCACCAGCACGTCCGGCAGCAGGGTGCGTATCAGCTCTATTGGCGTCGCCTCATCGAAGGCGACCACGGCGTCCACGTAGCGCAGCGCCGCCAGCACCCGCGCCCGGCCGTCCAGCGGGTTGACCGGGCGCGACGGCCCCTTGAGCCGCTGCACGCTGGCATCGGTATTGAGCGCCACCACCAGCCGGTCGCACCCGGCCCGCGCCTGCGCCAGCAGGGACACGTGGCCGGGGTGCAGGATGTCGAAGCAGCCATTGGTGAAGCCGACCTGCAGCCCCTGCGCCTTCCAGCGCGCCACAAGCGCCTCGATCTCCTGGAGCGGGCGCACGCCGTCCGGCGGCGGCGCATCCTCTTCGTGGTCCCCGGCGTCCAGCTCCCGCAGCACCTCCTGCACCGTGGCGGTGGCGGTGCCGGGCTTGCTGACGACGACGCTGGCGGCGGCATTGGCGATGTGCATGGCCTGCGTCAAGGTGCGCCCGGCGGCGGCGCACAGCGCCATCGCCGCGATCACCGTGTCGCCCGCGCCCGACACGTCGAACACTGCCCGTGCCCGCGCCGGCACCGACTGCACGGCGCCAGAGGCCTCCACGAGCGTCATCCCCTTTTCGGACCGGGTGACGAGGATCGCCTCCGCGTCCGCCTGCGCCCGCACGCGGCGTGCTGCCTCCACCACCGCCTCGGTCGTGTCCACGGCCATGCCGGAGGCAGCGGCCAGCTCCTTCAGGTTGGGCGTGATGCAGGTGGCGCCGCGATAATGGGTGAAGTCCGGCGATTTCGGGTCCACGAACACCGGCACTCCGGCGCCGCGCGCCAGCCCGGCCACCTGCGCCATCAGGCCCGGGGTCAGCGCACCCTTGCCATAATCCGCGAGCACCACGGCGCCAACCCGGCCGATCCAGGCCCGTACGGCATCCAGCAGCGCCGCTTCCTCGGAGGCCGTCACCGGCGCCAGGCTTTCCTCGTCTGCGCGGACGACCTGCTGGTTGGCGGCGATGAAGCGGGTCTTGCAGGTCGTCGGACGCGCCGGCGTGTCCACGGCGGCGGAGACCAGCCGCGGCACCCCGCTCAGCAGGCGCCGCACCGCGTCCCCTGCGGCATCCGCCCCGACCAACCCGGCCAGAACGGCCGTGCCGCCGAGAGCGGCGACGTTGCTGGCCACGTTGCCGGCGCCGCCCAGCATCTCCCGCGTGCCGCGCAGGCGCAGGATGGGCACGGGCGCCTCCGGTGAGATGCGCTCCATGTCGCACTGCACGAAGCGGTCCAGCATCACGTCGCCGACGCACAGGACCTGGATGTTGGTGAAGTCCATGGGGAGGAAGGGTTCCGGGTTGAGGCTGCGGCTATCCTTCTGCACCAGCCGCCCGCAGGAAGTCCACAGCGTCTCCCAGGGTGACGAACCGCTCCAGGTCGTCATCGGGGATACGGACGCCGAAGCGGTCCTCCGCCGCGCAGGCCACGTCAATCAGGGACAGGGAGGTGATGCCGAGGTCTTCGCGCAGGCGGCTGCTGCGCGATATGCGTGCCGGATCGGCTCCGAGGGTTGCGTGCAGGACGCCGGTGAGGGCGGATTGCACCGGGTCCGCCTGCATCCGCTAAGCCGCAGCCCGTGTAGCCGCGTCGAGGCGGGCGCGCCGCGCTGCTGCCATCGCATCGTGCTCGTGTATCCAGGCGAAGTCCTCCGGGAAGCGCGCCATGCGGCGATCCCGGTCCACGGTCGCCGGGCCGTCCGGCAGGTGCAGCAGGCCGTTGGTGGCCCAGGAGCTGCGCTGTATCTTGCGCGTCCGCGCCCGGCGGAGGTGCTGGTAGGTCGCCATCATCGCCTCCATTGCATCGGACTGGGTGCCGGGCAGCAGCTCTGCCAGGGTAATGGCATCCTCGATGGTGGTATTGGCGCCCTGGCCGTGATGCGGCACCATCGCATGCGCGCTGTCCCCCAGCAGCACGGCCCGGCCACGATGCCAGCTCAGCAACGGGCGCACGACGAACAGCCCCCAGCGCTTATGGTTCGGCACGGCGGCGACCATCTCCGTCACCGCCGGATGCCAGCCTGCGAAGGCGCCCAGCGCCTCATCCCGGCCGATCTCCGCCACCGACCCGGCGGCCTGCCAATCCCGCGGTCCCTCCATCACGGCGAAGTAGTTCACGTCCGCGCCGTCTCCGCCGATGGCGTAGTGCAGCAGGTGCGCGTCCGGCCCCACCCAGAACTGGATGGCGTGCGGGTCCGGCAGCGCCGGCAGGGCCGCAGTCGGCACGATGCCGCGCAACGCGCTGGTGCCGGAGTAGGTCACGCCCTCTCCGCTGGTCACATACTGCCGAACCAGCGAGCGCACGCCGTCCGCGCCCACCACCAGGTCGGCCTCGGCCGTATGTCCGTTGCCGAAGGTCAGGCGCATGACGCCGCCCGCCTCGGTCAGGTCCGACAGGCGATGCCCCAGGTGCAGCCCCTCCCCAGCCAGTGCGCCGCTGAGGGTGCATTGCAGGTCGGCGCGGTGGATGCCGTAGTACGGGGCGCCGAACCGGGCCTGGTAGGCGCTGCCCTGGCGCACGGGATGCGCCGCGATGCGGGCGCCGGTGCGTCCGTCGCGGTAGATCAGCTCCGTCGGCTCGCACGACGCTGTCGTGATCCGGTCCAGGACGCCGAGGCGGCGCAGCTCCCGGGTCGCGTTGGCGGACAGGGCAACGGCGGCGCCAATCTCCGCCAGCTCTGCCGCCTGCTCATATACGTCTGCCTGCATCCCGCGCTGGCGGAGCGCCAGGGCCAGCGTCAAGCCGCCGATGCCGCCGCCGATGATGGCGATCCGGAGGTCGCGTGCGGTCATGCGCTGCTTCTTTTGTGCCGTGCGGGAACGTCCGAGACTAGGTGCCACGGTTTGGCCGGGTCAAGGGACCAGCCGAGCCGCCTGGCCCGCTGCTCACCCGCGGACGATCATCCGATTTTGTTAACTATAGGATGACGAACCGGTCTATGGACGACCATAAATCAAACGAGATCGGAATGATGCGACTGAAGACCAGTCGGCCCGGCGTTGCACGTGGTTCCGGTCCCGACGCAACACCGTATGCTGGGACCGCCGCCAAACGGGGCCGGCTTGGGGCCGGCCCCGTCCTTGGAGGCGGGCAACGCCTGTCAGCGCGGGGCGGCTGCCGAACCGTAGGCGAGATGCTGCGCCCCACCGTTGGACGCCACGACCTCGGTGCTCGTCACCAGCACCCGGCGCCGCAGCCCGGCATAGGCCACCATTCCGTCCGCGGCGCGCACGGGCAGCGTGTCAGCGGTCATCACCGGCGTTTCGCTGCCGTTGGATGGCAGCAGCCGCGCCATGCTGGACGCCTGGGTGGCGTTGCCGGTGAACTGCGGGGGCGACTGCGACCAGGTTTCGTTGACGAAGGCGCTGCCGGACGACACCTGCGGCTCGGCGGCGTAGGCGAAGGGGTTGCCGCTTCCCTCGTTTTCCGCCAAGGCCGGGCTGGCGGCGAGGGACAGGACGGCCAGGGCAACGCGTGCGAACGTGTTCATGATGGTTCTCCTGCGATGGTGCGCCGCCTGGGGTCCGGGACCCATGTCCTGGATGACGCCGTCGCCATGACCGCTACCTACGGCGCTGCAGCCGGGGCCGCTGTGCGCGGCATCACAGGTCCGTATGAGATGCGGAACGACTGGGGAGTCCTGCCATGACCACGGCGCCAAGGGGGCCGGCGCAGGCGCTGGCGGCGCTGCCGTTCCTGGCTGGGGCGCCCGCCGGGGCGCTGGAACGGTTCGCCGCCCATGCCCGGTGGATGGACGCCGCGCCGGACGAGGTCGTCGTGGAGTTCAACGATGCGACCACCGACGTGTTCTTCGTCGTGCAGGGCGCCGTGCGCGTGCTGCTGGGCACGGCGGACGGGGAGCGGACGCAGATCCTGGGCGACTTCGCCGCCGGGCAGATGCTGGGGGAGCTGTCGGCGATTGACGACGCCCCGCGCTCCGCCCAGGTGGTGGCGCTGGTTCGCACCCGGCTGTGCTTCGTGCCGGCGCGGGCGTTCCTGGAGCTGGTGTCTGAAGCGCCCGCCGTGTGCCAGCGGCTGTTGCACGTGCTGACGGCGCGCATCCGCAGCCAGAACCAGCGGCTGCTGGAGCGCACGGCGCTGCACACCCGGCCTCGCCTGGCGGCCGAGCTGCTGCGCTTGTCACGGCCGCGCCCCGACGGCACCTGCGCCGTCAGCCCGCCGCCCACGCATGAGGAGCTGGCCGAGCGCATCGGCGCGCGGCGCGAGACCGTGTCGCGGGAGCTGTCGGCGCTGTCCCGCGCCGGGCTGCTGCACCGGACGCGGGCGGCCTTCGTGCTGGACCAGCCGGGGATGCTGCGGGCGGAGGCGGACATGGGGATGGGGCAGCCTGGCGGCGTTTCGGTGCGGGGATAGGAGCAGCAGGCCGAAAAAGCTGGGGACGCGGGGAAGCCAGAAAAAACGTAACTGGGGCAAAACCCCGGGCACGCAGTTGCAGCAGAACAAAGGTCAGAGTGGGTCGGTAACTCTACCACCTTGAATATATGCGGCTTTTTTCGTTCTTTTAGTGATATAGATTGGAATGCGGTTCGTCTTTGCCCGGGGTTTTGCCCCAGTTACGAAAAAACACGGGAACAGCCAGAAATGCCTGGTCGTGTCAGCTCGACTTTGGACGATCCTAGGTGGGCTGAGGAGGGGTGGATGGCGGAGCGGGTTGGTGCCTTAAGCTGGCGCGTCGCCGCTAAGAGACCACGGCAATTGCTTGAAGGTTCGGCTTGACAGGCGGGGTAGCTTCCCTGGTCACGAGACCTCAGCCGCCTGCGCTCCGGCCACGGCCCGCAGAACATGACGACCGTGCGCCATGTCGCCCTCAACCTGCTGCGCGGGGCCAATGACAAGCATAGCATCAAAACCCGCCGCGAATCAGCCGGATGGAATACCGACTGCCTTGAAACCATCATCCGACGAACGGCGTGACCCGCTTCCAGCGATTGCCCGGACGCGGACGCCGCCCATTGCCCGCCATGCCCGCCGATGGCAGGTTGCGCCCGCGCCACTGCGCTGCAACCAACCCCAGACGGCCCGTATGACCCAAGGCAGGACAACCCGCACGCCATGAAGATACTCGTCACTGGCGGCTGCGGCTTCATCGGATCGGCCGTGATCCGGCACCTGGTCCGCACGACCGGGCATACCGTCGTGAACGTGGACAAGATGACCTACGCCGCGTCCGAAGATGCGCTGGAGGAGGCGCGCACAAGCAACCGCCACGTCCTGATCCGCGCCGACATCACCGACGCTCCGGCGATGCAGCAGGTCTTCGCCACGCACCAGCCCGACGCCGTGATGCATCTGGCCGCGGAAAGCCACGTGGACCGCTCGATAGACGGCCCTGCGCCCTTCATCCACACCAACTTGGTCGGCACCTTCGTGCTGCTGGAAGCCGCGCGGACCCACTGGGCTGGCCTGGACGCGGCGGCGCAGGGACGGTTCCGCTTCCACCACATCTCCACGGACGAGGTGTTCGGTGCGCTCGGCCCGAACGATCCGCCGTTCACGGAAACCACGCCCTACGACCCGCGCAGCCCGTATTCCGCCAGCAAGGCCGGGTCGGATCACCTGGTGCGGGCGTGGTGGCACACCTACGGGCTGCCGGCCTTCGTCACCAACACCACCAACAACTACGGCCCTTGGCAATTCCCGGAGAAGCTGATCCCGCTGGTGACGCTGAACGCCTTGGAAGGCAAGCCGCTGCCCGTCTATGGCGACGGCAGCAACCAGCGCGACTGGCTGTTTGTGGACGACCATGCCGCCGCCCTGGTGCTGGCGCTGGAACGGGCGGAGCCAGGGGCGACGTTGGCCATCGGCGCCCGGCAGCCGCGCAGCAACCTGCAAGTGGTGCGCGCGATCTGCGCCACCCTGGACGAGCTGCAGCCGGACCCCGTCGGCCCGCGGGAGCGCCTGATCCATTTCGTGACCGACCGGCCAGGCCATGATTTCCGCTACGAGATTGATCCGGCGCGCACCAATGCCGCCCTGGGCTGGACCGCGCCGCACGGCTTCGACGCCGGGCTGCGGCGGACGATCCAGTGGTATATGGATAACCGCGCCTGGTGGGAGGCGATCCGGGCCGCCCACTACAGCGGCCAGCGGCTGGGGACGGCTGCGTGAGGAGCGGGGCATGAAGGGCATCCTGCTCGCGGGCGGCAGCGGCACCCGGCTGCACCCGGTGACGCTGGCCAGCAGCAAGCAACTACTGCCGGTGTATGACAAGCCGATGGTCTATTACCCGCTGTCTGTGCTGATGCTGGCGGGCATCCGCGACATCATGCTGATCTCCACCCCCGACGACCTGCCGCAGTTCCGCCGCCTGCTGGGCAATGGGGACAAGTTCGGTGTCCGCTTTACCTACGCCGAGCAGCCGAAGCCCGAAGGGCTGGCGCAGGCGTTCCACATCGGCGAGGAGTGGATCGCCGGCCAAGCCTGCGCCCTGGCGCTCGGCGACAACCTGATCTTCGGCGACCACCTGGGCGTGCTGCTGCGCGCCGCCGGCGCCCGTCCGGAGGGGGCGACGGTGTTCGCCTACCAGGTCCGCGACCCCGAGCGGTATGGCGTCGTCAGCTTCGACAGCAGCGGCCGCGCGCAGGAGATCGTCGAAAAGCCCGCCGCGCCAAAAAGCAACTGGGCCGTGACCGGACTTTATTTCTACGACAAGCGGGTGTCCGAGCTGGCCCGGCGGGTGAAGCCCTCCGCCCGTGGCGAGCTGGAGATCACCGACCTCAACGGCATGTACCTGGAGGAAGGAACGCTGCATGTGGAGCGCCTGGGCCGCGGCTGCGCCTGGCTGGACGCCGGGATGCCGGACAGCCTGCTGCAGGCGGCGACCTTCGTGCAAACGATCCAGAACCGGCAGGGGATGCTGGTCGGCAGCCCCGAGGAGGTGGCGTTCCGCATGGGCTATATAGACGCCGCAGCCCTGCGCACCTGCGCCAAGGGCCTGGGCAAGACTGAGCTGGGCCGGCTGCTGCTGGAACTCGCCGATGGACTGCACGCATGAACGTTGAGCGTCTCAGCATTCCCGACCTGATCCTGGTCACGCCGCCTCGATTCGGCGATGCGCGGGGGTTCTTCTCGGAGGTGTTCAAGCTCGGCGCGTTCCGCGACGCCGGCATCAACATCCCATTTGTACAGGACAACCAGAGCTTGTCGCGTGAGCGCGGCGTGATCCGCGGCCTGCACTGCCAGATCGCGCCGCATCCGCAGGGCAAGCTGGTACGCTGCATCAAGGGCGCGATCTGGGATGTGGCGGTGGACGCCAGGCGCGGCTCGCCGACTTACGGCCAGTGGGACGCGGCGGAGCTGTCGGCGGAGAACTGGGCGCAGCTATGGGTGCCGCCGGGCTTCCTGCACGGCTTCTGCACCCTGCAGCCGGATACGGAGGTCATCTATAAGGTGACGGACGTTTATGACCGCGACAGCGAGCGCGGCGTCATCTGGAACGACCCCGACCTGGAGTTGCCTTGGCCGATCAAGCCGGAGGAGGCGGTGCTGTCCGACAAGGACCAGGTGCTGCCCCGTTGGGCCGACGCGCCGGCGCTGTTCGACTGATGGCGCCAGGGTCCATCCTCGTCACCGGCGGCGCCGGGCAGTTAGCGACGGCGCTGGCGCAAGTGGGCGGTGCGGCCATACGCCGCGTTGGCCGGCCCGAGTTCGACTTCGACCGCCCGGACACGCTCGCCACGGCCTTCAAGGCCGCAAGCCCGTCGCTGCTGGTCAACGCCGCCGCCTGGACGGCAGTGGATACGGCCGAGGCCGAGCCGGACGCCGCCGGACGCGCCAACCGTGACGGCCCGGCGACGCTCGCAGCCCTGTGCGCGGATGCGGGCATCCTGATCATCCACGTCTCCACGGACTACGTGTTCGACGGGTTGAAGGGCGCACCCTACACGGAAGCCGACCCGACCAGCCCCACCGGCGTGTATGGCCGCACCAAGCTGGAAGGGGAGCAGGCCGTCATGGCGGCGTGCCCGCGCGCCGTCGTGCTGCGCACGTCCTGGGTGTATTCGGCGACCGGCAAGAACTTCGTCCGCACCATGCTGGGCGCGGCGCAGAAGGTGCCGCGGCTGCGCGTGGTGGCGGACCAGCGGGGCTGCCCGACCGCGGCGCGCGATTTGGCAGCGGCGATCCTGGCCATCGCGCCGCAACTGGCCGGCGCCGGGCCGGACCAATGTGGCGTGTTCCACGCTTGCGGCGCTGGCGAGACGACCTGGCATGGCCTAGCAACAGCGGTGTTCGAGGAAGCAGCCCGGCACGGCCACCCCGTCCCCGCCGTGGACGCCATAGCAACGGCGGACTGGCCGACCCCGGCCCGGCGCCCGCCGGACAGCCGGCTCGATTGCACCAAGCTGGCCCGGGTGTTCGGGGTGCGCCTGCCGGAGTGGCGCGCCAGCCTGGCCCGCACCGTTGACGAGCTGCTGGCCCCCGCCGCGCCGCCGGGCTGACCCGCCGCCGTGCCGGCGCTTTCCGATCCCGCACCACGCGTCGCCATCGTCCTGTCCACCTTCAACGGCGAAGCTTTTCTGCAGGCGCAGTTGGACAGCCTGCTGGTGCAGACGCTGGCGGGCTGGACGCTGTATTGGCGGGATGACGGCAGCAGCGACGGGACGGTCGCGGTCATGCGGGCCTTCATGGACGGACCCGGCGCCGGGCGCTGCGTCGCGGTGCCGGGGCCGCCGGGGCGCATGGGTGCGACGGCCAGCTTCATGGCGCTGCTGCGCGCCTCCGCGGCGTCCGATCCCGACGTGGTGGCGTTTGCCGACCAGGACGACGTATGGCTGCCGGAGAAGCTGGCGGCCGGCGCCGCGGCGCTCTCGGGCGCGTCCGGCCCTGCGCTGTATTGTAGCCGGCAGATCCTGGTGGACCACCTGCTGCGCCGGATTGGCGAGTCCGCGCCGTTGCGCCGCGCCCCGGGCTTTCCAACGGCGCTGACGCAGAACATCGCCACGGGATGCACGGTGCAGCTCAACCGCGCCGCGGCCCACCTGGTTGCTGGCAGCGAGCCGCCGCAGTCCACCCTGCATGACTGGTGGAGCTATCTGGTGGTAGCAGCGGCGGGCGGCCGGCTGATTGCCGACCCGGCGGCCACGGTGCTGTATCGCCAGCACGGCGGCAACCTGGTGGGCGCACCGCCAGGAATGCGGCGCCGGGCGGTGGCGGCGCTGCGCCGCGGCCCCGAGGTGTTCATGCGAGTCCTGCGCGCGCACGTGGCGGCACTCCGCGCACAGCCGCATCTGCTGTCGCCCGGGGCATTGGCTGCGCTGGACACGGTGGACCGCGGGCTGCACGGGCCGCTGCGGCACCGGGTCGTCGCGCTGCGCCTGATCGGCCTGTCGCGGCAAACCTGGCAGGAGACGCTGCTGTTCCGCTGGTGGTTCCTGATTGGATGAGCGTGATGTTCACGCAGGGCTGACTTGCCTGGGGCTGAAACCGGCGAGGTTGCATCCCACGTCCCGTATATAATTGCTGCGAGGTGCCCAATGCCGTCATCCCCTTTGTTCGAGCCGTTCATGCTGGGCGACATACAGGTCCGCAACCGCGTCGTGATGGCGCCGCTGACCCGCAGCCGGTCCAGCGATGACGGCGTGCCGCCTCCTTTCGCCGCGGATTATTATGCGCAGCGGGCATCGGCGGGCTTGATCGTGTCGGAGGCGACGAACATCAGCGCCCAGGCCCGTGGCTATGCGTTTACGCCGGGCATCTGGACGCCGGCGCAGGTCGAGGCGTGGCAGCCTGTGACGCGGGCCGTCCATACAGAGGGCGGCAAGATCGTCCTGCAGCTTTGGCACACCGGACGCATCTCGCATCCGGACCTGCATAGCGGCGCGCTGCCGGTGGCGCCGTCGGCGATCAAGCCTTCGGGCCAAGCGTTCACCAACAAGGGCCTGCAGAACCACGTGACGCCGCGGGCGCTGGAGACGGACGAAATCCCCGCCATCGTGGAAGACTACCGCCACGCCGCACGTTGTGCCCAGGAGGCTGGGTTCGATGGGGTCGAGGTGCATTCGGCCAACAACTACCTGCTGGAGCAGTTCATCCGCGACAGCACCAACAAGCGGACCGACCGTTATGGTGGCTCGCTGGAGAACCGGCTGCGCTTCCCGCTGGACGTGGTGCGGGCGGTGACGGAGGTCTGGGGCGGCAAGCGCGTGGGCATACGCATCTCGCCGGGCACCACGGCGCCGGGCGACACGCCGCTGGATAGCGACCCGATGGGCACCTACAGCGCTTACCTGGATGCTTTGAACGGGTTCGACCTGATGTATGTGCACGACATCGAGGGCGTCACGCAGATGAGCCGGGACCCCAACGGCATTGATTACCCGGCGCTGCGCCGGCGTTTCCGCGGTGCCTACATTGCCAACAATAACTATACCCGGGAACTGGCGGACAAGACGATCGCGGCGGGCGATGCCGACCTCATCAGCTTCGGCCGGCCGTTCATTGCCAACCCCGACCTGGTGGAACGGTTGCGGACTGGTGCTCCTTTGGCGGATGCACCGAAGCAGTACTGGTATGGCGGCGGAGCCACGGGCTACTCGGACTGGCCCGGGATGCAGGGGCCGGTTCAGGTGAGGCTGGCGGCCTAGCTGTCAGAGCCGACCGATGCGGAGAGGGGGCTATCTACCCCCTTTTTCTCCAGAAGAGGGTTGGGCTGAGGGAAAGGCCGCGGATGCAGGCCTTAACCGCCATCAACGCGACGACGCGGTTTTTCTTTAGGCAACCGGCCAGTCTCCGGCCTGCTTGCGTATCCCTGTCCGCGAGGACTCTGCTGCATCTTCGATCATACGCGCCAGCCGGACGGCATGGCCGAAGCCGGTGACGGTGGGCGACCCGCTGGCGATATCGTCGCGCAGGGCGGCGTAGATCGCCGCAACGTTGACGGCCGTATCTGGCATGGGGCCGACCTCCCCCTCGTCCACGCGCTGCGCCTCGCCGTTGACCAACAGGCGCAGGCGGCCTGACTGGAATCCTCGCGGAGCGCCGCCTTCGAGTGCCAGCACGCCCTTCTCGCCCACCACCTCCAGACGGAACGGTGTTTCCGGTGGGCGTCCGCCGGCGATCTCAGCCGACAGCGCGGCGCCGCCGGACAGGCGCGCCTGGACCAGCATGTGGTCGAAGGTCAGCCGCACCTGCGGCTTGCCGTCGCCGATCTGGATTTCGGGATACTGGGTGGTGAGAAGCGCCGACATGTCCTCAAACCCACCGAGTAGGGCTATGGCGAGGTCGAGAGTATGGGCGCCCTGGATGGTGACGACCGTAACCCCGTTCTCAGGCGCCTCGGTGTAGGCCTCCGCCGGGTTGGTTCTTGGCCCGAAGCCGATGGTGGACGAATAGACCCGTGCGCTGAGCGGGCGCCCAATCACGCCAGCCGCGATCAGGTCCCGGGCGCGGCGCGCGGCGGGGTTGCCCCGAGTTTGCAGGCCGATGGCCGTATGCACCCCCGCCTTCTGCGCGGCCTGCGCCAGTTCATCGCTTTCGCCCACGTCGAGGCCCAGGGGGTATTCGCAGAAAATGTGCTTGCCGGCAGCCACGGCCTCCAGGATCAGCCCGCGGTGCGCGGGGAGGGTCACGGCGACCGTGACCAGGTCAATGGAGGGATCGCGGACCAAGTCCTCGGCGTCTCCATAAGCCTTCTTGACGCCGAACGCTTTGGCTGCAGCATCGGCGGCATCCTGGCCCTTGTTGGCATCGGCTGCCAGTTCCAGCCCCGCCAGCCTCTGGACGGCGGGGACGTGCGACTCCCTGGCCCAGCCGCGCTCTGCGTTGGCGCCGATGATCCCGACTCGCAAAACCTTGGTCATGACCGTCTCCTGTCCCGGTGATGGCGGCAGCGTTCCTGGCACCCTGCCGGGGGCACGCCGTAACGCAGCCGATCTATGCCGTCTTGCCTGTGTTATGAACCGCAACGGCTTCCTCACTGGACCGATGAAGAACGGCTCATCCCACCCCCGGCCTAGCCTCGCCGCCCTGGAAACGTTCCTTGCCGTTGCCCGGCACGGGAGTTTTCGCCGCGCTGCCATTGAGCACGGGGTCAGCGCATCGGCGTTCAGCCACGTCATCCGCGGCTTGGAGGAGACGCTCGGGGTCCGCCTGTTCAACCGGACAAGCCGGAGCATCCACCTGACCCAGGCCGGACAGGACTTGCTTGAACAAATCGGGCCGGCCCTGGGCGAAGTTGCCGAAGCTCTGAACAAGGTCCGCACGTCCCAAAGCACGCCGTCCGGCCTGTTGCGGCTGAACGTTCCCCGCATTGCGATTGAGTTGGTCATCATGCCGATCGCTGCCCGGTTCCTGGCCGCCTATCCCGGGATTAGGCTGGAGGTCGCCAGCTTCGACGGGCTGGCGGACATCGTGGCCGAGGGCTTCGACGCAGGCATTCGCCGCGACCGCCGCTTGGCGCCGGGCATGGTTGCCGTGCCGGTTGGCCCGGCCCGACGCTTCGCCGTGGTCGGGGCCCCCTCCTACTTCGCCGGGCGCAGCCTGCCCCATGTGCCACAAGATTTGCATAAGCACCTGTGCATTGAACGGCGCTTTCCGGATGGGTCCCGCTATGCTTGGGAGTTTGGACGGGATGGGGAAACGCTGGAGGTCGAGGTATCAGGCCCGCTGATCGCCGATGACACCGCGCTCATGCTACGGGCGGCGCTCGACGGTGTTGGCTTGGCCTTCATGTTCGAAAGCCTTGTGGCCGATCAAGTCGCCAGTGGGAAGCTGGTCCGTGTGCTTGAGGACTGGTGCCCGGTCCAGCCGAGGTTTTACCTCTACTATCCCGGGCGCCGGCAAGTCCCAGCACCTTTGCGGGCGTTTATGGATCTGCTGCGCACGCCGCCATAGCTGTGCGGCGCGGGTGCTCAAACGAATCGCTCGGGCAAATCGTTCGGGCAGGTTGGATCGCGCTTGTCGTTGGGCAGATTGAGGAACGGTGCGGGCCGGGACAAGGCGCCCCGGCCCGGGCCGCCTACTCCGCTTTGCGGTGGCCGCGCCCATGGGTTTCCTGGGTGGCCTGAGCCTTGGCGAATGCTGCCTCCTTCTCGGCCTTTCCCGCGGTGGCGTGGCTCGTGCCATCCTCGGCCCCACCATCAACGGCAGTGGACGCCGCGGGCATCGCGTGGCCCTTGGAATGCACTGGGCTAGCCGCGGGTCCGCCCTCGTTCACGACGGGGTGCCCGGCGCCGGCCTTGGCACTGCCAGCCTCTTGCACCTCGTCGGCCTTCTGCGCCTTTGCGGAGCGGGCCTGGCTGTCGTCATTGTCGGACTTGGTCTTACTATGGGGCATGGTGCCATCCTGTGGTTAGGACAGTCCTAACTGCGATGCCGGGTGCGCGGTTGCACCGCTGCCAGGCGCATCGAATAGGTCACCGCTTCACCGATCCTTAATCTCCTGACGCCTAACCTGCGCGCACCGCGTGGGGGACCAGGATGGCCAACAACGTCGTCGCTATTATTGGGGATACCCCGACTCTTTGAGAATCCGGCGCGCCCCCTTGCCAAGCGGTGCTGGGCGGATTCTATCGGTGTCATGATCCGCGCCGGTTTCCTCGACCCCGAATCGCGCAAGGACCTGACCGAGTTGGC
>JAABUQ010000644.1_pt1 | contig 81226 bp, 88 predicted proteins | sample 5560001 | NCBI WGS metagenome assembly JAABUQ01 (sample SAMN10711888, study PRJNA513371) | rock metagenome | isolation source: Antarctica rocks | place: Antarctica: Victoria Land, Finger Mt nord | collected 2015-12-18 | reverse complement strand
GGGAGGGAAGCGGGGAGGAAAGGGGGAAGGGGGCAGAAGAGGGATAGGGGTGAGGGGTGAGAGCCGATAGGAGGGGGAAGACGACAGAGAGAACAGGAGGTGAAAGGGAAACTGGGAATGGGAAAGAACCCAGGATTGTGACGGGGTAGAAGCGAAAGATAAGGGGGGCTCATACGGCATGACCGAACAGTCTCTACCTAGACAGGGTCGCTATATCGTCCCGCTGGATCCTCACAGGAGTACGCAAGGCACGCACGAAGCGATAGCCTCCCAAAACCTCTAGGAACGAACCTGGAAAAGCGAACCGTCCGTGGACTCGGTGATAAGTGAGCGAGAGATTGTGGGTGATATTGATAGAAGGAGACAAAGACTGGACTTTGGCAGTGGGGGCTGTGGGCTTGATATATCACCTCCATTCCTTCCTTTATTGGTTGGCTTTTTGGGTTGAAGAAGTGGGTGTCTAGGGACGGAAGGGGGAAGAGGAGGAGCTGGACAGGGGTTGGTCCTTTGGAGGGAAGGTGGGTTTGGGAAGGTGGTTTTGGGAAGGGTGGTTTGGGGAAGGTGGGTTTGGGAAGGGTGGTTTGGGGGAAGGTGGTTTGGGGAAAGAGAGTTTGGGGAAGGTGGTTTGGAAAGGGGGTTATGGGGTAGGATGGCATTGAAATTGTAGTTTCATTGGTGAAATGCTGGAAAGTGGGGAGTGTGGTGTGCATGCTATGTCTCAAGGAAGGGTGATAGAGGAAGGAACGGTGCGGTGATCGGGGACTTCAATAGTCCCCATAGCTATCTAGCTAGTAATGACAGACACTGGCCCCATCTCAAAGAACGATACTTGGAAGCTGGTGCCTCTCGCGCAACGGAGTTGAGCAGATGACACTGAGAACAGCGTTTCACGACGAAAACTTCAATAGGGCCCCTGTGGTGAGAAAGGGGCTTCTCAGGGGAAGTCCAAAACGCTCGAATACGAAACTCGATGAGACCGGGCCTAAAACCCTCACTGCTCAGAGTACCTCATACCTCCGAACAAGACGTACGCGCGAGATTCGAACCCCACTGAGCCGTGGTGGATTGTATAGAATGGAAACGAGCGGACGCGCTTCCTGCCCTTGTTGATGAGAAGGACGCTTGCTTTGCCTTGTCACACGCTAAGTGAAGACTCCACTATTCCCTGGCCCTTGTGGGACTCATGATAAAGTCCCACGGGGGGAAGTGCGTATCTGTTCGAAGTCCTGAGTGGCAATTACCTGATGGGGACGGAAAGCCAGAGGGCTGCGGCTAACTGAAGGACTTTTTGGGATGGGACGTGCGTTAGTAGTGGCGCCGATGGTAAAGGCCGGGAGGGACTGGGTGTCGTTCCTCTCTTTTGGGGCAGTTGAGGACTGAGCGGGAGCGGTTAATGGGAGTCTTTCGTTCAAGGATCGTGTCAAGTCTGGAGCGGCGCTGAACTACCCGGAGCCGAGTATTGCTTGACTTGATTGGGACGGGGACGAGGAGCAAGGACTGGAGGGCGCTTTGTCAATGGAGACGTGCCTTGGTTGGATGAGTCAGGTGATCGAGTTGCTGTTCATTCTATCAGCACCGAGTGGATACTTAGAGGAACAACTTCGGAGTGGCAAAATACACGATTGTACATGGAGCGACGCAAGTCGGTGTATCCGAGAATTGGTTCTTGAAGTAGGATGAGTTTGGTTTGTAGGAAAGCTCACGAGCCATGTGGTGGGTCGTTCAGAGGGTATAGTATCCATGGTACTGCTACGAATAGATAGGAAGGAAGCATAAGCGACACGTGTATCATGTCAAAGCGAAGGTCAAAGCGTAGACCACATAACCTACTCGTAATGTCATTAATATAGGAATATGCTATGAGTATATATATAACAAGGCTAAAAAGAGACTTGCTCCGTGCGGGAAAACCTGCTCTCCTGATGAATAGAACTTTTTCACAGTGTGGAAGATCAGCTTTCTGTGGAGAGGCTTGCTCTGTCATAAGAATAGCATTGGCGGCAGTCACACTCTGGTCCATGCAAGAGCCAAGGAACATTAGTCAGCGGTATCGGAGACTTGCGCCGACGTTTCGAAGAGCTTGGTTGCTTGCCGGGGTCTCCGATATTATGTGCGGTCCAACGATGCTTTCGTAGATTGTCCGCACGCCCACATACTTTCTCACAACCAGGCTCGGCGCAAGATAGGAGTTCCCCTTCATGGTGAACAGTCTTACGGTGACGCTTCAGGTTCGAGGCACGATTCTGAGCATTGCCCTTGAATGGCTCGTTGCATGATGGACAGTAGGTGAGCATCTTTCCTCGAGGAGGTTGCATAGAAGAGGGTGGTTCTCCTGGAGATGAAAATGAATCTGATTCGACCGAGGTGGGAGTAGATGGCCATGTCCACATGCCGTTAGTCCCAATCTTGGTATTTTGGCTTGAAGAGCTAGCCGGGCTGACTACTGTACATGAGCTGGTAGTCGAAGCGAAAGAGTTGGAAGAAGATGAGCTGCCAATAGATGCTGCCGACGTTGACGACTTGATAGACGATGAACTTGCATCAGAGGTCGCTGACGCAAAAGAATTGGAAGAAGATGATGTCCCATTGGATGTCGCCGACAAGGGCGTCTCGCACGTGATTGGAGAACAAGGCACTGAAGAAGGGTCTGTTGGAGGACTGACTAAACATGCGGTCGAAGTCAGGCAACTGAGCCTGGAAGCTTGTTTGGTGGCCAGCTGGATGGATGTGGCTTGCACATGGTCGATGTAGGAAGCATGATATGGATGACGCCAATTAAGCTCGGGCGATTGCAGAGCATCGTCGCATAGGGTATTGACTGCTCTGCGGTACCCCGTGTATGCGGCTTGTGACCCATATCCGCTGATATATTGCTTCTAAGTGTCAACCCCTCATAGTATCATGGGTTACAAGATCAAGGAACGCTTACCTTACAGTCAGCGATGAGCATAACCTCAACTTCGCGAACACTGTACAGCTGGCCAAGACACAACGCAACCCAGGTAGCGTCGATCATAGGACGGAAAACCTCATAATCCGGCTCCAGTTTTAGAGGCTCAACCACATGCTCCAGTAGAAATATTGAACGCTCTGGGGCTATGCAGGTAACATCTATGCTATTGGAGCTATCGTGCAGCCTCTCATTGATGTCTGCGTAGCAGAAATCTAAAGTCACAGTTCTGAGTCAGCGTAATTCATGCACTGGCAAGAAGTAGCGCGCACATTTTCCAGGGGCTTCTTGAGGGAACATTACAACGAGATGAGAAAGAGTGGAAACCAGTGGTGAACCATAGCAGAAGAGTGGAAGCGTTGCTCAAATAGAGCACGCGAGAGAATGAGGCCGGAGAAGACCATTCAGGGGAAGTAAGGATCGCGCCACTGTGATCAGCCCTTGAAAAGCGAACTGTGCCAGCGTAGGGGACACCTAGATTTGAGAAGCGAACGAACGGCTTACCATCAAGGACCCTACTACAACACTCAATGACAGGTCCACTGACAAGAAGAGCTTGTAATTTTGATGCCGGTATAGGACAATTTATAGGCTCTGCGTAATGCTGCCGAGGAACCAGGGCGTTGTAGTGACAAATCTTCAGTAATGATGTAATTGCGCTTCTGGGTCGCTTCGTTCCTTCCTGCCAGAGTGGTTCAGCAAGCAGCATGATGGCTGTTGGTTGATGCGAAGCCTGCGGAATTGACCAGAGAAGCTCTGCAATCCGGAAGAACCGACAGCGATCCTGCTGATCAGCGATCGCATCGCCCCACTGAAGGACGTTCTGATAGAAGACGTCCCAAGCGTATGACGCATCATCGCTGTGACACATGTACGCGCATGTATAGCCAAGGTAGATGAGTGAAAGAACGTCTCGGAGAGTCGTTGGGAGCCTGCCACTGAGACACTCCTTGAGACCGCGAAGACCATCGTCCAAAGATGAACCAACTTCCAACCCAGCTGGACGGCAGCACAAACCGGGCCAATCTTTCAAATGACCTTGCCAGAAGTCTTTTAGCACGTATAACAATTGACGAAGAGCTTCAACGTACGCCAGGGTACTGGAAGCTCCTTGTTCGTACATATTGACGCGGGCTTGAGCTGCGATCTTGTTGCTATTCTCCACCCGCAGAGACGAAAATCCACGCCAGCAAATCGCCCGAGGTCTAAAGTTTAAGGCATCTATCTCCGCAGCGTGTACGGAATCTAGCTCAGGAATAGCCGCACATATCCCCACCTGGCAAGCATGTGATGGCGAGTTGACCTTGTAAACGGGCAACGTGATCGGGCTGACCGATGTTGGTGAAATCTGGCCTGCAGGTTGCGTGAAAGCTGGCGAAATCGGGGAGATTAGGCTCGCGTCCTGGGGTACAGATTCAGATGGGACGGGTGCTGCAGGATGTGAAACAATCAGTCCGTTAAGCTGTGAGCAGTCGATAGATAATCTGTAGCGGTCAGGGCTGGGGAGCTCGACTCTGTCATAGTCTGGATCTGAAGTTGACATCTCAAAAGGTCCAAGCGTTTGAGTGCTCACACGAAGCTCATGTGTGAGAGTGTGTAGACTGCTTTTCCGAGAGCGGCTTGGACTCGTTAAGCTGTGCGTACGTTTATTCCTCGTTCCTGGGCTCGTACCATCGAGCTCCTTAGGACGCGAAAAGATGATGTCGGCCTCCATCTCTGGCTTCTCATCAATGGTGTAGAGGATGTGCTTGATCGGGTACGATGTAGTAACTTCAAGCTCTCTTCGAGTGCCATTAGATGGGTACGAAGCATCTTCGAAAATTGGACTCCGACGGCCGATACGACCAAAGCGCTTGAAGAAATCGCACGCTTTCTTCATCTTGGATTCTTTGCTTGGTTGGCCAGTGGTGAATGATCCCAATTCAAGCTCACTGACGCCAAAATGCTCTTGCCGGCAACAATATGGACACCAGTAATCTGCTTCCGAGAGCCGATCGCAGGTGGAGACATGGCTTAGAAAAGACATCATATCGTGAAAGCCGTCTCGCCGGCAATTGGACATAGGGCATTTAAGATGGTCTTTTTGGACGTCCGGTGACAGCTCCTTCACGTATGCCACCCAATTCAAGAACGCCATTTGACAATCTTCATCAGAAGGCCGGCGGTTGCCAGGGTTGGAAGGACGTCTACTCAGGTAGCCCTGGAGTCTGTGAATGTTAGTACCACAATTGCAACATATAGAATCAGTACCTTACGCGCAGGGTATCGCTGTAGACATAGTTCGGCTCCTCTTGTGACACATAAAGTCACCTATCGGCTGCACCGAGAAGTATAACAGAGAAGTAGAAGCTCTCGAGTGATATCCTTATTGCAACGGCGGACCTTGTCCGGTTGATGTAGATACCTGTGTGGGTTGCTGAGAATTGGCTGGCGATGAAAATATCTATAGAAATCGATCTTGATTGTTCGTCCAAGATGCCAAACGAGGGCCGAGAAAATGAGGCATTGATGTTTTATGAGCGATAGCAGACAGACAGGGCCAGCACAACCGTCGTAGACTTGACAGTGGGTGAGTGGGAATCACTCCCCACTTCCCCATGTGGTGACCGCAGTCCCATTCCGTCTCATGCGGTCCCACTACACAGTAGAGTTTCTCGTCGAGAAGTCTAGATCCTGGCAGCCACTAGACGTGCCCGCTCATATCTTGTAGACGTTCTTTTGATGCATGCCATGGGACCGTATTCCCTCGAACAGGATCTGTGTAGTGTACGCGTTCGAGACTGCAGAACGACGTGGCAGCCAGCATTGGAACGGTGAGCGCCCCAGGCAACGACAAGGCGTTCAGACTAAAAGCTGTATCCTAAGAAGACGTAGTTGCGGCCATTGATAACGAGCCCCTCTTGGCAAGAAGGAGTGACGTCGGATCCATCTCAGATCTCGGCAGTCAAAGTCCCCGGCGCACGAGACAATCGGGGCGGAATAATCTTGGGCTCGCACTGCCAGGAAGGGCGTGGGGCATGGGATTCGAGGACTGTTCGTCGAAGCTGGGGAATTGGTGGGAATTCCCCTCGTCCCTGGGAGCCCCAGCTAGGCCGAATCTGGCAGCCCTCTCTTCCCATCTGCGCGCGCGTAAGAAAACGTTCAACCCAAGCGCACTTCCCACTCACCCTTGTTGCGGATCATAACGGTCCCCCAAAGCCAAGCCCACAACAAGATACGAGTGTGCACCACTATCACCGTGCAGTTGCAGGGTTTCATCGGAACGGCCGTCTCGAACTCCCCGGGGGCGTCGTACCGTACCGAAGCTTGCTCCGGTTGCTGCAAGTCGTCGTAAATTCAGAGCCGGGCCACACGTTGGGTGTTGTTGATGCGAGCATGAACGATCGAGAGGATCAGCGCCAATCTGTCATTTCCGAGCTTCTGGACAGGCGTACTGAGAGGCTTCTTGACCATAGTCAGTAGCAGCGCATGTACTTATATTCAATCGTCCAGAGCAAAAGCACTGCCCGAATCACGCACAGCCTCAGAGACGCCTACCACAAAGTGTCAATTCTCGCGACCACTGGAGATTCTCGGCCCCGTCTCGAGCACAGCTTGGAATCATCATCAGAATACTTCTACCTTATCATGCAGGTGATTGATGATCACCGCACTTCAAATATAGAACAATATCGCTGGTGTCATGCCGCAGGATCATGGCCCTTGATCACAAGCAAGCGAACCAATCACCTTCACATCCGGACGACGCCCCGTTTACTAGACGTGACGCGAGCGTCCAAAGCTTAAAATATTGGTCTGTGTTACCGTGTATAGCAGTACTTCTGGGAAACAGATATCTCTACAGTGCAAAGAGCGCACTGCCAGATCTGCTATGTCACCAAATTCGTAGCCCAAAGATACACCGTTAAGATCAGGCGGCATTCCAGTCACCGCCCAGTCAGATCTGCATCGCCTCAGCTCCAGGAATCTGCATCTAGTGGACCCTCGTAATGATTTCGCTACCACATCCTCAAGCGATAGTAGCAACGGTAGAGTAGCCTGTGGGCCATCATGGGTTGAGCTTCAGTCGCTGCCATTCGAAGGAGCGACAGTAAGGTCCCATTTTCGTCAGATCTTGCGGATTCACATACAGTCAGCTACTTGTCTTGAGAAAGCGAAATGAAAATTCAATAACCGTCTCCTTATCAGTGCCGTTCCATCGGAAACAGTGTAGGGAACTCAGTGAGAAGCGTACATTGTGTGGCCAGAGTGGCAGAGATTGGTCTCACTGTCTAGTGCCGGTTTAGCGTCAGCAGTCAAGTCCTTCGAGCAGCTTCTGGCCGTCTGCTGCGCCCCTTCCGGGCAAACTATTCGGCCCCAGGAGTCCGCGATGACTTGAAGAAAGTCAAGAATATATCTTGTTACACTGAGCTAAAAGAAAAAGAGCATGAAACCCGAAAGCTTTACCTTAAGTAAGGCAAATCGGAATACCCTGCTGCCGTCTGCAATGCATGATCCTATCAGAGATATGTTTATAAATATTCCTATTTTTATTCTTTTCTTTATGACGTCAGTGACAGTCTGAGCAGCTTCGCGGCCTTCAAGTAAAACTGAGATATGAACAGCAATGCATTTTAGGAAGAGTTGCATTCGCAGCATTCATTTCGTACTCTTATAGAAGAATATATATCATAGACAGTAAGATTTATCTGTTCATCGACTACTTCCTACTCAACCTTGGCAGAATCAGCTGAGAAACTTCGCAATCCTGTCACTCATCCATTTCGTATCGGCTCCGTTAGCGCCACCACCGGCCATATGGCCCCAGATGCTTGGGATAATAGCCAGTTCGCCATGCTTGAGATGCTTGACCTCAATCTCGCTATCTTCAGGCCTTTGATTGAGGCTATCAGCGCCGGACGCACAGGGAGACATACCGGGGCTACTTACGGAAAGTACTGGTCGGTCCTGCCTGGCATGACCAGCATTCTACATTTAATTGCCGCCAATGCTTTGGTATAGTCGCCGTCCTCACTGAAAACGCCCAAATCACCATTCTGCCACATGCGCGCCAGGATAAGCACATCCTCGGGGTCCCAGCCCTTGAGCATAGTCTCCGAATGCTCTTTGATATAAGTCTGCAGGTCTTTGTGACCAAGCTTCTGATACTGCTTCTCTCTGTACCAGGCTTGGCTCGTCAACCATGCACAATACGCCCGGGCAAAGGCCTGGATTCCCTTTGTAGGACTAATCCCTTTGGCTCGATATTGACCTTCCGCATAGGCACTGCTAGATTCTAGCGCGGCTTTTGGTCCTTCGAGGAAGGCGTAGTTATGGCCGCTGGTACGAGCAGAGCCGCAGATGGGGACGGCGTTCTTCATGAAATCCGGATACATGCAGGCCCAATAGAAGGCTTGTTGTCCGCCCATTGAGAATCCGAGGACAGCATCTAGCTGCTTGATGCCGAGATGGGCCGTCAGTAGCTCGTACTGCGAATGGATGCAATCCCGATAGTCGAGCTTTTTCGGAAAGTTGTCCGTGTTCGAGGGAGAGGAAGACTCTCCGTTGCCAAGCATAGCGATGACAACCACATGGTGCTTTGAGAAGACACCATCATCGGATTGATAAGCAAGTGTCGAGTTGACTAGGCCACCGTAGCATGTCGGTATACATACGGCCTTTGACGAAGATGGGTTGTAGGATCGATAAGCCAGTCGCACTGGGATGGAATCTCCGCACACAAATTTGAATGACGGAATCGAGTAGTATTCCACGCCTGTATTATCGTAGTCTGGTGAATATGCCATTTTTCATGTAGAGCATGCAATGAACAGGATCCCCAGAAAACCTAGGCAATGTGATCTACCAGTAGATTGCTAGCGATATGTTATGCCCTTGTGCAATCTAGCCTTTTATGAAACCAAGCACGATTCCAATTCAATTGACTGCGTGAATGTAGATTCTGAGCAATGTGTAAAGAAAAACGACGGCCCATGAAGAGGGGAGACTGAAATGCCTAGAATTAATGACGTCATGATCTTCGAAGCTCAAGTAGAAGTAAAATTCGTGGTCGATTAAGCTGGATGTATTTGAAGTAGATCCTCGTCAATCTCAAGTCGGCTTTGTATTGGGCTAGGAGATATCCATGACCCTGAACTGTCTTTTATGTTGGCTAGAGCGGAGAACTACGCGGCTGTGAATCCATGCGTTGGGTGATTATCCCGCGCGTTGGCTTCTTCGATGGGCCTCTCTTGTCAATGCGCCCTGGGTTCACTTGTTGGACATCTCGATTGACCAATGCAACTGCTTTGACGGGCTACCTCTTCAATGATGGTCTCTCCCTGGCCGCTCAATACCTCGTCCATTCGTCAAACTGTCCTTCGAGCCATGCCAAGGAAAGGTGCGCCATTTCATACCATTGCATGGGATAAAAGAACATATCCTTCGAGGAAAAGGAGGGAAGGGCGTGGATACGAAAGAGTTCAGAAATATCTGCATTGGATCGCGTGCGAGTCGAGATGAACATTCGGGATAGCAGTAGCTTGTTTGACACGCTCTGCGAAGTCACTGGATTTCGTAAAGCCTCTTATGCCGTCATCCTGCCCAGCTGTGCCGACAAGGTTAATGAGGCACGATCGAAGCGTTCTGATACCTCTGAAGGGCTGTAGTAGATCACGTTCCTTCTGTGCCCATGGAATCGTCCGGGCAGAGTCCACCCAGGACATTTCGACGTGCCGCAATTGAGGGAGGAAAGCAAGGAGTTCAGTCATCAAGATTCTCCTCGGCCTCTTCTGCCTGCGATCTGAATCTGGATGGTTGTGACCGCGGAAAGGGGGACAGTCGATATCGAAACTAAGTCTGACGTTCTGAATATTGCAAGTTTGGTTCCAGCCTTCAAGACTGAACAGTAAACGCAAAACCTTTTCCCCAATTCTCACATGACCTTTGCCGCTGTATAGCAACCGGGTTTGCCAGGTGATTGAGGTATAGAAGACTTGCTGGGCCTCCTTTCGGATCTGGGAGCTGACCCACGTAATCTTGTGTCGCTTGTTGAGAGCCCCAATCCTGTCGAGTTCCCAGCCCCAATTGTTCGAATTATGGTCAATCACTAGTAGCTGCCGATAGACCATCCGGCGGACCTCTAGCGGTAGATCTAGAAAATGTACCATCTCTTGGGAGAGGATTCTGCTCTCAGGGTGCCGTAGCAAATCTGGCTATAGTATGGCCTAGCTAATGCCTTCGGTTCAGTAACTCACTATGCTGTGAGAAGCGAAGCTTTCAAGTAAGGAGGTGTTGTATTTCAAATAGGAGACTTGGGTTGAAGTCTTTGTACTCCGTCGAGACCGGGTTGTCGCTAACCCCGATCTTGGCAAGCGCGCTAGAAGGCCGGGTTGACAAGCGCCGGCGACCCGAAGCTGAGGTCGGAGGCTACTCGTAGGGCTGCCAGCGCCTAGAACAATCGATTCGTTCGATTTGCGCTCCATAGGGATTCCATCCTTCCAAATTTATGCTAAACTTAGAAAGAGCCTCTATATCGGTCTTGCTTTGACGCTGGCCAGAACGCACAAATCTCTGCGTGGCGACCCTGCGACTTGTCCTCTCGAATCTTTCGCACCTTCTACATTGTATAAGACCCAAAACACATCCTCAGCCTTCCATGCCCTCTTTGCTCGAAACCCACAGCCTGAGGTCAAACACTCTGTGCAGCTCGGAGCGGTAGAGCTGCGCGATTGCTGATGAGGTGAAATACATGCTACTGCATTTCGCTCGATGTCGCAACGGTAGGCAATATGCTCCGCAGCCTTCTCAACATGCGTACTGATCAGATTGCCAGAGGCGAATATCACATCGTGGTACTTGGAGCTGGTATGGCAGAATATTCTACTAGAGCTCAGGGCTGACACGCTTCGCAAGGTGGTGTTGGGAAAAGCTGTCTTACAGCACAATTTGTACACGGCGTGTGGATCGAGAGCTATGACCCTACCATCGAGGACTCGTACAGAAAGCCGATCGAGGTCGATGTAGGCAGCGGCTAGGACTACACTCATGGAACCAGAGACTGATGGTGTTTCAGGGCCGTCAGTGCATATTGGAAATGTGAGGCCGAGTAAGAAGTGGGAATGAAGCGAATTCGTCTGACATGATCTTAGCCTGGACACAGCGGGCACGGAACAATTCAGTATGTTTCCTCAGTGACAACCATCTCATGACATTCTGTGTGACTTGATGCTGACAATAAGCTCCACTTTAGCTGCGATGAGGTATTACGCATGGCTTCCCCTACCTCCACGCACATACACTGAGATTCGCCCTCTGATAGAGAACTCTACATGAAATCCGGCCAAGGCTTCCTCCTCGTATTCTCTATCACCTCCCTTTCGTCCCTGAGAGAGCTCGACGAACTCCGCGACCAAATTGTTCGCATCAAAGACGACGAGCGCGTACCCCTAGTCATCGTCGGCAACAAAAGTGACCTCGAAGAGAATCGTGAAGTGTCACGCGCCCGTGCCTTCGGTGTCTCCCAGAGCTGGGGAAAAGTCCCTTACTACGAAACGACCGCACGAAGGAAAGAGGGTGTCAATGAGGCCTTTGTGGATCTCTGCAGGCAGATTATCCGGAAAGATATTGCGACAGCGCACGTGAAAGAGATGGAGCGAGGGAACCGGCCGCATAGGCCGCATCGTAAGAAAAAGAAGAAGAAACGACCGGCGCAGGACGGGCCGAGATGTAATATCCTATAGGGAGAGGGCATACGAATATACATATGCGTCGCCGAACGGTTCTAATGTTGATATAATTCAAGAGAGCCGGCTTGAGCAGATATACCCAGAAGACGGCATCGAGGCAGATGTTCCCGAACATACGCGCATCAGTCTCTGCTTGAGGAGAGGGTTCATTGTTCAGTAAGCTGGAAATTTCGAGTACAGGTCTCACTACTTCATCCGTACAGAATCTTGCGGCAGTCCATGACATCTCAACAGACGCTGTACGTCTTTCTCACTACCAGGATTTGGGTGGGTCTATACCCAATAACCTTCTTTTTCTGATGATCAAGGTATATGTGTAACTAGGTGGGTGTTCTCTGCTATCCTTGGTATTCTGCATTTTGCACCCGATGCACAGAGCGATTCACGACCCGTAAATCGTCACCTGACTTTGGGAACTCTCCACACAATATTTCGCATCCGAAAATCTGTCGAATAAAGAACTTTACAAAGCTGAAACTAGCACATCTTTCTCGACTCCCAACCATCTAAAAGGCCACAACAACGGTCTCTACAAATTTCCTCCAACTGACCGGTAACTGCCATCGTCTCATCCACCACCAATTGCCCCTCAACCCCACTCGATGATGATGCTTATTATTCAAAACACTCGAAGCCTGCCTCTACGGACTAGCTACAGCTATCGACACACCAAATCTCTCTATCCCACGACGCCCTCTTAATAGGCAATCGGTTCCTTTTCACACAACCATCCCCTTCCTTCAGAGCAAGATCTTCTACCCCATACCTCTCCATGACCCTCCCTGGCACCAAGATCTCCTCCTCCGCACCTCCGCACCTCCACACCTCCCACCCCGCAATCCCTCAACACCAACCTCCACCCCACCCCCACCTCCATTTCCACCCCATCCCCACCTCTCCCTTCCCATTCTCACCATCACTCTACCCCCACTTCACACCTCCTGGGCCCCCCCAAACAACTCCCCTCATCACCCGTCTCTACGCCTAATCAAGAATCATCACACACTGCAACGACCGCCCCTTTCCGTCAAACCGAGCCTCTTAACCGAAAGCTTCCAGGGTATTCGTGAGGTTGGGGGGTATTTGAGGTGGGTAGTGCACTGGTCGGGGGGAACGGAAGGGTGGGTGGGGATTTGGGGGGTTTGGGGGGTTTGTTTCTTATTGGGTTGGGATTGAAGGGGGAGGGGAGGAGGAAGGGGGGAGGGTGGTAGGAGTTAGGGGGGGGGGGTTAGGTTGATTGTGTGGGGTGTGAGCAAGTCTATCTTGTGGAAATGGCCTTCCACGTGGTTTGGTTTGCGTGAAGTGGCAAGGTATGGATTGGAGAATTCGTGGAATAGTCAGTGGGCAAGCTTGGGAGATGAGAGGGTTGGCCGATCAACGCGACCCTACTGCATTATGATTGCATCGTGATTCAAATGGTAGAGTGGTTTTTCCGCCAAGGGCTCAAAGCTACTACCTCCCACCAGAGCATGAGAAAAGCCCAGCGCTTGCGCTACACTGCGTATAATAACAACTCCCAAGGGAAGAGTTGTTTCCCTACATCCTAAACACACCAAACCTCGTCACATTCTCCTGCACGCTCCCTCCCAAAACCACCTTAAGCCCCATCGCCAGCACCCTCCTCGTATGCGAAGGCGGAATGATCCCATCATCCCAAAGCCTCGCAGACGAGTAGACCGCCTCGCTCTCGCGTTCGATCCTAGCTTTCAGCTCCGGATCCACGGTCTTGCCGACCGCCTCCATGACCGCGCTCAGTTGCTCAGAGCCCATGACGCCGATCTTGGCCTGGGGCCACATCCAGAGGAAGCGCGGGGAGTAGGCGCGTCCACTGTTGTTGCGAAGTCAGCCCCTATGCTGCGCGGAGTCGAGTGGAGCTATGTGGAAGGGGGAGGAAGCCTACCACATCCCATAATTACCCGCGCCGGCGCTAGCACCTACGACGACAGTGAATTTGGGCACGTCGGCACATGCGACTGCCGTGACGAGCTTGGCGCCGTTCTTGGCTATGCCGCCCTTTTCGGCGTCGGCGCCGACCATGAAGCCACTGATGTTTTGGAGGAAGACGAGAGGGATGCGTCGCTGAGTGCAAAGCTGAATGAAGTGCGCGCCTTTGAGCGATGACTCTGAGAAGAGAATGCCGTTGTTGCCGATTATGCCGACTTGGTGGCTGTGTATTCGGGCGAAGCCTAACATATGAATAAGCAGCAGCGTACAGGCTGGAAGCACAAGGGATAGAAGGGAACGAGATAGGTTGTAGTGTACCTGTTACTAGAGTGTCTCCATAGTCTTTCTTAAATTCAGCAAACTCGCTACCATCGGTGATACGAGCGATGATCTCGCGGACTGGTATCTGCTTCCGCAGATTCGTGCCAACGATGCCGCCCAGCTCTTCCGGGTCATACAGCGGCTCCTCGAAAGAAATCTCTTTCTCTGGTCGCGGATAGTTGAGGTTACCAATTGACCTTCTTGCGAGAACAAGGGCATGAGCATCATCCACGGCAAGGTAGTCAGTCACGCCAGAGATCGAGCTATGCAGCTTCCCACCCCCCAATTCTTCGGCTGAGATCACCTCGCCTGTCGCGGCTTTCACCAGCGGTGGGCCTGCAAGGAAGATGGTGCCTTGCTTCTCCACGATGATGGACTCGTCGGACATTGCGGGCACGTAAGCGCCGCCGGCAGTGCAGGGTCCCATGACGACAGAGATTTGTGGTATACCTTGCGAGCTCACTGATTGGGGCATCAGCACTGACCATCCTCGGGTATCATGTTAAATGTACTTCGTGCTTGATTGTAGAATATGCGACCAAAGTGGTCCTTATCAGGGAATACATCCGCTTGATGTGGGAGGTTGGCACCACCTGAATCAACGAGATAGATGCATGGAAGGCCTGCAAGATGATGAACATTCTCCCCGGTGCCCTCATGTCAGCGGAACAGCTTACGGTTCTCCTGTGCTATAGCTTGAGCACGCAAATGCTTCTTCACAGTAATGGGATAATATGTTCCGCCCTTTACCCTAGCGTCGCTGGTAAGCTTGATAGTCGAGTCCGGGGTTTGCCAAGATGTACGTGCTGTCGTTCGCTACAATCATACATGAAACGCCTTGAACCATTCCGACGCCGGTGAGAATGCCACCAGCGGGCACACTTTCGCCGGGGTAAACTTCATGACCGGCCAACGGAGAGAGCTCGAGGAAGGGCGATCCAGCATCTATCAGCGAAGCAAGGCGACTACAGTCACATTCAGTCCCGGGACAGTAGCCATTGAGTCTGTTGCTCACTCCCTTGGCAGCATCTTTCCCCTTTTTACGTGTTTTTCCTTCGCCTTTTCAGGACCACCCTGCTCCGTCTTCCGGTGTAGCTCTTGCGTCCGCGCCATGACTTCCCCGAATTGGCGCACGTTCTCCAGGTACTCGGTTGAACCGGTGTCGACATTGCTCGGGAGCACCGAAAGGGCCGCAGCGTGATGACTGTAGGTATGCGTTGCTACTGATCGATGTTGTATGCGCCGAGGGCAGACTCGGTGTCTGTAGGCTCGAGATGCCAGAGGGCCAAAATTTCGAGCGACACTCATCGTTTCCACATCTTCTACATACCATGAGCATGAGGCCAAAGACGATGGCCAGGGGCAAAGCAGAAGTAGAGCAACACCCCAGGTCTGAGTACTACTTATTGATGGGACATCGTAGGGCTGAATGATTGCCGATGATAGCCGCCACTGCCGTGTGATCATACGTGATGGGATGGACTTCCGCTAGCTAAAGAACATTATCGTCACCGACTACATTTCCTTTAAACCTACAGCATCCTCTGCGCTTTTCAAAATGGAACATGATGCACTATACGGTCCCACCAGTGAGTTTGATTGCCGAGTCACTTATCCACAAGCTCGGGACAAGCTAGACTATGAAGACGTGCAATCATTGCACGCGCTAGTGCCCAGGAACTGACCGCTTAGGCTCCATTAAGTTCTTGATCATACAAGTCGCCAAGCACGTGTTCGGAAGTGTGCTATCTCAAACCCACATGCGTCCTGCTTCATTCAGCCAGTCAATGTAAAGAGCAGATGGTACGCCTCGTAGTCATCCACCGCGATGCCCTGCGTCGTAAAAACCGTTATCGACTCTATATCTTTGCCGGCCAGACCATCCGCGTGCTGAGTCAACAAGTATACTATTCCTCTGCCGTGAGGGGTGCCCAGCAAGGCCGTATAGAAATTGGTAGGGAACTCGAATACGTATCCTGGCCATGGAGCGTCCAGCAGATCCTCGGCAGCACCTGCAACGTGTTCCATGACGGCTTTCGTTTCGTCCGTGATTACATGGTGTCGAAAGATATACTTCAAAGCGCCCGCCTCATCTCCTGCAACATCTTTCCACAGAATCCATAATAGATCTGACTGTTTGTAAACGTCGGGCAAGCGCTCTTCCCAACCTTCCGGCATTTGTCCATTAACGGTATGAAATTGTTTGATCATATACGCAGGGCTGAAGCTCTGTAGCGCCGAAATTGTCTTCCCTTGGACATTCAACGCCATTAGAAACGAGGCACTCGTAGGGTTGTTATCCTGGTGTCTACAATTCCAGAAGCGAACATTGTTGATCACGCTTCGCACTTGGTTCGCTGGACCGTTTGGGATGTTCAAGTCATCAAAGATGTCATCGAACTCATCTGGCGTCTCATTGGGGCCGCTGTAGATCTGCCATCCTTTACCGTGGCCGGCCTGAATCTCGGCCGGAGTCAAATCTTTTGGTCCAGTGAGGTCAGTCACCCTCTGCAACAGATTATCGGTTCTCCTTCCGCCTAGCAGTCCGAGAAGCCTTGCACCTTCATGGAGTGCATTCATCCATGACGATTCGAAGCCCGACCAATCTGTAGGTATATAGCGTTTGCTTAGACGGAGTGATGTTTGTCTAGATCCGAAAGGAATTGCGATCCTTTGTGGTAGAAATGCAGGGCTGGGGACCACTAAGGCAGCAGCAGACTCATGATGAACCTGATGGTTTCCGGTGAACAAACTCGGGCTCGAGAAAAGACCGGTTGACAAGATCAACAGAATTAAGGCTCCAATGAAAAGGGACGCAGAGATATCTCGAGTAGTGGTTTTCATTATGAGTGGACGACTGGAAGTCCTGCCGAAAGACAAGTCTGCAATGGCGTAGCACCGCTTGAACGGTTTTCTGGTCAAGGAGCAGAATCGTACACAAGGAGAAGAGGAAGAGGATGGAGACTCGAATCTGTTCGACGAAGCAACAATGAAAACGGATGAATCTAAGCAAGGCGCCATGATGGAGAAGGGAATCATGAGTGAATGCGTTCATTGCTGTTCGCTTCATCTAAGAAAGATCTGCGACGTCCTTTTTGGTAACGGAAACATATAGATTGATTCCGCAACTCTGTACCAGCAGGGTTACCTCAACAGCTATCGGTGCTCTAGGGGGTTTTCGAGCCCTGCCAGCTCAAATGATGAAAAGCGAGCGTATCTCACCTTATTCCGGTCAAGCAAGGGAGACGAAGAAATCACAAATACCGTCTTTTGGGGCTCCAATGGACTGCTAGAAATGTTTGGGAGACCCTTTGTCATTGGCATCATATCTCTTGTTCATGAGAAAAGCAACGCTAGAACCAAGCAAGAATGCGACGCCTATGACGAACGAAACCCAGAGATACGTCACACCAGCCCGGAACCTCTCTTCTCGTTTATGCTGAAGAGATCGAATGTGAGAGAAATAGGGGAAATTAATCTAGTAAAGATAAAGTCTTGACTCTCTTGGCTTTGAGTAAAGAACGGCTGGCTTCCCTGAGCGCTTGTCCGTTTCCTAAGATTCCTGTCACGCCCGTGAGCGAAAAGATGAACGCATCTGATCTTCTCTCTATCCCGATCACAGCGCTGCCGATCAAATGGAATCATTCTCGCAGCTGGTCCAGTCACCCGAAACGCGTGTCTCCGACAGTGGGATCCCTAGACTATCAATGACCGAAGTAGCATGTTCGCAGTCCCTACCGCATCGGAGATTCTATGACCGCCAACCACTGCTATCTTGAGATCTGTGATGTTCGATCTTGTTGAGCCAAGGATCCCTTTAATCGGCTGAGCGTAGCTACAATTCTTTCATGACAAATTTTGAGATCCATGGGTCATCCTGCACATAAACGCAAGACGCATGATCCATCGAATAAAAGGGAGATCACAGAATCGAGGCATCCAATTGATAGGAGTCCCTACATATTGACATGCGCTTAGCATGCACATTTTGACACCAAGAAACACTTTTGCGGACCTGAGGGCCAAGCAACAGAATAGCTAGACAATGTTATAGGGTGTTCGTGTAGAGCGGATTTTCACTCGGCTACCAACTTCTCCCACAGACCGGCCCCTCGCCCTCGGAGCTAACAGGACGCCCTTCGATCCACGATGCCAACTCGGTGAAATGCTCCAGGCATCTCAGAAAAGCTTATCTGACAACTTAAGTCAGCACGATGGCTTTCACGTAGCACTGATGATGAAATAGACGAACCTGTCATAAAGACACAAAATCTAGGCGTCCGCCACCGAGGCAGGATGGATCGCCCGTGGGATACGTCGATCCATCGCCGAGCTTGTGCCCATGTAGAAGATACCAATATTCCCAGCTCGACCTACATTACTTTTAGCCTCTGTCTCTGAACATGCCCAGAGTCAGCAGCGAAGTGCCCGGTACCAGCTTGCGTCCACCCAAGAGCCGGGCCCAACGAAACGCTTCTCCTTAGACAGTCGGTGAAAGGGCAATTCAGGAAATTGGGGCTATAGAGCAGCTCCCGAGGCGTCATCACATCGCTCAGCCCATAATGCTGAGTAGGCTGCCCAGGCAACGGTGGACCTCCACTCCTCAAAGAAGCGACCATAGCGATCGCGATAGTGCAGGAAGGTAGATCCCGTTTTTGATCGGCTTTCCACACTGTCAGGCATTGGCATAATGTGGAGCTGACTAGCAGAGACTTACAGACTGTATATTTGCGGGGCAAATGGATTTTTGGCTTCGTCGTCTGGGCTGTTGCGCCGCGGTCGAGGAATTCGAGCGCTGTGTCTAGGTTGAAAGGGTTGAAGACCGGATCCATCCGGGCCTCGAACAACGCATCATGACACATGAAATCGTAGTCGTTAATATCGTCGAAACGCGGTGCGAGCCAGGAGTCGTCGGTGGTGCAGTGCGCGTTGGCGGCAATGGTGAGGTTGGCAACATTTTGGTTGGATGTGAGAGACTGCGTGATGTTGCCGAGGTCTAGCACAAGTGCGTGAGAAGAGGTGGAAAACACAGACAGGAACATGATAAGCAGCAATCCGGAAAAAGCCATGATTCGTGGGTTGATGGATGTGTGCGACTGCTACAGATCTAATTCGAACGAGCTAAGAGCAGACAATGCAATAGCAATAGACACTCGGTTTCTTGCCGCAGGCGACATCATCGTCGCAAAGACATGAACACAGGCTCGTCCTAGAGTTGTACGCGATATGCGCGTGCCGCTCGGTTTCTGATATATGTCATTGAGGAGCGACCTGCGTACTAAGTCGAGAGATGAACCACCTACTATTGCAACATTAGCTCTGTATGAACCTATTGGAGCAAGCATTTCCACGTTTGAAAGATCCTAGCTCTCGTTGGAAACCTCAGGGAAGGGCCTGAAATAGAGGAGACGACAGTGCTATGTCCTCTGAACATGGCATCCCCTTGGCTGACTCTGTTAAAGAAAACCAAGGAGGTGCAGACAAACCTGTTCAAGGGAGATCCGCCGCTCGTCTCCAGCCTGCTACGATTTTCGAAGTCCCCGGGTTTTCTTCAAAGCTTTTGTTATGACGCTCCTTATCCTCAATTCTCAAAGTTTTCAGTTGCTAGTGTAGCTATTTTTCAGGTAGTATAGTTGCGTAGCTCATCCATGTTTAGATTCTGGCTTGAGCGCCGTGGGAGTCAACATACAGAGCTTATTATTTTCCCAACGGCGAACGGGGGAAGAGATATTTGGGGGAGTACGATACATTCGTGCAAAATGAGGTAGCAGGATTTTCCAGGAAATTACATGCGCCAAGTGAGTATCTACCAAGGAAGTACCCCACATGATATTCGCTGCGTCAATAGAGGCCGAAAGTTCTTCCTACGAGCATGTGCCAGAAGAGCATGTGTCAAGGGAGCACGCTACACTGAATTCCTCCACGAACCGCAATGTTTCTGGCCATGGAAATCTCGGAATAGCCTTAAGATAGGGCACTTTCAAAATCAGTTGGAAGTCCTGAGAAACACTATGAAGATCAATGCTAGGATCCCAACGACTACCAGGACGAGCGAAAATCCTTGATCAGCATCATGGCTTGCATATCCACGCCGAAGTCGTGTAGTATTCGATTGCTCAGTACCAGGTAATCTGGAGGATTCTAGGTCTTCAGATTATTGGCAAGGAACGGTGCTCTTTTATGGCATACCTCCCACAAAGGCATTCGCCCATTTGTATCAGACAACAGTAGGGTTCCCCCGCCAACAATCGCTATCACCTTCTCAACTGTCTTGAATAAATACCATCGCCCTGCCCAGTGCAAGGCGGTGCGCCCTGTGTCGTCCACGGCATAGATATTGCAACCCTTACACACCAGTGTATGGATGGCTCCTGCTGCTCTACAGCTCTCAGTAGCGTAGCGAAAAGGCATTTGGCCTTGAATATCTTTCCTTTCCACATCCTCCGTTGAGACTCGTTTAATCAGGTAAGACAGCACTCCCAAGTTGCTTCTTGATGTAGTAAAATGCAAATAAGTTCTTCGTAAATTGTCAGCAGACAACAGGTCGGCATTGTCATACAGATGACCACGTTGGAAGATATCAGGTGTGCTTTCACTGCTACAAGCTAGGAAATGGGTGATTGACATGGCCTTGGAATCTGGGAACATATTCTCGAGTCAATCGTCCCTCATCAAAACATGGCTTATCGTATTGTTGAAATTGTTGTGGAAGGGTGTTCCACCGTCAACGACTTTGCTGGACAGATCTGCGCCATTCTCGATTGACATCCTTGCTACATCATAATTGTCGCTTCTTGCCATAGCGCCATAAAGCGGCGACTCGCCATCCTCATCTTGAGCATCCACATGGGCTTCTTCTTGGATGAGCAGGCGGACCAGCGCCATGTTACCCGATTTGGATGCTGAGTGCAGCAAGGTAGTACCGAATAATGTGATGTCTTTGGCACTGGCCTCGTTAAGGCTCAGCAACTGTTTGACGTTTTTAGCCGATCCAGCTCTTGCACTTCGGAAGATCTCTGCATCCGGAGATACTGTCTTTGGGAAGCCCAGACTCCTGTGCAGGGTATTTTTTGTTCGATTTATCACCATGGTTTGAAAATTGCACATGGCCAGACCAAGAGTTCGACGAAACTGTTGTGGTAGATATATTGAAAGGATCAGACGAATTCCTATCTGCTGATACCTTCCAGACCGAGCTTTTCGAAACTTTTATCACCGGGCCCCGCTCGGCTCATAAATCTTGCAGGCCGAAATCTCCAATAGAACGAGACAGCTGGTTTCACCAATTGAAGAGACCAAAGGACATGATTAGCAGGAGCTGGCCCTGTGTCAATGCAATTGTACTCAATGGCTGCTGGTGAGGATTTCGGGCGAGGAGTTGCTGCTGACATGGTTCCGGTACACTACAAGAGGTGAGAGGTTGAACTTGAGGCTGTTCTACACAATCTCCGAAGAGGGAACTCCAGCTGGTCTCCCAATACTGTTGGTGTTGCTGCTGCACAGCGCCAGATCTGGACACAACTGGCGAGTTTGGAGGCGGTGGGGGCGTGCGTTCCATAGTTCTGCTGACAATCTCAGCTATCTACACATGAAACCACAGGGGACAGATGCCACTCCCTTAAATCAGTACCTTCAGAAGTTCCTTTACAAGTTCAATGTGGTACACGTTCATTATCTTCATGACCTTCTTCATTTTGTGGTCTCCGACCATGGCCCACTTGACCCTTTCCCATGCTCTCTTGGCTTCATGGTCCCACTTTTCCTGTCCATCAGGACTGGCCTTTACTCATCTTACATCAAACCCAGCAACCTCGCTCGTACAGTTCTGCAGCTGAACTACACAGCCGAGAAGCCTTTGCCAGAAGTGCTACGAAAATTTGCACCTTGGGTCCAAGTGTTGAAGTATAAATAATCGTTCAGGAATCATGAGAGTGCGGTCGCATTTTGCATGGTTCAACACCAAGTTCCGGCCACGTTACTGCACACTAGACAAACGAAGATAAGTCTGTCCGCATATATGTATTCAATCTCATCTGAGCAAAAGAAAACAGGTACAGAACTTGAGGAAAAGCCGGATCATGTATGTTCTTAAATGATGAATAATCCATGTAACGATCTCGTCAATTCTGATGGGTATCACATCCGTTTAAACGTTTGGACCTGATTTACAGAAACTTTCGAGACAAGCTAAATTACGGGACTGTATTTGCATTGAGGCCTGCCATAAGGTCAAGAGATTCTTAGTATGCTGTCACGTGATGTGAATCTTGGCGAAGTGGGGGCCGGACAAGAAACTTGTCAATAACAGGCCCTGGCATGCATCCAAAACATATTATAAGTTTACCTGTCACGATAGAGCATAAGTTGTTGGCCTTCAACATACATCAATCGCACCGATCTTCTAATATTTATAGTTTCATGATTAGAGGCTTAGTGCGCAGAATGAGCACGAGCGCTCCACGTTCACGAGGATCTGATACATATGAAGTTAGACCCTTCCTCTTCATGACATTGTCAGGTTTAATGGATTGTAGGAAGCTGTGAAGCTGCTTAATAGCCGGCGAAGACAGGCTCGGCCAGACACTGGTCCCTCGAGAGAGGCAGGAACGAATGATATGCCTGAAGTTCCGACTTTCAAAGGGACCCCTAGCCTCTTCAATATGAAGATCTGGCTTCATGCTCTTGGCCACTCGGTACCACTGCAGGTCATTGACTAGATTCTCGTCAACTGACCAAGTTAGGATGCCGATCTCGATAGACTCAACGTCATTCACGTCGCTGGAACCAAGGGTAAAGGAAGTACATGCGCATTTACGAGGTCGTTCCTTGAGGCGCATGGTCAGAGGACAGGATACCCTGGGAAAGTGGGACTTTATACTTCCCCGCATCTTAAGGTGGTTCAAGAGAGAATCCAGATTAATTCGCAGCCACTTCAGAAGGATTTATTTGCGAGATACGTCTTCGAAGTGTGGAGCCAATTGGATTCTGAAGGATTGCCTAAGCCCAGGTATTTACAGCTTCTGATGCTTGTAGCGGTCCATACTTTCATCAAAGAGAATGTTGACGTTGCTGTATGTGAAACTCACAATGGTGGGGAGTATGACGCCACTAATATATTCGCACATCCCGTTGCCACGGGCATCGCGACTATTGGTATGGACCACGTGCTGCAACTCGGACCTACCATTGAAAACATTGCGTGGCACAAATCAGGAATCTTCAAATCAGGCACTCCGGCCTTCTCTATTGGACAGGGAGACCAAGCTACTACAGTATTGCAACGTCGTGCGAATGAGAAAAATGTATCGTTAGAATTTGTTGATGACGATACTGTGAACAATGGCGATGTTTTTGCGATGAAGACTACAGTACAGAGAAAAAATGCTTCGCTTGCACAGAGACTTGCCAATGCTTTCCTTGTGCAGAAGGAGCCAACATCGTGTTCTATGTTGACTACGCATGATATACGGCAGGGTGCGGAGAGTTTCAATTGGAATGGTCGCTTCCAGAAGATCGTTCGCGGTAATCACACATGGTTCTTGGATGGAGCGCACAATGAGATGAGTGTGCCTTATGCAGCTCAATGGTTCGCGGAGGTTGTGGCAAAGGACGGGTTTGTGAAGCCAGACTGTATAGAGCTCATGTATACTGATTCGGGCAATTAGACATCTAGGTCCGATTCCGCGAGTACTAGTTTTCAGTCATATTTCTGAGCGCGACGGAGCAGCAATTCTACGGACTATCGCTAAGACTCTGCACGAGAATGATGTCTCGATTGATTATCTTGTCATCACCACATATGAGGAACGTCTAGATGGTACACAGGATTTAGGTGGCTGTCATGCTTCAGCCGCGCCCAGAATATATTCACTGACTGATCGTATTCTAGAACGCTGTATGCACCGCAACAGCAGATCCTTCGCCGAAGAAATACAACAGAACTACATTCAAGCTTGGAGGGAATACCAGCCCGATGCGGAAGTATCTGTAGAGCTGACTGTGGAAGGCGCTTTGAGCCTGGCTCGAGCCGCGGATCGCGGAGCAGGTATGCAGACGCTGGTCACAGGTAGCTTGTACCTTGTGGGAAGTGCGCTACGACTTCTTGAACCTGCATAGCACCTCTCATGCCCTCGACGACGAGTGTGGAACGCGAGCCAGCAACGAGCGATCCAGGGACGTAGCCTCACAGTCCAGGCCTTCGCTTGATGGTCTTACCATTCCCGGGAATCATACACCTTTGGAATAATAGTAGTCCTGTATTAAGCAAGACGGGAGAAGGGACGAAACACCATTGCACATCTTTGCCGATGATTTGGTTGTAGGTAGTCAAAACCACCAAGATAAAACAAGAGCTGCGTGGGAAGCAGACAGTATGATCAGTTGCCGAACATTACGCACGGGTCTTGATTACCCTTTAGGTTTTTGTGTGACACACCCAGCCTCAGGGGGAGATCGACGATCATTGTCATGGTTTCTTGCGCCCACTATCTTGCCGGGAAAACAGCGGTTATGTACGGAGGTCTACAGCAAAAGTCCTGGTCGACGCTAGTAGCGCCACTAGTGTAACTAGCTGGAGGCCACCCGAAGGACCACCTGAAGGTTGTCGCCCAGGCGACTCGGCTTGCGGACTCCGGGACACCTATCACCCCGAAGTCCCTGAACGTCACCTATTGGCCAGGTCTTGGCACGACCAGGACTTATGGGGTCGAGCTCCGTACTCCGTATCAGCGGGAAGCCGTTGATGATGATATCATAACGCATTACTCCCCCGAATCAGTAAGTGAGACACACCTATCAGCAGCCGAGCGCTAGGCTATATTGAGCCCCGAGGTGCTGCTATCGAGCCTAGAGCTCGGCGGCCGTCTCACTGATTATAATAGGCCTGTCTGACTCATCGGCTTGGGGGAGTACCGCGGCGCGTCATGGGCTCGGGCCGTTTCCTAATGATAAGGTGAGTTGATGCCAACACTCAAATTCTAGGTCCAAATGCATCCTCACCATGGAACGGGGTCAGAATTATGGAATCACTGTGCTGTATCCCCAGCAAAACAGTACGATCAGCGCTGAAAATGAAGGCGACATTATTTTTGAGTGCGTGCACACCTATAAATTACTCCATATAAGAAAGGCTAACCGGAGGTATCAGCCTGGTCGCCATTCACGGTCTGGCAGGAGATCCGTTCACGACATGGACACATGTCAAGGGCCAGCCTATGTGGCTGCGAGACCTTTTGCCCCAGGTCATGCCAAATATCAGAATCATGACCTATGGGTATAACGCTTCTTTCCTCAATTATACAGCCAAGCAGGATGTCCGGTCTATCGCAGCTAAGTTGCTTGCAGAATTGTCTGACTTGCGCTCTGGAGAAAAAGTGAGTACATACCAGACCATGTTCTGTTGCTTGCCTCCTTGCAGCAAATCCAGTGCGTACTTACTGCATAAAGCAAGCACGCAGACCAATAGTATTGGTCTGCCACAGCCTGGGCGGTATAGTCGCGAAAAAGGTAGGCTTGTTCTACCATGCAAAGTGTGTGAAATAGATGGAGGTTAAGCAGCTCCCTTCTAGGCGCTGTTGTTAGAACCCTCAGGCGAGCATGCAAGAGTCCAAGAGTCCGTTCATGGCATCATTTTCTTGGGTAAGATCGCGTTGGCATATATGTACCGTAACAGAGAATACGCTGACTTTTGAGCGAATTTTCTAGCTACACCTCATAGCGGAAGCAGTCTAGCCGCCTATGGCAGCGCACTAGCTACAATCATGAAATACTGCTCTCCCCTTAATCCACCAAGGGCTCTATTGGAGACGCTGCGCAGTGATTCCCAGGTGCTGTTGGAGCTTACCGCGGATTTTGTCGCCAAAGCCTCAAAATTTCAAATCGTCTCCTTTTATGAGATGAAGATGACAAGATTTGGGCTTATGAAAAAGATGGTTCACACACAATGTATCCCGACAAAAAGACAATGGTGACTGATGATCGTGCTTAGGTGGTTAAGGAGCCTTCAGCCGTGCTAATGCTTCCTAATGAGGTTCGTATCGGTCAAAACTCGGATCATCGTGAAATTGCCCGCTTTCTCTCGCTCCAAGACCGCAACTTTCGACCGTTGCTCAGGAGATTGGAGATATTCAAGGATGAAATTGTCCAGAAAATGCAGTCATTCACCTGCACAGTCCCACCGCGAGAGACGGCTTCCTTGGGTATTAGAGTTTCCGTGTCCTTTATTCGAAGCTGAGAAACCCACAGCTCCCGTGCAGACCTATGATCCCCCCTCACTTCCGTGTAACACATTCCATGGGAGAAAAGATGTCTTAGAGCAGATGGACTGTTACTTCGCTCACAACCCTGCCCAGAGGTCTGGGCAATTAAGCTTCGCTTTATGTGGCTTTGGTAGGTGCTTTTCTGCGTCAGTGTAGCCGCCGTGTTGCTAAGCATATGTCCCTATGTATTCAGGTGGTTTAGGCAAAACGCAAGCAGCATTAAAGTACGCCGACGCATACCGACAACGATACCCAGGAGGAATCTTCTTTCTGTCAGCTAGATCCGAATCTACAATTGAAGCGGATATGTCACGTATATGTGAAGCTTTGAGACTAAATGATGGTTCGAGCCTTGCAGGTAAATTCAAGAGGTGGCTTTCGAGCAGGGAGTCCATGAACTATCTCCTCATCTTTGACAATGCAGATGATCCGAAATCTGTACTGATGTCAAGCTATGTTCCTCGGACAAGTTGGGGACACATTGTGTATACAAGCCGTGACCAAGGTATCATCGGTACACTGGCGAAAACTGGAGTAATGTTAGATCAATTTGCTCTAGAAGAAGCTGTTCTGGTCTTGTTGCAAAAGGCTGATGTGCTCAATCCTTCGGTGGAAGACCTTGGATACGCCCAACAGATTGTGCAACAGTTCGGTTGCTTGCCGCTTGCCATTGATCAAGCGGGTGCCTATATTAAGGTACGACACAAGAGCCTTTCCGCCTTCAAAGAGCTGTGTACTCAGCGTCAAAGCGATATTTTGAGGTTTAAACCTCGGCTGGCGGACTACGACCAAACGGTTTTTACAACATGGGAAATGAACTTTGAGCAGGTGGAGAAGAGCTCTGAGGATGCACGGAGGTTAATGCTGTTGTTTTGCTACCTCGACACAGCCGACATTCGAGAAGCAACGCTCGATCGTGCTTGTACATCACAGAAACGCTGGAGTCACGATGGAGAGGTAACAGAAGTAGCGCCCTCGGCGTCTGGAGTCGACGAAGACCTTATTTGCATGGTCCTGGACGAGGTAAGGTTTGATGATGCCATTGAAGTGCTTGGGTCTTTTTCCTTGATATACATCAACGAAGATGAACAGACGGGGTTGCGAAAGTTTTCGATCCACCCTATGGTACAGTATTGTGCCTTACAGCGGGTCGCGCCCGACGTCCAAAGCTACTGGCGAGCGCAAGCTATCGCCTTGATATGTCATGCCTTCCCTAGGGATGAGGTCTTAGAACCGTTGTAAGTAGCCTCAGACACATCGCACCCGTCAACGCTAATGTTTGAAAGCTTTTTCAGTGCTGGAATCATACAGATGCCTCATGCTAGACGCATTTTTAAGGAGTCGGGGCTGCTATCGGAGAGCATCGCTGGGTGCTCGACCAGGCGCGGCGACATGATTGACTTATACCTTAGCTCCTCCCGATTCAGTACTACTACCTGGAAGCTGGAGGCTGTTGCGCAAGCCAGGAAACTATCGCAAGAAGCTGGTGACCCTTATCTTTGCATGCTAGTTGCAAGCCGCGAAAGTTCTTTACTACGCATGAAGGGTGAGATTCTGAAGTCAGATGAGGTGCTTCAGGACGTCATGAGCAGATATATTAGACACGACGGGATACTGATGATGCCCTTCGGAGACCTTAGATGCAATGCTCAAGCAGGGAAGCTCATACAGTCCCGAGCAGAGAATCTAATCTTCGAGAACGATCTAGAGGAAGCTCAGCGTGAGCTTGATGGGTGGCGCCCGATTCATGAGGCATCACCCTCTTCAATGGAGAAGATTGTTCAAGTCAGCATCAACCTCACCCTTGGCCGGCTAACCAAAATTCAAGGTCACTTTGAAAGAGCACTCTCTCAATTGACTCCTACGTTTGAGCGAATCGAAGCTGAAGATATTGACGCAGGCGGCTGGAGACGGGTCCTGCTTGCCAGCATAGGTGAAATATACTGTGAGCTTGGACGACCGGCCGACGCGCAACGCATTCTTAATTCTGAATTTGATTGCATGAAGCTCACAAAGAGCCAGAACATGAGTAGTGGACTTCGGTTGCAACTGGTTCTAGCCGAGAGCTATTTTAGAGATGGTTCTTACGATTGGAGCAGAGAAGTCGCTGACACCGTGCGGAGGGTCCTTGAACGCTCCAGGGAGCAAAATTCGATTTCTAGAAGGTTTCATCTGCGCACGTGGACAATAATGGCTCGAATCGCGCATATGCGTGACCATTGGGACGAGGCGTTGGAATATTGGAAAGAGAGTCTGAAGATTCTAGATCTCATGCACGATGTGTCAGGGCCCAGTGCTGCAATCGTAAACTTTAGCATCGCACATGTGCTACATAAACAAGGCCATGTCGATGAGAGCGCAGAGAAAGAGGCTTCGGCAAGAGAATGCCTTAAATCGGAGACGGCGCGAAGGTATCATTTCACGGGTTTTGATTCGTACTGGCGGGACACTATCATTTCCGAGTTTTCCCAGTGGACGGACCCTTCCCCTAAGGTTACTCCGCCCATTGACGAATTAGAAGCCTTGAAGATCTAAAGAACAAGCTCGGAATTCAGGCAACTTGATTTGGTTCCATCATGGGTAATATTGTCGGAATTTGCCATTCCGAAACTCGCAAACACCACAAAGCACTCTCGCGGTGCGACCGATAGAACTACGCCTCTTCGAATCAGATATCAACACGGTGTATAAAGGGATCGCACAGGACAACACAAGCAGCTCTTCAATCTCTCTTCATTCTGAAAGTCCACAGCCGGCTTTGCGCGATCTTGCTCAGTCGTGTTTGCTAGATCACGTCGAACCGAACGTCTGGAATGACGAGATCGACTTTATCGCTCTCGGAATGTACTCGTTGCAGGCCAAAATGTTCCGGAGAGTGCTTGACGCATCCCTTTGACATTCAGGTCATCCTACAGCCACTACAGACGCCTTCCCCTGACATCATCTACTCGTACACTTCGGTATCTAGTCTTGCTACAGCACTTCGAATGTGGTTTCAAGTGTCACTATCAGACTCAAGTAAAACGGAGAAGATGCAAACTCTCTTCAGAAAATATGCTTATCGCTAACCGCTTCATCCTCGAGACTAGCGGAGTCATCGTCCTCATCATTAGTACTACCGGTAATCTCAGGGCCAACTTCCTTCATATCATGAGAGAAAACCCTCTGTGAGCCATTCCATATGTATGATCCGGCGCCTGTCTGACAAGGATACCAACCCTTCCAAAGATGATTTGTCCGCACGGTAGCAGAGGGATCTTGCGACGCGTGGCATTGCACTTTCATCACGAGCGTTGTCGAAAATTGATCTTCTACCTCGGCTCTTACACAAACCAAATTTGGGAATACGTGAGGAAGCGACTCAGTCCTTGGCTTCCAATATTACCCATATATTTCATGATGCGTGGCCAATGTACTTCAAGGTTAACGTCTTATCTATATAGCCCTAGATCAAAGCATTACAAGATCTAGTCCACCTTGGATGGCTTGCGCATACTGGTCGGCCTCGTATCAAACCGAAAGTCGTCCTAGCGTCTTCCATTGCCATTGTCGGTACATATCTGGAACAAGCAATCTCTACAATCGGCTTGAAAAGCCGATCCATGATTCGAAGATTACACTGCCGATGGGATGTGCAGGAGCCAAGTGGTTATGCGAAAAGAAAATGTGATGGAGGACGCTCACAAATATTTATGTGATGTCGAACCTGTTATCTTGCGGACTGGCCAGTTGACGGGGCCAAGCACAACCGGCTATTGGAATCTCAAGGAACCGTCTTCCTACCCTGGTTCGGGCGGCATCCGAAATCATTGGTGCCATGCCTGATCTACAAGGCGTAAGTATTACACTCATCTTGCGGACGTGCAATGATCACTAACAGTCCTCAAAGGCCCTTTCCTGGACCTCGGTCGATCGTGCGGCCCGAGTTGCTACTGACGTACTCCTAGGATTCGGGCCACGCGAACTTGCTTACCACCTGAAGAATCCGGTCCGACAATCATAGCCGGATGTTTGCACCGTAATCGAGCGTGGCCTGTCCCTCCGGGGAGGAAAACGACTCCCATTTCAGGAGTAGTTGGACACTATGTTGGCTGCAAAAGGGTGCTCAGGGAGTCTGAGGGAATCCATAACCATCCCTTACACACGTCTAGTGGGAGTTTCATCCTGGATACTAAAGCCACGCGATCTGTGTCGCCGACATTGGAGTCAACGGGGGCTGTTGACATCGCCACTGTCGCGTTGTATTCTGATTTCTTGAGGAAGAGCAATTTCATCAATTGATTCCAATGAATCGCAGGTATCTTGTCTTACTTGGATTCATTATGTCTAGATTCGAACGTCAAGGCACATCCTGGTCGGATGAGTATCTGTTCCACACCAAGTCCAACGTGCGAATGCGCGGACAGCTTGCGTTCTTCGCGTGCATTTCTATCTACATTCTTGTCCCTTTTACACTGCAATCCTCTAACTGCCCCTGGAAACTGTCATGAACAATAGATTGCTTTACCCCCTTCTCCCCTCCTTTTACTACCTTCTTCTCAACACCAGCCTACCACTTACCCAATTCATCTTCTCTCGAAACGGAGTCAATCCCCACAAAAGTCTGAAGCGGGAAAATCGACCCCAGCGACGCCACGAGGGCACATTCTCCCAGAGTACGATCTCACAAATCCTCCAAACCCTCTGGCGTACGTGGGCGACGGTCGTCGATCTACCAGCTCTCCGCCCATACCAAAGCACTAACGCACATCACCCATTGCCACTCTATCCCACCAGCCGCCGTGCTACCCTGTGAAGTTGCCTCCTGCCGTTGCTCGCTATGATCTACTAACGGGACCGGAGTTATATCTGAGCCCTCGGCAGGATTGCGGCTATCACGCGCTAGAGAGGGGGGGGAAGCACGCTTAGACCCTGGCAAGAAAGGAGAGGGAGGGAGGGATGGAGGGAGTCAAGTCAGAGGTTCAATGAACGTCCTTGTTGCTGTTGAAGGTCAAGTCCGATTCATGTTAATCATCGCAGCTGAGATACGTCACGGCGCAGACAAGGTAGTCTTGGTGCCATTAGGCTAGGGCTGCGATCAATCACCTGTTTCGGCAGAAGCACGAGTGTAGCCTTGCAAAGCTGAAGTTCGCGACACCCTCCACTACTCTTCTCAAAATTCGCAATAAATGGCGGCATCCCATTACAGGGCCCTGAGCTTATGCTAAATTCCAGGCCCGAGCGCGGTCGACGCGTACCTATGTCTGAGATTTTCATCGCGGTCTTGAGTGCTACTTGATCGATATTACGAGGGAACAAGTTTTGACCGTGTGCCCACAGTCAGATGCAGTTGGCTGCATATAGAATGGCTTTTAACATATAGCTGCGATGGGCGTATTCGACCCAAGGGCGCCAGAAATGGACACGAAGATTGTCCGTCGGACATTGCGAAAGCTGGTGATGTTCGTCTTACCATATCATCGCGTGTTTTTAGTATTGGATTTCAGCCTAGATTTCTAGGGGCGCGAGATCATGGCTGGGCGGTTTCTCAAGACGGGATCTATGCGAGTGCATGGGATGAAAAGGAGGTAATAGAGACGTGATGCCGACAGGGAGGAACGTCGGCGGACGATCACCACGCGGAATCGTGATGCTGAGTTTCGAGTACAATGGGTTTGTTGAGTAGCCGACATCGCAGACAAAGCTTCGAAAGCTGTTACTGATTCCCTTCCAGCTAGTGCACAAAGGAAGATTATGCCAACAAAGGCTTTGACTAACGTGACAACAAGGAGTTTATAAGAAAGTAGAAAGTCAATCTACTTAGCTTGGATAAGATCAGGACTCTACCTTCTCTCATCTCCCTCTAGACTCGCAAGCAACAATCCCCTCAGAGGGAGAGATTTTCTGGAAACTCTGTCAGCTATCATCGGCATCGCAAACTCCTCTCTCACAATGGTGCCTACTACGAACTTAATTGCGCCGCAGGATGAGGCGACATCCACTCTAGCCTTGCTGGAACAAGGCGTTGAGGCGGTCGATGATTCAGCAACCAGGACAGTTGCGGAGAACCACTCTATACATTCGACTGAAGAGCCAGGCCAAGTCATGGAGAATCGGAACCTCTTGATGAACGAGCGTCGGCTGTCGACCTCGCTCCTAACCGCGATGGCCAAGACTTCTGAGAATCTCTTTGAATCTTCACTCATGGCTCCATCCGAGTCCTTGGAAGTAGCGTCAGACAGCGACAACGAAGAAAACCCAAACAAACCATCTCGCAGACATCTCGTGAAGCAACAGCAAGAACAGCACCGAGCCGAACACCGACAGAGAAAGCTCATGCTCCGCCGCCGACGACTAATGCGCGAAACCGACGAAACCCAAGACGCGGAACCCGAAAAAGTCAACCCGTTCAACGCGCTCCCATTCTTCGAGTATCTGGAGCTCGCTGCGGATGTGGAAGTTGAGCTGCCGTCGGAACTGGTTGGGTTCGGGTCTATGGATCTCTCTGCAGCGGATGCTTCGGCGCTGTGGTCTCTCGACGACTTCAACGCGGACAATTTGGGGGACAGCCGGGCTGTCTCTGATGATTTGGAAGTCGTCGATGCGGCTGCTCGGATGCTGGAGCAAATCAATAAGCTTCCATTGGGAGGACTTGATCTAGGGGCGACGCCACCTACCCCCGATTTCGACGCCGATATTGTCTCGCCTGAGATACGGTCCGAGCTAGCATCAACATTGATGTATGGAGCATCTCTGGAAGAACAGCAATCTCCAACATCCGAAGCTAGCCCACCAGGCATCGCCAGTGCGTACCGCTTCTCCACGCCAGTCCCAATAGACTCCATCGTAGGACCCACCAGCGACACCGCAGCCTCCGAATTCTCCCGTGTGCACGTGCAGTCCTCGATCCTCCCGAACGCCATGCGAGATAATTTTCTCTGCCATTACGCGACATGTCCGGTTACGGAGATGCACTGCGAGGGTCCGTACTACTATAAAGGTAGACTGGGGGACCAAAACCATAACTACTTCAAGGGTAGCAATCCGCCACCGTGTGTTTGGGAGGCGTATGATAAGGTTGTGCGCGGCATTTCGTCGGGGGAGGAGGATGAGATGGTTACGGGCTTTTGGGCTTGGCATGTTCCCCCTTTTTGCTATATCCCTGATGGGCCGGATGATGGTTTTTGCTCGAGGCCGGATGGGGTGGGTTATACGGTGGGCGGAGATCAAGATATGGGAGATGCTTGATCTCGAGCGTTGCGGGAGGATGGATAGAGGCTGGAACTTGCTTTGGGCCTGCGCAGTGGTTGTTGTGTTAGTAACATTACTTGTCTCGGTAATTGTTGATGCACTTAGCAGCTGGGCATCAAATCTTCACTTTCCAGCAATATGTACTCTGCCATAAGGAAACTTATCGAGTGACTAGACTGTTAGGTGACTTTGGTGGTCGACGACTGATGCGTTCCTAGTGATTGGCGCTACGATATGCATAGCCTGCAGTGGGTGCATATTACTAGTTGAGCCAGTCTCTGTCAACCTAATTTGAACTTACATGGTTGCGATATCAATACCGGTCGACCACCATTCCAGAAGTTCTAGACCCCAAAAGACAGCAGTGACTACCATGGACTGACCAGCTCGGAGCTAGGCTCATAGTTATTTGTGCACGTCGTCTATATTCCAACTTATATCCCTTCCCTTCTTTTAACACTACCATCTGACTCCGATCATAGGTATATTCCAAGAAGTCCAACGAATGCCTCAGTTCTTGAAAAAAGTCAACGAGCTAGGCCTTGTCGCACAGATCTTGCCAACAATGGAAAAAGAGATGGTACTTAGGAGGCAGCTACCATAAACCATATTGGGACAAGTGCACGAGATCCATCGTAGACTGCTTTTCGAATGACACCACATGCTCATTTCGATTTGATGATTGTCAGTTCGAACATGGTCCACACGTCTTCCGCACTCCGCCAGCCTCGGCGAACACGACGATTTCTGCGATGGAGATGTAGCTGGAGCCTACAACCCGAAAGGTAGGATCGTATTTGAAACGATGACGAACCTCTGGGCCTCTCGGAGCTCTCTTTTGTTCGTCTATCCTAGCATGGTCATCTCTTACTCTGTTCTTGTACCGAATACAGCCGCCCACTGCGAATAGGGGTTTTTCGACGCCCTTGGTGGGTGGTGCGGAGTAGCTGTTGTCTTGTCACAGTGTGCAAGGGCCGGATGGGAAAGTTTGTGAGGCTGCGAAGGAGCTGTGCACACGAAGGGTATGTCTGACAGGAAGCATGGTGAGGGGATGAGCGGGATTATCTGCGGCCCGTTGGGCTTGGAAGAAATCACCTATCAATCCGCCTGTTCTCTTGGCATACAAAAGTTCAGGCACAGACAGTCGAGTCAGCCGAGAAGGATCGAGGTGGATAGATATCCTGATGTGGAATATCAGAGACCACCGCTGAACCGTCGGGTGCAGGGTCGGCGAGTCGTCGTTGACAGTATTCATTGCTCGCCGACAAGTGTTTGGCGTAGATGGGGATTTTAGAGCCAGGCCTATCTCAACCACAATGATTTCTTCATATTTAGCCGGGTCTTGTGTCCAGTGAAGTCAGCTTGTTGCGAAGGCACGCTCCGTCGCCAGGGTATCTCATAGGTAGCTGGTACACCAGCACCTCTGCTACGATTTGTGAGACGATGCCATTGTATCGTGGTTCATCGGTAGGAAAATGGCGATTCATTAGGTAAGTCGCGGAGAAAAGGTCACGTGACCACCGAATCGACTGGTTGACAAAACTCAATCCGATGAAAACCAATCCGTCCTGGACGATTGATCTTGAACGTGGCGCACGTCAAGCCGGCTGCATGGATTGTGATCAACACAGCCATTTGTGGTGTCACTGGTAGGGGATGTGGTGAAGTACTAGCGATGCGATCTGAAACACGGTCCTGTTCGACCGTAGCCAATCATTTGCCGAACGCGACCATTGTCTCAACCCAACGGTGATGCAGACTCCTATGTTTCGGAACATCGAGAAAACAATGAGTGACTCTTCGAAGAATGTCCATAATAATGAGAAGTGCACAATGGCTTTGTCTCTTGCACTGCGCTCTTCCTTACCAACAACGGACTATAATATCAACCACTTATCGCCATCGTTTATTCATGTAGTGTTTTCATTCCTCTCGACTTCGACTCTTCTTCTGTTGATCAGCAGCGAAGCATCTTTCCTTATCTCCGGCTTCGATACGCTGCTGGACAGTTCTTGCAAGCTCCGCAAACATGCGCCTCCATGGTTTAGAATACCTGCCCTTGCTCTTCAGCCGGACCGTTGGAAATGCGAGCAAAGCCGAAATCGAACGCCGCAATGGCCCAGCAACAGTTTCTGTGACGGAGACAATTTTCTCGACCATCGAACTCAATGTTACGGTCACCCAACATAATACCGTGTTTGTCAATACCACGGTTATCTCCACAGAGCTCAGAACGGTGACCCAGACTGCCAAGCCAGTCACACACTCGCAACTCATAGTCATTCCGTCGACCGTAACGACCACCTTCATCCCTACTTTGGGCAGAATACCTCCGGAGCTGTCGCCAATTACCGCCACTGCTGGTCCGGTCGTGACTTCGCAGCCAGCGCCGGCGGTGGCGTCTGGGCATCACCTTTCAAAGTCCGTTGTGACTGCAATAGTTGTTTCGGTAATTGCATTTTTGGCGTTGCTTTCCCTTGGTGCATTCTTCGGAGTCAGGAAGTGGCTGAAGAAGTACCGCTCCGAGCGGGTACTGCGAAAGAAGATGCAGACTGAAGGGAATGAGATGCCAGATTTACCTGCGTATAGCAATACTGATCCATTGGCCAATCCTAAGGTTTTCGAGTCCCGGCATTAGAGTATCATTAGCGAGCTTATACGATAGAAGAGGCTGATGGCGCTGGAACGCCTATACCCATCAAGGCTGATTCGATACCGGAATCTATAGAGTTCTTCTTCCAAACCTTAAATATGTAAACCACTTCAATCGAATGCTGTTGTTCATGACAAACACACCGTGGTCTATCCGTTCCCCAAACAGTGAGTTGGAGGTGATTGCTCATACGTACCATGGGAGGGCAGTGATCTCCACCCAAATCTCCGAGACCTAGCAAAAACTCGGCTTATGCTAGCTGTGGGATATGTTGATCCAATCCATAAAGGGAGGCCGCGGGCTCGAAGGAGCTAGGATCATTTCCCGACCTTGGCCTCATTGTGACTTAGCCAGATGCGTACCTAGGAACAGCAGGTTGATATAGCATGATAGACAAATCATCGTGAAACCACAGCTTTGCTTCGCTGTGATAGAATGTTGTCTGGAAAACTCATGTTGCGACGGTGGCCCCTTGTCGTGTGATAGGAAGTACGATCGAAGCCTCGAAACCGTAGTACCTTTCATGCATCTCACGGTCCAGGGTATTTCGCAGATTTCCAACCGAAATAAACGTGGGGCTTGGTTTTATTCGCGAACCTCTCCTGCACATCGGTCTCACATCATATGCTCCGCACAGAGGCCATGACCAAACACAGCCATATCTTCACTGGAGCTTTCGTAGACAGGTTGTCAAGAGCCGCATTTCGCTTTGACAAACCCTCCCTACGTGGGTCCAATAACGCTCACAACCGAAACCCGAGCGATTGGCAAGATCAGTACTCCATCCTGTGTGCAAGGAGCCCGCATCGCGACGCTAATATTTCGGGTCCGACAAGGTAGTGAGTATAATGAGGAATAGTCCTTACGTTCGTCGGCTTACTCTGCTTGAAGTACCTGCTTCAAAGGCCAAACGAAGAAGCTTCCATCTCGTCGACTTGACAGCTCGTAATCTCGGAACGGTATTGAGCGGGTGGTTGCTGTAAATTGCTTTGTCGATATTGCATCTGTTTCTCCAGAGGTGCCTGCCAGTTGCGAATTGTCGTCGTCTTCCGGGCAGACCCGTCGCTTCGTCCGTCCCATTGTACGGCTGAAACCTTAGTTTACGGCTTTGTGGAAGCGTATTTTGACCGTTCTGCATCTTTCTGAGCCGTCGAAGAACGTGACGGGAGCGTCCCGCAAAGTATTGCTTCCATATTTAGGCAAGAGCCAGCGGTTTCAGCCACAATCGCCACACTGCGCTAGTAGCCTTACAGCTTCTGCATGTGCTTCGAGACACGTGCTTCGCCTGACAAACCCGGACGTACGTATGACATGGTGAAGAAGCTTATGAATCTATAATATTACTTTTCACGTACAGCTCTATGAAGGATCGCGGTCATTCAACCCGGAGCCATGGATCCACCGCCTTGTTCCACGGTCAATGGCGATACGGAACGCAATGACTGGAGGCTAGGAAGTTCAAATTCAAGAGGCTCCAAGTCACCTTCTATGCGGTCACCTGCAACACGGTAAGATAATCCCCACTTCCACCTGTCCAAAAGACCGGAGAGAGCTTCTTTGCTGACTGGCGAGTCCCAGGCGACGCAATAGCCGAAGCAGAAAAGATGTCGGGGTAATCGGTCAAGCAAGCTGGGCCAGCAGCGTCATAAACCTGGTGAACACCAGTACGCCGATTATTGGATATGATGGTTCGAGCGGGTTGCTAATCGATGAGTACAGTCATCGGTGCGGGCGTACTCGCAATGCCACTAGCTCTGTCACGGATGGGAATACTGCTTGGAACCTTCGTCATACTGTGGGCCGGCCTGACCGCAGGCTTTGGGCTGTACCTTCAGACGAGGTGTGCAAGGTATCTCGAGCGAGGATCGGCCTCGTTCTTCGCCTTGTCGCAGATTACCTACCCCAATGCCGCTGTCATATTTGATGCTGCTATCGCCATCAAGTGCTTCGGGGTCGGTGTCAGCTATCTCATAATAATAGGGGATTTAATGCCTGGCGTCGTCAGAGGCTTGAGTGAGGTTGCTGGCGGGATCGGCTTCCTCGTAGACCGGCACTTCTGGGTCACTGGCTTCATGTGAGTGATACCTGGTATTTCCTAAAGCTATGATCCGTTCAACTAATGCGTTAAGCTAGGTTAATCGTTATTCCACTATCCTTTCTGCGGCGGCTCGATTCATTAAAGTATACTAGCGTTGTTGCGTTGATATCTATCGGCTACCTCGTTATACTGGTGGTCGCGCATTTTGCGAAACAGGATACCATGCAACACAGGGGGGCCTTACGGATTGTGCGGTGGGAAAGCGCAGTTGCGACGCTGAGCAGCTTCCCTGTCATCGTATTTGCATACACTTGCCATCAGAATGTATTATAGTCGCCAGATGACAGCTAGTGAATCCTCTTGCTGACTGGCCCTAGATGTTCTCTATCCTTAATGAAATCGGCAATAAATCTTCTTTTCGGACTACGGGCGTTGTGGTTGCCAGCATAGGCATAGCTGCCTTTTTGTACATCCTCGTGGCAATTACAGGCTATCTCTCGTTCGGCAATGCTGTAGAGGGTAACATTGTTTCAATGTGTAAGCCCGTCAGACCCACTTGCATCAACAACAAAGTCGCTAATGACATAGATAGATCCATCTTCCGTCAGCGCGACAGTTGCAAAAGCGGCCATTGTTATCCTTGTTATGTTCTCCTACCCTCTCCAAGTCCATCCCTGCAGAGCTTCAGTAGATGCTGTCCTGAAATGGCGGCCAAAAGGACGGGCAGAGTCGCCTGGGAGATCGCCACCAAGGAACATTCCATTATTACCACCTCCAAAACCAGTAGGCCAAGCGCGACCGGACGCAATGGGAGACACGCGGTTTGCCGCTATCACTACTGCAATCATCGTCTTGAGCTACATCGTTGCCATGACGGTGTCTTCTTTAGAGAAGGTGCTTGCCTATGTAGGCAGCACAGGCAGCACCAGCATCAGCTTCATTCTTCCTGGACTATTCTATTATAAGATCTCTTCACCTGACTCACCGCTTCACCAAAAGCTCCTGAAGGAAGAAGACGATGAGAGCGACGATTCTGACTATGAAGAAGACGCCGGTCTACTCAGTGGGAGCGGTCTCTTGAGGCGGATGCCAGGGCGAAGACAGCTATTGCGGCAGCTGAGTCTGGCCTTAGCGTTATATGGTGCTGTGGTTATGATAACGTGCTTGGTCACGAATACGTTATTTGTGGTTGCGGCGCATTGATACCCAGTCTTACGCACACTAAAGATTTTTGATGTATAGACACCAAGGTATACCGTTTGGTATATGATATCGCTATTGGGCCAATGGAGACACAAAACCGAGTGTTTAATAATAAGCCGCCCTCTCGAGGCCCCATAGCTACTCCTTTCCTTCGCCCGTAAACGCCAGCCCATGCCATACCACGAATGTTATCGTCCCTCAGCCATTTCTTCCGCAGGTATTACATCCGGTGCAGAAATCTCAACACTCTTCCCTCTCTGCTGCATCTGCGCAACCTTAAATCGTGGCTCCATCAAGCCAATCTACCATTACCCCAAAATCAGCCAAAAGTCCAACATTCCATCCACTTCTCTTATCTAGCTTCCCTCACCATCGACAACAGCCTCCACGCCGGATCTGAAGGTTGCGCGCCCACCCCAAGCCAGTATTTCGCCCGCGCAGTGTCCAGCTTGATGTCTTTGTAGGGTTTTCCTTGGCCGAGAGGTGCGGGTTTGGGGATGGGATCGTATGTGCCTGACAATCAGTCAGACAGACGAGGGCCGGTGTGATGTAGGAAGGGTAGGTTATTGACCGAGCACTTCGATGGGCTTGCTGTTTCTTGCGGTCCTGTAGAATAATATTAATAATGTAGGTGGGGGTTGGCTTTCAGGGTGTTTGGTTGGACGGCTGACCTCGCTTGAGCGACGACTATGTTGTAGAAGGGCGCGTTGCGCTTGCCAAAGCGAGCGAGCCGGATCTTGACGACCATCGCTAAACATATAGAAACATAAGAGCATCTGTATCTGGAAGTGCTGGAAAAAAGGGTAGGGCTGATTCACTTGGCGCGTGCCAGTCGCTTCACCCCTGCTACCCGGCGCTTGAACCCCTGCTCCTTCATTCACGCGACATGACGTCGTGGCTTGAGCCTCATCATCGATATTGTTGTGATTGTGCTTTGGGCTGATCCATGGCAGCATTCAAGATGGCGCTGAAGGTGCGTCTTAGTGTTCTCATCATCCACGCGGAATTGACACTATCAGACTCTGAATTCCAAGAATGCTGCGGCATTGGATGATGACTTGATGAGCGTCGGAGCTTTTTCTCTCGATCAATTGATGGAGCTAGCTGGGCTTTCTGTATCTCAAGCGGGTAATTGGATCTCAACTCACCTAAATATCGGCGGACAGTCTCTGAGATGATTTCCAGTCTACCGAGTACATCCTCCAAGCAGAGGAAAGAAAGTACTCGTGGCATGTGGGCCAGGAAACAATGGTATTAGTCTAATGTTTCATTGATTCAAAGAAGTCGCTCACATACGGAAGGCGGTGATGGGCTGGTGGCAGCCCGGCACTTATTTCATTATGGCTATCAGCCAACAATCTTTTACCCTCTCAAAACCAAACACGAACTTTATGAGGTTGGAAGTCATTCTTTCATCACGAAGAAAACTAAAGCATCACATAGCGCCTCTCTATACAGCTCAGAAATCTTGACATTGCCTTCACAGAGGACTTTGAATGCTCCCTAAAGACCACAAACCACGTGGTAGACGCCATCTTCGGTCAATACCGTCCTTGCTTCGTTGTGCCAGCTACTCATGTATAACAGGCTTCAGCTTCAAAGGCGAAGTTCGGGACCCCTTTCGCTCTGTAATCTCAGCGCTAGAGAGTACAAAGACCCCTGTCCTAGCAGTCGATGCGCCTTCGTCCTGGAATATCGAGAACGGACCACCTGGATCCGGCCCGGGCGCCAACTACAACCCTGAAGCACTTATCAGTCTCACAGCTGCGAAGCCATTGGTGACGCATTTCGAGGGCAGGCATTTCATCGGCGGGAGGTGAGTTTCTACGTGCGGCAGTGAAGAGAATGCTGGATACGATTAATCCCGATCAGGTTCCTGCCTCCGTCGGTTGCGGAGAAATACGATCTTGATATCCCTGACTACCAGGGCGATGATCAGATCGTGGAAACTGCCCAGACAGGACAAAGGTCGACTAAAAAGGTCCTATAGCTGGCTGAAATGCAAAATCTGTGAGCTGATGTAATGGCAAAGTAGGATGCGAAGCTATGAGTGTTCCAAATCCTTTCCGCCTGCGGAACTCTACATCCCATGCACGGACGAGAGAGGCCTCGCCTTTCGCAGACAACGAGATTAGTGATGAGATCAACCCTACGTGAACCCTACTGGCTCATATTGATATCAGCCTGACGTCATCGTGCGTTATCGTTTAGATTTGATCCCATTTCGCTGTCAGAGGCACTGAATGCGTGATTGCAAACAGGATGCGAATTTACTTCGTAGACCGGCAATAAGGTAGGCACAATTCGGAAACCCGGAAACCCGGCTTAGGAGCATTCTCAGCTGATCTCTTGACCATGTCGATCAATCTGCGATTTCTAAGCATTTCGGATTTCTGATCAAAGTCACATGCTCAGCCCTGCAGTGCTGACATGTACTTCACCTTACTTCAGACTCGCTTTCCCTGTCTTCCCAGTCTCTGCACCTCATTGTCCTCCGTGTTGCGTATATGTAATCCTCTACCTCAGGGATACTTGTCTTATAGCGAATCACAAACTCTTTGAAACGCAGATTCCACGAAGCTGTGTATCACGTCCACTGGCGGACTTGGGCATTTCTGGAATCCAAGCCATGGATCACGAACTTCGGGAATCGCAGGCCATACCACGCGAACCCTTACCGCCATTGCTAGAAGCGCAAAAATCTGTAGTCGAGTCTTTAGATGCTCCACCGGATGGTGGATGGCATGCCTGGGTACAGGTTCTTTCCGCTTCGTTCCTGATTTTCAACTCGTGGTATGCCACATCAGAAGCAATCCCACAGTCTGCTAACGTCAGACACCAAAGGGGCATTGTCAACTCGTTCGGAGCTTACCAAGCATTCTATCAGTCCGACTTGCTGTCTTCCTACTCTAGCTCCGCCATTTCTTGGATTGGAACTATCCAAGCCTTTCTGCTTGTCTTGGTAGGTGTGATATCAGGACCGGTTTATGATCGAGGCCATGGTCGCTTATTGATCGCCGGTGGCACATTATTCATCTTTCTGGGTATGCTTATGACGAGCTTCGCAACCGAATACCCACAATTACTTCTTGCGCAAGGTGTTCTCGTGGGCCTAGGGTTCGGCTGTCTCTATGTGCCGAGCGTAGCAATTGCTGCATCATACTTCAGCACTCGACGAGCGTTGGCGCTTGGGTTGACTTCGACTGGAGGATCTGTCAGTGAGTGAGATCGCGTCGTTACTACGACCATGGCTGATAATCTTACAGGCGGCGTGATATATGTAATAGCATTCCGACGTCTCCAGCCACGAATTGGCTTCGGATGGGCCACGCGCGTCATAGCTTTTATTGCCCTGATCACCCTCGCAGCGAACTTGGTAGTCACTAAAACAAGGACGAAACCTGGACCAGCAAGAAACCTCCTGGAGCTGAGCGCGTTCAAAAGCGTTCCGTATTCTCTCTTTACCGCAGGTACTTTCGTCGCTTTGATTGGTCTTTATTTTCCCTACTTCTACATCCCCGTCTACTGCGAGCGCATCGTCGGTACCTCGGCCGACTTTGCCTTCTACCTCCTCGCCGTCGTCAATGCGGCATCTTTCTTTGGGCGCATTGTACCCAATCTCCTGGCTGACAAGGTCGGTTCACTGAATGTACTGATACCTTGCACCTTCATCACCGCTGCCCTTAGCATGGCTTGGGTCGGTATCAAGTCTGTGGGTGGTATCGTTGCCTTCACTATCTTCTACGGCTTCTTCTCCGGCACTTTTCTTTCGCTCCTGCCAACCGTCATCGCATCCTTGTCGCCGGATCCTCGTTCGTATGGTACACGAATGGGGATGAGCTTTGGTATCGGCAGTTTTGGCATTCTGATTGGCAATCCAATCGCTGGACAGATTCTGAACGTTGCGGAGGGCGAATTCGGCGCAGCCCAGTATTTCGCCGCTAGCACAATGTTTGGCGGCGCTGTACTTTTTGCTATCTGTCGGCTGGCCATTCTCTTGGAGAACGGGAATAGGCGGAATGCTTTGAAGACAAGACTAATGAGACGACCTCGTCTTGAGGAACATCGGCTTCAAGACGGGCATTTGAGGAATTACTCCGTAAGGCCGCAGTAGACGCTTCAGATCAGGTTCTGTCTTTCCGCCAACGCGGTGGACGAGCAGGGGCTACAGCTTTTACAGCGTTCCTTCCTCTTCGACATCCCCATCACAGATGCGCCCGTGAAGGCGCTCGTGCATAATGCAACTGCCCAGACTAGCTTGAGATATTTCGAGAAGGAGTAATAGGCCATTCTAGATTGGGAAAACGCAACTGAAGCCACCAAGCAGTTCTTCTTCCCTTTCAACCATCGCTCAATTACTACTGATATTGAGACAGTCATAGCATTGCTTTTGCTGATAGTATTGAAATACAAGCCTGACGTTCTTTGTTGTCGACATGCCCCTGAAGGGAAATCCTTACATCAATTTCATCCTTCCACATCAACCTCTCCCCGAGCATATCGCACAAGGACAATTCCCAGTGGATCCCATCCGCGTTAACGACAATAGTGATGGTGACGGCAATGACGACGCCGCTGGTTGTGTCAATGGCTGCTTGAACTCTAAAGAGTTCGGTTATATTGCGCACTACTTAGCGGAAGACAAGCGATCGTTAAAGAGCCCGTATGTCTCGCCGTCGGACTCCCCGTCTCCCTTCAGTGAACCGTATGATCCGATACTGGGCCAGTCCTCTTGCAAAGTGGTCATTGTGCCAACAAAAGAATTCTACGATTACTATATTGTTGACCCCGAAATATGGCTACCATGCTGGATCGTGAGTTCTTCCGCGACCTTTCTGAGCACGCCCAACTGACAGTCACCAAGATTTCCGAATCCGCATCTGGAACGGGAATACCCTTCATACCTATTATATCAACTATGCAGCGGCGTAGGCAACTCATTCCGGAGAAGAGACTTTCTACCACTAGTTTCGGCGAAGAGCGGGGTAGGTTCACTCGGTGGGGTCCCAGCTCCGGTGTATTGGTCGTGGGAATCCCGTATATTGTTCCCCGAGCGTGGCTTCATTCAATCTGCCCAGAAACGTCGGTGGTCTTGTCGGAAGCTTCGAAAAGGGGTCTGAAGAAGGTGTTTCAGAACCGGCATCTGGTGGGCACTGATCAAGAATTCGAAGGGAGTCATCTAATAGCGAAAGAATGGTTGAGGTTCGTGACGGTCTAAACCAACCGTCGCAGTGCGGATTAAAGTGTGGGTATGATGACCATCGAGTGTGGCTTATAGTTTCTTCTATCCCATACAATATGCTAGAGGAGCCTATTCACTTCAAAACCCGTCTCCCTCTCTCTAAACTCATAGGCCCTCTCCCTTTCCTATATCTCTCGATAGCTCGAATGAAAACCGCACACGGAAGCTAAATCATTTCGGTCCCAGTGATGCTGAACAACACAGTAAGCCCACTCAATAACCCCTTCTCACAGCGCATCTTCCACCCAAGCCAATCCGCAGTTCTGCATGAGTCGACTCAACCTCACAATCACATTCCTCGCCCACTTTACCCCGAAAGAGCAACCAACAACAACTCCTCCGAACCCATCCCAACTTTCCTAGATCTCAACAGACCAAAAGTAGCATACACGATAGACCCCAAGAGCGGTAAGCACCCACCACTCCCATGCCCAACATACCACCCCCTGCTGAAGAGTCGCAATTGCACCTTGAAACGTGGATGCTCCACTCAACGATTGTTCTCGTGCTTCAAGGGTACTGGTTGGAAATGGTTGTTATGCCGGATATGGCTATATTGCTTGCTTGCTTGGGCGAGTCTTTCGATTCTGGGGATGTTTTCAAGTGGGTTTGTTGGGAGATGAGCGTATACTACAGGGAAACACAGTCTACAGAACCCCCCCTTTCCGGTAATGTGCCACCCTCATTTCCGGCAATCACACCACCTTCCGAAGACGTACCTGTTTTTCCCTTAAACCCAGGCATCTCCTAGTAGAATCCCAGGCCCATTGTTTCGATATAATTTCCAATTCGCATTCGATGAGAGGCAATAATTACGCCTTCAAAACGCACGGGATCCCGTTAGGAAAACGACAAATCTTTGACCCACATGCAGGCGATTTCCCCTGCTTCCCTCGTAGCCTATTGCATAAATACTGCTTTCGGGACTCAAAACCGAGCTATGTGTGTATATACATAAGATCTTGAGGGCCCCGGCCGACTTGCACCACCTTCGTCGCAGTCAATAAACCTATGGCGAAGACCGCAGATGGCATACTGCCACCGGCAGGGTCATCAGGACTGCCCCGAAGCTGGCTAACTCCCCTTTATCTAAGCGGCTGGAGCAAAACGCAGTTGCATCGTGAGTCAAAAAGAGACAGATGCAATGGGAAGGGAATGCAGTGGGCGCTCACCATACTGAATAGTATAGTGGGCGACCAAGTATTGCCCCCTTAATGTTTCTCGTCCTCGACACTAGCCCCCCTATTATGCAGGGCTCTTATAAATCGATGTGTTTGTTGGCGAATCGCTTGAGATTCAGATTGTAGTAGGGTTTGGATGATGGATTTATGCGGAGACGGAAGGCGCCTGACTGCGTGATTTTTGCTCGGATTGAGGGCTGGGTCTGTTGGTGAGGTGTCAGACCGTATCGGTTTTCTAGTGGTCGGAAAGCGGAGGGAGTGAGGGGGGTGGGCGCTTGAATTCGGAGTGAGGCTTATATAAGTATGTTTGGTGGCGAGCTCTCTCATCCTCAGAATTCTATGCGCTGAAGTATTTACTCAATGATCAAGGAGTGCACGGTAAAGGAGATGCTTATAAGCGCATGAATGCACTAGTATACGAGGCCAATGCTGATGCGAATCGCAAAAGTGATGGGTCTCTCCAGTCGAACACGACAACTACAATAATGTTTTGGCGATAGAACGTGTGGAAACAATCGCCATACAGGACTCATACCTTTCAAGAAGACCTCTTCCGCTCTCGAAAGAACACCGCCACCGACTGTGCCTACGAGTCCAGCTGCATTGACGCAAGCCGCAGCAATTGGATCCTGATCTGCGAGACCTGTCTTCTTCATGACATACTCAGGCATCCACTTCAGCGAGCGATCTAATACGAGAGTCCATGAAGCACGTATAAACCTTATCCATATCAAGAAAGACCATCGTTGATCAAAGTCACTTAGGCCTGTCAGAGGGTGTTGGGCAATCTGATCGTTGAAGATTCGTGACTCGCTGTGCGTTTCTTCGTAGAATACAGGTGAGCGGAGTAGTGACTGACTTGGTCTTTTGGTAGATTCTTCTAGGCTAGGTAGCTTAATCTTCGGGGTTTGAAGACGGCTGATCTCTTGTGAATCACTACGTGGAATTTCTATGAGTTGGTTATTCGTTTTGTAGGGAGCCGCTGCGGTTGGGACATCATCGCCCTGCGTTGATACTCCCTTTTAGAATTCTGGATTGTGGTCCTCGACTGATCTGGATAGCGGCGGGAGTATTTGCGATCGAGGGGTGAGCACGCTGTTCTCTTGCGCGGAAAGAATCTATCTCTGTAATTTTTCTCGGCCTGTACCTTGCACGACAGTAAGACCATGAACATGGCCATCGGAGAAGACATGCCTAAGTGAGCTAAAATTACGAGGTTCTAGGAGAATTTTGCTGCATGCATCCACTTCATCTAAAGCCTGTCGTCTCTTACTCCCTGTAGAGTCGAACCCGAAGCCTGCAGAGACCCCGAACAATGTCTGATCGACAAGGGTTTTCCCAATTCATAGTTCTTCATCTTGCCATACGCCATCTCTCCAAGGTCTGGGGATCTTATATCGTACCAATCATAAAGGGGTGTGGAACCAAGCTATTTAAGGGGTATTAAATTCAGGAGTTTGCCTACCCGGCCCAACTTCCTTGAGAGACGAAAAATTGGTCTTGTCGTTCTTGCAGGTAAGGCTTAGATCTTGATTCATTTTCCTGAAGATGATGATGCTGAGAGGATAGGGTCGCAGGGGTCAGAGCTGGCTTTTGAGCATTGAAGGGGGGAGGAGGCAATAATACTTTTGTATATGAAAAGTCAGAACCAAGCTATTTTCCACAACGACAGGTGGCTATGTGACGAGAGAATGTGATCCAGGTGCTTGAGCTGGAAGCAACCTTGACAGTAAAATAGCTTTCAAAAATCCAAATCAGCAGACCCAAGACGGATATTCAAGAGGAAGACCCAAAAGACGGAGTTCCGAAGATAGTAACTAGATAAAAGAGTCCAACATTAGGACGGCATCGAGATGCATGAAAGCATTCGGAGATGTGGGATTTTCCGGTCTGAAAAACAACGGGCGCTGGCTCAAAGATAATGCCTCCCCCCTACCGTTGCCGATTCAGATGCGTATTGCATGATAAAGCAATTGTAATTCTCCTATCATACGCTTCGAGCTGTTCCCTGCCTTCGATCTTCTTGCATTATTTCCAACGCGCGCCTCGGCCTATCCACCCGCCTGCGATCTCAAATACGAGCATCCTGCTGCGGATGAGTGTGATTGGCTCCTGCGTCAGAATTCGATTGCTAAGCGGCATGAATTCGATGGCTGCGGAGCGAACAATGCTCTTGCAATTGCAGGACAGAGCGGTTAGACGGTATATCAACCTCACTATGGCAGTATAGAACCACTGTTCCCAAATTCTTCGTGAAACCTAGGTCTTGCGTGTTCGCCTTCCTTTTCTCACAATCACTGCTCGCTGGGTTCACCAATCAAACTCTAGACTTCGGCCAGCTTCCATAAATGCAGGGCGATCTTGTCACCTGCCCCAGCTGCAGATGAGTCTTTTGGGGCAGACACAACTCGTTAGCGTGGCGTTGCTGCGGTCGAAGAGCAGGTACTCCGTTACTGTATCCAGGCCTCGGGGGTGCCTGGTGTCCAAGGCCATGGCGGCTTGGAATTCGTCGGTTAGCTAAATCATCATGGCGGGAAAGTAGCGGAGGAATGGACTATATGATTAGCAAAGGGGTTACACACTCTTCAAGCGTTTCCAATATCGGTGGCGACTGATACAGCAATTACGATTCGGCTCAATCCATTATATCGGTCTCGACAGCGACGATGAATTTGGGAGACTTCTATCGCCAAGTGATGGAGACCGCTGTCTACTAGATGTGTAATGGTGCTCAGGAATTGCCGGCTTTGGAGTTCAGTTATGGTAGTATAGCCCTACAACTCTGTTCCCCAGATCCGTCAGCTGGAGCTGAATTATTGGTTTTATGGGGATTCAGAATGACAACATAAGTATTGATCTTGACGTCCTTTTCAAGGGTACGGCGTCCAGTTTCGTCTTGGAGACGGCGGCAGTAACCACCGTTTTAGTGCTAATGTATAATCATTAAATCATTCAATGTATGTACCTCCTCAGTGCGGAATATCGAATTCCTTCATAACGCGGCAATGGTACTAAGTGTTACTGTTCTAAAACAGAACGACTCTCGAATTGAAGATGGCCTGGAATACCATACAATTTAAGCCTGACAAAGTAGCGGGACGAGACTTGTGGCCTTATGCTCCTGATGAGACAGCTTGGAAGTTTTCGGCTAGAATTGGTGTGAGAACCTCGGAAGCCACCTTTCCATTGATCGCGTTGTCCCAAGTCCTAATGAAAAGTCGGCTGACGACGGTGATTAGCTGCACCAATCTCCTCCAAACGCTAAACAGGCTGCGTCCAGCATTTATGCGTCTGGGCCATTGTTTTTAGGATCCGGAATCTCCCAGGTCCTGTCCATTCTCATCCAGATCGGGTGATGCTTGATTAGTGTATATCACACCATGCATACCATCGTCTTGGCCCTGAATGTCTCTCTCGCCATCTGTTTTGTCATGTTCCAAGCTTCCAATACTAGATCTTCTGCCAGCACACCCATCTTGTTCCTTAGTATGTTGTAATAGTGCATCCCCACGAGGGAACACTTGCCCGCATCTTGGGCAAACATAGGTCCGTTGGCCATCGCCGGTATGCAATTTGGTGTGGCGTTTGAGATCGTGTAGTCTGCGGAATCCAGCATCACACGATGCGCACCGATACGGTTTCTCCTGACTATGAGTCAAGAGATGACTCTTCAGATTGTGATGTCTCATGAAATCAGTCGAGCAATAAGGGCACTGGTGCTTTTTCGCAGACGGGGTCCTCTGGGAGCCAAGCAAACTCATCCCCAGCCCGGAGTCTATACTCATTTCCTGTCTAGGATCATCGACCCGCGCGTTGAATTCGGACCGAATAGATGACTCCCCCGGCGGCGCTCCAGCTGCCAAAGGACTGTTTTCAAACGGCTTCGGTATTTGTGCGTTGAACCATTCCCAGTTCTCTGTAGCAGCGTCATCAGGATCCAACCATCCACGAGGCCTCTTATTTGACTTGTCTTTCGCCGCCCCGAAAGGCGTAGATATGTCCGCCCCTTTGGCTAATTCCCGAGCTGTGGGAACGTTTGACCTTTCTGGAATGATATCATCACAATAATTGCCGGGAAACCAGCCGCGACGACTACCGATCATGCCGTCACACCAACCGCTCCGTGAGTGCGTAAGCACTTGGATTATATCCCCTTCACGAAAGTCTAGCCCTTCAGCATCGCCGCTAGAGTAATCATACAATGCTTGAACATAATGAGTATCCCTAGCTCGAGGCATTCTGGTCGTGGGCTTTCTCTGCCTCTCTGTCTGTCCGAGACGCCTCAAATCGTTATCCACCCGCCACGCGCTTCGTTCCTGAATGTCACTAAGCAAGACGGTAACTTCGTTCTTCTCCATTTCGTCGGTCAAGACCTCAGCAGCGGCTCGTAGTGCTGGCCAGCCGATGGTCGCAACAGCCGGATCTTGGTTGTTGGTCAGAATACAACAGATAGCACGAGCAGAGGACAGCCCCAAGTCATCCTGTCGGCCCCTGGGATCAGTCTGCGCCAGTAAACAGCTTGTTACATGATAGAGAAGCTGCCCAATGTTAGCTTCCCTTGATAATAACCTGTGCAGATTAGCAAAGCGATCCCTAAACGAACCGGGGGGTTGGGATTACCCGGGATTGGGAAAATAACAGGTCCTACTCTGAAATCTGGGATCAAGGCTTGCCAAGGGCTGCATCCTTCGCGGAGTGACATCTCTGCACCAGTTACATAATTGAGTAAGATAATCCCAGGCTTGGGCTCGCTGCGCAAGCTGTCCTCCTCCTGTAGCGCCTGGAGATCGCGCTCGAGGTTTGGTGGCACAGTGAGTAACCGTCTTTGCCAAAATATACAACAACTTGTGCACCCACGCTTCAGGTGTAGGAATCTCTCTCAGCGACGAAATTACGCTCTCGCCCGGATCATATCCCCATTGGTCTGGATCCCATGCGACAGACGAGTTGCACATCACGGAATTAAGTGCATCCATACCAACATTGAACCAGAAGCATGCTCTGGCTAGACCCGAACTTAGGGCGTTCCAATGACACTCCTGAATGAGAGCGCGGGCTGTGGTTATATGTTCCATCAGCTCCGTTCCGCTCATCATCTCATAGACAATGTTAATCGTGGCAATGACAGCACACATTTCTGTATACTGCTTGCTGCGAGTCTTCGTAGATAATGGGCGGAATAATGCCGATGTTGTTGCATGATAGTGCTGCGCAGCACCCGCACTAAAGGAATTCTCATGATTCTCTAGAGCGAGATATAGAGCCCCGCAAGCTTTTACTGCTTCACAAACCATTGGCTCTCGACGAGACATGAAAGGTATCAGATTGGAGAACTATTGAAAAGATCAGCATCATTGAGTGGAGCGATGGCTGATTTAGCTTACTATCTCCGTCCCACTAAGTGCATCCATCAAAGGCGCCAATTGTTCCGCAAATTCCTGTATGTACATAACATCAATCTCACACAAAGAGCCAGCATTTTTTGACCCTTCTGTCTTTTGGAATGGCTTGTCCGGCTCGTCCATCGAGGCTATTTCCTGCATTTCCAACCGAGGGAATGAATCCAGGTTCGTCAATTCGCTAGTCCGTGAAAAGCCAACGAATGTCATGGCCGGGTTCGCTGGTAGGAGGTCCCAGACCGCTACAGGTACAGAAAGAAGCAGCAACGTGGAATCACTGCCGTAGACCCCTTCCACATTCGCATACCGGACCAAGCCTGGTATAGAACGTAGCCAATCCCTCCATTGCTGGGTTGATAGCCATTGCTCTTCCTCCAAGGCTACCGATATCAAGACCTTAGGACAGCGAAAGCTCTTGTCTGGCCAAACCTCATCGATAGATGATTTACTTGACTGTGATGGGCGAGGTGAGTTCGCCATGTCCGATGATCGGGATGATGTGGAAGACGCGCGAGAAGCCGACCCTCTTGGTGCAGAGAGGCCCGCAGTGAAGACCGGAGCTGGGATTGGGGCGATCTCAATACTTGGTTGCCTGATCTCATTTGACAGAACAATGTAGATGGATGTCTTTCGTCGTTCTTGGTCGCTTGCCGATATTCCGTATCTGGGCTTCCAGTATTTTGCTCTGGATAATACAACGTTGTGAAGTAAGGCTGTCGAGAAAGGTGCGGTTCTACAGAGGTACTTCAATTCCTCGGTCAAACTCCTTGTAAAAGAATGTTGGCCCACTCCAGGAGCCCAGGTTTCAAAGCCGCAAGCCGCTATGACTTCTGTTATACCACTACCGGCCCCTGTGGCTGAGCTAGCGGCAGCACAGCAGTCTAGCAAGACCAAGACGTCCGATTGTGCTTCTTCGAGCATAGTTTGGATCGCGTACCAGCGTAGCTCAACAGAATCTGCCTTTCCCGTACTGAGTGATGTCAGTAAGACGCCGCAACCATGACCTCGTTGCCCACCCGTCGAAGAGCAATGATTGAATCCAAATTGGTCGCAGTCTAGAAGAGAAGGAAGGACATGTTGTGCCTGCGAAGCGGAAGATAGACAACAAAGAACGCCAGAGGCTCGCACTTGTTTCTAGCGATCACTTTCGCCAAGCGGCGTGGTGGCATCCTAGCGATCAGTATGACACGCGCCTCCAATATGAGACGGTTAGTGAGCTCTTGCGAGCCATTAGAGAGGGTTTATACAAAGTAAGAATGATCCAAAGCATCTGGAAAGGGACACCATATAGCACCGTTTGAGTACAACAAATCCAAAAGAGGAAAGCACACTGACCAAGACCAAATGCACTGCCTATCATCATTCATCAACCCATGTCCACCATAGTACACAATCAATAGCTAATCTCTCGCCTCGTAGTCAGCCAAGAATTGCAGTATCCTGGTTGCCAACGAGTTGTGCGAACGCGTGCCTGGTATCTTCCATACTTCTGTCTCATAATTGTAGCTCTGGCGAAACACATCTTGTAGATCGTTCACCTCATCGATGACGCCGAGATCATCGTCTTCCCAACTCAGCAGTAGCACATGGGCTTCTTTGTATCGAGACCGACCACGGTTGGGAAAAGCTGCATTTCCGGCTTCGGTGAGGACCTTGCCGAGAGCCTGGATGTCCTTGACGGGGTATGACGCGTTGGAGATGTCGTGAGTTCTGTCGACAGGCATGGCGTAGATGATGCTGATTCAACGCAATTACGATTTGATCTTTGACAGTCCGGGAAAAAGTGGCTGCCTCACGGTTGAAGTACAGCCTCGCCTTATCTAGCTGCGGGGCTAGTGAGTCTTGCATGATAGCCTGGCTCTCGTCTCACGAGAGCTATGCGTCCAAGCGGAAGAAAAAACAATGCTGGTGTTGTCTGTTCGTATTATCATTGGATGCTCGCAATCACGAAATGTTCGCAAATGTTGATTCCTTTCGGAGAAGGAAACGATCAAGCGGCTACTCTTGGCGAAGACTGTAGGGCTAGCCTTACCGACGTCATCCTTATATCGAACCACAGCAATCCCCCTTAAATTCACACCAATACCATTATTTAACCGCCAAAGCTCAAGTAATCACCAAATTCAATCCTAGTCTAGTCTCAGCTGGTTCCCCTATTAATCCTCCCGATACTGGAATTGCTCCCTCGCACCGCCCACTCGGAACGTTCCTCTTCTTCGTCCAGCCCAATGCGCGCTATGTCCACATAGAAGTATCCCTCCCACTAGCAGCCAGCACGCAGTCTTCAACACTACGTCCGGGTCTGTATACCTTGTTGCTGTTAGACGTTATCTGATGGTTGGGTGGGCGCGCCGCAAAGTGTTCGGGTTGGAAGACCGGTGGGCTATAGCACAGAGGATGAAGAGGTGGCGGAGGCGGAGAAGGAGATGTGAAGGGGGTGGGACGTGGAGGACGAGCTGGGTACGGTGGGGAGACAGCAGCCGCATGACTTGAGCCCATCTATAGTACAATCAGATACATCTTTAGTCGTGAAAACTGTCATCTGTGTTCCTCTATAATTAGTCCATTCTCCTCTGAATATCAGTACAATCCATGTTCGACGGAATTCTTACGCCGAAGTACGCTCGTGGATCATGGCATACAGAGCTATATGCTCATTACAACGCATCACTCCTGCTCAAGTAGTTCTTGCGTACCGACAAAAGTGAAAGGTCTAAATTCTGGCGCCTAGGCCGGGACGGTAAAGGACGTCACTTGGTCGCTACACACCGTGCATACAACGCCTACCTCTAGCCCTAGCTCTAATTCAAAGACTGATACAATGTTTCTACTGGGGTCATATCCAGGTAGTAATCTCCTGTAGGTCTGATGGTCTTCGTGTCTTTCCTCTGCTCTGCTGCCTCAAAGGATCTTCAATGCCATGGGCGGTCTTCCTATGCTTCCTCAGATTATCCGACCTGCTGAACTCTACCCCACAGCCTGCTTCCGGGCACAAAAGCTTTGATCTTCGTCGGTGCATTGTCCGCTCATGACGCTTTAAGTTTGAAGTGCGATGTTGATGGTTTCCAGTAAAGGTTGCGCCACAACGTGAGCACACTGATGTATTCATGGCCGTAGTCGGCGATGGATTACAAGGAGACACCAGACATGAAGATTTTTTGGGTGCGCGTCCTCGGACAGGAGTACAAGGTGATATCGGCGATGGCGCGATAGCGAAGGCGGAAGTCTCGGGAGAGGTAGTGGGCGTTGTCCACGTACCGCTGTTGTGGCGGCTGGTGCCCGTGAACAAGGCGGACGTGGGACTGTGAAAAGCGTCTGAAGCCGATGACGATGTTGGCGAGCCAGCCGTGGCGGGTTGAGGCTTGTCGCTTGCAGGAGGGATAGTCGAAGCTTTCCTCTGGCCACTGTTGGCAAGGGCAGTGTCAATAGGCGGAGGTCGCTTTGGTGTTGGCTTTAGCGACCTCCTTCTTTCATTGTCTTGTTCTGTGGACACAGCAAGAACATGATCAATGTAGGTGGCGTAGTAACGATGTCGCCATTCGGGGTCTTGTTGCATTGCGTCGTCGCAAAGCATCGCAACATGACGGCAGAACGCTTCGTATGCTTCTGGAGAAGGATCACACGTCTGATACATGTCAGCAGAATTCGCCGCGTGATCCGTTCGCTTTCACCTTCGCTGTCACCGTGAGCATTATCTCAACATCATGGATGTTGTTGAGCAATCCTCTACAGAGCATGTCGGATGTGTCCATCAGGCCCTGGCCGAATAAACCAATCCCATGACAATCTCGAAGTGGCTCAAGTATATGAGTTTTCACTCTCTCAATATTGGCCGAAGATGGAGCGGCTGGCGTCGTAATGTCGCTGAGCTCATTGTCCTTACGGAGGACGATTCGAGCATGCTCAAGGACTGCGGCAAAGAGACAAAGTGTCAGTCCAATTTGGCAACCCACAAGATATACTGCTTACCATCTAAGTATCTAGAGCATGATTTGATCACGGCTCCACTAGTGAGTGAGTAGACACCTGTAGATGACGGAACCTCTGGGATCGCATGTTGTGACCCTTCATCCGCCATTGCCTCCCCCATCTCTGCTTCAAGCAAGGGCTGGCAGTGATTCACCTGTAGAGACGAGTCCTCGGTATGCTCGCTAATTGCACATTGACCTATTCTGTGTAGAGCTTCTTGAGGAGCCCAAAGCAGACACACAATCCTGAGATATAGGGCTCTATCTTCCCTAACTAGAATGTTGTTACTCCATTCGAGTGCATCACAGAACAGATCCTGCCAAATGGGTGAGTTCAAGTCATGCTGAGCTGCATAGGCACATGAGAACGCAAAATGCGTCAACGACAAGACTCCTCCGAAGGTACTGGGTGGTAATCCTTGAAAACACTGCTGTAAGGACCGAATGCCTGCCTCGAACGGAGTTAGACCGCAGATCGTAGACTTTACGATAGGGAATCCTGGCGTGGACCGGACTTCCTGAAGCCAGTGACCGTGAAGGCCACCGACGAGATCATGAAGATCGCGGATTCGATCTGCTTTTCGCCTGTTTTGCCCGGATTGCATTGTCGGATCAGCTTGAGTCAATCCTTGCCCGGCGGCTGTGACTACCTCGGAGTTCGACAGCTCGAAGGCTGTTGCTCGGCCATTCACAATTTCTTCCGTGTCCGTGGGCCCGTTATGGTGTATCATTGACAGTTCAGACGCTGTTGATGGGTCGTTGGTGTAAATCTCTGATATAGACGCCCAGCTTGCACGTTCCCAGATCTGTAGCTCGCCAAGACGGGGTTGTTCACATGTCGAGAAAGTTGGACTGTTTTGGTACTGCTGCTCAACAATAGACATACTCAAAGAGAAGGGACCAAAATGACTTGGTAGGCGCTGGGAAGCTTTATCCCGTTCATCTAGGCCATTTTCGTAATACCGTGGGAGGATGTTTGTATCACTCAGCTGGGTAGAGCTGAACAACGGGTCACCAGTCTCAAGTTCTGATGGATCACGACTATCTGTTCCTGCACCGGGACTTACTAAGGGGCTGAGGGCGTTCCCTTCCATATCGTAAAGTGTATAGGGTCGTTCTTCAGGCTCAAATCCAAATTCAAAGTCGCCAACGTTCACTGCTGCATGAGGCTCTACCATTTCGTCCGGTGGTTCCGGATCGAGTGAAGATTCTGGCTCATGGTGAGTAGCCCCGTGGAATGCGGCGTGCCCTTGTTTAGATGATGTGCAATGATCCGCAATTGGTCCCTGACCGGAGGGTTTCCGACCGAAGCGCTTGAAGAACGTGACTGCTCGCTTTAATCTCGAATTTTTCTTATCTAGAGTCGTAGAAGGAAAGAGCTTGTGCCCCGGATCGTCTGGAGTGAATCTCTCGGCTCTTTGGCACAGCGGACACCAATAATACCCATTCGGAAGCCATGGACACACCGAGACGTGTTGCAGGCAAGAGGCAAGACTTTCGAACCTGTGACGACACCAGAGCAGCGGGCATGTCAAATGCTCCTTCGCTCGAACGTCCGGAGAAGAAGTTCTACCGTACGCCGCCCAATTCTGGAAAGCCAGCTGGCACTCTCTTTCAGAGAGCTTAGTGAAAGCACTGTCACGATCTCCCTCAAGGTAATCATGGAGCCTGCACGCGATTAGTGGTTGCTGACGAGACTGCAGCGCTGGATGAGAAGCTCACGCGCACGGCAGCGAATGGCCGAAGTTTCTCGGGTTACCCCTGGAGATCCTATTCTGGTGATCCATATGAATAGCTTCGACACGACGATGTAGGAGGACAGGAAGATGGTCGATTGAGAAGTGAGACGAAGCGCGTGGTCAGGCTACGGAGATAGTATAGCCGCGACGAAAGAGATTATGGAAGACTTGTACCTAGAGTTGCCAGAATCGCAATTCGAACGTTGCATAGAGAGCAAAGAAGACATGATCACCATCGCGCAGACTGGTGCCTACATTAATATTGTCACAGAAGAGACACAGGACTTGACATGGCCTCGAGTGAGCAGGATTGAAGCTAGACTGGATCGACTCAGGACTGCGATGGCGGTCAATGATTGGTAGCCCGAGCTCACCTACGCAGCAGGACTGCCCTATGCCGGGCGGGATGCTAGAGTGCTAGATGCCATGCACGCCGTGGTACCGATAGGAGCGAGTACCTGAGGCATTCGCCCAATGTAGATAGCACTATCGTAGGATTTCGTTCCGAGCGGGGTACGAGGCTGACTGCTGGCTCTGCAGAGCTGACCTCCATTTGGTGCATGCGGCTTTGTCCCAAGCGTCCAGGCAGCCACGAGCTATATAAATAAGCCTTGAGGGCAATGAGCTCGTCACATAAGGCTTCCTGTTCGTCATTGTTAGTTGACATCCCTTTGGAATTCCTTTGGACTTGAGGTAAATTCCTTGGGAAAATAGTAGTTGAGTGAGTGAGACCCAGACCGAGAGAGGGCGGAGGTGGTTCGCGCCTCTTTCTGCATCGGATGAGAGTAGGTCCGACGGCCCGAGAAATTGGCTCGCGAACTTAATGCTTGGCCTTTTTTCAGATCCCATTGCCGAGTTTTCTCAAGATCGCTCTGGTCAATTTTCGCATCTTTTGCTATTCGGACTCCTTGGAATTGGCACATGTTCTACGAGACGTTAGCTCACTCAAGATCTACATTGTTGACAGCGTTTTATTGAGGATCGTAAGATTTACAGAGATTACTAATTATAACCATGTTTCAAAGTGGTTCGAGTCAGTATACGGAGCCAATGTGACCCCAAACGCAAGAATGAGAACTTTAGTAATAGGCCCGACTATACTACTTCAGATGTCGTAAAATTTCAATGGATTGCAGGCGCACAGTATCGGTAACATTAGAATGTTTGAACGCAGATCTCAACTGAAATGATTGTGAGAAAAGTCGAGGAGTTGTACGGAGTAAAGGCAAAACCAAGGATTCGCAAACGTTTTGACGACGCTAAATGCTGCGCAATCCCCCTCTTTGATCGATTTACGTCACTAAGGTATTTCTGCCCACCTTCTGGTTCTGCCCTGCGCAATTTTTCCACCCCATCCGCGTACTTCTATACTCTATATTCGTACAGTGATCATCAGACACCACTTCGGAGCGCCTATCCGACCAGACCCAGTCATGCCTTCCTACCCGCCCATGCCCCGCCTCCACCACCTCGCGGAACCCATCGACCCGCCCCCTATCGACCTCTCCTCCCCTGACAATTCTCGAACCTCATTTCGCACCACAGATTTCGACTCCATCCTCCCTGTCATTCGCGCTCGCTTTCCCACAATCGACTTGGTCTACCTCGTCAAAATTTTCCGTGGCACAATCGGTCCAAATGGCCTCATCTGGCTGGACATCGATCGCCAAGACACCTCGGGCCTCGAGTTCTCCGACCTCGCGCACCTCCTCTACTGCCTTGAAATCTACGGCCAGATTGTGTGCATCCTAGCGAGCCCTCAGGGAATCGAGCAGCAGATGGAGTTGCAGATAGCGCTAGCAGACTATCGGATTCGGTTGCTCAAATTGAGCAAGTGGGCTACATTTGCGAGTTTGAAGGAGTGGTACAAAGCGTCTATATTGACGCAGCTCCGAAATGGGCAGGATAGGCCGGAGGGATGGAGGGAGAACAGAGAGGATTTGTCGCCGTTGTTGAGGAAGAAGATGTAAAAGAAAGGGCTTCGGGGCGTATACGGGGAAAAGGCGCGCTGTTATGAATACGTTCAAAAGGCTGCCCACTGCTAAAATCGCTGGTCTAGTTCTCTTTTCCCGTTACAGTTCGAGCTTCGAAAGTGCGAAGTCAATCGATGTCTCCACATGGTTTCGTCAAAAGTCGTCCATCTCTTACATTATCTCATACCATGATGCTGAGCGTCGATTCTTAGCTTACCTCAGAAGCTAATCAAGGCATTGTACGGCCTAGCATTATAACCTCGCAACCTTATAACCTATCACGTCCGCCCCAATCAGCCCAGTGATGCAAATCATGACAAGTCATCCTATTTCCAATTTAAGCGAGAACCAAAAAAGTCATCGGGGCTGTTCATCCAAACTCCACACTTCAGGGGTAAACCGACAATTACTTCAAACGATGCTCTCAAAATTTGAATATAAGCGCTGATCGCGTCGTCCCACCTCTGGTTGTGCAAGACCAAGCAGTGTCCAAGGGTAAACCTACGCCATATAAGGCCAATTCGAAGCAGATACACGCAATCTTACGATATTTGGGTACCAGGCGCATCACGATATAGGGCAGAACATGCGAACTTTCTTTCAATAACGCGACGGTCATGCAGTAGGTGCTACAGTAACAGGCGACTCATTGTCTTGGGACGCATCTCGATACTACTTCGATACTACCGCAATCAGACGTAAGCCGACTAGCATTCCCTAGCTAGGGACACACCAGGCGCATTTTCACAATTGTTCTCGGATGGTGACAATAGTATGTTGCTGGCACGTCCGCGACGCTAAACTCATGCTCCAAGAACAGAGCAACCGTTGAAGAAGGCTGAAGCCCAATTTTGGCGTGCAGTTGGTGAGTCGAATCAGACAGCATGTGGATGAACGATTGGAATAGAACAACAGATGCTCTCTGTCGTTTCATCGCCCTACTCTTCTACTTCAGCCACACGTTTCTTATTTCTGCCCAGCCTTCGGCTTACTCCCAGATCCGACTCATCCGCCGTAATCAACATTGAACGAATTCCAGAGTCTACACGTTCTCTCCCCTTGATCCGGATCTGAGAATCGCCCCTGGGATCAAGCCGAAATGTGTCTCACTGGACTAATTGTATGCATCACGTCTGTTTCAGCAGTTTCAATAACTGAGGAGCACGTCTCAACAAATTATACATTGACTGGTCCGTCTATATTAGTGCTTGCCAGCAAGCCGAGAGGCCCACAAATACCCACTTCGATAATGGCCTCGGTCAGCTATCCCAATTTGACAAATGGCATAGCTCAAAAGAGGCGGGGTGGCACATAACAAAATGCTTGACGGTGAGGAAGTCGTTTTCGCTTCCCTGCTGCGCTGAGATACGGCCATACGCTTCTTTTATTTCTGGAGGTGGATTGAGTGCCCCAAAGAATCCATCTGTAATGCTATCAGCAGCGCACCGAACCAGAAAGATGAACTCGACTTACGAGGTCCTTCCTCCGCTAATTCGTTGTTGTGAAGATACAACCCTTCAAAATGCTAGTTCAAGGTCAGCAATGCATTTACGAAGAGTGAAAGCTTGCGTGCACCGAACTGGGAAGGGGAACAGATCAGTAAGTTTGACATACCGGAGTGCTGACTGGACAAAAGCTGTACGGACAGAGTTCATCCGCAATATGGTGTTTGAATGGAGCACGCAAGGCTGCAGATAGGTCGAGATTCATAGCTCCGGATTGCTTGCTCTCCCTACTAGGACGATCCTCCAGCGGCACAGCTAGCATATTCAATTGAGCGTCTAACTGGTCCATGTCCATGACTGAGAGCTTTCCATGAAGACGAGCCTTCGACCGAGTCTGCATTTGGCGTGCACTGTTTCCCTGCTTCAGGATAGCGCCTGGTGCATGGTAACTGTTTCTGCCAGGATTTGGCCGACTTTTACGCTGAGAAGTGAATAGGCGAGTGCCAGACCCGCGCGGAGGTGGTGAGATACCCTTCCGCTGGAAACTTTCTCGGCGCGATAAGCCAGAGGGTCTATAACGATCAGCCATGTTTTGGAAGATTACAAGATACTGATCAATTGGATCGTGAGCGGAGAAGGCTATTCTCTTTTGCTGATGGCTGAGAGCTGGTTGTTGAGTTTGAAACCGAACCTGCGGACACAATGCAACAGGGGAGAAGTATATGATCTCTTCATACTTATGCCTTCCTTATATCCTCCTCCTTTGATCTATAAAGGCTTTGTTCGAGAACCGTCTTTGTTTCGCAGATCCTAAATTCAAAGGTAGATTGACGGGTCATCGAGTCTTTGTCCGAGACGTTCTCGAACGCTACAACAAAGGCCAGGGAACATGGTGGCGTTCACTGTCACTGTCGCTGTGAGCCTGTCTCTATGGCCATGGATCAACTACAAGCTCAAGGGGCAAGCTTAAATCGCACGTGGCCCGCTTCAATCCAGCTATCATGGCATGTCCAAACGACCGTCCCTTGAATACGCTTTGTACGAGATAATCCATCTTCATTGCTGGGATAGGTAGTCCATCGACGAGACTCACGATACCCAAGCCGAAACCCCTGAGTGCTCTATCAAGTTACCATGACCGATAGACTGACGAAATTGTTCTCTCCGCGATGACATCACGTGCGCGGCGAAAGGAGTACCTCTTGCGTGTCTCCTGCACATGTGTCATTTCCACTATATCTTTGTCTACAATATCTTAACGCTCTCTACTGTCCGGTTCGATTCAAACGCAGGTTGAATACTCAATCAGACTTCAAGAAGCCTTATCATGCACACCAATGTACTAGTCTCTTAGCCTCAAATGGGCCCCGCTTTCCGCAGCCAGCGTTATCGCTGATGACGCACCATTCTCTTAGAAGAAAGACTTATGGTTTATCAAGTCCGCTCCGTGTCCCTGAACAAGAGATTAGGTCAATACAATGCGATACCATCCAATTCTCTGGTTTTCGGTCCTTCTACCGGTGGCCGTCCTCGCCCAGAACATAACCTCCACCTACGACGTCCGCGAAGCCACCATCGAAAGCGTACACAACGCTCTCTTCAGCGGACTCACCTCCTGCCGCGGCATAGTCGAAGCCTTCATCGCGCGTATCGAAGCCTACAACCCCTTCATCAACGCGATCATCACTCTCAACCCCAATGCCTTAGCCGTCGCTGATGCACTCGATCTCGCACTCGCCGCTGGCAATGCCACAGGAGCATTGTTCTGCATACCTATACTGCTGAAAGACAACTATAACACAGCCGACATGAAGACGACTGGAGGCTGCCTTGCTTTAGCCGACTCACAGCCAACAGTTGATGCACCGGTCGTCACTGCTTTGAAACGGGCGGGTTCTATTGTTCTAGGGAAGACGAACTTACATGAATTGGCCTTGGAGGGGCTGTCTGTTTCTTCTTTAGGAGGCCAGACTCTCAATCCATACGACCTCACTCGAACACCAGGCGGCAGCTCGGGGGGCACAGGCGCCGCCATTGCAGCTTCCTTTGCGGTGTTTGGGACAGGTACTGATACCGTGAACTCCCTTCGTAGTCCTCCAAGTGCCAACAGCCTGTTCAGCGTGCGGCCCACTCGAGGATTAATCTCGCGGAGTGGTATTATTCCCATTTCATACACGCAGGATGCCATTGGGCCTATTGCGAGGAACGTCAATGATCTCGCCATCGCGCTTAATGTTATGACAAGCATCGGCTACGATGCAGATGATAACACAACGGCCTTAATCCCTCCAAGCTCCATCGGCATCGACTACGCCCAGGCCGTCGCAGGCGCCCATTCCCTCCGCGGCATCCGCTTCGGCCTCATCGAAGGCTTCTTCAACCGCACCCCCAGCCACGAAACCACCCCCGTAAACTTCGCCATGGACGCCATGACCCTCGCCCTAACCACCGCCGGCGCAACCATCATCCCCATCCCCTCCCCCCTCTTCAACTCCACCGCCCTCCTCACCCAATACGACACCCAACGCTTCGAATACCGCCAAGCCATGGACAGCTACCTCTACGCCCCCACCCTCTCCGGCGCCCAACCCCCCACCCTCAACGCCCTTTACGCCTCCGGCAACTTCCTCGTCATCCCCACGCAATACCCCTACGTCACCACCGCCCTCGCCTCCTCCCCATCCAACACCACCTACGCCCCCCGCAAACTCGCCATCGCGGACCTGTCCCTCGCGCTGCAAGCCACCTTCACGCGCCACGCGCTTGACGCACTCATCTACCCCGAGCAGGCGAACCTGGTTGTGAAAGTCGGTGCGCCGTCGCAGTCCGGGCGGAACGGGATCCTGGCGGCGCTGACGGGCTCGCCGGTGGTGACGGTGCCGGCGGGGTTTGGGCCTGCGAGTAAGGAGGCGCCGAGGGGGGTGCCGGTTGGGATGGAGATTTTGGGGAGGGCGTGGAGTGAGGGGAAGTTGTTGGGGTTAGCGAGGGGAGTGGAGGGGGTGAGACGGGTGAGGAGGATGCCGGCGCTGACTGAAAAGATTGTGGAAATAAGAAGTGGGGAGGGGGTGCCTGTTATAGTGCCGGATACGAAGGATATTCCGAAAGAGTATCCGATTGGCGTGCTATGAGATCCAAGGACGTATTTGCCATATTGAGAATGCTGGCTCAATGGATGGGGAATAGGTTTATGGCCTGGGTACCATCTATGATCCTGAAGATCGGCCAGCTCCGCGGTTGTCGATTCGGAAGTGGCCTTCAAATGGTTACTGCGTAACCCCAAAGTGTAGATATCAACATAGCCGTGCCCTGGCTATACTCGCGTTAGACGGCATGCAACACTACCATGCATCGATGACGGCGCCTTTGAGAGCATGGTCTCTACATCAGCAAGCCTAATCACACCTCCCTCCTATTTCATCAAGTCGCAATCTCGTTCAATCAATAATCAATCACCCAGTCTGACCAACCCAAGAACCCATCCCCATCCCCATCCCCATCCCCGTCCCCAGCACCAACAACAAAAACTTTCCCTAGTCTAGAACAACCCCTCGTCTCAACCACCATACCTCCCCTTGACATTCTCAGCATCTCTCACGGTCTTACCTACAATCATCATCTCCATTCTCTCAACCCTCGTCGCCCGGCGCCCCAGCCCTAGTCTAAAGCTCGGTCATCGTTGATTACCAGATAAGCCAACGAGGTATTATACTGGTAAACAGTCGTTGTATCGATGGTTTGTGGTGATCGAGGTTTGCAGCCGAGCTGCTGGTGGTAAGATGAAGGTTTCTTGTTTTTTGTCTGATTTATGGGACTGAGAAGCTGTGCAGGCTTGGGATCCGCTGAGTTAGTAGTGACTGCTATTTTGTAGGTCTTATGTTGAGGTTGGATAGGGAGGGTGAATGACGGCTTATAAGCGGTTGGGGGGACACGCCGAGAATGTTGGTCATGGCGGGTGTATTGAGCCTGTGGATTAGCAAAGGGGTTTCAAGGTGACTTCGTAGGTGATGCTAGGTCGATTCCGTGAGCTATGATGCTTGCGCTTGCGGTGTGGATTCTGGGCTTCGAGCCTGTTGACACTTTCCCTTTTGGGTAGCTGGTAGTGGAGGTCACTCTTGGATAAGAGCGACTGGTGTATTTTGACTTAGAGTAAGTCGTGAGCATGGCTACTGAGATACTAAGCCTCTTTCATAAGCTCTGGCGAAATGGGAGCCGTGGGTGTTTTGTATGCCATGTATGAAAGCGCTAGGTCCGTTGTTTAGGGATGACAGACAAATATACGAACACATGGATTGTGGTTAGTTCTAGGCATCCGAGTAATAAATGTCTCACGCTGCCCCCTTGATCGTCTGGATGACTGAACATTCAAGACTTTGATACCTTCTTGAGAAATGCTTTACTAAGTTTTTGGTAGATCAGAATTGGTTAGAGTCACTACAATTTTCTGCCTGTGGTCAAGATTGGATGTGTTCAGACCCCACCAAGATAATGTAATCCATTCGCCACGATCTTTGGCGCTTTCCTGTCGAGTACCGACATCGCCCGAATCAGGGATAAGTGCTGCGGCAGTAAAGTAAAGTGGATAAGGACATAGAGATACAAGTAGTAATGGACAGAGATTTGACGCCTTACTTATGGTAAGGCCAAGCTACCAAGGCTTGCAAAGCAGACCCGTGAGGTCAGACTAGTTAAGAATGGATCAAACTTGACGCAAATGCTTGTCAATTGGGAAGTGAAAAGATATCCGAGCGCTATTTCAGCGTCCGCGGATACTAAAGCGTAGATAAGTCCGAACCACACTAACAACGCGTAGGCCGCTGGTTAAATATGAGGCAGGCTCCCCTAAAGGGTACCGAAGTCGTCTTCGACTTGTAGTGATTGCCACGCAATTACCCGCCAGGTCTTGTTCAAAGGCGCGGTAGCACCGCAGCCACTGGGTGGGTGGCTAGGCGGGAGTGTATAGATAGCACAGCTCTGGATGGTATGCTAAGCACGGCTTATTCCCTTTGAATCGCCATCGCTAGCCGAGAATCTTGGCCGTACATTTCCAACCCTGCCTCAAATAGCCAGTTGAAAGTGCTAAGCCTCTGGATATGCTACGTTCGGAAATGGTGGTAAAGGAGGCTCTTAATCTAGATCTGGACCAAGGCTACTATCGTCGGAAAAACTATCGTCGGAACAACTATCGTCGAAAGAACTATCGTCAGAAGTACTATCGTCGAAACACTCGTCAATGTCGGTTGCTGCGCCACGACGTCGACCTGTACATTGAAGCGTTTTCAGTCCTTTGTCCATACACTGCCCCGTCAGATTAGCCCTCGATCCCCTGCAGCTTGGATGAACATACTTTAGCCTCTACCGTCTTCCAATTCTTGCCTAGTCTCCTAGCCACTAGTCTCCACATCTGCTCTCGCAAATCAAGATATAATCTCGCCATCTCTTCTAGCTTAGTTGGCGCCCAATCTTCGTTGGTTGAAATTTTATCCATGAGTCTCTCATGTCGTTTGCGACAGGCATTGGCACTCTTGCTAGGGAAGAACTCCTGAGCAATGGGCCCCCAACTCATCCCTCGTTTACGGGCTTGAATCAACTGTTCATCGTCTTGGGCATGCCAAGGATCTGCGGATCGTCTTCCTTTTGGAGATGTAGGATGGTTCATTGTCGCAAACGTGGAGCTACGTGGGTACTGCCATGGCCCAGATTTGGAGATCCACGAGTCTGTTGGGTTGTTGCTTTTTGGTTTGGGCTGAATAGCATTGCTGTCTGTGCTCGGAATGTCGCCAATAGAGCTGCTTCTAGGAGCCGAGAGTTTGTCTAGATCTCCACTGGGAGTAGCGTCCGTTTGCAAGGCATCGTAGCTCTTCTTCCCGACCTCAGCGTTTGAATATGAATCCGCAAGGTTGGCAATCATTGCACCCCCACTATCTACATTCCATTCAGTATCAGCTTTCACGACTGCGGTCTCATCTTTGACATGTCTCATTATGTTTTGGTAATACTTCTGCAATGCGACTTTCGCCTCCTCTGCCGACAATTCGAGGCTCTTCGTTGACCCATACCGGCTCACTGAAACAAGAGGGAATAACTCGTGTTCTTTAGACAGATTACTAGCACTCAGTGCTCTTGAGGCTAATTGTGAGCTTTTCCCTGGCTGTTGAAGATTACTCGATTTGACGAAAGCGATGAAGCGATACGCGTCTTTTTCTGGTAGACCATCCCAGGCATATATGGGTATAGACACAAGTACAAGTGTTGAATGACTTTCATAAGCCCCTTCGACTTTGACCTCGACTTTTGTCACGTCCCAAGGAGCTTGTGTTGTGAGCCAAGTGACCCATTGAGAGACGTCATGAGCAGCGTCCTGCTGAATGGAAACCGCCAGAAGTACTCGTGTTTCGGAGCCCGCGGTCACAGATGATTGTGAAGACTGTTGAGCCGAAGCGCTAAAAGGGCTCTCATCGTTAGACGAAAGGTCCATAGGATCATCTCCCAAAGCGTAGTCGCCGTGGCCCTGCAAGCTTCTTTCTGGCTCCAAGACTTTTGGGGTCGGTAAAGGCGCAAGGTGTATACTGTTTCCGCCATGTTCAGACAGCAGCGCGTATATGGGCGTAAATTGTAGCCGCCATCGGATAGTCACCAAACGACTATGAAGCATAGCAACCGTGAAGGGGTTGCTCCCGAAAGCGTGTAATTCTTCAATGAGTGCAGATGTGAACGAGCGGTGACCGACTCCCGTGGTAGGATTCTCACGACCGCAGGCAGCGAGTATTTCTTTCGTAGACCCTTCTGCAGTATCTCGGGCTGCGTTGGCGGCGAAACAGCAATCGAGGATGATCAATACATGCGGTATTGCGTTCTCGAGTAAGTGTTGCAAAGATGACCACGCTAAGGTCGGACTATCTGACCGTCTAGTTCTTCGAAAATTAGCCAGTATCCAATCAGAACATCTGGAGGAAGCTGAGTTCAGGTTCCATCAGCCCGTCGCCATCGACTTGAGTATTTCAACAGCAGGCAGCATATCCAAGTCGGAGAAGGAATGTACATACGCTGCCCAGACGCTTTTGCCTCTCCGGGAGGCCTCGCCATGTCCGCCGTAGTACACTATAAGAAGCTCTGATTCTGACTGGTGAGCTTCCTGGAAATCGTACAGCTTCGCTTGTAGCGCCCTTGTCGGATTAAGGCTGGGGATATTCCATTGCTCCGTAGCGAACCTGAACTGAAATTCGAAAACGTCTCTCAATCTATCTAATTCGACCTGGATGCTCAGGTCGTCATCGGTCCACCTGAGAAGCAATACAGTCACGGCAACGTAAGGGTGCGCTGCTCGAGGGAAGGATGTCTGGATCGCTTTTTGTAGATCGTCCGAGAAGACCTGGAGCCTGCTAATGTGCTCATGTTCGTATTTGGTGGGTCGGAGAGGAGATAGATGATCACAATCTACGAAACCCTGTCATCTTGTCAGTATATCACCACAGAGACGAGCATATGTGAAATGGAAGTGAAGGGACAGTGGATGAGGCTGAGACTTACCGAGTCATCCTCGGAGATGGGATTCTCCATTATCGCTCAAGTTCGAGATGAAGATCGAGCTAGCGAAATCAATCCGAACGTTACAAAGCGTTGCTGAGGTAGCGAAATATTGAGGTTCGTTCTTCTTTTATAGTTATAATATATAGTAATGAAAGTCCCAAACAACAGATCAGAAGCACAAGGCTGAACATTAGTAGACCATGCAAGGCTAGAATGCGGTGGGAGCCCACTTCTGCTGCGTCGACTAGTTAGTAGCTCGAAGCGTGCTAGCCCTTGCAAACGCTTAAAACATAAAAGCGCATGTTGAATCTGTGAGTAGCCACTATAGGAGCGAAGGATGGTGACGCAATAGCTTGTCTAATTCTACTCTTGAACCTCATCCAGAGTGTGTTCAGCTCATCAGAAGCAGATGTGGTAGAGAAACGATTTTCGGCACCAACTCCCTAACGTCGCAGATCGCAGCGCATGCTTATGATAGCACGTGGAGCAATTTTGTTCGTCCAAACTCCGTCTTTGGCTTTCAGGATGAATTCCCTCAGTAAGATTTGTGCGTATTCAGTAGCAGCTGATCTGTGCGTCCAAAGAAGGGAAACGAAGGAGGCTGAAGAAGCGATTGGAAAAGTGTGGTTGCACAAAGTGAGGGGCTAGCGAGGCGATACGATTCCGAGATTTCCGTTCTTCTAGCTGATAAAGTAATGAAAGTGAAATAGTCTTCGCTTTCTACCATAGCGAAGCCTTCTCGAGCGACTCTGCTCTCACCCTGATAATAGCTGAAGGCACTCTTTAGCTGGTCAGCACTGACTTGTTGGTGAATGCGTTCCAGCGCGTGTGAAAAGCCAGCTGTCGCCCGGCCTCCCATCGACCTGCATATATTCGGATTGATTATTTTGTAACCTTACGGTAATAAGAAAGACTACCATCATATAATGCATTATAGGACAAATACTTCCGCATTGCAATACTAGACTACCGGATCTTTCTGGAATATATAGTGACGTTAGATATGCTGGTCTCTCAAAATCATTTAGCTCTGCAATTAGAGCTTGCGTTGGGAGGGATAATCAAGCAAACACAGAAGAGAGCATGTTGAATCGTAACACAATACAAGACCAAAACAAGCATGTCCAGAATGAAGCTGCTTTCCAATCTAGTTTCAACGGGGACTCACACCCTCGAAGCTCATTGCTTTGTTAAAGTGGCAAGCAATTTCTGAAAGGGGTTTTTGAAATTGCAGCGTAACCCAGATCATTCTTATCAAGTAGCCCACACGTGCCAATTCTTACTGTAGTTGGCATCTTCCTTTAGTATAGACGTACCAAAGGGAGCAGACGCAGGTCCTCTTTGCACCATAGGGCTTTTTTCAGGCTTGGTGGTACGTGCCGCGAATGCATTATGGGTCATGTCAGGCATTTCTATGCTGGGGGATATCCAAAGTCCTTCTATTGAAGAGTGGATCCTGGATGTCGTTTGGCAGGTATTGATTTGCCATGACGAAGACTGGCACATCTTCGCCTGTGACTCTCGACTAGTACTGTGCTGAGAATTGTCAAGCAACAATAGTCTCCACAGTCTTACCTACAAATCCTCCATCCCTATGGTAAGTAAGTCAGGAAGAGATAGCGGTGATCGCAAAAGGTATTGTTTTTCTTGAGCGCGACAAGACTACGCTTTGTGGGCTCGGAAACTGCCTGAGACTTCCTTGTGGAAAAAAGCCTCTTCGATCAAGGGGACTCTTTGCTGTTTTTCGGCTTGATTGGAGGTTCATCCTCTATATAGAATTCGTTAAGGTCCTCAGGACAGCTGACCAGCACTTGAGTTGAACTGTCGGTCATGAACAATGTAGCATTGTCCTAAGGACTGCGAACACTGACATGACCAAAGCCCGGCATGGAAAAGTACTCATCAAGGATATGGTCCGTAGTGATCAGGAAATCAAGCGTTGACAAGGACTGCCCACGATGTTTGAAATGCATTGCACACTGTGCAGACCGGTAAAGAAATGCGTCCCAGCACCCTCCGGTCATAAGACATGAAGTCCATAGAATGAGATACATCATTACTGAGAGCGACAGACGTATACGAACGAAGTGATAAAGAAGATCTCGTGCCAAGTCGGGTGAAGGGAATAGAGAGCCCTGATGCCAGCCTTGTAGATCGCGAAAAGGGCATGTTCTGGAGATCACTTCGCACCAAGCAGCTGCAGGATGCTCTATGTTTCTGCTGTCATCGCGAGCACCAAGAGCAATATTAGTAATGTCTCGAGGAAGCGTTCCATGGCGGCTGCAGTCAGACGTCCGTGATGGCCCCTCATCTGTTTTGAGCTTATATCACGTGATGATCTAAGCCTTATTAGAACAGAAACCACGATTCTCCACCTCGTATGCTCCATTGACCTCTTTTTCGATCAATCGTTGCCTTCAGCTGTCTTTCGTTACAGCCAGATGGTATCCCATCTGTGCTCTTCTTGATCTAATCGCCTTAAGCACCGTCATTCGCTTCTCGCACGTCCGATCGACGTCCTTCACAATGGGTTTTCTCTCTTTACATTCGTTCCTGGCCTTCCTCACCCTCATCTCCTCCGCCTCCACCCAACAAGTAACACTCATCTCCAACACCCTCCCAGCATGTGCTCAATCATGCCCCGTCCTCATCCAAGCGCAATCCGCCTGCGTCCCACCCCCTCTCGGCGCCGCCGCGGTATCAAACCAACAGTCAGTATACACGGACCCTTCTGCACCTTCCGTATCGTTGAATTTGCGCTCGCATGCGTCTGGGAACGCAATATTTTTGATGCACATTTATCGGGCGTGTCAATCTCCACCGAAGCCATGCTAACCCCACCCTCTCGACCAGAACCTACACCTCCTGCTTCTGCCAATCCAGCTACCTCACCCCCCTCAAAGCCGGCACCGGAACCAGCGTCTGCCCAACATGTTCCACCGCAGACATGAGCACGACCCAGCAATGGTACAACGGCCTCTGCGCCGCGCCGAACGGTGCCGCCGTTCCCGGGCAGCCAACCACGACAACATCTCCGGGCACTACCACAACGCCGCCTACGCAAGCAGTGCCAGCAACTCCAACGCCGACGGGAGCGAGGACGGCGGGTGGAGTGACGCAGGATACGTCGAATACGAATAAGTCTTGGTATAGTCCTATATCCCTTCCTTGGTTCCCCGTTGTAAGAAGTTCTCGCTGACTGCTACTCCAACTAGGATCTCAACGCACTACCGCTGGGTAATCATGCTCATCGTCCTCTTCCTCGGTCTCGGCGCCCTCGCCATCGCAGGCACGTGGTTCCATCGCCGTCGTCAGCGCCGTCAAGAACTAGGCGGTCACGACCGGACCCGACAGCCGGATCTAGGCTCCTGGGGTCCCGGGCAAAGCGTGCATGAGTTCGGAGCGCCGGGTGCTGTGGGCGCTGCTGGTGAGGTTGCGCAGAATGAGAAAGGGAAGAGTCGGGAAATGGTGGCGGAACAGGCGCCGGGAGATAAAAGGGGCAGTAGGAGGTTGAGGAAGGTGCCGTTTCTGAGTCATGCATGAAGGAGAGATAGTGGGTCCGTGGGAGCAAGGCGTTTCGGACGGAGAGCTAGGATGTGCCTGGGACGGTGTCTGGGATGGATGGTAATCATGATTGATGAAGGGATATGTTGGGAGTATTGAATGTCATCATCAAGTTATGTAGTGGCATTTAGCATCTACTCAGCATGATGAAACCGTTGTCATAATGAAAACCATCTGCAATTTACTCTACCCAATAAAATCCCCTCCCTCTCCACTCCCCCTGCCCCAGCCTCTCAAATAAAGCCCCCCCTCCCTCGCTCCCTTCCCATCCCAACCCCCCTTCCTCAGCTTATCTCCGCTTCCACCAAACATACACACAACCCCTCTCCTCCACCAATACCCAGCCCTCCCTACACAGCCCCAGCCCCCTCCCCCCCTTACCACCTCTCTTCAACCCTCCCACAATCTCATCATCCCCACCCCCAATCTAGCTCGTTCCCCACCTCTAACCCAGCTCTCTCAACGCCCTCACCACCACCTTCCCTCCTCGAAGATTAACCCTCCCCACTACCTCCTCCCACACTCCCTCCATTAGCCCAGAAACTCCACACTGCTCCCTACCAATCACTCAAACCCCAAAGCTTCACTCAAACCCCGAGGCCAACCGTCAAATTTCCTGCAGCCTACGCTGACCAACCCATCTAGCCCAAAGAAGGCAGCTACCACCATGTCGATCCAGAAAGCAAGCTGTTACCTCATAGCCCAGCCCCAATTACTCCCATGACCGCAGAGAGGAATACAAGGCTGTAAAGTAGGCTACCGAACACCTCCTTCCAAGATTTGGTGGTCATAGACCGAATTCCATTCGTAACGCATCTCCCCTCTCTGAAAAAAGAAAAGACTAGCCCTCCAACCAAAGCAAACCCCCTTGCTGACTCCAGCATCCTCCCACTCCCCAACCCAACCCATGCCCCATCCCATGTCCTTAGCAGCACCCTCTCCCTGCCTAAGTAGCTGTAGCCTTCCATTAATCCCGTGCCCCATCCGAGCCCAGTCCCTCCTCGTGCCCCACTATCCGGGCGCGAAGCAGCACAAACGCCTCCAACGCCCCCAACGCCTCGTGTGGAAAACAAGGCGATCAAGGCAACGCCGCTAGCATACGCGACCCACCGATCGGGCAGCTGCAGGCAGTCGTGGCAGACGCAGGGACCGGTGCTTCAGGTAAGGAAGAGAGGATGCAGATTTGCGCTTTGATGGGTGGTGATGATTTGCGGAGCTAGTTGGTTGTGGACACGAGGCTTTTGCGATGCATGATTTGAGGAGCAGGCAGCTTCGCGGATCAGGCTGGAGTTGCACCAAGGTACGTTTGCCCTGGACGAACGGGTGCCTGACCGGTTTCTGTTAGTTCGAGGCTTTAAAGAGCAATTGCTTGCGAGACTAAGAGAAAGGTCGGCCGGTAGCATTAGAAGACGGCATTTGCCGCGAAAGCCTGAAACGCCTGGTTGCCAGAAGGCTGGGCGTAATAGCGCGGCTGATCGATTTGTGGGCTAAACGTGAAAGATCACGCCATACGGAGTACTCTAGATCTCGGAAGGAGGCGTACCGATTGGTGGGAGGTCTGATGTAGAGCGCTGAAGGATGGTAGCCTCTGGCTAATGGTCGACTCGCCTAATCTCACAGGTGGAACTGCATAATGCCTTCAGGTAAGGAGCGGAGTTTGTACGGTGACCGATAAGAGCTGGTGCAAGGCTGCTGATTTTGCGGTCCATAGTCTTATTATCTCAGAGAGGTGGGACGCAGTATGCGAGACGGGAGAGTGCTGCTGCCTCATAGATGGAGGAGAGCGAGTAGGGAACGACTGATAAGTAAACGATAGTGGCTCCACTGAGATGCCCCGTCGATGTTTGCGACATCAGATGCAATGGCAGCGAGCTGGGGACTTCACATAGCCATTATCGCTCAGCTACCGTGCACTGAGGTCGTATCAGTATGGCCGGCTTCGCGGATATGTGCTGAATCGTACAACAATCTTGCGAATACTGATGTTGCAGGTATCCTTGTGATTGCAGGTATACTTGTCACCTGGAAGGTCTAGGTAACCGCTAGATGAACGTCAGGGTCGACGTCTCGTTTTCTCATCTGCATGTATGTTGCGTTGATTAGTGGACTTGGGCATTACGTAATATGTACATGCCCATACCTTACAGTGAGGGCGTTGACCCTCGCCTTATGTATAACAGCAGCGCAAGGTCCTCGGCTGCCGCACGTATGGAATATCATTATTGGACACGGAGATCCCAAGAAAACCCGAAAAGCAATAATGGAAAGTGAAATTATTTCAGAACAGCAAGACCAACCCAGAAGCCCATGATATGACAGATACAGCTCGTCAATCGTGAATCGTGAAGCATCATAAACCATGATCAAGTGCAAAATAGCTTTCTACCAGTATACTGCTGCGTGATAGCTACCATTGTCTATGTCTAGTAAAATTTCAGCCATACCTCCATCAATGGGTAGTTCGACTTACACTGCCAAATGTATACGCGAGCCGTGAAGTATAGAGACGGCGAGGGAGGGCTTAAGTGGTGATTCTTCAGCTTATACGCCAAGTCTCTCGGGGTAGGCTTGAGTGGCTTCGGACTGTCAGGTCATGCTTTGCTTGAGTCGTCGTCTGCGTCGCTATTGTGAATGTCAAGGTTTTCGTAATCCCGCCGCCCAAAAGAGGTGCCGCCGAGCCCAGGTTTCAGAGGTGGTGGTCCTTTTGCTTGATCGAGGACCTCGCCTTTGAGCCATGACACAGTGGCAGGATTGTCAGGTCTAGCTGGAGAATTTGCATTTCTTGTTCCTTGTGGTTCGGCCTCAGTCATGAGTGAGATGTTCTCCTCTTGACTATCCTGGACACCATCATTTGTCGTGCTAACATTCTTTTCAAGATCTGATATGATATTGTAATTGGGCTTGGTTGATAGCGTCAGAGCCTGGCCATGTTGCGCAGGCGCTGCATTATCTGCAAATTTTATTGCGGAATCTGTCAGGAGGAATACCTGCTGCTCTTTGTCGAAGGATATCCATCGACCGAGCTAGTCCCTGTCAGTAAATACCCTGCTAAACTATGTGACGCTTCAAGAATAGTGCATACAGATACTATACGAGCTCCAAGCCATAAAATCCTTTCCACACGAGGTGCTGCCATTGATGGTAACTCCAACAATCGTTCTTCGTCGTCAATCATGGCATCCGAGAACCACGTTTCTGGAAAAAACCCCTGAGTATGAAGCTGACCACGTATGGCGAAGTCCTCTGGCAGTGGTCTCCCAAAGGCATTTTCGGGCCTAGGAAAGTCTGTGGCCCAGACCCGCGAGGTCAACGCATCCGGTTTCGCCAGCGAATTGAGAAAAGAACAGATTTCACCCCACGGGACGTCCTGCTCCACGTATTTCATTGCTTTTTCCACGCCAGCCAGGCTGAACAGAAACACCAACGACACATGCACAAGAGGGTAGACATTTCGATCACCGAGACGCCGCAAGGAGATCGCTAACATACTGAAGGTCAATTTTGTCGCCTGGGATATTAATGCGACAGATGATTCAAGTTCGCTCCTTGTAAGGCTCTCGACCAAAAATTCTATAGATGGCGGTGGAAGCTGGCTGTGGTCGTTTACGCGACCATTCAGGTCAAAGAAAGTCTGGGACGGCGGGTGAGCCACGACCTTGCCATTGAAAACTTTGGAGCGGTGTACTTCTTCATAAGCTAGCCGGAAGACTGACTTGGAGAGGTCCTTTCGTCGGAGAGCTCCGTATTCGAAAATGGCCCCTATATTCGTGTTCGTGGCGCAGACACCTAATTCTTTGAATTTGGAAGTGACTAGTCCAATGTAGTTGTCCAGCAAGCCAGAATCAATCTGGCGAACAGCGGCTTCGTATTGGGATGCTGAGGCACCATAGAAAAGGATACCGTGGGCTTTGACAAACACTGTTTCAAAGGATGACGATCGAGGATTGACGGGGGCCTTGCCATTCAGGATTGGATTGAACAATGTTCTAATGCTTTCGCGAGCACCCTCGAATGGATGGAGACATGTTAATGAGCGAGTGTACAAGGAGAGCTGTTGCAAGCTATACTGACGAGACAGTGTTGCCAAACGATGATAGAGGCGTCCGGTACCAGGGTTGTTGTCCGTTGCCCTAGTGTACCAAAAGCGAGCAACGCCACTCCAGATTTCGCGATCCAAGGGGTCGTCTACCTCAACGGCCATACGGTAGCGGCCTAAATCTCCAAGGCATTCTACCCAAGTGTCCTCGAAAGTGGGGACGGTCTCGTAGAGAAGAGCCATCATAGAGTACGCAATGTATATGAACGCAAGCATATGATCCCGTGACTCTGGAAGCCTGTGTCTGAGGACCTCTAGAAATGCGTAGATTGCATGTCGCCACATTCTGTATGGCATCGAATATCTACCGGCTAGATCGCTCAAGGCTGGACTTGCCGAGGGATGCTGGGAAGCTAGGAAGAAGTCATGGTGCTCGTGTAGAAGAGTTTTATGAAGGTGAATGAGAGCTTGCCATTGCTCGTTACTTAGCTTTGTCTGACGAGTTTGATCTTTTTCCAGTGCTGCTTTCAATTGCTTTTCGTCCACATCGACGCACTTACTTTCGACCATGACCAAACCTGCGTAGATACCTTTGACCTCCACAACAAGCTGGTCATGGGAAATGGGCCTGGTCTCGGGTTGCAAGAGTAGAATCGGCTCCATGTCCATTTCCGTGTCACGCTCAAGATCGAAGCCTTGACTAGAAGGTGAGGAAGCGGGTTGATCTCTTGGGGCTATTCCGCTCTCATCTTGTCCACTACCTGGGGGGTTCGAGTTCCTGAAGGGTCCACTGGCTTTTTGCGAATTGCTATCTCCTGGCTCGAGACCTGGCCGTACCTGATAATCCTTCAAGTCTACACATGCCATGGCAGATTGGCTGACAGAGTACTTTGGATCCTGAAGACGCTTGTTCTTTCTGACTACTGGGTTTGAAAAAGGACTGTCTCTTTCTGGATCGAACAGCCTCTTGTTTGAGCCAATGTTATTACGAGCAAAAGCCGAATCGCTTGTAGCAGGTCTCTCACGATAGCGTTCGAGATGCTTTCCAGAGAAAGGGCCCCCAGATTGGGTCTTGGAGTGGCGAGCGAGGGAGCTGATTGCCCCAGACTGGTCATCCGCAGGCTGCCCATGAGATTCTGTGATCGGCAAAGCTTTTTCACGTTGGGTCGGGCTGGTGGGTGGGTCACCTCCTCGTTCCGTTTCTGGCGAGGATGGTGCCGTGCGTTCTTGGCCCAGTGTAAGCTTACCAATGTCATCAATCCCTTTTCCTGGTGATGGGGTTGAAATTGGGATTGGTGTATGCCCACTAGGAGACCGTGACCTTACTTCTTCTCCGATATTTGGCTTCATCGAGTCATTGTCATTCGACGGAGGTATGGATTGCATCGGCGCTCGATCTCGTATGATCCTTCGAGAACCCTTGTGCCTAGATTGAGGGACCGTCAACGACGTTCGTGGGAAGAAGGCCATTGTCCATGCTCGAGTGTCCAGCTAAACTTTACAACGAGCGTGATGTGTCAACGTACGCCTTTGCTATCGCCTCACGCCGAAACTGCTTCCTTGCCTTTTCCTCGTCTGGCACATCTGCAAGGCCCAACTCTTGCCCATGCTGTGTTTTTGCATGATCCCAGAGCTTCTGATCGGCGTGAAAGGTATCCGAGCAAAGTGGACAGAAATAGCCTTTGGCGGCGAGCTTCTGAGCGTCCTGGAACTTCCTTGCTACAAAAGCAGGCTTCTCACTCATGGTGGCGGATGCCAGCAGACGACTGTACTTTCGGAATCATAGGATGCTTGGTTGGACTTCCTCTTCATCTGCAGGGCGCACTTGAGCTGAGTCAGCATCGCTCGATCAAATACAGGTAGGTATCTCCTCGATGTATGGAGTGGACTAAGAATACCGTTAAGAAAATGGGTGATCTGGCGTGGCGGCCAAAGAGGGGCATTCGACTGGTAGGCGGCAGAGGTCATCGAGCGCGCGACACGCCGATAAAGTGGCCGCTGCAAATGATGCTGAGTAATGCCTATTGAAATCAGAGCCTTTGAAAAGGCACTTGTGTACACCGCTGCCGGCAAGACGGCTTTTCAAGTCGTAGAGCTCGCAGAGCCGCGGGTCGCCAACCAAACAAGGCGGCAAATAAGGCAACCGCACTAGCCGTTTCCGAACGCTCTATCCCTCTCCATATTACCTTACAGCTGCAGCCTGTTTTGCCTCTTCGTGTGCAAGCCGCCGAATGACTCCATCGAGAGATTGTGGCATCCATAGCTTGAGGGAAAATGCCTTGTAGCCTTCACCGCTGTTCGCCAGCCCCGCTGCGACCCGCTCTGCTTCTCGCTTTCAAGAGCCCCTTGGGCTGCGCTCCCTTCCGAACATTCAAAGTAAAGTATAAAGACTGCCTCAGATCCCATAAACAACCATAGCTGCTGGCGCTCTACCCATCCAAATGGGCGTAGAACTTGGGTAACCACAGCTTCACCTGCAACCATGCGGGTTTGAAAGCACGATGCATCCTGGCTCCCTACAGACTTCAGGCGGACGCGCATGGACGCCTTGATCATGGCCGTGGATACAATTCAAAGAGTATCGACACGTCGCTTCACCCGAGACAGCCGGACAACAACGCCGCCAGCAAGAATCCCGTGCCTCGCGAGCTGAGTGCCATCCGAGGTGATGTTAGGCGAGCTACCTTACTTACAGTTGGTCTTGTCTCTTCTCTAATCCATCAGCAACTACCCTATTGCGCCCACCGCGCGCCTGGTGCCACTGCCTGCTGGGCAGGTCTTGGTTTTAGGTACATGGGGTCGAAGATCCCTTTTAGACTCGAGGCAACCAACCCGATCGAATGGCCGTGCACCCTCTGCATCCACTCACCAACGCCAGCAGAAGCCGTGAATGAGGGGAGAGTATCACAGGCCATGATCAATGGAGTCGTCACGGCATGATTGTTGATACGCCTTGAGAACGGATTTGAAAATTCAGAGCCTGGATGGCTCCTTTGAACGATTACGAGCCGTGCCTGCCAAGATGCTCGCATCTATAATGCAAGGCAAGGTCCACGACATTGACTCTGTGACAGCCTCACTTTCAAAGAGAGATACCACTTCCGGTTTGCAGACCGAACGGATGCACGACAGCGAATCAACCAACTTTTTGAATCTATCTCCGCAACTCTCGATATTCCGCGGAGAAGGCGCTCGAAAGCCTTAAGTTCGCTCTGTGTTTACCGAACAAGAATCATCGACGTCACCACCTTTCGTGTCAGCAGCCATTCCGATGTTCAAGTCTCTTCGATTGACTTGATCCATCAGAATTGGTATCCGCTTGCAACGCACAGACTTCATCGATCGACAGTAGCGAAACAGAAGATCATAGCTCTCTACATTCGTCATTACCAGACCCCGATTCGTTTTGTAAATACCCTAGCCCTTCACAGCCTTCGTACGCGTAAGTGTGCCCGCTCTCGATCTCGTCCATGTTCTGATACTCGCACTCTCTGGTCGACGTATGATTTTCAGTGGAATAAGGGCTGCTCGCAACTTGTCGACGCGGTCTATGGCGTCGCACAGCTCACTCCACCACTTCCAGATAGCAAGCGAGGGCCAAAGTGTCTGTTGAGACAAGGACCTAAACCATACACTCAAGCCGCTGTGGTGGAGTTATGTCATGGGGCCAAAATCATGAATCTAGTTCACAACTCGTCTTCGAGGCAAAAATAGCCTTGAACGGGCCCTAGGCCGCACCACTCTTTTCTCTGGTAAGGCGATGCCATCCTGATGTCGGATGGAAGGGGTGGGGGCTAGGAGCAAACGTGAGAGAGATCTTTGAAGGCTGTCAGCAGGCTATCTTCACCGCCCTTCCTACCCATCCTTCGGTCTACGTAAGCTGACACTGTAGATACGACCTACCTCATACGACTATATCCGTCTAGTCTCGCAAAGTCCCTTGAAATCCTTTCGGATGTTGCAGTTCGACTCCGTGAGATGCATTCGTTGCGCTTGAATAGATTGTCATCCGATCGATAACGGCTGCTTGGGGTGCTTCCGCCATGTCCTCCGTCTATACGCAGCATTGTCATCTCCACCTGCAAACCAAGTTCTAGTGGCTTTTGATCGACCTTCCCATCAGTTTCACACTGTAACGTCAATCATCTAATGTAGGCCTGTAGCGATGGACTTTACCCGCGGTTTCTTGCGAGATGGCGCCAGTACGGTCTTACGGGATACACAAGCCGCTTTTTGCAAGCATGCGCAGTTTGACCTAGATCGATGGGGAAAACATGAAATTTCGGTTCAAGGCTGACTAGGCTTGGTTGTGCATGTACAGTAATAGCCCCAAACTTTCTGAACCCGGTCTCTCTACTTTACTTCTTTGTATTCGCTTGCAGCAGCTCTGCAGCAGCTTTACAGCCTCTAGATCGTGTTAGCAAAGTATTTCTCGGAAAACCTTTCTTTGCGGAGTTGTTGATTGCTTGATCTGTCCAGTATGTTCTTAACGCTGCTTGCCGTGCGGCAGAAGCAGCAGCGCGGCTACCTGAGATTATTAACAAAACAAAAGTCTACAGTTGCGGCAGGTCACATTGCAACGGACAATGCTGCTGATTTGATACACATATCAGGATAAGCTTATACAGCGGCAGCTTTTCCCCCAGATCTATTGATTCCATATCACTCGTACTAATCTTCTTTTACACCCAACATGACACTGCTCTCAGGATCGCCTGGCCTGGAGTACAACAGCGAGGAACCTACGTGGTGGCCAAAGTCTCCAACGACAGCATCTCAAGCCCCTGACATTGACCTTGCCAGCGATAGCCAGATAGTCCCACGTAACGAATATTCACTGTTCCCACAGGTCACTGCATCCACCACAGACAATTCAGCATCTGGACGTCCACCCAAGCGCCTTGCAGCGACTAGAGCTCGCCGTACACTAGCCGAAGCCTACGCTCCACTCATCATTCCTTTTGACGGCCGTTCCACTTCTTCCAGCGATGATGCTGCCAGATCTACGAAATTGAGTGCCTTGCCGTCTGGCTCACCTGCCACCATAGAACCAGCCGCGGATACTCGCTCGTTCGTAGGGATCGACATTGGCTCGCTCCTCCCTATTCACAACACCAGCGATGACGACTCCTTAGATGACGAATTCGTCGGAGACTCGACCGCTGCAGGCAGGGGCCGCTTGAACAAGAGAGCGCGTAACATTGGCTCCACGGACGCTGCGAAGAGGCTGCGAAAGAAGAAGTTTCCTCGATTGGCGAAAGACGATATGAGGCTGGTTGCCGGGACCGACGGCAGAAAACGCAGAATAGAGAAACGGGCGACTAAGAAGATTGCTATGCTTGAGGGTCTGAAGAAAGCAGATGCCGGATGCTTGATGGCTTGGATTGGGGCTAAGATGGACTGGGATGAGGCCGCTGCTTGGTTGCATTCGCAAAGAGACAAGAAAGACAGACCTGCTATGGTGGATGAAGCGCAAGCATGTTTCTCCATCGGAGAAGTCAATGGGGCCGAAGTACTCAAGGCGCATTGGGTTGATGTCCTAAGTAAAGCCATCCCAGAGATGTACATAGGCTAGCAAAACTCCTTCTTTCGCCTCGCTAAATCGCAGCACATAAGGTATCGTGAATAGCTCAGAAGTAGTCGCCCCCATCCCCATCATCGCCCCCAAAATCGCCTGCATCGTCGCCTCCATCATCGAAATACCCCTCAGCATTATAGTCGCCCCCCTCATCCTCATCCTCTTCAAACTCGTCATCAACCACCACATCCTCCATCGCGTCCTCCTCCTCATTATTCCCATCCTTCACCCCCTCCTCCACCTCCTCCCCAT